>JACCDT010341341.1_pt1 | contig 187524 bp, 155 predicted proteins | sample 7446291 | NCBI WGS metagenome assembly JACCDT01 (sample SAMN15323446, study PRJNA562643) | freshwater metagenome | isolation source: river surface water | place: USA:Blue River Watershed | collected 2017-08-17 | reverse complement strand
GCTGTTATACAGGTTGAAGAGTACATACAGTTTTACAATTATAAAAGGAGACATTCAGCAATTGGATATTTAACACCACATCAGAAATATTCTGAGTATAATTAGGGCAATAAAATGGCTTTAATAGTCTACAGAAATATTTGACCATTACATCTAATATTATGCAGAGGATAAATATTTTCCATAAGTTTTATTCTTTGCTTTAAGTTTTTAAAAATCTTTAAATGCAAGCTTAATTTATCTTCAAGAACAAATTGCTCTTTTGATCATAATTGTTTAATCTATTGTTAAATTTGTAGCGTTCAAATTTTATCTAAGCTATTAATGAAGCAAAGGCATGTGGCCTTTTAGGTTTTAACTATTATTGTTGGAAATTTCTCCATGTTATTTGTTTGAGTCGCTAATTTTTAAGATACCAGTAATATTAAGGATATTATAAATTTCATTGTAGTTTAAAATAGTTCTCAGACTATCTTGCTTATTGATGTCTCTAGTTATACAAGTACAAGCTAATTTTTTTGTTATTAGCGAAGCCAAGTAATTCACTAATTGTTATAATTGTGATTAGCTCGCTATTTTGGGTTATAACTGGCTGAGTATCATGCTTCTTAATAATCAATAAATTATGTTTCACATATGATTAATTAGATGGAATACTTGTATGATATAATGATTGATCTAGACAGAATGTTAGGTTTATTTGATTGTAGAATTAATTTTACATCTTGCTTAAAGCGCAAAATTGATGGTTTACGTTAAATAGCGATTTTCTGCTATTGATGAATTATATTTATAGAGGTTATAATCTATACAATTTGTATTACCTTAGGAGCCTTACGTGATTAATTATAAAGATAGTGATAAGTATAAGACTGGCATTAAAATGATGGAAGAGAAGTACGAGCAATCAGTTATTGACTCAGTTGATAAAGGTTTGTATGAGTTTTCTCCTGAGCTTGCTGATTTGGTCGTTAGTCATGGTATGGCTGAAGTTTGGGGAGAGAAAACCTCTTCTATCGCATTAAAGGATAAAGAAATGTTAATTGCTGCTACTTTGATTGGTCAGGGTGGTTGTGATGAAGAGTTTGAAGGGCATATTTATAATTCTTTAAACGTAGGTAACAGTAAACAACAAGTTAAAGATTTATTAATTTTATTAACTCTTTATGTTGGCGTGCCTAAAGTTCTTGAAAAATTACCATATGTTATGAAGGCATTTAAAAAGTTTGATGAAGATAAAATTAATAAATAAAAAGGAAATATAATGAAAGCAAAAAGATATGTAATTGAAGCGTTAAAGGCTGAAGGAATTAAACATGTATTTATGGTTCCTGGTGGCGAATTAGATCCAATTGTATTTGATATGGTTGAAGAAGGTAGTATCCAGCCAATTTGTTCGGCTATTGAAGGTGGTGCCGCATTTATGGCGGATGGCTATTCAAGAAGCTCGAATAGATTTGGTGTATGTGCTGCTATTGGTGGTCCTGGAATTTTAAATATGGCAACTGCTATTGCGACTGCTGCTGCGGATCATTCACCAATGTTAGTAATATCTGGTGATGTCCCTCTGGATGAGGAGGGAAAAGGATTTATTCAAGATAGTAGTTCTTTGGGTATTAATACCTCTGCGGTAATGGCTCCATTAATGTCCGGCCAAGTTGAAGCTCATTCCGCACACCAAGTGCCGTTTGGTTTAAAAAATTTGATGACAAAAATGTTAACTCCTAGCACAAAAGGGCCAGTGCATTTATCAATGACACTTGATGTACAAGATAACGATGTGCAAGATGATGCAACTTATAAGCCTGTGTCAGAATCAATGTTGCATCCTAAATATTTGAATGAATCTGCATTTGAAGAGGCATTTACTGCGTTATCAGAAGGTAAAAAAGTAGTTATTTATGCTGGTAGCGAAGTAAGAAAATCATCTTCATGGGAGTTGTTAACTCAATTTGCTGAAAAATATAGTATTCCTGTTGCAACAACAATTAGTGCAAAAGGGGTTATTTCAGAAGAGCATGAGCTATCATTGGGTATTATTGGCTGGGTTATGCATCCGTATGCTAATAAATTAGTAATGGAAGATGATGTTGATGTAATGTTGTGTTTAGGTGTTCAGCTTAACTCTGCTGAAACAATGGCAGGCAGTAAAGAATTCAAAGCTAAAACCACAATTGTTAGTTATCCTAACTTCCATAATGTTTTCCAAAATATTGATTATCAATATGAAGTTCTTGGTGATAGCTATTCATTCTTATCTCATGCTTTACAAATTAATGATGCGCGTAGTATTAAATTATTGGCAGGTAAACAATTACGTGAAGAATGGTTAGCTGAAGCAAAAGCATCATGTAATAATGTTAATGTCTATGACGTCGAAAATACAGCTAGTAGCAGTAAACCGATTCATCCAGCAAGGTTGGTTAAAGCATTACGTAATGTGTTACCACAAGATACTGTTATGGCTATTGATTCTGGTGCACATATGATGTTTGCATTCCATTATTGGACAGTGACAGATCCAACTCAAGTAATTACTGCCCTAGACTACATGGGGTCTATGGGATGGGCATGGGGTGCAGTTATTGGTAGTAAAGTAGCTTTGCCAAATCGTCCACATGTATTATTTACCGGTGATGCTTGTACACTTATGCACGGAATGGAAATTAAAACGGCAGTAGAATATGATATACCAGTTGTATTTGTGATTTCAAATAATCGCGCTTATGGTAATCCCAAGTTACGTGCAATGAAATTTAGTCAAAAAGTAAATGACTTCATGAATATACCTGCTTTTGACTTTGCTGCTCTTGGTCGTTCCTTGGGTGCTGAAGGATTTACGGTAACTGATCCAAGTGATTTAGAGGCTACGATAGAAAAGGCCTATAAACTTAATAAACCAGTGGTAATTGATGTTGTTGTGGATAACGTACCTACGCCAACAAAAGTTTATGATAAGTATTTTGCTGCCAGCTTCTTTCATGGTGGCAAACTATGATTTGATGATAAGCTATTCATCGTTGAAAGGCGCTAGCCTTGGAATTAAAATATGCATCTCTATTAAGAGATGCATATTTGTGTATGATACAATCTAAGTGTGTTATGTTAATATTTAGGATAAATATGATGCCTGATCGTTACTATAATGTAATTGCCAAGCTCTGTAGTTTACTATTGGTTTTAAATGCTATATTAATTTTTATGTCAGATGTTTTACCTGTTTTGATTAATCATCCAGCTAGCGATTTAATTTATACTTCAAAATTCGGGCTTCAGATATTTCTTCAAATAATTAACTCATACTTAATGCTATTTTTTGGTTTACTCATGTCTAGTCGTTCTAGAAAGATTTGGCAAATTACTTTAGTGTTAATGTTTCTTGTATGTTTGTGCAATATATTTTTATGGGCTAATTTTCTTGTTGACTTATTAACCCTATTATTATTCTGTATAATTGTTGCTACATATAAAGTTTATGATCAAGATTTATTTATTTCTTATGGATTTATATTTTTTGCTGGTTTACTTATTTTTGCTTTGCTTTATGGGGTAATCGGGGTATATTTATTAAGAACAGATTTTAATAGTATAAAATCTTTACATGACGCGTTATATTTTTGTATAGTCACTTATAGTACAGTTGGATATGGTGATATTTATCCTATTACTCATGTTGCAAAGTATTTTGTTCTAAGTATGATTCTGGTTGGTATAGTGATTTTTACATCAAGTATTACTTTAATTGTTTACAGTATGAATGTAATTTTGAGAAAGTTATTGAACAACATTAATAAAGGGAAAGTAGGAATGAGTAATCACATCATTTTAATTGGTTATGGTATTTTGGCAAAGATTTTAATTCAGCAGTATAGGAGAGATAAAAAAGAGTTTCTTGTGCTCGATACTGAGACAAACTTTGATTATGACCGTCAGGTGCTATTTGATGAGAAAAAGCTATTGGTATCTCCATATATGGGACATGTAGAGACATTATTAAGATCACAAGCAGAGCTTGCTGAAAAGATTATCATTGCTTTTGATACAGATGAAGCTACTATATTTGCAACAATGAATATTCGTGAGTATTTGGAGTCGAAGAATCTAAGCAAGATGCCCAAAATAATCTCACGCATTCTTTATCAGGAAAATATTGGTAAGGCAAAACGTTCTGGAGCAGATAGTGTAGTGTCTCCACATCTTTTAACCGCAGAAAAAATAATGGAGACTGAGTAAAGCAAGTAATTTAATATTTATACAATTAGACAGGTCTTGCATATAAATCATAATCTTTACTGGCAATTACTTCAACATCAATAATTTCACCAACTTGAATTTGATCGTATTGTCCCATGTTTTTGATATAAATTAGACCATCAATTTCAGGTGCATCATATTTGCTACGCCCGATGATGACCTTGCGTGTTACTTCATCTACTATCATTGGCATAATTTTACCAATTTTAGTTTGTAGTTTAGCTAGGCTGATTGCTTGCTGATGTTGCATAAAACGGTGGTAGCGATCTTCTTTAATTTCTTCTGAGACATGGCCATCAAGTTGATTTGCACCAGCTCCTTCAACGTCTGAATATTTGAAGCAACCAACTTTTTCCAATTGAGCCGTCGTCAAGAAGTTTAACATCATTTGGAAATCTTCTTCGGTTTCACCAGGAAAGCCAACAATAAAGGTACTACGGATCGCTAGGTCTGGACAGGTTTCTCGCCAATTAGCAATTCGTTCTAAGAGACCATTAACATTTCCTGGGCGCTTCATGGCTTTTAAGATTCGTGGGCTGGCATGTTGAAATGGTATATCTAGGTACGGTAAAATTTTACCAGCAGCCATCAATGGAATAATATCATCGATATGTGGGTAAGGGTAAACATAATGTAGCCGCACCCAAACATCTAGTTTAGCCAATTCTTGGCATAGATCTAAAAATTTAGTTTTAACTGGTCTACCATTATAAAATCCAGTTACGTATTTTTGATCGCTACCATAAGCTGCGGTATCTTGTGATACGACTAATAATTCTTTTACCCCAGCCTTGACTAATTTTTCAGCTTGATTTAAAACTTCACCAATTGGATATGAATCAAGTTTCCCACGCATACTTGGAATAATACAAAATGAACAAGTATTATTACAACCTTCAGATATTTTTAGATAAGCATAATGTTTTGGAGTTAATTTAATTCCCTGTGGCGGAACCAAGTCAACAAACGGATCATGTGGTTGTGGAACATGTAAATGAATTAAATTTAAAACTTCTTGGGTTGCATGTGGTCCAGTCACGCCAAGCACATTAGGGTATTTAGTTTCGACTACACCTTCTTTAGCGCCAAGGCAGCCTGTTACAATTACTTTGCCATTTTCACTGAGAGCCTCACCAATTGTTGCTAAGGACTCTTCAACTGCTGTATCAATAAAGCCACATGTATTAACCACGACAAGATCAGCATCATTATAGGTGTTGACAACATCGTAGCCTTCGGCTTTTAAATGCGTTAAAATGTTTTCAGAATCAACTAGTGCTTTTGGACATCCCAGAGAAATAAAACCGATTTTGGCCATAAATTATTTTTATCCTTTTGTTGAGCTAAATGGGAATTTGATCATACTCATTAAGCTTTCAGCGTGTGTATGAAATTGATCTTGAACTTGTTCTTGTACTTGCAAGAAATTAGTTGTGCTTGCAGTCAAGTATTCAAAGATATTTTGTTGTACATTTGGTCCGCGCTCACTCCAAAATTCTTTCCACAGTTCAAGACTCGACGGAATCGACTCCTTTGGGTGAGTAGCTTTGAGTTGTGAATAAAAACGCTTTTGTGTTTGGCGTAATAAATCCATACCTTGTTCTAAAAATGGGCTTACTGCAGGTTGGAAAGCTTTGCCATAAAAACGAATTATTTGAAATAAGAAATCATTCGAAAAAATTGGTGTTGCATTTACTTCTTCATCCAGAATAATTTGAAGTAAAACGCTACGCGTTACATCAAGTTCTGATTTTACATCGAGAACTTGAATTATGTCACCATCCATAACCATTTGTTTAATATCTTCTAAAATGATATAGGTGCTAGTCGCCGTATCATATAGTCGGCGATTTTGATATTTCTTTATAAGTCTTAGTTCTGCTGGTTTCTTCATAGGTACCTAATCGGAAAAATTATAAGGATTATGAAACTAAAAATTGCTTGACAAATTATGGTGCAATGCACCATAATTATGTATGTAAAAATTTGCATGGTAGTAAAACCACGTATAATATTATAGCATAATGTGGCACTACTATCTGATTTAATATTTTATTTAGGAGAATAAATAATGTTAAAATCCAACGATCAAATTAAATCTGAAGCGCAAAAGTCAATTGATATTGCTTTGGACTTAGTGACTACTTCGATTCATAGTGTTGAAAAATTAACCCATATACAGCTAGAATTATCACGTCAAATATTAATGGAAACTACGCATGTGTTTAAAGACCTGTCAGTTGGATCTGACTCCAAAGAAATTTCCGCACGATTAAATACAGTTGTGACTAAAGCAGTTGAGAAAAATATAGCTTCAGTGCGTGACGTGTTGGATGTTGTAAGTGAAACTCAAACTAAAATTAGTCAAATTACTGAAGGTAATTTACAGCATATTCAACAATCAGCTTTAAATTCAGTTGAGGGATTGGCTAAATATAATCCAAGTGGGGCCGAGGCCGTTGGTGAATCGGTAAAATCTTGGATTCAAAATTCAAATCAAATGTTGGCTGCGTTAAATAAAGTTTCTGCGCAAGTAAGTGAGTTTGCAAATAATAATATTAATACTGCCACTGATGCCGCGTTAAAAGCAGCTAAAAAAGCTAATGCTAAATAGTAATGCTAATTAAAGTTAGTGACCTGCAAGATTTTGTTTCTTGCGGGTTTTTTTATGCTCTGGAATAATCATATCGGCTAAGGTTTTTTCTGGTAAAATAACGCGATAATACTATCAAAAAAATTCAGTTTAGGAATAAATAAACTACTATGACCGAACTCGAAATAGTCTGGCAACAATGTCTTATGTTGGTAAAAGAACAGGGTATTGTTAGCGACACCGAATTTAATACTTGGCTGAAGACTTTACAGCCACAAATTAATGATGGTAAATTGGAAATTGTAGCGAGTAATCGTTTGATTCACGACTTTGTAAATAAAAAATACTGGTCAAAAGTTAGTGGCGTGCTTAGTGAGTTAACTGGTGGCGTTGCAGTTAGCTTGGTGGTATCAAGTGTTGCCTCAACTCTAAATTTACAGCGTGATAGTGCCCAAGTTATTGCTCCATCTTCGAATGACTCGGTAACGCCGCTGAGTCAGGCTGCACCAAATCCTTTGCGCAGCAATAAACCAATGAGTAAAGCTAAACAAGATAAAGAAGTTTTAGCGCAATTACACCAATCGACAAAATTAAATAAAGATTTTACCTTTGATACTTTAGTGAGAGGTAATTCTAATCAAATTGCATATGCAATTGGTATGCATATTACACAGGAGCCAGGCAATCGTAATCATAATCCACTATTTATTTATGGCGGCGTTGGGCTTGGTAAAACTCATTTGATGCAAGCAATCGGTAATGAAGTTCATAAGAAAAACCCAAATGCAAAAATTCGTTATTTGCACGCCAATGATTATATTCAGGATGTGGTGCGAGCTTCAATGAGCAATGGTTTTGATGCGCTGAAAAAATATTATAATAATTTAGATCTTTTATTGATGGATGATATTCAATTTATCGCGGGTGATAAAACTAAAACTCAAGAAGAGTTTTTTTATACCTTTAATAATTTGTTGGAAAAAGGCAAGCAGGTTATTATGACTTGCGATACTTATCCGAAGAATATTGGTAAATTGAACGATCGCTTAATTTCGCGTTTTGCATCTGGCTTAACTGTAGAGATTCAACCACCAGAGCTAGAAATGCGTGTAGCAATCTTGAAAAACAAGGCTCTTCGGAATAAAGTTACCTTGGATGATGATGTTGCTTTTTTTATTGCGCAAAATATTAAATCCAATGTGCGAGAACTAGAAGGTGCTTTAAACAAAGTAATTTATCAAGCTAAATTTTCTTCAAAAGGTCTTAGTATAGCGTTAGCTAAAGAAGCGTTGATGGATATTATTGCTGGTGAGTCGCGCACTGTATCGGTTGAAGATATTCAAAAAACTGTTTGTGATTTTTATAAACTAAAAATTTCTGAATTGTTGTCAACTAAACGGACTCAGTTAATCGCACGTCCACGTCAAATTGCGATGACTATTTGCAAAGAACTGACCGATTATAGCTTGCCTGCGATTGGTGCTGCTTTTGGTGGGCGTGATCACACCACGGTTTTGCATGCACAACGGACAATTACTGAGATGCGCACTAAAGATGAAAAAATGGAACGGGATTACAAGCTTTTAATTCAAATGTTACAAAATTAGTTATTGAGGTAAATTATGTTAATTAAATTTCAGCGTGACACGCTTTTAAAGCCATTGACGCAAACGACTGGGTTTGTTGAAAAGAAACAAACTATGCCAATTTTATCGAATGTTTATTTGAAAAAATCTGCTGATGTGGTAACGGTTATTGCTAATGATATGGAGATTCAAGCAACTTTGCAAATCCATGGTGGTATTGAGGGTGATGATTTTGCAATAACTTTGCCAGCTAAGAAATTTCAAGATGTTTTGAAAGCTGTTCCAGATGGTGAAATTAGCTTAGATGTTAGTGATAGCAAAGTTACGGTTAAATCTGGACGTGCAAAATTTACTTTGCAATCTTTGCCAGCTGAGCATTATCCATTATTGACTTTAAGTGATGCTTCAATCGGTGAATTCAAATTGACTCAAAGTAAATTACGTGAGTTAGTGGGTAAAGTACAATATTCAATGGCTGCTAATGATACTCGAGTTTTTCTAAATGGAATGCTGCTTGAGATTAAAAGTAATCAATTACGTTTGGTGGCAACTGATGCGCATCGCTTGAGTTACGTAAATATTTCTTTGGATACAGAAGTTGCAGATACTAGCGTAATTTTGCCGCGTAAAACTATGTTAGAAATTCATCGATTATTGGAAGATAGTGATGAGTTGGTGACAATTAAATTGTATCCAAATCAAGTTTGTTTTGAAACTTTGAACAAACAATTTATTACCAAAGTTATTGATGGCAAATATCCAGATTACGAACGTGTGATTCCTCTAACTAATGATAAGTTATGTTTAATTAGTCGTGAAGAGTTTTTACGTGCGGTACAACGTGTTGCGGTTATAGGAATTGATAAATTAAAAACTTTGATGTTGGAACTCAAGCCTAATTTATTGACAATTAGTTGTCGTAATGAAGAGCAAGAAGATTCACGTGATGAATTAGTTATTCAATATGGTCAAGATGCTGAATTACGCCTGAATTTTAATATCAGCTATATTTTGGATGTATTAAATAATAGCAGCGATGAAAATTTACAATGGGCATTTTTTGATAATCAACGTAGTGTTTTGGTTACAGTGCCTGGTGAAGTTGATTTTAAATATGTAATTATGCCATTGCGTGCATAATTAACTGTGCAAGTACACAAAATTATTGGATAATAAATAAGCCAACCGCTTAAAGAATAGGATTATATATGACAGATACAAATCTCCAGAATTATGATAGTAATAGTATTAAGGTTTTAAAAGGTCTTGATGCTGTACGCAAACGTCCAGGGATGTATATCGGTGATACCCAAGATGGTACTGGATTACATCATATGGTGTTCGAAGTTTTAGATAATGCTATTGATGAGGCATTGGCTGGGCATTGTAATTCAATTCGAGTTGCGATTCATGAAGATAATTCTATTTCAATTGAAGATAATGGTCGTGGAATTCCAACTGATATTCATCAAGAAGAAGGTCGTTCTGCGGCAGAAGTGATTATGACTATCTTGCATGCTGGTGGTAAATTTGATAGTAATACATATAAAATTTCTGGTGGTTTGCATGGGGTTGGGGTTTCAGTAGTAAATGCTCTATCGGATTGGTTACGCTTAACTATTTGGCGTGATGGTAAAGAACATTGGATGGAGTTTAGACAGGGTGATGCAGTTGCTCCGCTTAAAGAACTTGGTGATGCACCGAAAGGTCGCAAAGGTACACGAGTACACTTTTTAGCTAGTGCTGAGACCTTTGGTTTAGTTGAATATCATTATGATATTTTAGCTAAGCGGATTCGTGAATTATCATTTCTGAATAATGGCGTGAACATTGTAATGACTGATTTACGTAGTGGGCGTGAAGAAAACTTTGCTTATTCAGGTGGTGTGGCAGGGTTTGTGGCCTATATGAATCGAAGTAAGACAGTTTTACATCAGAAAATTTTTCATTGCAGTAGTGAGAAAAATGACATGGGTGTTGAAGTTGCAATGCAATGGAATGACTCATATTCAGAAACAATTCAATGTTTTACCAATAATATTCCTCAACGTGATGGCGGCTCGCATTTATCTGCATTACGTGCTGTAATGACACGGACTTTGAATCAATATATTGAAGAACATGAATTAGCTAAAAAAGCCAAAGTTACCACAACTGGTGATGATATGCGTGAGGGTTTGGCTTGTGTTTTATCGGTTAAATTACCTGATCCTAAATTCTCATCGCAAACGAAAGATAAATTAGTTTCTTCGGAAATTTCGCCAGTTGTGCAAGAGCTGGTTAATGAAGGTCTGAAAAGTTATTTACTCGAAAATCCAATTGATGCAAAAATAATTTGTGGCAAGATTGTGGAGGCTGCACGAGCACGTGAAGCTGCACGTAAAGCACGTGAATTTACGCGCCGTAAAGGTGTTTTAGATGGCTTAGGTTTACCAGGTAAATTGGCTGATTGTCAGGAAAAAGATCCTGCAAACAGTGAACTCTATTTAGTCGAAGGGGACTCGGCTGGCGGTTCTGCTAAGCAAGGTCGCGATCGTAAGAATCAAGCTATTTTACCACTTAAAGGTAAGATTTTAAACGTGGAAAAAGCTCGCTTCGATAAAATGCTTTCATCGCAAGAAGTGGTAACCTTAATTACTGCATTGGGTACTGGAATTGGTAAAGATGAGTATAATGTGGATAAATTACGTTATCATCGAATTATTATTATGACCGATGCCGACGTTGATGGAGCGCATATTCGTACGTTATTGTTGACCTTCTTCTATCGTCAAATGCCAGATTTAGTTGAGCGTGGACATATTTATATCGCGCAACCTCCATTGTTTAAAATTAAGCAAGGTAAAAATGAGCGTTATGTTAAAGATCAAGAAGAAATGGATCAATACTTATTGGAATTAGCCTTAGGCAATGCTAAATTTAGCGCTGATGGTGTAACGTTAATTGAAAAAGATCAATTAATGAACTTAGCTAAAGTTTTCTTGAAGGCTAAACAAGTAATTGATTCGCATAGCCGTTTTATGGATCGACAAATTTTAGAAGCTCTATTACGTGTAAAACGTTTAAATTTAGCTACTCAAGAATCGGCTGATGAAGCAGTAGCGATTTTAGGTGCAGCTTTAGCAGCATTTAAAGTAAACTTTGAAGTCTTGTTTGATGAGATTAAACAAAGTTATCGTTTGAAAATTGTGCGGATTGAGCATGGTAACTATATTGTGACGAATTTGGATAGCTATTTCCTTGAAAGTGGTGATTATTCAAGAATATCTAAAGCAGGTGAGATGGTTGAAACCATTAGTGGTGCTAATATGCTAGCTTGCCGTGGTGAAACTAGTAAACAGGTTGCGACCTTTAGCGAAGGTCTTGAATGGATGATGGCTGAAGTAAAAAAAGGCATGAATGTTCAGCGCTACAAAGGTCTTGGAGAGATGAATGCCTCGCAATTATGGGAAACTACTATGGATCCTGAGGTACGTCGTTTAATGCGTGTAACGATTGAAGATGCGATTGCAGCCGATCATATATTTAGCACTTTGATGGGTGATGAAGTTGAGCCACGCCGTAATTTTATTGAAAGTAATGCTCTTCGTGCACGGAATGTAGATATTTAATTACAATTGATTTTTACTTGGGGAAATTTATGCAAAAATCTATTCAATTTAGTTATGAAGAATATAATTCTAAAGAAGAGCTTAACCAAGCTGATCGTGCTGTGCTTGAGGCTGCACTAGTAGCGGTAACACATGCTTCTGCACAGTTCTCACATTTTCATGTTGGCACTGCCGCTCGTTTAGCTGGTGGTGAAATTGTAACCAGCAGTAATTATGAAAATACTTCGATTATGAATTGTGCTGAACAAAGTTTGTTATTGCATTTGCATTCAGTCTATCGTGAATTTACAGTTGAAACTATTGCGGTTACTTTTCAAAATATGAATGCTGGAACGCATAGTGATTTTCCAATTACACCATGCGGTAAATGTCGTCAATTATTATTAGAAGCTGAAGAGAAATCTGGTAAACCAATGCGAGTAATCATGGCAGGTCAATCTGGTAAGATTCACATTGTTAATGGGATTCATACTATGTTACCATTATCTTTTGGCGCTAGCGCATTGCAGCATTAAGACTTGTATTTATGAAAGCCTTGCTCTGTTTTGAGTAAGGTTTTTTATTATAAGATTTAAATTACTTAAGAGTTTTGTGTAATTATATTTATATAGTTTAATTTAATGCCAAAATAAATTATGTACTAATATGGTGTTTCACCTTAATTTTCAGTATGTTATAAATTATTTGTCTTCATATAGTGTTCATTAGATTTTTTAAAATATTAATCAAATAAATTAGAGTTATTATTTATTCACAGATATAAATAAATGAGGTAGATAGATGAAGTTCGCTAATAGTATTCTTGGGTTAATTGTATTAAGTTTAACAGCTTGTGCAAATAATCCATTTAGCTCATATAGTAAAACCAGCAATTCAACGTTGGAGCATATTTATAGTGGTAACTTGGCTTTGGCAATGAAAGCTGAGAGTACTGGTGATCCATTATATAATATGGAGTATGGTGAATTAATGAGACTGAATCAAAATTATACGCAAAGTAATTATAATTTCAGTCTTGCACAGCAAAGTATTGATTTGTGGGCTAGTAGTTGGATGGTAAGTACTGGTGGGCAATTGAGTACTATGATGACTTCAATGTTGATTAATGATAATGCAGTTGAATACCAACCTAAAGGTTATGAGCGAACATTTTTAACTACCGAGCATGCTTTAAACCATATCGATTTAAATAATTGGGAGAATGCGCGGGTTGAAATTAAGAAAATGTATCAAATTGAGGAAGCTATTGAGAATTATAATCAAGCACTTTATGCTGAGGAAGCAAAGGAAGCTAAAAATATTGATCAAGATAAAGAGCAAAGTTATATCTCTCGTCAAATTTTACAAAAATATAATTTTAGTGATATAAATGACCCACAAGTTCTGGCTTTGAAAAATAGTTATCAGAATGCATTTAGCCATTATTTGGCTGGGTTTGTTTTTGAAGCCTTAAATGAGCCAAGTTTGGCGCGTCCTGGTTATGTTAAAGCTGGGCAACTTAATCCAAGTAACTCATTAATCCAACAAAGTATTGATAATATTGATAAAAATGTGCATCCGAAATCTGGTTATAGCGATGTTTTGATTGTTGAGGAAGTTGGGCATGCTCCACAAATTAAATCTGAAGAGTTGCATATACCAATTAACTTTAACTTATCGAATAATCAAAATTCCTGTTTGAATATGATTAATATTTTTTATCCGCGGTTAGTTCCTGATCATTATAATACGGTAGCATATCCATTTAACATCGATCAAATTAATGTCGAGCCTTTATCTATGGTTAATGTGAATTTAATGGCTGCTCGTGCTTTAAGAGATGAAACACCGCATATTATTGCGCGTAATGTTGCCGCGGCGGTAAGAAATATTGCTGCATCTCAGGCCTCATGTTCTGGTGGTACTGATTTAGGCTCTTTATTAAGCATTGGAGCGAGCCTTGGCGGTTTTATGCTTGATCGTGCTGATGAACGTACTTGGACACTGTTGCCGAGCAAAATTTATATTAACAGAATGAGTTTAGCTTATGGCAAGCATACAATTACGGTCAACGTAAACGGATTACCTTATACTCAAGTTATCAATTTGAATCAACCGTATCAGATTTTAACTTTTCGAGTTATTGGTAATCAGGTTTTGTTTAATGTACAACATTAAAGGAGGTCTTGCATGAAGAATAGATTAATTGTACTTATGATGAGTATAGTTTTATTAAATGCATGTGGTTCTAATAAAGCTAAAAATCAGGTATTGGGTAAAAATGTAGATAATGTTAAGGTGGTTGGTCTAACTTCAATGCGGGTTAATAATTTATTGAATGCGAAAGGCTATTTACACAATATTGGTAATTCGACTGCACAGGTTTATTACCGCTGTTTATTTTTTGATGTAAATCAAGTACCGCTTGGCGAGCCTTCTGCTTGGAAATTTGCAACCGTCTATTCACCTGATTATATTTATGAGGATGTATCAATTAAATGTCAAGCAACTGATGTGAATGCGATGGACTTTAAGATTGAGCTTTCCAATAGTTCTTCAGCGATTACGGTGTATAAGTAATTAAATATTTCATAGATAAAATAATAAAAATGCATCTTATAAGATGCATTTTTATCTATGCTGCAAATGGTTCTAAAAATTCCCGCATTTTTTGTAAAGCTTTGACTTCAATTTGGCGAACTCTTTCAGCAGAAATATTAAATTCTGCGGCTAAGTCGTGTAGAGTAAGTTGATCTTCGCTATCCGTTAGCCAACGAGTGTGTATAATTCTGCGACTGCGTTCATCTAATTGGTTCATTGCATGAGTGATTCCGACTGTTTGTAATCTGTCTTGAGCCTTACGTTCAATGATCATTTCAGGGGTTTGCTCACTATCGCTAAGCCAGTCGCTTGGGGATGATTCAGAGTCACTATCATTAATTAAAGCGACATCACTTCCAGTTAAACGCGTGTTCATTTCAATTACATCTGATTTTTGCACATTTAAGTTTAGTGCAATTTTATTTGCTTCGCTATCTGACATATTTCCGATGTCTTCACGTTGTGATCGTAAATTAAAGAATAGCTTGCGTTGTGCCTTAGTCGTGACAGTGCGTACAATCCGCCAATTTTTTATAACAAAATCATTTATTTCAGCTTTAATCCAATGCATCGCGAAAGTAACCAAACGTGCTTTATGGCTCGTATCAAAGCGTTTCACAGCTTTCATAAGACCTATCGTACCCTCTTGGATGATGTCAGCAAATGGTAGCCCGTAACCTAAGTAATTACGTGAAATTGATACAACGAGACGTAAATGAGACAATATTAACTGTTTTGCTGCGTCAACATCTTCATGCTTACGCCACTTTTCTGCATAGTCAAATTCTTCTTTTTCAGTCAGTAATGGTAGGCTATTTACATAATTAATGTAAGCATCAATACTACCATTAGAAACTACTGGTAAATTATTCAGTGCTAAACCTGTCATTTTTGACTCCTCCATCATATATATGAGAATTACATTATAGCAAATTGTATAGATACAAGTCAAGTTATATTAGAAATTACTAAAATACATTAATGTTTAGTTGGAATAGTCATAGAATTGAATTATGTCTGGGTGATATTAAAAACCCCACTATTTTTATAGTAGGGCTTGTTTTGAATCTTATTTACGCACCATTGCGGTCAAGTAAATGAAGTTTTTCTTTGACTTTAGCCCATTCATCTGCATCATCTGGAGCTGGCTTCTTCGCTGTGATTGTTTTCCACTTAGAGCTTTTTGCGAGCAATGCATTTAATTCAATGAATTGCTGTTGATCTTCTGGTACTTCATCTTCAGCAAAAATCGCATCAACTGGACACTCTGCAACACAAAGAGTGCAGTCGATACATTCTTCTGGATCAATTACCAAGAAATTTGGACCTTCACGAAAGCAGTCAACTGGGCAAACATCAACACAGTCAGTGTGCTTACATTTAATACAAGATTCAGTAATTACATATGCCATTGATTTTCCTTAGTTCCGTTCTACAGCCAAGGCAACACCCATGCCACCACCGATACAAAGTGCTGCTAAACCTTTTTTAGCATCACGACGTTTCATTTCATGTAACAAGTCAACAAAAATACGACATCCTGAAGCACCCAATGGATGACCAATTGCAATCGCGCCACCATTCACGTTTACTTTGCTTGTATCCCAGCCTAACATTTTGTTTACACCGATAGCTTGTGCAGCAAATGCTTCATTTGCTTCAACTAAATCTAAATCTTGGTGGGTCCAACCAGCACGATCTAAGACTTTTTGTGCAGCATAAACAGGACCCAATCCCATTACTTTTGGATCTAAACCAGCTGATGATCCAGCTGTAATATAGGCTAATGGAGTTAAGCCCAATTCTTTAGCTTTCGCTTCTGACATTAACATAACTGCAGCAGCTCCATCATTTAATCCAGATGCATTTCCTGCCGTAACTGTACCATTTTCTTTAAGGAAAGCAGGACGTAATTTAGCCAATGATTCAACCGTTACGCCGTGTTTAATAAATTCATCTTTATTAAATACAACTGGGTCACCTTTACGTTGTGGGATAGTGATAGCTACGATTTGTGCATCAAATTTACCAGCTTTTTGAGCTGCTTCAGCTTTATTTTGTGATGCTGCTGCAAATGCATCTTGTTCTTCTTTAGTAATTTCTAATTTTGCCGCAATATTTTCTGCTGTAACACCCATGTGAATTTTGCTATATGCATCAGTTAATGCATCAGCAATCATTGAATCAACTAGGCTTGCGTTACCCATTTTGAAACCATCACGCATACCTGAGACAAAGTGTGGTGATAATGACATATTTTCTTGTCCACCAGCAATAACGATTTCAGCATCACCAGTTAAAATAGCTTGTGCACCTAAATGTACTGCTTTTAAGCCAGAACCACAAACTTGATTAATTGTAATCGCTGGAACACCTTCAGGCAATCCACCTTTAATTACAGCTTGACGAGCTGGATTTTGTCCAGCACCAGCTTGAAGAACTTGTCCTAAAATTACTTCTGAAACTTGTTCTGGTTTAACGCCAGTTTCTTCAAGTAAAGCTTTAATTACTGCCGCGCCTAAATCTGCTGCAGGAATCTTAGCTAAAGTACCATTGAAATTACCAACGGCAGTACGTCTTGCGGCTACAACTACAACTTTAGTCATTATGATATTTCCTTATAAAGTTAAAATATTTTTAAAGAATATAAATTTATAAAAATAAGCGAACCATTTATTTGGTTCGCCGAAAATTTATGCCATTGATGCTTCCATTACCGTTAGAGCTTTAGCCTTAACGTATTCACCTGGTGCAACGCATAGTTCAGGGAAGTCTTTGCTACCTAATTTAGGTGCTTTAACTTGTTTGCCAGATTTATCTGCATACCATTTATTCATATCTTTCCACCAGCTACCAGGCATTTCTGTTGCTTCTTTTAACCATTGATCTGAATCGGCAACTAGATTTTCATTTACCCAGTAGTTGCGTTTATCAGTTGTAACTGGATTAACTACCCCAGCAGTATGTCCTGATGCACCTAGAACAAAGCGGATTTGTGCATTTTTTAGATATTCTGTAGATTTATATGCAGAAATCCATGGCACAATATGATCTTTTTCAGCGGCAAATAAGTATACTGGGTAATCAATCAAGCTTAAATCCATCTTATTGCCATCAACAACTAATTCGCCTTTAACCAGTGCATTATCAAGATATAAGCGTTCCATTAAGAATGAGTGCATTGGTAACGATAAATCAACAGTGTCATTATTCCAATACAATAAATCAAATTTTTGTGGTACTTTACCTAACAAATAATTATTTACCCAGTAGTTCCAGATTAAATCATTTGCACGTAATGCAGAGAATGTTTGTGATATTGTGCGTCCCGACATTACGCCGCCAGCTTTACTTTTAGCTTCACGTAATTTCATTAAGTCGCGATCTAGGAAAGCTTTGATATCACCTGGTTCGCTGTGATCCAGCATAGTGGTCATTTGTCCCATGCTATTAATCCAATCTAAACCGCGTTGTTTTAGTAGAATTGCCGCAGTAGTTAAAATTACACCGCCAACACAATAGCCTAGAGTATTAATTTTGTCTTTACCGCTAATTTTGCGGACATTTTCTAGAGCTGCAATGACACCGTGGTTTGCATATTCTTCCCAACGGTAAGTCTTAATTGAGCTGTCTGCTGATTTCCATGAAACTAAAAATACATTGTACCCTTGGTCAACCAAATACTTAACCATTGAATTGCTTTCTTGCATATCCAAAATATAGTACTTGTTGATGCATGGTGGAACAATTAGAAGTGGAGTTTCATAAACCTTGTCACAGGTTGGCGTGTATTGAATTAATTCAATTAATTCATTACGGAAAACTACAGCTCCAGCAGTCGTTGCTAAGTTTTCACCAACGCTAAATTGTGTTTCATCAGTCATGGTAATATAGCCGTTTTGTACATCTTCCATCATATTACGCATACCATCAGCCATTGATTGACCTTTGCTATCAATCATAGCTTTTATCACTTCTGGATTCGTTAATGCAAAATTACTAGGAGAAATTGCATCGATATATTGGCGCATGAAAAATTCCATCCGGAACTTGGTTTCATCGTCTGCATCCGATTTGCTAATAAATTCGAAGAGTTGCTTAGATACTCCAAGGTAGCTTTCTTTTAAGTATGAGAAGAATGGATTCTTTTCCCATTCTGCATCTTTAAAGCGACGATCCGCAGGTTTTTTGTTTTCTTCAGCTAGTGAAGATTGATGTTGTGGATTAAAAGTTGACCACATTTTTAATTGATCTTGGTAAAATTTATTGTGTGTTTCCAAATAACTTTTACTATTATCAAAAAAATGCTGGAACATACTTAGCAATGGATTTTCTGCTGGATCTGATTTTCCGCTAGATACCGCAACTAAATTATCAAACCAAGCTTTATTAGAGTTAGCTAAGTTAGCAAAGAATTCATCAAATTTTGGAGGTTGATTAAACATGCTTTATATTCTCCTAAGTGTTATATACAACTCCACTATTTTAGCACTTATCGTATTGTCTGGGACAATATTTTTGGTGCATGTGCGTAAGAGAAGATTAGAATTAGTATAAAATATAGCATTAGCGTACCGAATATGGTTTTAATAGATTATTTTGGGACTATTTGTTAATTTGTATACAAAGCAAAGCTGCTCTGTAAGGGTAATTTATGTCGGTTAAAGTTTTTGTTTGGATTTTTTTGAGTGCTATTCCTTGTTTGGTATTTGCGAAATCGGGGGAGCCGCAACAGGAAGCGTGGATCTTACTTGTTTTGGCCATTATTATTGGTGGTGCTGGTCTGAGCTGGATCGTGCGTAAATTAAGTTTACCAAGTGTGCTTGGTGAGCTTGGTTTAGGAATGTTGTTGGCTATATTTGCCCATTATCATTTTGGTTTTTGGAGTCAGGTGGTGAGTAATCCTACACTTGGATTATTGGCTGAATTAGGTAGTATTTTGTTATTATTTGAAATTGGTCTTGAATCTAGCTTTGGTGATTTATTGGCTGTTGGTCGGCATGGTTTGGTTACTGCCTTAGTCGGTGTAATTGCGCCTTTTTTAATTGGGTTTTTTGTAGTTGGAGTATGGGTCTTTGCTAGTCATGATATTCAGTTAAATTTATTTTTAGGTGCAACCTTGGCTGCGACTTCAACTGGAATTTCTGTTCGCGTGTTCAAAGATCTAGGTATTTTACGCAATGCAGCTTGTCAAATTGTTTTAACTGCTTCGATTATTGATGATATTTTGGGCCTAATTATTTTGGCATTTGTTTCTGGATTAGTTATTGCAGGAACTTTAAATTTTGTTACGATTGGACATATTTTAATAAATGTTGTGATTTTCTTTGCTTTGGCATTGCTTGTGGCACGTAAATTGACACCATTATTAATCAAGTGGGTTTTAAAAATCAGCAATGAAGAGTCAATGGTTATTGTAATATTGGTGAGCATTTGTTTATTTTGGGCATGGTTTGCCCACGCCATTGGATTAGCTTCGATTATTGGTGCTTTTGTCGCTGGTTTGATTGTCGATGAGGTGGTTTTTCGCCAAGCACAGCAACCACAGTGGTACAGTAAATTAATTGAATTGTCAAATAGTCACTCTAATCAAGAAACTCAGCAGATGATTCAAGATCAAATTATTGTTCACCATCATCATGGGCGACTGGTAGATTTAATTAAGCCATTAAATTATATGTTGGTACCAGTTTTCTTCGTTTATGCAGGAATGCAGGTTGATTTAATTGCTGTTGCAAATTGGAGTACTCTGTTTTATGGTTTATGTTTAAGTATTGCAGCAATTAGTGGAAAATTAATTAGTGGGGTTTTTCTACCAAAATCAATTAATCGTTGGATAGTGGGCTTTGGCATGGTACCGCGTGGTGAGATTGGTTTAATTTTTGCGCTAACAGGGCGTCAGCTTGGAGTATTTTCATCTGATGTGTTTGCAGCGGTACTTTTGATGGTGGTAGTAACTTCATTGGTTACACCATTGGCGTTACAATTTATTGTTAAACGAGGGTTAAAATGAAGATAGCTTTTAGTAAAATGCAGGGCTTGGGTAATGATTTTATTATTATTAATAATTTGGTATTAAAACACGAGTTTAGTAGTGACGAGATTTGTTATTTGGCCGATCGTAAATTTGGAATTGGTTGTGATCAATTATTGTTAATTGATCCTGCTACTGATGGTGTAAGTGATTTTTTTTATCGTATTTATAATAGTGATGGTAGTGTTGCTGGGCAATGCGGTAATGGTGCGCGGTGTTTTATTCGTTATGTTCTAGATCATAATCTTAGTCATAAATCTATAATTAAATTACAGACTTTGGGGCGCGTTATTACAGGGAAATCTTTGGAAAATGGTCAAATTGAAGTTGACATGGGGGTTCCAAATTTTGCGCCTAGTTCATTACCGCTTAAGTTAGAAGAGCAAACACATTATGACTTAAATTTTAATGGTAAAGTTCTGCGCTTTGCTGCGCTATCGATGGGAAATCCACATGTTGTTATTGTTCTTGATGATCTTGAACTTATGGCAGATGAAGAATATTTGGCAGAAATTGGAGAATATTTACAATCTTCAGAATTATTTCCAGATAGTGTGAATGTAAATTTTGTTTATAAAATTGCGGACTCGCAATTGGGGTTACGTACCTATGAACGAGGGTGTGGCTTTACTTTAGCTTGTGGCAGTGGTGCTTGTGCAAGTGCTGCTGTAGCAATTCGAGATGGCTTACTTTGCAGTCCAGTGGAAGTATTTATGCCTGGCGGTGAATTAATTTTAAGTTATACGAATGCAAATCTATTCATGCGTGGTGATGCAACGCATGTTTTTGATGGTGAAATTGAATTATGTCGGAATTAAATTTAGTCTTACCAGGATTTATTTGGCCTAATTCTGCGGACTACGAATACTTGTCGTCACGAATTCAGCTGTCTAACTTCAGTAATTTATGTGCAAAGGGCAAGTTAAATAAATTGGCATTGCAGTTGAGTGATTTTATTTATGCTAAGCACAATAACTCTGAACTTAGTTTGGCTAGTAATTATGCCGCTAAGTTTGGTATAACGAAATATGTTGGTTATATGTTAATGGAACCAACTCATTTGCGTTTAGATCGTGATCGCTTATTGATTAGTGAGTCTGAATTATTGCAGCTTAATACTGATGATGTTAAACAAATCATAGATTTAATTAATGAGCATTTTGCTGATGAATTAGAGGTATTTTCAATTAGTGATGATTTGTGGTTAATTGGGCTTAACTTTGCTTTGGACGATACGATAAGTTATCCATTAATTGATATTATTGGTGAAAATATAGATGAATTTTTACCAACAGGTCCTCAGCGGCTCCGCTTACATAAATTAATGAATGAAATTCAAATGCTGCTGTTTAATTTGCCATTGAATAAGCAGCGAGAAGAGGATGGGTTGTTAAGTGTCAATAGTGTTTGGATGTGGGATAAGGTTCCTGAGCAGGCTCCGCGCCAATTAGGTAATTTTTTAGTGGATAATTTTATATTAGATGAGCATAGCTTTAACTTGCTTGGAACTAATACTATAATGGTTGACAAAGCCTATTTTCCTGCCTGCTATCGTGATAGCATATCGTGGTTAGAAGTTATCAATGAGTTAGATATTTCGCTGGGGGAAAAAGTCTTAAAGTTATTGAAATTAGGCAAAGTTAAGCAATTGAATCTTTATTTTCCGACACTAAACGGTTGTGATCATGTGTGTATCAATCAATTTGATTTATGGAAATTTTGGCGTGGAACTACCTTCAATTGGCATACATTAGCTGAGGCATAGGATCGTAATAATTATAGATGTTTTTTTGCTATGCCATTGAGCGTGCGGGTTTAAAAATAATTAAATCAGTTATGAATATTTGACGATAGTGTAGTTTGATTTGAATTTTTCGTAAATTTGGTTATTGACATAAGTATATAAGGTTAGTGATGTATGAGTTATTATTTGCCATTAATGATGTTTTGTTTTTCTACGAGTATTACACCTGGACCAAATAATTTGATGATTATGATGTCAGGTGCTAAGTTTGGTATTCGGCGTTCATTTCCACATTATCTAGGCATTTGTCTCGGGTTTGCTATTATGGTAACTTTAGTTGGAATTGGTCTTGGTGAAGTTTTTACGCATTTTCCAATTCTACATTTGATTATTAAATATGTTGGGGCTTTGTATATGCTTTATTTAGCTTGGAAAACTATTCGTTCGACAAGTGAGCTAGATACTGTTACAGCTAAGTCGCGTCCAGTAAATTTTATGCAGGCAATCTTATTTCAATGGATTAACCCTAAAGCATGGATTATGGCTGTTGGTGTTATTTCAGCTTATAGCGTGGTAAATGCCAATATGTTCACACAGGCTTTAGTTATCGCAACAATTTATTTTATTATTGGCTTGCCTTGCACCGGAATGTGGTTTGTTGGTGGGGTAGCAGTTAGTAAATATTTAAAAACACCACGTCATTTACAGTATTTTAATTTGACTATGGGGCTGTTACTAATTCTGTCAATATTACTAATGTTTTTGGAAGGGCATTAACTATGTATATTGAGGAAAACTACGGTGTTTAATACTCCAATTGTGATGTTAGATTTCGAAACTACTGGTTTAAATCCTGCTTATGGTGATCGTCTTACAGAGGTGGCTGCATTACGGATTGTTGGTGATAAGGTTGTAGAGCGTTATGTTTCATTGGTAAATTGCAATGTTCGGATCCCAACTTTCATTACTGACTTAACTGGAATTACCCAGAAAATGGTTAATTAAGCACCGCCTGATACGGTAGTGATTCCAGAGTTATTGCGTTTTATTGGTAGCGATATTTTGGCAGTGCATAATGCGAGCTTTGATGTTAAATTTCTTCAGGCAGAAAGCGCACGGTTAGGACTTGCCTCACAGCATCAAGATTTGATTTGTTCATTAAAGTTATCGCGTAGGATTTTCCCTGGGTTAGCAAGTTATAAGCTAACCAATCTATCTAGCGCATTGGGGATTAATTTTAGTAGTCGTGCCCATCGCGCTGAGGCGGATGCCGAAGTTGCCGCGGAATTATTAATTCATATAGGTAAACATCTCCATAGAAATTATTCGTTAGCAGGTTTGGACCCACAAGTTTTTATTGAATTAAACAAATTGACTGCAGCCAAAGTACCTACTTTTTTACAAAGTAAATTTGCAAAGATTTAGTAATTTGGTGATCATGGCGTGATGGATTAATCTAATATTGTTGCAGAATTAAACAACTAAATAAAGTTAATTTTGGTTAAATTAGCTATTACTAAACTAATTGTTACTTACTGACAATAAAGTGTAATATAATTTGTTTTTGGCAAAACTGTACCAGTTTTGCTTTTTATTTTTGTTCTGTTTGATGAAGAAAGATCAATCAATGGCCAAATTAAATTATCCACGTGGTGTTATCGCGCTTTCCTCGGTAGAAATGTGGGAGCGTTTTAGTTTTTATACTATGCAAAGCTTATTGGTATTATATGCATCAGCGAAAATCGTCTCAGGTGGTTTAGGTTGGAGTGATGCCGAAGCACTGCGTTTGGTTGGTTATTACGGTGCACTAGTGTATGTATCACCAGTTATTGGTGGGATAATTGCAGATAAGCTAATCGGACGCAAATTGGCGGTTTTATCCGGATCGTTCATTATGATGTGTGGGCATGCTGCATTAGCTTTTCCTGGTGAAAAAGCGATGTATCTCGGTTTGTCATTATTAATTACTGGCTGTGGATTAATGAAGCCAGCTATTAGTGCAATGGTCGGTGAGTTTTTTAAAAATAGTGAAACCTCACGCAAAGATGCATCGTTTGCAATCTTCTATATGTCAATCAATATCGGTAGTTTCTTTGGTCCAATGATTGGCGGCGTCATTCAGGTTGAATATGGTTTTGATTACGCTTTTGGTATGGCTGCCTTTGGTTTATTAATCGGGATTATTAATTTTCTAATGACTAAAAATAAAAGCTTGAAAGATGTTGGTAATTTGACTCATCGTGCCGAACGCAGCAAAGAAACGTGGACTCCACTTGAGAAAAAGAAAGTAGCTGTTTATTTGATGTTATGTGTTACCAACATCTTTTGGAATGTTATTTATGTTTTGCCTTATGGGCTTTTGACGCTTTATGCTGAGAAAAATATTGATCGTCACGTTGGGGGATTTTCAATTCCTGCAACTTGGTATTATGCCATGTATGGTTTATTGATCATTATTTATTCACCAATCGTTGCAACAATGTATCAAAGCTTTAGAAATAAAACTGGGAGCGATATGACGCTAAGTTGGAAATTAGCAATTGGCTATTTATTGGTGGCTGGTGGTAGTTTAGTACTTTTGCCATTGATACATCAGATCGCTTTAAATCCACATTATATTGGTAGCTCTGGCTATATCATTGGTTTTTATACATTATTTTCTTTTAGTGAATTGTTAACATTGCCTGTTATGCTGGCAGCTGCCACCACATTTGCGCCAAAAGGTTTTTCAGCTACACTTATTTCATTAAATATGGCTATTTCTTGGGCGATTGGTGCGTGGCTTGGTGGAGAGTTTGGCGCCTTAACTCAAGAAATGAATCCAGTAATTTTATTCTGGTGGGTGATTGGTCTGTGTGTCTTATTTGCGATTGGTCATATTCTGAGTGATCGTAAAATTGAGAAAATTATGCAGGCATGAGTTATTTAGGATGCACTGCAACTGGATAAATTTTCTTAGATCAGGTAAAATCAATGTATTCATAGCTAGAGTTAAGTTCTTTTTTAGCTTAAGTTAGTGATTAAGATTAATATTTTTAGTATAGTAGCTGTGTTTTTAGTTAGTCACAGTAGCTGCTGTGATGATTGGTTAGTGATAAATTTAATATAATAAGGAATTAATATGAGCATTTTAGAAATTAGAGTTCCAGATATTGGTGGTCATGATAATGTTAATGTTGCCGAAGTTTATGTAAAAGTTGGTGACAAAATTAATATTGACGATAATTTGATTATGCTTGAAACTGATAAAGCAACGATGGAAGTTCCGGCTGACAAAGCTGGTGTTGTAACTGAAGTTATGGTTCAGGTTGGTTCTAAATTAAATGAAGGTGATCTTGTTGTTAGAGTTCAAGCCGACGGTGCGGCGGTAGTTACGCCAGCTCCAGTTGTTGCACCAGCTGCAGCTCCAACGGCACAAGCTGTGGCTGCTCCTGTTGCGGCGGTAACACCCGCTGCTCAGTCAGGTGAAGTTGAGTGTGATGTAGTGGTGCTTGGTGCAGGACCTGGTGGTTATACCGCTGCTTTCCGTGCGGCTGATTTGGGTTTAAATGTAGTTTTAATTGAGAAACATGCAACTTTGGGCGGCGTTTGTTTAAATGTCGGTTGTATTCCGTCAAAAGCTTTATTACACGTGGCCAAAGTAATCAATGAAGCTGATGAAATGAGTCATCATGGCGTTAGTTTTGGTAAACCAAATCTAGATATTGATAAAATTCGTGATTTCAAGTCTGGTGTAGTTGGTAAATTAACTAAAGGGTTAGACGGTTTAGCTAAACAACGTAAAGTGCAGAAGATCCAAGGTATGGCTAAATTTACATCACCGTATACAATTGAAATTGATACAGCTGAAGGTAAAAAAGTAGTTCGTTTTAAAAATGCAATTATTGCTTCAGGTTCACATTCATTTAAAGTTCCAGGCATTCCATTTGATGATCCTCGTGTAATTGATTCAACTGGTGCATTATTATTAGAATCAGTTCCTGAGAGAATGTTAGTTGTCGGTGGTGGAATTATTGGTTTAGAAATGGCCGAAGTGTATGGAACTTTAGGTTCTAAAATTACCGTGGTTGAATTAGGTGATGGTTTAATTCCTGGTGCTGATCGTGATGTAGTTAAAGTCCTTGAAAATCGGATTAAAAAACGTTATGATGCAATTTTAACTAAAACCAAATGTGCTAAGGTTGAGGCTAAAGTTGATGGATTATGGGTTACTTTTGAAGGTCCAAATGCTCCGACTGAACCACAAAAATTCGATAAAGTGTTAGTAGCGGCGGGGCGTCGTCCAAATGGTAAAACTATTGGTGCTGAGGCTGCTGGTGTGATTGTTAACGATCAAGGGTTTATTCCTGCTGATAAACAGCAACGTACTAATGTTGCACATATTTACGCAATTGGTGATGTGATTGGTCAACCAATGTTGGCACATAAGGCTGTACATGAAGGTCGTGTTGCGGCTGAGAATTGTGCTGGAATGAAATCATTCTTTGATGCGCGTGTTATTCCTGGTATTGCGTATACTGATCCTGAAGTTGCTTGGGTTGGTGTAACTGAATTGGAAGCTAAAGCACAAGGTTTACAAATTGAAGTAGGTAAATTCCCATGGGCTGCATCAGGGCGTGCATTAGGTAATGGTCGCGATGATGGATTTACCAAAATTATTACGGATAAAAATACACATCGCATTATTGGTGCAGCAATTGTCGGTGCTGGTGCTGGTGAATTATTGGCAGAAACCTGTTTAGCAATTGAAATGGATTGTGATATTCATGATGTAGCTTTAACAGTGCATGCTCATCCAACCTTATCTGAATCAGTAGCTTTCGCTTGTGAAATCGTGGATGGCTCCATTACCGATTTATATATGCCAAAAAAGAAAAAATAATTGGTGTTTGATTAAATGATGGTAGGCTTTTGAGCCTGCCATTTTGTTTTTTGATGAGGTGATCATGGGTATCAAAATCAAAGCATTTGAACCACAGTACACGGAAGAAGTTATTGCGTTAATTTTAGGTATTCAAGTTGGAGAGTTTGGCGTTGTAACTAATCGTGACGAGCAACCAGATTTATCGCAGATTCCAGAATATTATCAAAAGAGTGGTGGTCAATTTTGGTTAGCTTTTACTGATGAGGGTAAATTGGTTGGGAGTATTGCATTAAAGCCATTTAATGCCTTTCAAGCCGCATTAAGAAAAATGTTTGTAGCCAAAGAGTATCGTGGTGCAGAATATAAAATTGCTCAACAATTAATAGATAAGCTATATCAATTTGCTTTGCAAAATGGGATTGAAGAAATCTATTTGGGCACAACTAAAAAATATCATGCAGCTCATCGTTTTTATGAGAAAAATGGTTTTATTTCAATTGTACAAGCTGATTTGCCGAGTGATTTTCCTTTGTTTTTAGTTGATGATTGTTTTTATAGTCAGAAAATTAGCCAAGATAATTTAATTGAACGTGCGTTTAAATTTGTAGAAACAATACATCAGGCAGATTATTCTGGGCATGATTTTGAACATATTAAGCGCGTTTGGCAAAATGCGCAACAGATTTTGGTCTATGAAACAGATGCTAGGCGTGAAGTAGTCGAATTGGCAGTGCTTTTACATGATGTGGATGATTACAAGCTAAGTGATCACACTGGACGAGCTAAGGCTTGGCTTGAGACACAAAATTTAGATAATGATTTAATTGAACGTGTACTGGAAATTATTGATAGCATTGGCTTTAGTAAGACTGGTTATGACCCGCAATTTAAGGATATTGAAACTAAGATTGTTTATGATGCAGATAAACTTGATGCAGTCGGTGCAATTGGTATTGCTCGTGCTTTTGCTTTTGGTGGTGCAAAAAGTCGTCCATTATTTAAGCCAGAACGGGCACCTAGTGATGAGTTAGATTTAAATGCTTATGCCGCTAATGCAAAATCAGGAGATAACCATACAGTTAATCATTTCTTTGAAAAATTGCTGTATTTAGCAGATTTAATGCAGACCAGTTATGGGCAACAGCTGGCGGCCAAACGCAAATTAACTATGTTGAATTTTTTGGAAGATTTTTTCCAAGAGCAAAACCTCGTTGATTGGCAGAAGAGATTACATTCAATGTGAATCTATAAAAATTAAATAAATAAAACGCCTGTTAAAAACAGGCGTTTTATATTCATGAGTATGATTAATTACATTCCAATCCCATGGCTGATTAATACATGTTGACCAGTTAATGCATTAGTTTCGAAACCAGCTAAGAATAACGCAACGTTAGCAACATCGTCAAGGGTAGTAAATTCACCATCAACCGTGTCGCCAAGCATCACATTTTTAATAACTTCTGCTTCGCTAATTCCCAATGTTTTAGCTTGTTCTGGAATTTGTTTTTCAACCAATGGTGTTCTTACAAAACCAGGGCACAATAAGTTAGCAGAAATATTATGTTGGGCACCTTCTTCAGCAATAGAACGCACAAAGCCTAATTGAGCATGTTTTGCTGCAACATATGCTGCTTTATTTTTAGAGGCTTCAACAGAGTGAATTGAACCAGTTACTAATACTCGTCCGCCAGTTTTTTGGGCAATCATTTGTTGCATACTAGCTTTAGCGATTAGGAAAGTACCATGTAAATGAATATCGATCAAACGTTTCCATGCATTAGTATCAAAATCAACGATAGGAGCGATAGTTTGGATACCTGCATTTGAAATAAGTACATCTAATTTGTTAAATTTAGCTACAGTTGCTTTAACTCCAGCATTAACTTGTTCTTCATTAGTTACATCCATTGCAACTGCCAAAGTTTCAACTTTATACTGTGCTTTAATCGCATCAGCAACAGCTTGTGCTGCGTCCAGATTTAGGTCAGCAATAACAATTGCTGAACCAGATTCAGCAAATTTCTCTGCCATGTGTTTACCGATACCTGATGCAGCACCTGTAATTAACGTCACTTTTCCTTTTACATTTCCTAGCATAAAATTTTCCTTTAAAATATAAAAAATCGATGACTAAAGCTTAACATGAATGAGTATAGAATAGGTGGATTTATTTCTTTGTCATTATCTATGTTCCAGTTTTGATTCTGATTAATTTGATAATGTATACGTTAAGTACTAATAATATAAACAGTGCTAAAAAATATTATAGAGTAACATAAGGTCAATATAAACATAGATTGATCAAATATTTTTGCCATAGCGTAGCTATCATCGTCTAAAAAGCGTAAGGTGCGAACAGTAATTAAGTAGCATAATACAATAATTACTCCACAGAAGAAAGTCATGAGGTCAATTGCTGTAATTGCATTTATTGATTTGGTGGTAGCATTTAATTGAAATACGTTTGCGGCAAGTGAAAATACGGAACTACCAATTACGGCAACACGACCATTTTTGGGACTATTAGTACGTGTATTAATTAGTAATGAAAACACCGCTATACATACCGAAAGTAGGATGTATTGAATGCTTTTAATATATGACAGAATGCTTTTATGTTCAAATAACATGTAGGCACGATTTACACCTAGGTAATTGACGTTTGATTCTAAACTATTCTCAAATTGAGCTAATTCATGTTTATAGTCAACAATCATATTGACAAAGCCGATCTTATTTAAATCGTAATTAGTTTGGGCTTTTTCAGTGTGATCTTGAAATGCAGTTAGTTTGAAATAGTAATTGCTTGAAACGATTTTGGTTGGTGTTATACGTACTGAAAGTAGTTCTTGATCTAGTGGATACATTTGTAGCATTAACTGCGGTTCAATATCTGCATCAACGCGATATAACTCAACGGTGTTATTACCATCTTCTCGATGGTTAATTAATTGCGCGCTGCGTAATTTGCCATTAAAAATATCAAATTCAGGTGTTTTACCATTAAAATCTTTGGATTTAAACACAAAGCGAACATAAAAGTCCACGGGTACGGTCTTTTCTTTCAGATTGATATCTCCAGTATTCCACATGAAAATTTGAGTATCGACGGCAATTTGATCTTTTACTAAAGCTACTTGAGATTCATTTAGAGGCGGTACATCAATTCGTTCACTTATATAGTCAATTTCATCTTGTTTGATTTGACTTAGTTTGTAGCCAAATAAACTTACACTGCAAAGTAAGAAAACATTTAATAACAGTATATAAATTAAGATAGTTTTCTTTTGCTGTGGGGTTAATTGTCTGAAATTATGAATGTAATTGGACATGGCAAAACTCATAGCGATCCTCAAAAAGACAATCAAAGACTATACAAGTGCTAATTGTTTGTTATAATAAAGTTGAAGTTATATGTAATTCATTGTATTCAGGGTAGCATTTGCTATTAAATAAGCGGTAATTACAAGGTTGTATTATATTATGAATGGCCATGTTGTATTCATTAATTAAGTTGTTAGTGTTATTTTAAGTCAGCGCAGAAGAGTTGTTTTCAAATTATGCTAGGTTTTTTAATTATCAACAATTAGATGTTGTGCTCTATGAGAAAATTTTATTTTTTGTTGGTGTTATTCTGTGTTGATAAAATTACTATTTTTAAAGGTTTTTAGTGATGAGTTATTTAATTTCAATTACTAAGTTTGATTTCGTTGGAAATGATGAACGTGGCATTACTTCTGCGTTTACATTGCCAAGAGCGCAAAGTGAATTTATGTTTCTAACTCGTAAGGCAGGCAGCCTTTCTGGAAATACTTATCATTATGGTACTTGTGCTGGAACTAATCCAAAAACATTTATTTTGGTGTCTGGTGTAATTAAAATATCTTATCGTAAAGTAGGCAATAAAGAAGTGTTTATTGATGTAGTCGATGAACCATCGACGATATTGGTTTCTCCAGAAGTTGTTCATAAAATAGAAGTAATTGAAGATGCAATTTTTATGGAATGTAATTCAGTTGCCGATTTACAGTTTGACCGAGTAAAAGAATTAGTGTAGATTTATTCTGATTAGACGACATTAACTCTCGTTAAAATATAAAAATCAGCCCCAAAATTGAAGCTGATTCTATTTAGCCTGATCGGTACGGAAAATTATTTAAATTTAAGCATTTCGCTGAATTTAGACCAATTTTCAGGTTTAAACATATCTAAGCTGCCATTACCTTTGAATTTAGCCATTGCTTCTTTCATTGATTCTGGTATATTGAACATATTGTTGTTGGCACTTAGTGCTTTAACTAATTCTTTGAATAACTCATCACGAGTAGCCGTTAATTGTTTAAAGTCACTAGAGAAAGCTTCTAAATATTTACGATTAAGTTCAATTGCTTCCATTGGGTTTTTAAGTGTAAATAATGATTTTACGTGTTCACCATATGATTTGTAACCTTCTTCAACATACGATTTATTTACTTGAATCATTTTTTGATTAACTTCATTAATTGAATTAACTAAATTAGTAATTCCTGTTAAATATTTTTGTGATGCTTCAGAATCAAATGGATTATTTGTTGACACAGTGGTTCTCCTTGAAATATTAAAACTTTGTATGCGTCATTGTAGCATAATTTACTGTTTAGTAGTGTTGTAAAGTTTTTATCACGGTTATGCTTGATTTTTAAAATATTTGAGTATGGCGTTTTCTGTTTGTTTGGTTAGGAGTGTAGTATAATAATCTAATTTTAATCTTGGAAGATTGCTCCCATATGAAAACTTTTATGAATGAAAACTTTCTGTTATCAAACCCAACAGCGGTAAGACTTTTTCATAACTATGCTAAAGAATTGCCAATTATTGATTATCATTGCCATATTCAGCAAGCTGAAATTCGGGAGAATAAGCAATTCATGAATTTGACCCAGTTATGGTTAGATGGTGATCACTATAAGTGGCGTGCTATGCGTAGTTGTGGCGTAGCTGAGCATTTCATTACTGGAAATGCGGCTGATTATGATAAATTCTTGGCGTGGGCGAAGATTATGCCGCAATTAATTGGTAACCCATTGTACCACTGGACACACTTGGAGTTGCAACGTTATTTTAATATTCATGACATATTGAATGAAGCTAATGCTGGTAAAATTTGGGTTACTGCGAATAAAATGTTGTCTAGCGGAGCTTTAAGTGTTCACGCTATCATGCAGCTTTCTAAGGTAGAAACAATTTGTACTACCGATGATCCACTAGATGATTTGGCAGATCATATTGCACTAAAAAATAATTGTGCTACGCAGGTTTTACCAAGTTTTCGTCCAGATCGTGCTTTAGCCATTAATTCGCCAGAGTATTTAGTGTGGGTCAATAAATTAAGGCAAGTAACTGGATGTGAAATTAATAATTATGGACAATTTTTAGTTGCTTTGGCTCTTAGAATTGATTTTTTTGATTCAGTTGGTTGTAAAGTTTCTGATCATGGCATGAATTATGTGCCGTTTGCTGAAACTGATGATGTTGAAATTGAGCAAATTTTTCAGCAGGTTTTAAGTGGGCACACCTCAAGCGAGTTGGATGAAACTAAATTTCGCTGTCACACTTTAATTTGGTTGGCTGGACAATACGCGAGTCGTGGTTGGGCAATGCAATTACATATGAATGTTACCCGCAATAATAATAAACACATGTTATCTAAATTGGGTCCAGACACTGGATTTGATGCGGTGAATGATGCACCGATGGCGATGCCGCTATCGCGTTTATTAGACGCTATGAATCATGTTGGTTTACCAAAGACAATTTTATATAGCTTGAACCATACGGATAATTATGTTTTGGGAACTCTTATGGGATGTTTTCAAAGCCACGAAGCACGAGGTAAGATTCAGTTGGGTTCTGGATGGTGGTTTAATGATCAACGCGATGGAATGGAAGAGCAATTAAAAGCTTTGGCAAATTTAGGTGCCTTGGGAACCTTTATTGGTATGCTGACAGATTCGCGGAGCTTTTTATCTTATACACGCCATGAATATTTCCGTAGAATCTTGTGTAATCTAATTGGTACTTGGGTGGAAAATGGTGAGTATCCTGCTGATGAAGAAGAGTTAAAGCAATTAATTCAGAATATTAGCTATTATAATGCCAAAAATTATTTTGCTTTTTAAGGAATCAGGATGTTAGATTTAATTACACTTGGTGAAGCTTTGGTGATTTTTAGTCCCGCAACTACTGGTCAATTGCGTTTTGTACATAGCTTTGCCAAATCAATTGGTGGTGCTGAAGCAAATGTGGCAATTGCAATCTCACGTTTGGGATTTAAAGCTGGCTGGATGTCACGTTTGGGTGATGATGAATTTGGACGGTATGTCGAATATGCCTTAAAAGGTGAAGGTGTTGATTTAGCCCAAGTGAAATTTGATTCTGAGTTACCAACTGGTCTATTATTTAAAGAGCAATATCAAAGTAGTAACCCAACCGTTTATTATTACCGTAAGGGTGCCGCGGTAACCAAAATGTGTGCAAGTGATATTGTTGAAGAATATATTGCTAATGCCAAGATTTTGCATGTAACTGGAATTTTACCAGCTTTATCGGCGGAAAATCATGCCGCAAGTTTTCAGGCCTTAAAATATGCCAAGAAACATGGAGTAAATATCTCTTTTGATCCAAACTTACGTTTAAAATTGTGGGATCGCGAAACGGCTAAGGCGACTTTGCTGGCAATGGTGCCTTATGCAGACATTATTTTACCTGGTCTAGATGAAGCCGAGTTTTTATTGGGTTTGAGTGAGCCAAAGGAAATTTGTCAAAAATTTCACGAATTGGGTTGTAAAGTGGTAGTGTTAAAATTAGGTAAAGATGGTTGTCTAATTAGCGCTGGTGATGAAATAATTAAGGTTGCGGGTTATGTAGTACACAAGTTGGTTGATACGGTAGGTGCTGGTGATGGCTTTGCCGCTGGATTTTTAGCAGGAATTTTGAGCGGTAAATCATTGCGTGAGTGTGGCGAATTGGCGAATGGAGTTGGTGCCATGGCAACATTGGTAGCTGGGGATAGCGAAGGTTATCCGAGCATGCGCCAATTACTAGAATTTACAGGTAAATCCGCTTCTGTAGAGCGTTGATTATAGTATACAGAAATTGTGAATTGAGGTAAGATGGCAACGACAATTAAAGATATTGCGCGCTTGGCTGGTGTATCACACATGACGGTTTCGCGGGCTTTAAATGGTAGTAATTTAGTTACAGGTAAAACTCGCGATAAGATTCTATCCTTGGCTAAGGAATTGGATTACACAACAAATTTGGATGCAAAAGGTTTGGTGCTTAATAAAAAATATTGCATTGCAGTGGTTTTTTCTACTTTATCGAGTAAGACGGCTCCAAGTTTTAAGTTAGCTTGCTTAAACGGTGTTTATCAATCACTGGCCAAAGACTATAATTTGGTAATTAAAGATATTTCACACGGTTTGGGTGAGTTTAATTTATCGCGTGCTGATGGAGTTATTTTTGTTAGTCAGCAGGAAAGTGACGATGAGTTTATTTGCTTTGCTTTAGAGCATGGTGTGAAATTAGTAGTTATTAATCGTAAAATTGATTTGCCGAATGTAGTTAGTATTAGTGTGGATGAGGTTAATGCGGCTAAAAAAGCAGTAAGTTATTTATTAAAACGTAATTATCGTAAGATTGCATTTATTAATGGACCTGAGCATCTTCAATCGAGTATTGACCGTTTATCTGGTTATCGTTTAGCATTACAACAAGCCAATTTATTGAATGATTATATTGTTGATGGTGAATTTTCTTTTGCTGGTGGTTTTTCTGCTATGCAAGATTTGATTAATTCAAAAGAAAATTTTGATGCGGTGTTTTGTGCGAATGATGAAATGGCGATTGGTGCTTTAAAAGCAATCAATGCTGCAGGATTACGTGTACCAGAAGATATTGCACTAATTGGTTTTAATGATAGTGAGATTTGTCAATTCACCACACCAAGTTTAACTACTATACTTAAGCCAATTGAGCAAATGGCGAGGCTTGGAGGTGAAACTTTGTTTCAATTAATTGATGATCTTGAAATTACTAACTTGGAAACTGAATTAGCGACTGAGTTAATTATTCGTGATTCTGTCCGTTAATTTTTTGTGTTTAATAACTTCTTAAGTCTTTAAGTAAAAATTAGTTATCTAGCGTAACTGGTATTCACAGATATCGCCTTTTTGTAACATATTATTCAATGTAGTGATTAATTTACTGTAATTTATATCATTGGGCAATGTACCAATATAAACTTTAAACATCCAATTATTTGTAAGTTTTATACTAATTACAGGCAAATCAAAAGAGTCAATTTTAATTGATGAAACTAACCTTCTATTAACCATGCTGGTTTTTAATATATCACCAGGGTGTTTTTTAAAAACAATGAATCCCATATTTGATTTGTTCCATGTTGATTATCAAAGTATAAAGAATGCATAATGCCACAAAAATTTCAAACAAAATACTATTACAGATCAATCTTTAACTCGAACGATGCAGCCGCAGAAAAATCATGTATTTGCATCACTTGTATCATCCACTAAATTAGAGCTATACAAATTTGATAATGGTTTAAACTGTGTTGTACAAAAAAGCAAGTTAGATACCAATTTAATCCATTGTATGAGTAATATAATATACCATTTAAACCACCCGCTACAAATCCGTTTTCCCTAGCTGCTACATTTGTGAACGTCGCGCTAGAAGGAGTTCCTGTGGTAGGAGCAAAATTTATATTATCTTTATTGACTGTAATACTTGAAATATAAACGTCATATTCGGCACTTTCTCGTAATCCTCCACCAACCGCTGCAAATAAGTTATTATTGGGATTATACGCAAGAGCACTATAAGAGTTTGTTGCTTGGTTACAATTTACTAAATTTATGTGTTAATAAGAAATTATATATATTTTTATTATAAAATACTGTCACATTTTTGAGACATTCACAAAATTATGGAGTAGACACCAGTCTACTCCATAACAGAGTTGATTAAAGATTACATTTAATTACTATTAACACCTGTCATAGCAGTAAAGTTTACGTTAGGGGATGAATATACATTTTTCCAGTTTGTATAATTACACGACTCCGTGTTACAGCCAGACAATAAGTAAATGTTCCCAGAACTAGTAGCAACTGCAAAGTTGTTTAAACCAAATGCTAGAGCGTTTGGTTGTTCACCATTCATTATCTGAACCAATGGTGAAGGCGTATTGCCATTAATCATAGTAACAGCACCAGTATTATGTGCGCTAGTTATAAATATACTAATTCCATTACCTTGGGCAGCTGGAGGATTTGGTATTGAATAGCTAGTATATTTATTGGAAATATCAAAGCTTGATGAATAATTATTCAAACTATTGGTATTACTATAGTTAAAAGTATTTAGGTATCCTGTAGTCGTATTAGTCCAATTGCTTAATGTGTTTAAGTAAACAATCACATCTCCGTTATTACCAGCAAGAAAATTCCCATTAGCTTGAATGACTCCATTACCATAACTATCACTATTTAATGTACTGTTACCTGACCATGGGCTCCAAAGGTTACTGGATTCTTGGAATGAAATAACATTATAATAATACCCAGATCCAACTGCACCAGCTACAAATGTTATTGGAGAATTAGGTACATAAACAATTGAAGTAAAACCATAACAATTTTTTTGACCAGAGAAGCTATATTGAGAACCTGTCCAAGTTGCACCATTATCTGCTGAAGTGTAAAGATAGCAATTTGCTGTCCCTGCGGCGTAGGTATTGGTTATTGGGTTATAGGCTAGTCCTTGAATATTATTACTCGATGGTACATTACCGCCATTATGTATTACAGGTGATTGAGGATTATTGCTCAAGTTTGGAAAGAAAACATTTAGTCCATTATTCCCAACTGCAACCGCACCATTGGCACCTGCTACGACTTTATTTAAGGCGTTATTTGTTGCAGTTTTAAACCCACCAGCAAATAACCCAACGGCACCGTTATTACCAACAGCAATGTATCCTCCAACATTTGGGGCAAAAGTAATTGCATTGACCTGTCCGATTGTAGAAGTCGTCCAGAGGTTCCAGCTTTCACCATCATTAATACTATAGTAAATATTACCATTACCATCTCCTGAAATTAGATTTGGTATATAGGAATTATAACTAAATGAATTCATTAATAAGCTTACATATTGATTACTATGATTAAATCCTAATACCACGTTAGACGCAGATTCTGTATTTGACGAGTAAAAGTTATATGCGATACAGGTTGGAGATTCGCTAGATAGTTGGCAACTAGAGCTTATAACATTTGGCGTATAAGACGAATTTTGACTAAGCTGTGTTGTTGAAACCTGATCTACAATACCAGAATATCCACCAGTTAAGCTTGCTGAAACTGTATAAGACTCATAAAGAGGGAGAATATTGGATTCAAAAGGCGTAATGTTAATCACTGCAGATGGATAAACATTCACAATACTATTGCTGATATTGCTAGTAGCAAGTGTGGTATTTTGTATTTTAGTTCCTGTTACAAAGTATGCTGTTGCAATAGATACATTGTCGCTACCTAAGATACTGGTATTTAGTGCAATAGTATATGTACAGCTTGCACCAATTCCAATTGTCCCATAGCAGGTATTATCAGTAATTGACCAGTTACTATCTTGGAGATCTTGACTCACCCATAAGTTACTAATTGTATATCCAGTATTGTTAATAAACGTATATGCGATACTAGCGCTGCTATTTTGTGTTACTTGGTATGGATTATCTGTGGTGCCATCGCCATTATTTAGCCCAGAGTAGGTATATGATACAGTATTATCATTGACGTTAGCTACTATACCTTGGAGGTTAATATTGATTGAGGCATCACCAGTAATTGCAATATTTCCTTTATATGTACCTTCACCTGTTGTAGTTGCACCAAAATGGAAAGTATAGTTACAGGAAGTGAATGGTTTTAGAGTGTTCGGACAGCCATCGTTTTCACCCGTAAACAATGGTGAGTCTGACATTTGAATGAATTCTGTCAAAGGAATGTCACTGTTATTTGTTATCGTTATCCCACCAGTTGTGTAATCAGAGCCACTATTGTAAATCAGACCCATTGTATAAACACCATTGGTTAAGGTACCTGCGTAAGAATTATCCGCAGTAATTGATAGTTGGCTAGAGTTGTTATTGTTTGCAGGAGTAACTTTATTAATATTAATTGGCTTAGATTGGGTTGTTTCTGGAGATGATTCTGGCGCTGTCGTTGGTTTAAATCCGACAACCATATAGCCTGTTTTATTTACAGCGCTTGATAAAGAAGATGTTACTACTTTTACATTGCATATTTGCTGTGGTTGCAGATTTAGTCCTTCTGCACAGATCGTAGGTTTTGTAGTTCCCACAGCTGTATCAGACTCAGTAGCTGGTTGAATTTTTAGGTATTTAGATGGTGTAAATGAATTAGGCGCATCACTTACCGCAATATTTCGTATTGTAACAGGATTTACTGTAGTATTTTGTACCAAGAATAGCCCACTATAGCTAGTATTGCTGGTGGTGATATTTATTTCAGCATCTGAATTATTACCAGTTGCAGATACATCAGTTATTTTTAAGCATGATTCAGCAGTATTTGCTGTTGCTGCTTTTTTTAATTTTGGTGTAGTGAGAGATAACTGCTCAGCTGGAACAACATAGTTCATATTGGTGCCATTGACAATATTGCTAACTGATTTATCTTTACCATATGAAGTTTGTAGTTTGAAGCCGTAAATTGATGCTCCATTTGGTACGTGAGCTAAAAGAGATACGACGGTTCCTTTAGCAAGATTAGTTAGTCCACCACCTGTATTACCGCTTAAGGAATCAAATCTTAGCGGAATACCATTGGCTGAAACTATTTTGATAGTATTAAAGTCACCACTATTGACTGAGTTGACTAAAATAGTTACAGGTACCAAAGTATCTGCATTGTTTTTATTAGCTTGAACATTGTGTGGGAAGTATGGGATTAAGCCATCGGCACCTTTGTCATAAGTATCACCAGCTGGATTGATTAAATTTATTTGGGTACTATTCTTGCCTAAGCTAGAATTAGAATTCAAAGTAAGTGATCTAGGTGTTGAGTCTTTGGATAATTTAAGGTTAATTATACAGCTTGAGTTTGCAGGAATTGAGGCACAATTTTTTGCACTGGTTGCATCGATGCTTGCTCCAGCTCCAACAAGACTATAATCAGTATTTGTTAAATTATTTGAGGTTGTATTTTGTACAACAACTGGAATTTGCGTCGCTCCTATTACCCCAACTGGGTAATTGTCGGGTGCAACTAAGTTTACTCCATTAGCTGAGTTGTTTGTTGATGTAGTTCCACCACTACCACACGCAACGATGGAGATTGTAATCAGGGTGGCGCAAAATAAATATTGTAGATGCTTTAACTTTTTTTGATTTGGTTTCAAGTAATTTTCCTTTATTTTTATTTGATATACTAGATAGAATAAAATTATTCTGTTTAAATGAATAATTTTATTCTTAGAGATGGGGTTTTATTGTAATGATATTTTAGATTACAAGATAATATTATTGATTCTTGGTCACAGGGCATGATTGTATGGGTTAAGTGTATTTAATGTTGTCATAGATTTGGGACATTTTTAATTATTATGGCATGGTTGCGATAAATTAAAAATATTTCTTATGGTTTGGGAGAGTTTAATTTATCGCGTGCTGATGGGATGATTTTGTGAGTCAATAAGAAAGTGACGATGATTTTATTTGCTTTGTTTTAGAGTATGGTGTTAAATTGGTAGTGATCAATCGCAAGGTTGATTTGCCAAATGTAGTTTAGTAGCATGGTCAGAGTTAAACAAGTATTTATATGAGGATATAAATTAGACTATGTGAAAATAAAACAAAGCATTCATATAGAATGAATGCTTTGTTTATAAATAACGCACTTTATTTAACTTATAGTCCTAGTTCTGACAAGATAAACTACCAGAACTATTTACGGTTAAATTCAATGGAGTTCCAGGCATTCCAAAATTAGAATTATCTGAAATATCCTCCATATCACAACCAGTAGGCAAGGAATAACTTGTTGGAAGTGGAACATTAGTTGGATGGAAGACTAAGTACGTAGTATTTGAACTAGAATTTAAGTTAAATGTACTAACCGTAGTACCATTAATACTTGAGGTAGCAGCTCCAATACAACTTGTGGTTAGAAGTATATTTCCATATTGATCTTGCTGAAAATATCCAGGATAAGTTTGTAATGATGTCAAACTACTCTGACCAGTTAATTGGCTATAATAATTGCCCATATAGCCAGATCCAAAAGTTGCATACATACTACCAATATTAGTATTATTAATCTGAGCTGGATTATAGAAACACAAAGCAGACCAATTGCCACCAATTCCAGGCACAATACCAATTCCTTCGTTTTGTGGGTTTGACGCACTTTCAGGATTATTAGTAATTGATATTGGAGACGCTGTAACTAATGCTGAAATTATTTCATTACCCATATTGGTATTTTGCTCTACATTCAATCTTGTATAAGAGCCATCGGGCCAAACAAGAGTTTCAACGTTACCAGGCGTAATAATATTAGTATTATTGGTGTTACTAATTGCCTTGAAAATGTTATCACCAGCTGTATATTGCTCATAAGGATTTGGTGTTACATAGCTGCTTACGTTTTGTACTTGACTTGGCAATGGAGTTATAAATGATGCAGTTGTGCTTCCACCAAGCATGTCACTATTTCCAACACCTTGCACAGTGAAAATAAAGAAATGTCCGTTAGCATCGCTCATATAAACAAATGGTATAGATGCATTTCCTTTAGCTGCAAATGTATTATCTACATTAAATTGAGCTCCTCTTGCGCTATATCCTGCGATTAAATTTTGATATGTTATTTTATTGGCAGGGACATAGCTTGTTGAAGTAATGCCATTAGTAATCAGAGCAGCCATATTCGTTACATTATTAACGTATCCTGCACTAAAATAAGGCGTAGAGTTGTTATTTATACCAAAAGTATTATATATAGTGGAAAAAGGACTAGATGAAGTAACAGGTGACAATGCCGCTGTAGCACCAGGCGTAGAAACAAAATTTGTTCCAAATCCAGCAGTCATAAATTTATATACATTACCACTATTAGCGCTGTCAAGACTAGATATACCAACAGTACCACCTGATGTTAAAGCACAGTATTGTCCACCAGTATATGAGTAGTTCACGCCAAGACAATTACCATTACCAACAGTCACTGCTTCAGCTACTGAGGTTGGAGATACATTGCTATAATAATCTTGGTTAGGACTTGCTGAAGCTGCGAGATTTATAACGTTTCCATAGTTATTTAGTATTCCTTCATTACTTGTATTGGAGTTGGTGGTACTAATAGTAAAAATTGGTGCGAATGTACTTGTTGATAAAGGACCTGTATAAGCGTTCAGAATATTTAGTGATTCTGGAACACTTTGGTTCACTATTCCAGCCGATTTACGGTTATATATTTGCCCACTAAATCTTATATACGCTGCATCTATATTGGTATCTGGTGATGGATATGCTACTGAATTTAGTTGTGGTAAAAATAGTGTTGATGTTGCTAATGCTTCGGATTCACTACCATTGTTTTGATATGAATAAGGGAAGCTTGCCTTAAACACTAAGTTAGATGTCAATGGTTGACCAGTACCAGCTTGGGTATAACCTTGTTCAATAACAGCACTTTCTATAAAAGAGTTGTCTACTTCCCAACCAGAAAAAATGGATTTCCCCCCACCAAGAATATTGAAATATTGTGCGGTAGTCATAATTGGTGAGTTAATAGAGATAGAAGTTTTTTGGTTAAAATATGCTGGTCCATATAAGAAATAATTATTATTAGCTTTCGGTTGAGTCGTGTAGGCTAAGAATCCACTTTCAATCATTCTAGTGTTGCTTTCCAAGCCTGTTAGTAGATTGCCACTTGGGTTTGTAGTAGCATATGCATTCATTGGTAAAGTAAGGCTAATCGGAGTTGAAGGTTTACAGCTCTCATTATATGAAGCAGTAACATCATATATATAGAGAGCCATATCTAAACCTTGTTGTATTTTTATTGAGCTTAGTAGATAAGCATCATATGCACTATTGATTAACCCAATAGGGTTTGCAAAAGTTGGATCAGTTGAAGCAGTGAAAAGTGTTGACTGCATTTGTGATAAAGAAGACTTGACATCAGTCCAATCGCTCAGGCTTGTGTTAAATAAACTATTTATCGCATTGTTAACTGTCTTATTTGCTTTTGATGCATATGGGGCAAATGAACTACACGCGCCAGGTTCTGACCATAGGGTGTTAATTGATTCACTCATTCCAGCATCAACAAATGGTTTTAGGGTATAATTAATATCACGATATAATCCACCTACGGTATCAGGGCTCGTATCTGAACCAATAGCACCTGTAGAATCATAACCAAAACTTCGTAAAAGAATTTTATTAATTGAGTTATTTAATGCATAAATATGATTATTCATATTGGTATTAATTATTGTATCAAACTCATCATCAGTTACTTCTTGTAATACCTCAACTTGGTCCGATACTCCAACAATTTGATCTGACAGAGCAGATATTCCTTCAAGAACATCCTCGTTATTTGCTGAGTTTTTGCCAAATCCAAAAAAGTGAGCAACTTTCTTACCAACGGTAATAACCTTCATAACTGGTCCTTTTACCGTTGCAATAGCCACCTTAGCTGTTGTACTACCCTTTATCATATTGGTTGTTAAGCTAATGAAATATTGAGTAGGATCAGGGATAGCTCCTAAATTGGCATGAGTTGTTTGTTTTGGTATTGGCCCAACTCTTCTAATAGATTTATTTAATACAACAGCTTCACTTTCTGTCCATAGAAAAACTCCACCAGATTGTGGGGTGGTATTGCTCTGGGTACTATTACCAGAGCTACCAGAACCACTACAACTAACTAAAGATGTGGTAAAAATTACACATGCTGATATTTTTTTTATTTTATTATTATTATTATGATTTTTGTTCATAATACTATTTCCTTTTTTATTATATTTATTTTTGTTCATATGGTTATATTTTTTACATTCAACCAAGGAAATTATAATAAATATTACATAGTAATGGTGTCATAAATTTGGGACATCGCATAATAATACTTAGGAGTTATTTGGATAATGATTATGTACCATGATTTAATTCTGTAAATTGTTACATAAGTCTTTAGTTGGATAAAATTCTGTTTAATATGGTGGTAAATTTAATTACTTAATTCAAGGTAGGCATCTTGATGTAACCCAGCACCACCGCCGCCATTTAGTTGTAGCCTATATGAGCTGCCATCGCTAAGAGTGAATTTAATTACGCTAGTACCTGTATTTCCATTTGTGCCAGAGGTATCACACGAAGTGACACTTGGTATTAACATATTTTGATAACTTGATGTTGTAGTAGAATTATTAGCAGCTGGGCAAGCTAATTGTAATGACGCATATGCTGAAGCACTACTATTAGATCCTTTCCCAAGTATGTAAAATGGCAAATTAAAATTATTTGGTAGGGTAACTTGTATAGCGGCGGTGTGATAATTACTACCAGATTTATAAAATCCACCGTCATATAATGAATTATCATTTACAAAGAAGTTTCCATTGCCGTTTATTAAACTAAATGCACTAGAATTGACAATAGAATTACTATTATAATAGATATGATAATCTTGATCCGAAGATGCAACATTAAAGTATCCACCTAGTAAGTAGTACACACCGCCAACATCTTCAGTTGGCAGCCATCCTGGGGTTGGAATATTCCCATTTGATAATTGAAAGTTATAAGAATTACTGCTATTATTAAAATTTATAGAGTAGTTATTTGCAATCGACCATGTCATACAGATTAATTGATTGCCAGCACTCCAATAGTAAACTCCATTACTAATCGTACAGCTTTCACTAAAATAAAACGGTGTTTGACTTGCTGATAATTGGTTATTATATACGGCAATTGATTCCCCATCATAATAACCACTTTGGATATTTTGGAAAACAGTAGGGTAGTTATTGTCGTTTATCGCTGGTATTGTTGGATAAATATTTGGATTAATTTGTAACTGATTATTTATGGACGACTCTATATTTGAGTTAGTGGTATCTATATTGGTAATTGGGTATTGGTAAATATTTGATGTATTTACCCAGTTTCCACTGAGCATTGAATAGTTTTGAACAGGGTTGCTTATAAATTTTACCTGTGGTGTTGATTCAATGACTGCTTGCATTTCGGGGGAAAGATTTGGTTGATTAGTTGTATAATTTATTCCCTGCTGTGGATATGAATAATCAGAATAGATAAATTTCATAGTTTGTTGATAGAGTGTATTAACTCTTCTTGCGTATAAATTAGTTAACTGCTGTTGAGCATAGACAAAGGCTGACTCTGCATTTTGTAGATTTATAGCTTCATACATATTATTGTTAATAGTATTTATATTATATCCATTTGGGTAAAATACGGTAGCGGATTGACCGCTGCAATTAGATGCACCACCTGCATAAAAATTAATTGTATTAAAGATATTAGTAGTATCTCCATTTGCTTCGAGGGGGCAAATTTGAGTTAGTGCTATCTTGAGTTCACTAGCGGATACAAAATTCAAATAATTTAGGTAGTTGTTTGTAGCTTCGATTGTATACAGAGATTGTAATACTGACAAATTAGATAGATAAACTGAATTTATGAACTGGTTATAGGACTCAACGGCTAACATATAATTACTAGCTGCTATTGTTCCAGACCTCGGTAGAATTACTTGTAGGGAGTTTTCAGCCGCTAATAATAACTGTACTGTGGCATTATTGGTATTATTACTGCTTAAAGATACTGATTCAATAATGAGAGCTGTATTAGTACTGTTGGTAGTTGTTGCTGACAAAGAGGTTGCATTAATAACATTTACAAAATTAGATGCATTATTTTGGCTATAGGTATTTAGTGAAGCCATTGCTTTGCTACTATATGCCACATTTTGTAGTATATTTACTATTGACTCACTTGATGTTGCCATACTATTAATTGATGGGTTACTTTCTATTACTACATTAGTGTAGCTTTGATACCATGGTTCTGTCACGTTTTGATTATTTAGACCAATAATATTGGATGTCGATTTACCATAACCATAAAATAATGATGGAGCAAATATGTTATTAAACCAATTGTTATAATCGGCTTCTAATTTTTGTTCTTCAGTTGCCAGTGTCAAATTATAAATTTGCTTATATGAATTATCTAATATTGAATAAATACCTTGAATTTGAGTTTCTTGGTAGCTGAGATCACTATTTATCTGGTTTATCTGACCTGCTACTTGATTTGCAGCCACCAACCCACTCACAACACTAATGACTCCAAATACAACCGCTCCTGGTGGGAATATAGATGCAATGACAGCTGAAGCAGCTGCAATTTCAGCAGCTCCACCAGCTCCATTTAGTTCTCTAGTTTTATATATAGAAAAATTAATTTTATTGGCTAATACGGGGTTATATAAGCTAATAGGGATCGGTCCATAATCACCGCCTTGGAATCCTACTTCTTGGGGTGATTGATTTTGATTACCAGTAGAACAAGCAGATAAAAATAGCATTAATATTATTAATAAAAATATTGATTTAATTTTCATACTAAATATCTTTTTAAGCATTTGTGAAAAAGCTACAGGATTTGTTAAATTATATTCTTTAATTTTATTAATACTTTGGTATAAATTATATCTATTGCCATTTTAAAATTAAATAAGTATGCTATACATTACATTTTACAGGGCTATATTGAACGCAGGTTATCTCGGAACTAAGAATATTATACCCTGATTGAAAGCATACATTTTGGTGTGCAGTTTTTTTATGTATGTTAAAGAAATACATTGGCTCAACTTCTCTTCTAGTCGGTACTGAGTAACTATAAGAGTATAACTCAAGCTCTTCAGGAGTGAATTTATCGCTTATGGCGCAAGAACCAAGTACTTTTGCGTATGCATCTGATGGTGATATTTGTGTGGTGAGTTGATCTATTTGCTCTTGGTTAATTTCATATGCACCATCAAATGTACCAAAGGTATAAGAAGCCAAGAACTGTCCCCACTCGTTGTATTCTGTAAAAATAGTATCTGAGTTATCGACAGATGATACCATTATATTTGAAATTTGATTTAAGTCAGTAATTGGAGTAAAATCATTTGATTCATTGATTTTTTCGAAAGATGCATTCTTAGTTACACCTGCAACGGCTACCTTCTGAAATATTTCCATTGGACTAGGTGGCGCAAGATTAGTGATAGTCTGGGTTGTACTTGAGCTACTACCTCCACCATTGCATCCAGTTATTAGCAATGAAATAATACTGATGGCTGCAATATTCTTAAAGGTGTATTTAATTGGATTACGTTGCGTATACTTTGCTGTAAGTTTTATTTTAGGCATATTTAACTTTTTCTTTATGAAATGAAAAATAATGTTTTTAGTTTTTGTGATCAGCAGGTTCAAATTAAACTTATAGTTTTTCTACTATTAACATTTTTATTGGAACTTGCCGATCTGTTGAAGTTATGCAATTAATTTATCAGTGCATCCATAATTATCTTGCAGAATAATGTATTAATTGTGTACTGGTACTTACCACACTTCCATCTGGTTTAACCAAATCAACATACATGCTACCACTGCTAGACTTACTTCTTGGTTGAAATTTGGCTACAAAGCTACATCTAAAGCTCTTCTCTCCAAGTTGTTGCCAAGAGTTAATTGATGTGTCGCCTTCAGCCTGTCCAACTTTTTTGCGGCAATTTGATCTACTCACATCAATCGAAAACTCACTAGCATTCGGAGAGTCTCGAAATCTGAGAGAGTATCCCCATGCTGGGAGGCTAGATTCAGATAGTTCAACATTAATCTCACGTAATCCAAAGCTACCTACTGGGATTTTAATAAGTGAGTCGTTTCCTTTCCATAACTGATTAAAGGAGCCTTCTGGTGCGACATAGGTTTTAATTTTGAGATCATTAGGCTTATCTGGGTTAAGGTTATTAATTTTCCAATGTTCCCAGTGGCTAAGCCATGAAGAATTATGATTAATAGTATAAATGTCACCCTTAAATCTATCCGAGCCACCAAATAATTCAAATTTTCCATCTTTGTTTTTCCATGCGACCGAATTCATTTGAGATGATGGCATATCAATTTTATTCCCTGAGTTTGACATAGCGCAATCATTTTTGTTACCAGAGACAAACTTCCAAGCATTTGGAGCTGCGCTAGAGTTAAATACCCATAAGTCATTGTAGTAGCATCTACTTCCTATGTTGAAGTATGCTAACTGAGAACTATCATAACTATTAGAATATTCATAGCCTCTGCCAGAAAATGTTTTGTGGCCACTACCACCAAATAGATACACTTGGCCTGAGCTTTCCCACAGTGTGGCACCAATACGTGCAGCAGGTAAATCTTGGAACTGTTTTGTGGGATCTGGTTCTGAGTTAATCCGCTCATATTTACCAGTTTCTAAATTTAGTCTCCAGAAGTCTCCTAATTGTGTAAGGACGTAAGCCTGATACCCAAAATTTTCATATGCGTATGACACAACTCCCAAACCACCATAAAAATATAAATAACGCTTGTCTGATGATAGGGTTGCTGCGGTATTTGAGCGTTGAACCGGAATTATAGAGTTTTGAAGTGCATTGAATAAAACCAATGGGTCAACATTCTTGTATTCTTCGCTTGCATCATAAGTTTTGCCATAAGGATCTCCTTTAGTAATAATCATAGGTTCTAGATATTTCTTAGTTGAGCCTGCTATAAGAGATAGATCTGGTATTTGATTACCCTGATTGGTAGGGTATCCACCTACGGTATAGTTCTGAATAAATGTAGGTAAACCATCGCGTACACTGAGCAACCTGCGCGCAAGATTTGTGAGCAGGCCTGATCCTGGGTAACTACCATTTTCTGTTTTAAATATATTGTTCGCTTTCGAAATACCAATTTGATCAAATGGAATTAATCCACTGAATGGAGTCTTGCTATATGGTGTGGCTTTACCTGTTTTGGGATCAATGTTCGCTTCATCAGCATCGAAACGATTTTCTTCTAAATTCAACTTGCCTGGATCTGACTGTGGTATATAAATATATGACATTATTAGATGAGGTGTGCCACTTATTTTTGGAGCCATTAATCCTTGTTGAATTGGTTGTGTATTCGGTTCTACAGGCACCGTATTACAAAATTCTTCAACTTCTGACTCAACTGGCATCCTATAGTCGCTATAGTTGTATTGCTTGCAGTAGTCGTAGTAATTTGCACTGAATGTATAATATCCCCCGTAGTAGTCTCTCAATTTTATATCATTAGAAATTTCTGGATATACTACAACACTAGCACCTCTAATTAAGTACTCATTACCAATTGATTTTTCTGGGTATACAAAACCTTTAACCTGTATCGCCGCTGTCGCAAAAGCATATTTTGAGGTTGATGTACTTTGAGCACCTTTATCTCCAGCAACCCAGACCCAATTCTTAGTATTGTGGTTGTAAATCCAGAGATCGTTGTAACATTGTTTCTGTGTCTCATCGACACATCCACCATAGATTAAAGTGAACTCTCCATCTGTTCCTGCACTAACGTGGGATATTCCAGGGCTAATTCTCCACCCTGGTGCATTATCCTTAGATTCAACGCCTTTAATTCCATAGTTTTGTACTGTGCCTGGATCTAGTTCATGATTAGGACTAAACCTAGATTCTATGCTTTCGCTATTATTACTTTTAGTGCTGTTTAATTGGCTAGAGTTAGTTTGCTGTACTGAACCACCAGTATTGTTACATGCCACAACTGCTATTGATGATAGCAGCATTACAAGAGTATTTTTTTGCTTAATTTTCATTTTGTTCCTTATCCCAGTAATTGACCTATCAACACTACAAAATACAAATTAATTAGCGATTAATTTTGATGTTTTTGTGTTTGATCTCTTTTTATTTGCTCATTGTAAATTTATTTATATTACTTTTACAGTGTGTCATTATGTAATAAGTTATATTGAGCGAATTATTTTGTAAGGCAATATTATATGTCGCAGATTATGCAAAATATGTCATAAGATTGGGACATTTGAATCTTTTAGATTTGAGGCTTTGTAACGTTTTTAGAGTTTAGTAGTGTAATTATTATACATGCCATTATGTAGCAGTAGATGTTATATTTTTTTATTTCAGGTTAGTGTTTTTGTGCTAAATGAGATTAGTTGCTTTGTCTATAATGCAATCTTCAAGTGTGTAAGTTCTTGTAATCATAAGCCTAGGTTTTGAATTTATTATAGCCTTAGAGATATTATTTGAAGAATCTACAAACGTAATATTTGCAGCTAAAATAGAATACAATAGTGATTTTATTTTATAGCTTAGATTATTCTGTAGATTCAATACTTTTTCTTTTTAGTCATTTTCATTAGTTGTTATAAATTTAGCGACTACTATAATTTATCTTTTGGATAAATTCTTCACTGTATCCACTTGTGGAGCGTGCAAATATTTCTAGATCAAAATTTGATTCATTTTTTGTACTTTGTGGCGTATATTTTAAAACTATATTACATTGTTCACCTTCTTTGAGCTTTATGGTTGGATTAATACAGCTTGAACGCCATTCATCGATGATAATATCTTCTGGTAAGTTGTAAACTTGAAAGCTAGTTATTACTTCGTCTGACAAATTACTAATCGTATAGCCTTTTAGACCAAACAGACCTATTGGAATTTGATCTAAGCTATTTCTCCAACTTTGATTAGATATATCATCAATTTTAAAATTTCCAGAGGAATTAACTTGAAGACTTCTATTTGCTCTTTCTGCATCAAATTTAACTTGTGGTACTAAAATCCAAGTTCTTATTGCTCGGCTGAATGTGATTTTTTGTCCAGGTAGAATTATTGCATTATTAGGCTGAGAGAATTCACCGATTGTAATACCATTAGATAATCCTGTTGTTAGTTTTATTATAAAGTTTTCTACTGATTTTGTTTCTGGATTATATATGTACTCAGATAATGATGGCAGCTCAAAAACATTTTCTGGATTTAATTTATCTAGATAAAAAGAGTCAAATTTTAATGTATAATTACTTAATTTTTGCGGTGTTGTACACTTATTAACTATAGTTAGTGAGAGTTTTTCGCAGATATTTTCTTCTCCACATACGGATATGTAATTATTAATGTCTGTACTTAGACATGATATTGTTGAATTTGATGTATCCTGATTTGATATTATCTGTGTTAATGGCTTATTGGTGGCATTAATCTCATTTGAAGGTTGATTTAAAGAAGATCCATTATTACATCCACCGAATAATAACGCTATTGATAATATAATTAAACAATTTAACAAATTAAAGCAAATAGTTTTGATGGTAAATATCCTTATAAAATTATGTGTGATTATTACGGAGTATGTGGTCTTGTACATATTTTTAAAATATCATAAGTTAATATATTAAAGATTTATCCTTTTTCCTTTAATTATGATAAGATGGTTGTACTTATACAAATTGATAGTTTACGCAATTTATAAATAAGAATGCTTAAGCGAGGAGTTTTATTTATATAAGTCTATTTGACTAGCTAATTATTATATAGAATAAACTTTTATAAATATGTCATAGTATTGAGACATTTTGTCTTTTTGTATTTAAAATTATCGTTGATAAATTTATTAATGGACCATGAATACAATAGAAGAGTTGAAAAGTAAATTTTTTTATAGTAGAATTCAACTGTGTTGTTTAATATTGTGGGAGTATTTAATCATTAAATCAAATAATATATCGTCTAATTCATTAAATGAAAATGATATTATTTGTCTTTCGAAAATAATTGATTATTATGGACGTGTTGCGCAGAATAAATTTTTTGCCTTAATTGATTTGCATTATAATATTCGTGTTACAGATAAGAAAACTATGGACATATTTAAAATCAATGAGAGCATTATTGGTCAAAATTTTCTTCATGATTTTAATAGAAGCAACAAGAGATTTCATTTTACTTCTTACAATCTTCGTAGCTGTATAAAAAATAAAAAAGTAATTAAATTTCTTACGGTAAATAATAATCGCAAAACTGGTTACGAGACACTTTCGTATGAATATTTGCCACTTGTTAATAATGAAACACTCAATATTGTAGCTGTTTTGATTACTGCAGAAGTTCCAGTGGTTCCACTTAGCTTTTATAAAATCACTCAAAGTTTTAAAAATCAAAAGCTTTCAACTAGAGTTATTAATAATAAGGATTTTAATCTTTCAGAAAGAGAGCAAGAAGTATTATTTTTCCTCTTTCATTGTAATAATAAGGCAGAAATTGCAGAAATATTATCTAATATTTATGGTAAGACTATAACTGAGTCATCTATTCGAAAATTAATTCATCGTAATCTTTATAGTAAATTTGATGTTGTAAATGAAATTGAATTGAAGAGTGTTATCCGAGAACATGGTTTTTATTTAAAAGTTCCAGATATTATTAGTGATGAGTTTATTTTTAATATTACAGAATTATAGAAATTTGTAGGTAGGTAATCAAAGGTTATTGATAAATGTGATGAAATTTTGTCGTGGTTCTTGAAAATAAATAGTCTATATAGTTAACACCTCATGAATTAAACAATTCAATCAAAAATAACACCTTGAGTTATCTTAGTTTATTTCAGCAAAGAATTTGCGTATAGCTGTAGTAAAATTAGCAAATTTCGAATATACCTTGTTATACGTAAGATGCTCACGCATAACTTTCCAGAGTCGCTCTATCGGGTTTGAATCGGGAGAATATGGTGGCAAATAGTGAATTATTACTCTAGCATTTTTAATATATGGTGCAAGTTCCTTGTTTTTGTTGAAGCGACTATTATCACAGATTAAGTGAATTGATTTATCTGGGTATATATTTTCAAGGTTGTTACAAAATGAAATAAAATTGCACCATTTAAGTTTTAAGTGCAATCGATACGTGGTATTCGTTGTTGCGAGTGTTTTTGTTTCTCCTTTGGGCATCCATCCACAAAATGATTGAGATTGATATTTGCTATATCTCGTACATCACGACCTTCATTATATGTCAAAATTGCTCGAAGACGATCTTTTTCATCAATATTTTTAGTAATGCGTACCAACTTTTCAAATTCGGCACGCTTACTTTGTGTTTGTATATTTTGCATAGACTAGATTATAAAATAGTTTGCCTGAATTAGTCCAACTTTCAGTTACGAAGAGTATATAAACGCTCATTACTATAGCCAACACGATAGAGTTATCTTAAAAGCTTGAGTTATAGCCTCTTGCAAAATTTCACATTTTTTATTATTTATAATTTCCAATTTATAAAACACAATCCAGCCCAGCTTTCAAGTTAATTGAATATATATCCTAGTTATGTATTATTTCGATTTTTATGCGGCTACATTGCGTCCCATTTATAGGCTCCAAGTCCATTGAGCAGGCAGTTACAATTATGTATAAATCAATTTCCGCTTTTAGCGTTATTGAGTCTCCGGCCTTAGTTTGAGCTGGTAATGGTGTCATTTTTCCAGCGGTAATTTGAGTGTACTGAAATATATTAACTGGATCTGGTATCACTTCTGGATGCCAGTTGAATTCTGTTGCCGCAATTCGGAAGTTATCGCTGCAACTGTTATGATAGCCATTAATCCCCATTTTTTGATACATCTCTGTGCTACAGGCACAGTATAACATATCGTGTGTTCCAGGAGAGTCATCCCTTTCAATGGTTAATATTTGACGGTACTTATTAGAGAAAAATCCTTCACCAGTCTTGGGAAATAATTTATATAGTGCTGCCCTAGTTGTTCCGACACTTAAGTATTCATCAAAGTTACAACAAGATACGGCAAAGAGGTCTGCAACTTGTTCGCCATCAAGATCCGTAATTTTAAGTCTTGAACCTTGATTTATTTTTAACCAACCTCCAGATTGTGGTGCGATAGTTTTTGTATCTAAGTATGGTTTTTCATTCATGTTAAACTTTTCCTTTTTGTTTGAATGTCATGAGATTACTCTAAGAAACTCTTATTAATAATCAAGTTGTGTTTTATGCTTATAGACAAAAAATTCAATAATTTTATCTATGGGAAGCTTCCCAACCTCTTCTTTATTGGCGTAGTAGCTGGAAAATGCATTCGCTGTAACCGTATTGTTGAAATTTAGTCCTCCAGCTTGAGTTGTTTCTGGACCATAAAGTTTGATTAAGGTTGCAAAGCTATAAGCATCTGATACTGAAGGAGTTTTAGGATAATTTTTGCCAAGTTGAAGTTTTGTTGCTAATCCTGTAACATTTGGTATAACTATAGAGATATGTCCATTTTGTTGGTGTAATGGTGATGCTGTACTAACTTTTTTAAATACAGCGATTACAAGCTTGCCTTGATTCGCATTCTTTTGAGCATCAATCGAGTTAACTTGTGTCCAATTAGCTAAATCAAAGTACAACCTGTCCCGTTGTTCTGCGGCGACATGACACCAATCTCCAATTTGCACTGGGGAGATATTAATGCCAAAAATTTTATCTGCAACTAAGGCAGTATAAGCACTACAATGAGATGTATATGGGCTAAATCTTTGTAGTGTGTAGTTATCGCGATATTCGACACAAGATGGTTGTTTATTTAAAATTTTTTGGTAGCCAGTTTGTTGTACAGCTAAATTGGTAACTGGTTTTCCTATTTTTTCTTTATTGGGATAATCTGGATCATAAGTCATTACATATGGTGCAAATAAAGTTTGTATCTGTGTTATGTCTGGTAGTTTTTTACCTTCTGTACTTGCAATATAAGTATTATAGCTATCATTTAGTGTCATATTTCCTGTATGCAGGTTTTTGATTGATTGACAAACTCTAATTGCCATATCATTGACACAGTCTAATTGGTTGCTGTTTTGATTTACACAGCGATACTGTTTTAAATTATCACAAGAATATTCGTCGTTATGAGTATAAAGGTAATTTTTATAACGAATGTTACTGGTTGCATAAGAATTTGTGCAGTTTAGCATGCCTAGTAAAGTCAATGTAATTATTGCGGGATAAAATTTTGACATGTTATTGATTCCACATAATGATTAATTATAGTGCGACATTGGTAACATTCAGTATTGTAACCGATGCCACACAACTATATAAATTAAGTTCTGTTGTGGATTAAAGCTTTACTATTTAACTAAACTCCAGAATAAGCTGAGAATCCACCATCAACTGGAATTACAACGCCATTTACGAATCCTGACGCAGTTTCATCCGCTAGCCACAATAATGTACCCAGTAACTCTTTAGCTTCACCAAAACGAGCCATAGGTGTGTGTGCGATGATTTTTTCGGCACGTGGTGTCCAGCTTCCATCGGCATTTTTTAGTAGGTTATGATTTTGCTGGGTGAGAAAAAAACCTGGTGCAATTGCATTAACACGAATGTTAGTTTTGGCAAAATGAACGGCAAGCCACTGCGTGAAATTATTTACTGCTGCTTTAGCAGCACTGTAAGATGGAATTTTGGTTAATGGCGTAAATGCGCTCATTGAAGAAATATTGATGATCGTAGCATGTGATTTATGAAGCATTTGCTTGCCAAAAACTTGCGATGGTAAAAGCGTACCCAAGAAATTCAGTTTAAATACAAAATCAATTCCATCCAGTTCTAAATCAAAAAAACTAGTTGCATTTGCTTGAGAGCTAAGTTCATTGCTATAGTATTCGGCACTACTGGTTCCTTTGGGGTGATTACCACCAGCTCCATTAATTAAAACATCACAACTACCTAGTTGTTGCTCAACTTGTCGTGCTGCGGCTTCTAAGCTATCACGATTGGTCACATCTGCATTAACGGCCAAAGCTGTACCACCAGTTTGATTAATTGTATTTGCTAATTCTTCGGCTTTAGCTAAGTCGCGTCCAAGAATTGCAACTTTATAACCATTCTGTGCCAAAGCTAGGCAAAATGCTTTACCTAATACACCGCTTCCACCTGTTACTACGGCAACTTTTTGTTTTGTCATTTATCATTCCTTAAGAATTTAGTTGAAATAATTATTTATTTTTGATTTAATTCGGATTATTTGATATCGCCAATTTTCTTTGTGCGAGATCTTCGACAATTTGATTGCAGCGTTTATCGGTTAGTTCATAAAAGAATCCAATAATTAAAGCAGCAATCAGAATTGTGATAGCAGGATACATCAAAAGTAATCCTTTAATTCCAGCTAAAGCTGAGTTAGTTTGAGCAGAATTAGGAATATATCCAATTAATGATAAACCCAGACCCGCGGCAAATCCAGAGATTGATTGTGCTAGTTTGCGTGAGAAGCTAAATGCGGCATAGGTAACTCCAGCTGCGCGTTTACCAGTTTTCCATTCACCATAGTCGATAATATCGGAAATTAGCGCCCACACAATCCCATTGGGAATGCTAATTGCGACAAAGGCAATTGTGGCAAAGATCGTGAAACTAATTGGGCTTGAGGGTATAAAATAATTAATAATATCCGCAGCAATACTAATTGCAAAACCAATCAGCATAGTTTTTTTCTTACCAAAAATTGTGACTAATTTTGGAATAGCGCTAATTGATACCACTGAGCTACCAATAATAACAAAGTTAATGAAAGCCATGAGTTTAATGTCGCCTAGGTTGTATTGGCAAAAATAAATTAGCATGGCAATTTTTATATTATAAGCTGAAATAGTAAAAATTGACATTAGAATTAAAATTCCGAGTGGTTTATTTTGCGTTAAAGCGTGGCGCAGATCACGGGTTTTAATTTTTTCTGTGCTAGCGGGCTCAATCAATTCACGAGTATTACGATAGCAATATGCATGGGACATTACGCCGATAATTGCCATTGCCGCTGCCGCTACGGGAAATCCCCAGCGTGAATCGCTAAATAATAACACAATTGGCATAAAAACCACGCCGGTAATTAGCAATGCGACTAATGAACCAGCTTGACGGTATGAGGCGAGTTGAGTGCGATCATTGACGTCTTGGGTCATGGCAGCGGCCAGTGAACCATAGGGGATATTAACCATTGAATAACAAAAACCCCACAGCATATATGATGCATAGGCGTAGATTAGCTTGCCTTGGATCGAAACATCTGGAGCAATAAATGTAATTACCGTTAAAAATGCCAGAAAAATTGCTGATGTCATCATAACAGGGCGGTATTTGCCATTTTTGGAAGCTTTGCGTTTATCGACAAATGAACCTGCAAGTACATCCATAAAAGCATCAAAGATTTTGCTAAAAAGAAATACGCCACCTGCTGCAACTGCACTGATTCCGCAAATGTCGGTATAGAACTTGAGTAGATAGGCTTGTCCTAAATCAAAGGTAAATCCGTTTCCAAGATCACCGATGCCGTATGCCAATTTTTCTTTAAAACTAAGTTTTTTCTTCATTACATTCCAATCAAATCAAAATGAGCAAAGCTAACGACTACTTGACAATCATGGTGCGGAAACGCAAGTTTAATTTCAACTGAGCCTTTACTGTTGCTATAGTACCAACCAGTAGTGGCGGCGGCAAATTTTTCACGATGTAAAAAATGTGGGACTTTGGTTCCATCAACGCTTATCCAAAATGGTCCCTTGTGCGGATTAATTAATTCAATAATTAGCTCTTGGGTATCTGGAGTAAATTTACCAATTTGTGCAAAATTAATTGTAGTTTGTTCTTTATTTTTCGATACAGTTACCTTTGTTTCACGGTAATTTTCTTGCAAATATTCTTGGCTAATTCCATCATCTTGATAGAGTTTAAATTCTGCATTCTCACCACCCAAAATTAATTTTAAATTTTGAAAATTTCCACGTGCTGACATCGGATTATGTTCATCCAGTGCTAGAATTGCGGAGTCACAGATAAAAAGTGGAATAGAACTTAGTTCAACTGGCACATCTATTGTTTGTCCACCAGCATAAGCTTGTCGTGTATAGAAATCATACCAGTTACTGCCAGCTGGTAAATATACTTGACGATTTGTTGCACCAGCCTCAACTACATTTGCGACTAACAAACTACTACCGAGCATGAAGTCAACGCTTTGATTATAAGTAGTTACATCGCCTTGGAATTCATAGAAAGTTGGGCGCATAATTGGCGTACCATGGACATAAGCTTCACGCATTAGCGTATACAAATATGGCATTAGTCGATAGCGTAATTTAATCGCATCCCGAATGAGTGGCGTCTTATCTTGGAACATCCATGGTTCAGTTACAGTATTATCGGTGTTACAAGAGTGTATGGAGAAACGTGGTTGGAAAATACCATTTTGTACCCAACGCACAAATAATTCTGCATCTGGATGTGGGCCCCAAAACCCGCCAATGTCACAGCCGTTATTTGCAACACCTGATAATCCCATACCCAAAATTGTCGAAATATTAAACTTTAGGCTTTTCCATGAAGTCATATTGTCACCAGCCCAAGTTTGCGAATAACGCTGAATTCCAGCAAATCCGCCACGATTTACTGAGTATGGACGTAAATTTGGCTGGTGTTTTAGGAGCGCTTGGCGACCAGTAAAGGCCATTAAATTTGGTTGAATTGATTTTAGTTGAGCTAAGTGTACGGTTTTGCCATCAAAATTACATAAGATGCTGCGATCAGTTAATGAATCATATTCGCAATTATCATTCCACAATGAAGTTACGCCGTGTTGGAGTAGAGTGGTGTTTAAATATTCGCTCCAAGTTTGCCGAGCAGTAGGATTGGTGAAGTCGATAAATGAGCCTAAGCCACCCCACCAATAATCTACATAGGGGCTAGCACCAGCAACGGATTGACCAATGAAAATTTGCTTCTCAGCCATTGTCGTGTAATTAGGATTACTTAGTAACACCCCAGGCTTGATATTCGGCGTGGCTAGTGCACCATGATCATGCATCGCTTGGAAAAATTGGCTAGGATTAGGGAAGCGTTGTGAATTCCATGTAAACAGCTGGCGTTTATTATTTTGATCGACGGTATAACCCGAGGATAAATGGAAATTATCAATTGGAATATCTTCTTCACGACATTTTTTTACAAAGTTAATAATTTCTTGATCGCAATTTTCAGGTAATTCAACATAATACATTGTCGAGCCCAGATAACCTAAGGCATAAGCTGGCAACATGGCCGACTTACCCGTAATTTCGGTATAACGTTCAACCACAGCAGCGATGCTTGGTCCATTGAGAATAAATAAATCCAAATCACCGCCATCTGCGCAAAATGAGCTGTAACGATGATGATAATTGCTGTGTTCAACGCCCATATCAAAAACCGATTCATAGGTGTTATGGTAGAAAAATCCGACTGCTGCTTTGGTTTGTTGGTTGAGTTTAATATAAAATGGAATATGTTTGTACAGTGGGTCGCTGAATTCTGGGTCATAAGCCAGAGTGTCTTTGGCATTTTGGACAAGACGGCGGCGAAGTTTATTTATTGCACCAGTCTTTTCACCAAAACCGTAAAATGAGTCATTTTCAACATCAATTTCCGTGTAATGCGTAACCCGACCAAGTTGATCTTGGGTATATGGACGTGATTTTAGATCTGAATAAATTAATTGTTGCTGTTGATCGTGAATTTGAATGTAAAATGGATTTTTGTTGACAGTTATTTGTAAACTAGCGGTCTGTATGTTTAGTTGTTCTTTAGTTTCATGTGTAATTGGTTGTAATGCTGTAATTCGTTGACGTTCTCCAGCCAGTAATTGATCGAAACGATCTTCCCATGCGGTAGTAGTTAAAATATACGATTCTTCGAGAAACTCCGAATTAAATGCCGTATGAAGGCGAATAATATCATTGGTCATTAAATAAATTTTGGTGGCAGAGTAGTCGCAATTGAGTAAAATGCTATTGTCAGTGTTTAACTGCCAGTCAAGTAATAACTTAGGAATTTTCATAAACATCTCTTAACGTAATTATAAAAAGAATTGAGCTGTAAGTTGTACAGCTCAAAAGTAAATTAAATTTAGTATTCGAAAGTTCGAATTGCCAATTCCATTCCCTTAAGCTCGGCAATCCCTTTCATCCGACCAATGCACGAGTAGCCTGGATTGGTGGCCTTGCGTTGATCATCGAGCATTTGATGACCATGATCTGGACGGATGATGATTTCGCAGCCAAATTGCTTTTCTACATCTAAGACTGCTTTAACTAATTTAGCTAAATTGGTGCTGCCTGAAATATGTTCATCTTCATAAAAGCTACCATCTTCTTCACGGCGCACACTGCGTAAATGAACAAAAGGAATTCGATCTCCCCACGTCCGGATGAATTTTTCTAAATCATTGGACGCGCTAACCCCCAGTGAACCTGCACAAATATTTAGCCCACAATTAGGTGAAGCAAAATTATCCATGACTTGCATAATATCATTTTCATTGCTTAAAATTCGCGGCAAGCCAAACATTGGCCGTGGTGGATCATCAGGGTGAATGGCAACGCGTACACCGCAATCATCGGCAACTGGCATAATTTCACGCAAGAAGGCAAAAAGATGACTGCGTAGACGTTCTGCATTGATATCACGGTATTCTTCGAGAGCTGCATTAAACTCTTCTAAAGTAAAACTTTCTTCGGCGCCAGGTAAGCCCGCAATGATATTCTTGACTAAACGCTGTTTAGTTTCTTCAGTCATAGTGTCAAAGACTTTACGTGCTTGAATTTGTTCTTGGCTAGTATAATCTAACTCTGCCGCACGGCGTTGTAAGATATACAAATCAAAGGCGGCAAATTCAAAATAATCAAAGCGTAACGCACGCACGCCATTTGGCAAACGATATGATAAATCGGTGCGTGTCCAATCGATGATTGGCATAAAGTTATAAATAACAATTTTAATGCCACATTCGGCTAGGTTGCGAATAGTTTGTTGGTAATTTTGAATGTATTCGCGGTAATTGCCAGTTTGTTTTTTAATGTCTTCATGGACAGGCACGCTTTCAACAATACTCCAAGTTAAATTGGTTGGTTCATTATTGACACTATCCCATTCAACTTCGCGTTGGCGTTGTTTAATTTCGGCAATGCTCCAGACAGCACCGTTAGGAATATGATGAAGGGCAGAAACAATGTCAGTTGCACCAGTTTGGCGCACATCTTGGATCGAAACTGGGTCTTTTGGTCCAAACCAGCGCCAGCTATATTTCATGGTTATTACCTTTTTAAAATTATATTGCTAATTATAGCAAATCAAAAATATCTTTTGAATGTTGTTTTGCGAAATAAATTTGAGTTGGCTTTATTTGCTTGCAGTTAAATCCTGTAGTATTAAATGCCCAATCCTGTGACTTGGGCATTTAATTACCAGATTACCAATTAATTTGTTTTTGTGGAATGAAGCGATCTAACAGCTGGCGATATTTAGCTTCTAAGACGTCTTGTGGTGGCAAGTCTGGAGTTTTAGAGTATAAGTCAGCTTTTTGAAAAGCTTTTAATAATGGCAGCATTAACCAATCAAAATCTGAGGCTAATTCGGTATACGCCATCACACCATTTTGTGGGCTATGCCATGGGTAAAATGAATGATAACGTAGTAAATATAAGCCTTCTGGACAAATTTGGCTGCCTTGTTGCATTACTTCGTAAACATATTCATCGTGACCCCAGCTCATATCAACATTATCAAAACCACAGTTGCGTGGGTATTTGCCAAAATTGCTGCTGTTTTGAGTGTTATAATTGCTGTAATCAGCACAATCTGTGTAGTAGCTATTTGCATAAAAAACATTTGAAGCTGCAAATGGTGCTGCAACAGGATATGTATCACCAACTACCGCCCATTGCTCGAGGCTACCAAATTTAGGTAATAACATTACTTTACCCAGATCATGAATGAAGCCCAAGAGTGGGAACCATGACCAATCGGTGATATGGCTATATAAGCTTTTTAATGTATGCTGTTCGTATAGTTCACGCCATTTTTGTGGGAGTGCTGCCCAAACTGTCGGTTTAAATAATACCTTGATATCTAAGTCAGCACGTAATTCGGTTTCGTTGACCATAGCAAATTCGCAAATTGATTCAGCTGATTGGTAAGCATGAACAATTTGTGGTAAATCATTATCTGGATCACTTTCATCATGAACTTCTTCAAGTAACTTAAATACTTGGTAAGTATCCATGGTTCCGTGAGCTAATTTTGCATATTTTTGCTTGTTCGATGTCACAAAATCTAAGGTTTGATTGGTGTGCATTTCGCGGTAAGTACGTTCCACACGATCTTGAAATTTTGAATCAGTGTAGTTGCGTAATTCGCCAAAATCATCACGGCGTTCAGTTGCAGTTGTTTGCATAATGTTCTCCTGTGTAATATAAATTAGAAATTCTTTTGTCCAAGTAAGCGGGTTGCGACCCCTTTTTCGATATTTTGTTCAATTAGTTCGAGTGGAACACCTTTGGTCTCAGGAACTTTCACATAAACGTAAAGAAATACAATTAGCGCAATTGTACCGTACATACTGAAAGTTGCGGCAATTCCTAAAGCATGTAGAATAGTCAAGAAGCTCGCCGCAACCAAGAAATTTGCTCCCCATTGCACTGCAACCACAAAACTCATACAAGTACCGCGTGAGTGGAGTGGGAAAATTTCTGAAATCATCAACCAGAATAACGAGCCAACGCTGATACAGTAACCAATAATGTATGTAATTAAACAAAATAATGCTAGGTATGCAGTAATTCCACTAATTGTACTACTTAATAAAAACACCATAGTGAATAAGCTTAGTGCAGCAATCATTGAGCCGATTAATAGAAATTTACGGCGACCAAGTTTGTCAATAAACATCAAGGTAATTACGGTAAAGACAAAATTAGTTATACCTAAGCCAAGCGTGCCAAACATTTGGGTCGCAGAATCGGAAAAGCCAATTTGTTTCATGATGTGTGGACCGTAATACATTACAGTATTAATTCCCATAAATTGTTGAAAAATTCCAAGTAATAGACCGATAAATAGCACAGGGCGTAAGGTTTTGCTGAATAACTCGCTAAATTTGGCCTTATTTACATTTAAAGTAGATTTAATCAGATTTAGTTCTTGTGAGGCAGTAGTTTTGCAACCACGAATGCGTTCCAAAATACTTAGCGCAGTTGACTCTTTACCTTTAGTCAGTAACCATTTTGGCGACTCTGGCATAAATAACATTCCAAGGGTCAAGATTACTGCTGGAACAATGCCGCTAAAGATCATTAAGCGCCAATCGCCACTTTCGGTTAATGAGTAGTTTACCAAAAATGCTAAAACTTGACCACCAGTTAAAAAAGCTCCATTCCATAAGACTAATTTGCCACGTGATTGAGCTGGTGCAATTTCGGCAATAAACATTGGTGTGGAGAAAGATCCCATCCCAACTGCAAAACCAAGAATGAAACGTCCAATGATTAAATGCTCAATGGTGTGTGCTAAAGCTGCAACTAAGGTACCAAGAATAAAAGTTAACCCAGTAATAATTAAGACTTTCTTACGTCCAAGATTATCACTTAGTTTTCCGCTAAAGAGTGCACCAAATAATGCTCCTAATACGCATGAGCTAACTACCATTTCAAGTTGGAAGTTGCTAGCATTAAATTCAGTTTGGATAAATGGAGATGCTCCAGCGATGATTGAGGTATCAAAGCCAAAGAGTAAGCCACAGGTTGCTGAGATGCACACTGTAATTAATAAGTACGGATTTATTTTATTCATTAGCATAGCTCCAATAGGGGATCTGATTGTATTTGATAACCGCTTAAATTTGTTTGATAAATATTATTGTTAACGATAACATTATTTGATACGGATTATAGCATGCAATTTTGTGTGGTATTTAAGATTTGATAGTGCGCTGCAGCTAGAAACAGTAGTTATAACAAGTGATAATGACATGTTACAAATATATTTCCATCTCGTTTTTACTATGTGTATTATATAAGCATATCTATATTTAATTTATCATAGTAGCAGTGTATCTGCTTTTGATGTGATTACTGATCTTTGTATGATGACTTTAATTAAATTATCGTTATAAATTTTTAAGTCAGTTAACTAATGATTTAATTGTTTTACATATAATGTTAAAATTAGTATTGAAATTTACTTTAAGGAATCAGTCGAATGAAAAAAATATTGCTATTATTAGGGGTAGTACCGTTATTTGCATATGCAACTCTTGGTGAAGATAATGCATCAGTTGTTCAAGATAATCAGGTATTGGCATCGAAATCTTCGTTGGTAGTTACGAAGCAGTTTAATACTCAAAATTTGACAAATGGAACGTATACCGTTTCATTAATTAAAGCTAGCGGTGACATCACAGTTAAAGAATTTAGTGCTAATGACAAAGTTTTTGCTGTGGCTTGGAATGGAGTTCGTAATCCAGACTTACAACAATTATTGGGGTCTTATTTTACTTCATTCAAAGCTAGTCAACCAAGTTATAATTCTTTGACTTCTCGTGAAATAAAAAATACAGATTTAGTGGTGCAAACTTACGGGGTTATTGGTGATTTTCATGGTTTAGCATATATTCCATCGTTATTGCCAGCAGATGTTGCACCTAGTGATTTGATTAAATAGTTGAAAGGCCAAAATGCAAAAGATAAATTTAAAATTAGTAGTAGCCTTGGGTTTGAGTGCCTCATTTCTTGCTGGATGTAATGGTGGTAGTGCGTCAAGCTCACCTGCTCAGGTAACGGCTTCAAACTCAGTTCAAATAACTGCTGGAAGTGGTTATAATGGGAATGGCTATAATACTCCTTATGTGACAGTTACTGTCTGCCAACCAAATACAACTATTTGTCAAACCGTTGATCATATTTTATTAGACACTGGCTCTGTAGGTTTAAAAATTGATCAATCACAGATTCAAACTACATTGCCTTCAATTACTCAAACTGGTAGTGGTTTACCTATTTCAGTTTGTAATTTATATGGTAGTGGTTATGTTTTTGCAACAGCAAATTATGCGGATGTTTATATCGGTGGTGAGAAAGCTCCCAATATTCCAGTACAAATTATCGATGACAGCACTTCGCAATCAGGTGTTCCAAGCAGTTGTAGTAATCAAGGTGCTTTTGTTGATTTTAGTAACTCTTCAGGTGCCAAAGGAATTATTGGTGTTAATCCAATGATAAATTTGGGGAATAACACAAATTTGGATTACACCTGTACTGGTGGTGTTTGTACAGAAATTAATAGTGGTATTCCTGTTACCTATTTGAATGTAAACCCAGTCGGTTATTTTGTATCTGGTAATAATAATGGTGAAGTCGTGTCACTTCCAATAGTTAGTGCAAATACGAATAGCAATATCACTGGTACTTTAACCTTTGGAATTAATACAGAATCCAATAATCAGGTGCCAACAAATATAAGTAGTGTGCAAGGTGATCCAAATGATTTTATTGGTAGGTTTATTGGGCTTAGTTCGGGAGCTTACTTCCCAACGATGTTTGATAGCGGTACAAATCATTTTAGATTTTATAGCACAGAAATTAATTTATGTGGTGAACTCTATTGTCCAAGCTCGCCAACTGCATGGACTTCACAGATTAGCAGTTATAACATGAGTGTCTCGGCGATTCCACTTAGTTCTATTATTACCTCCCAAACAGTCGCATACTCATTAATGCCAAATTTAGGTCTGTCTGCTCAATCTGGTTCTGGCTTATATGGTTTGCCATTTTATTTTGGTAAAAATATTTATTTGGGCTTTGTTGGTTCTAATTCGAGTATGGGTAGTGGTCCGACTTGGGGATTTGTTAATCAATAGTATATTTATCATGAAATGCTTTAGTACATGTGATGACTATTAATTCAAATTACTTTAAATCTCAATCATGTTCAAGACATAAATGTTGATCATAGTTGATATCAATTGAGAATAATCATTATTGTAGTTTTATTTTAATTCATCGTAGCGTTGTAATTATGAATTATATAATTAAAGCAGTATGTTTTCAAAAAATAGCGTGCTGACTAGCTATATATGCGAAAATAGCTACCCAAATTACTAGGTCTTTAGGTTCTATAATTAATTTTTAGTTGAGGTAAATACTATGGAAACACCAATTTTATTTATTATTCCTGGTGCTTGTTCATTAGGATCACAAATCAGTTTAGAGTGGTTGCGAATTCCGTATCAAATTGGTATTACTACTCCTGAAATTCGGCAAAGTGCAGAATTTCGCCAGATTAACCCAGCTGGAAAAGTTGGTGCATTAAAAGATGGTAACAATTTGGTTGCAGAAAATTTAGCAATTTTACTATACTTAGCCGATAAATCTGGTAATGACGCATTATGTCCAAGCGTGAGCCACCATGGGCGTACTAAGGTTTATCAATGGTTATCCTATGTGTCTTCAACATTACATCCCGCATTCCAGCATTTTAATTACCCAAGTCGTTTTGTGAGTGAAGATTATGCGGAGCAGTTTCAAGCTCTTGCTCTTGAACGCCTAAGATTAATTTTGCAATATATTAATGATAATTTACTGGTTAGTGGCTATTTTATTAGTGATCATCCAACGATTGTAGATGCTCAAGCTTATGGTTTATTGCGCTGGTGCCGTAAACATAGTCGTGGTGAAAACTTGGTAGATCTGAGTAGCTTTCCGCGAGTGAGTAATTTCTTGGATCAAATGGGTAAATTTGTTGCGGTAAAGAATGCTTTGGCAATTGAGCAACATCATGCTGATTTAGCTCAAGATAGTTTATTTGCGGGTTATTTTCAATTTGATATGGTTTAATTAAACCGTACCATTCTTATTATTTGAGAGGATTTTTATGCAAAAATCAAAAAATTATATTTTTAATTATTTGCTCAATGAGTTAAGACCAATGTTTAAAATCCAGTATTTGCGCGAAGATATCGGTGCTGCGATTGCTGTTGCGTTGGTAGCAATTCCATTGTCATTGGCAGTTGCTTTAGCAACTGGTGTTCCGCCTCAAGTAGCATTAATTTCAGCCGTAATTGGTGGAGTACTTGGTGCAATTTTTGGTGGGTCAAGGCTCGGTGTGACAGGACCCGCGGTAGCGATGTCAGTATTGCTAGCTGGGGTAATTCAGGATTTTGGTTTTGGTGGTCTTTTGGTTATTGGGGTAATTTGCGGCGGATTGCAAATTGCTTTTGGTGTGTTTAAGCTCGGGAGAATTGCTAAATATATTCCTATTGCCTTGGTTTTGGCTTTTGCTGCTGGTATTGGTTTTCTACTATTTTTTGAACAACTACCTTATGCTTTTCAAATTGCAGGGCAAAATAATAATACTATCACCAAAACCTATTCTAACTGGCATTTATATTTACATCATATTAGTAGTGCTGGTCTTGGTCTGACATTGCTGACGGTAGCAATTTTAGCCATTGTGCCACGTTTTTTACCGCGTGCATATGCTTTTCTGTTTGCAGTATTAATTCCAATCGTTATAATTCATTTAACTGGGGTGACTGTAGCAACGGTTGGTGATTTACCTCATGAGATTTTTCACCCAACAATTCCAGATTTTAGTTCAATTCATAATTGGTCAAAGTTATTATTGGCTGGTATTGAAGTATTTATTTTAGCGTCTTTGGAGACACTATTGTCTTTAAGTGCTGTTGACTTAATGGGTAAAGGTGATTTACATGATCCAAATCAAGAATTAATTGGACAAGGAATTGCCAATGTTGGTGCTGCAATATTTGGTGGTATTCCTGTGAGTGGAATTGTTGCGCGCTCATCGGTGAATGTCTTAGCGGGGGCTAAAACACGACGTGCTTCGATTTTACATGCGTTATTAATTTTGATTGTAATTTATTGTGCTCCGCAATTAATTGAAATTATGCCAATTGCAGTTCTTTCTGGTATTTTGATTGCTGCTGCTTTTAAGATGATGAATTTACGTCAGGTTATTGATTTATGGAGAAGTGATCGCTTAGATTTCTTGGTTTACTGTATTACGTTCTTTGCAATTATCATGAGTGATTTAATTGATGGTATTCAAACTGGACTGTTGGCGGCATTTATTATTGTCGGAATGCGGATGTTGCGTACCAAGACCGAAATTAAATTATGGACTAACAATAATGTATTACGTGTTGGTTTGGTTGGTAGCATTACTTTTATGTCATATGAGAAATTAGCAAAAATTAAAGATTATGCTTTGAGTGAGAAGGGTATTCATTTTGTTATTTTTGAGTTTGGTATGTTACAAAATATTGATAGTAGTGGTGCGAAGCATTTGATTAGTATTGCGCAAGATTTGCTTGATTCAAATGTTAAATCTATTTTTCATGGTATGTCAGATGAACAACATAAGACTATTACGGCAAATACTTTTGAGACGCAGCCATATACTTCAACGATTGCCGAGCATCAAATTAAAGCAATTTTGGAACAATCTGGTTTTTCACATTCAGCAAATGATGTGTTACGTCATGGAATTACTAAATATATCAGTAACTATGCTAAAGACAATCAACATTTATTAACTACTTTGGCACAAGGTCAAAGCCCACATACTTTATTGATTACCTGCTCTGATAGTCGCTTAAATCCGAATGCATTTTTATCGTCTAATGTTGGTGAGATTTTTATTGTTCGTAATGTAGGTAATGTTGTGCCACCATACATGCCAGATAACATTTATAGTGAAATTGCTGCAATTGAGTACGCTGTATCAGAATTGGGCGTGCGCAATATAGTGGTGTGTGGACATACTGAATGTGGCGCAGTTAAGGCTTCAATTGCAAGCGGTGATAATTCTTTAGGCTATGTTGGCTTGGATAATTGGTTAAGTTTAATTAAAACTGGCTTTAAATTAAATAAACCTAAAGATGCTCAAGATGGGGTAACGATTAATTTATTACACCAAGTTGAAAATTTGAAAACTTATCCTAAGGTTGGCGCGATGATTGCAAGTAAGCAAATTACGGTTAATGCTTGGGTTTATGATGTTCATTCTGGTCATGTCTTGGAGTGGTCAGATAGTGCTGGTAAATTTGCGCAAATAGTTTAATTTTGACATTGTTTACCAGAAATAGGTTTATTTTATATTGAAAAGCGCACTTGTGTTGAAAATACAAGTGCGCTTTTTTAATAGGCATGTAGATTTACATATTCGCTAATATTTTGTAGTGGAATATAAAGCGATATAATTAGTTTCATTTATACCTTTTTGACAAATTCAGATTTAAGCTTCATTGGGCCTATTCCATCAATTTTACAATCAATATTGTGGTCACCTTCAATTAAACGAATGTTTTTAACCTTGGTTCCGACTTTAACTACTAATGAGCTTCCCTTTACCTTCAAGTCTTTAATTACTGAGACGCTATCGCCATCCTGTAAAAGGTTACCACTTGAGTCCTTGACGATTAAACCCTCGTTTATGGTTTCTTCGGTTGTGTTTGCCGCATCCCATTCATGTCCACACTCGGAGCATATTAACATATTACGATCTTCATAGGTATATTCAGAAGCGCATTGTGGACAATTAGCTAGTTTAGTCATGGTAATCCTTTATAAAATATCATGGATTGTAAGTCATTATGCCGAAAGTTGCAATTAATCTGAGTGAATTGAAATTAACTCTTCCTGAGATAGCTTAGTAATTGCAGACAATTACCATACCTTACCAACAATTATGATTTTTACTTGTAAGTTACCGTCAGTTAATAATCTTATTATTTTATATGTTGTATTATGTATGTCGTAATAAGCAATTTTGCTTATTCATGAATTTTAGTTGTGTATTTAATATAAGCGATAGTGATTCAGGTTGTTATAAGGAAGCTATGGAGTGTAGCCTTACTTTGCTAGTAGGGGGATATAAAATTTTATTAATAGGCGTTGTATGCTTAATTACAATGTTGTGGTGTTATATATATTTTTATATTTCACTTAATCAAGGTTGTTTAAAACGTTGCATCAGTTAGATTTACATCATTAAACAAGTCACGATTTAACACAATAATAGAAGGATGCCATAAAGCTTCTGGTAAGCTGCGTGACATTCCTGTATGAATTACACGTTTCATTAGCTCTTTCATATTTGAGTCGATGAGATTAAATTTGGGGCAAAGTTGATTATGGGTAATGGCAGAAACTGTTCCTCGAGCAATTTTCAGAATTTTAGCCATATGTTCTTGAGACGCTCCATTATAGATTAGAAATAATATTTCACGTTCGCGAGTGCTGAATTGTGCATAAAATTCTTCATCATAGGTACTAATGTTAGAATTATCAATATGTCCTTGAAAGCGTAGAATATAAGTTTCAATCGTAGGTGCTTCGATTGCGACTACTTCGCCTTTATGGTGAATTACTAGTGTATAAGTATTGATGATTAATAAGGTAGCATATCAATAAATTAAATTATTTTGGCTTTTTAGAAAACCATTTGTTGTAAATAGACTAATTTCTTAAGATGAAATGCTAACCAGTCTTGTTGATAACGCTCATAGCTTTGTTTGAATAAGAGCTTTAAAAATTCCTCATCTTGATAGCTGATAAAGCATAGCTAGTCTAAATCATTTTCATCTGTTGCACCAAAAGCATTCGCTGTAAACTTGGTAGCACTTCCATATACAGTATTTGGTAGTTTGGATTTCATTTTAAGTTTCAGAAATTTAGTGCTATTTAAGAGCATTTTAGTTTATTTAATAACTTTACTCACTAGAAATGGAGTAATTGTTCAGAAGAGGTATTGTACCCAAGTTATATTTAATAGATTTATTTAGTATTACTTTACATGAGCATAGGTTTTATTACTATTGGATCTATCATAGAGTTAGGTGTTTTTTTATTTGGTTAATATTTTGTTTTGTATGTAGATTTTTTAAAATTAATTTATGTCTTAATTTACTTTATATGTAATAATGATTATTACATATAATATAGGAAGTTTAAGGTTAATAAATTTATAGGAAATTATATGTTAAGAAAATTGATTCGTGCAATTATTCCATCCAAAGGTGATATTTTTTTTAATTTATTTGTAGCTGGTGCTGAAAATGTGCATCAAACTGCAAATATTTTTGCCAGCATTATCGGTGCGAAAGATAAAGCAACCGAAGCACAGTTATCTAATGAATTACGTCAACAGAAACAAAAAGCGTTAGAAATAGAAAAAAAAGTTATGATTGAACTGAATAATCAATTTATTACCCCAATTGATCGTGGTGATATTCAAGAGTTATCGGTTTTATTATTGAAGTTAACCAAGCGAATTGTAAAAACTAATACTAAGTTACAAATTTATGGTATTGATATGAAAGTTGATGATTGCCTGATTGGTAGTGCGACTACTTTACAAAATATTACTAAAGTTGTAGTCGATATTATGAAGGCTTTGAAAGATGGTAATTATGATCGAATTAATAATGATGAACAGTTAACAGATGAATTTGAGGAAAATGGCGTTGAAGATTTGCGTCGGGCAATGAAAGAAATGTATTCGGGTAATTATGATACGATGATGATCTTGAAGCTTAAAGAAATTTATAAAAGCATTGAAAATGCAATTGACACTAGCGCATCGATTGCCGATTTAGTAGTGCAAATTTCTGTGAAGGATATGTAAAATGGCGCTCTCGTTTTTTTTGCTAGCATTAATTTCGGTGGCTCTAATTTTTGAATTTATTAATGGTTTTCACGATACAGCTAATGTAGTAGCAACTCCAATTGCAACACGGGCTCTATCTCCTTATCAAGCAATTATTATTGCGGCAATCTTCAATTTTATTGGTGCTTATTTTAGTACAGGGGTTGCTAAAACGATTACCAGCGGATTGTTTGATGCTCATTTTGTGACACATGCTTTATTGGCTACGGCGTTAATTTCGGCTATTGGCTGGAATTTAATTACGTGGTGGTTGGGAATTCCATCCAGCTCATCACACGCCCTAATTGGATCATTAATTGGTGGGGTAATGGTTAGCGGCAATGGGTTTTCTGCCATCAAATGGTCAGGTTTGGCCCAAAAAGTAATTTTTCCGATGCTGCTATCACCAATTGTAGCATTTTTTTTGGCGTTAACTATTATGGTGGTTGTCTCTTTGCTACTCCGCAAAAATACTAGACCACGTAGAACTAATAACTTTATTCGTGAAATTCAGGTTTTATCTTCTAGTTTATTGGCTTTTAGTCATGGCTCAAATGATTCACAGAAAACTATGGCCGTAATTACTTTGGCCTTATTTAGTTTTGGTTTGGTAAGTTCAACTAGTGCTATCCCAAGCTGGGTCGTAATTATTTGTGCGATTGCGATGGCAGCTGGTACTTTGGCAGGTGGTATGCGTATTATTAAAACCTTGAGTAGTCGTCTGGCTAAATTAAAACCTGCGAATGGATTTTCTGCTGAATTGAGTTCTGGGGTGCTAATTTTGGCTGCTTCGCATTTTGGTCTACCGGTAAGTACGACGCAGGCTGCCTCTGGATCAATTATGGGAGCTGGTTATGATGGTCGTGGAGTTAACTGGAGTATTGTACGTTCAATGGTAACCGCGTGGTGTTTGACACTTCCAATTACCGCATTACTTTCCGCTGGGATTTATAAAGTGGTAATATTCTTCTTTATGTAAATAAAGTTTACACTATTAAATTACGGGGGAAAACATGAAGAAATTAGTTTTAAGTTTGGGGTTATGTGGCTTAACTGCATTTAGCTATGCTGTCAATAATACATCATCACCAATTATCGCTGGAGTACCGCACGTTGCTGGTAGTAATTATGTTGAAAATTATGCACACCGTGGTGCCCGCAGTTTTTCTCCTGAAAATACCTTGCCAGCATATAAAACTGGTTTGGCAGTTGGCACCAATTGGGTAGATATGGACATTGGGATTACTAAAGATGGTGTAATTTTAATTGATCATGATCTATGGTTGAATCCTGACATTTTACGCAAAGATGGTAAATTTTGGGCACCTAGCAAGCAAGATTTTTATGCAAGCCTTGGAAATGCACCCGATGAAATTAATAAAAATATTCAGCCTTATCTAGTTAAAAATCTTACCTTAAAGCAATTAGAACAATATGATGCAGGCATGCTTAACCCACAAAGCCCATATGCAAAATATTTTCCAGCACAATTTGCCGTAAATGGTACTAAAATGCCAACTTTGCAATCAATTGTAGATTATGTGAATCAAGTGACGAATAAACAAGTCGGTTTTCAAATTGAGATTAAGAATGATCCAACCCACCCAGCTTGGACAGTTTCTTCACAAGAGTTTGCTCGTAAAGTTAATGATTTCTTAGTTAAAAATAATTTATCTGGTCGTGCCGAAATTCAATCCTTTGATTGGCAACCGCTATTTGATTTGCACAAGTTGAATCCTCGGGTTAAATTAGCATTTTTAGTTGGCGGTGATGATATCGAGCGGATGCATAGCTCTGATGAAAAGCAAGCTGGATTATGGAGCGGTGGTAAATTATTGAAAAACTATAATAATTCAATTCCGCAAATGATCAAGGCTTTGGGTGGGTCGTGCTATGAACCACAAGATACTGCGTTAACTAAAGCAGATTTGGATGAAGCACACAAATTAGGCTTAAAAGTTGTGGTATGGACATGGCCAGAAAATTCTGGCGCAGCATTTGATCCTGTTTTGGTAGATAAGCTAATTACTTGGGGTGTTGATGGGATTATTACTGATGATCCTGCGCAACTTAATTCGATGCTAGCTGCGCGTGGAATGCCTGTACCACAAGGTTTCAAAGTAAATCCGTAGCAGGAGTATATTATACTTTTTAAATTTTATTTGGAATGTATAAGAAGTGCAATGTTAAGACTTAGATTATTGAGACAGCATTTTTGTTGCTCGTATCTAATCGTGGTTTTTAAAGTTAACACAGTGGTAATTCATGAGCAATTTGGTGGGTTTAAGCCAAATTGCTCATTTTATTTAGCATTAATTAATTACACGATGTTGCTCAACCACAAAGCAGCTAGCAATATAATGTTTTAATAATATACTACCATTATCAAGTAAAAAATCTTGTTTAGGGTGCAAGATTAATAATTCATTAATGGTCCAAAATAAAAATAATGAAACTGATATATAGGCTTGTGAGGAATCGCAGCGTAAAATAAATTCATTCAAATCAATAATTAATTGTTTTAATGACTTGTGGGCATGAGCGACAGAAATTTTTTCTGTGCCATCAAGTTGAGCCGTACTTTGATCTATGTGCTCAATCCAATTTATGGTTGCTTTACACACTGCGGTTAATTGAGTGAGATTCAGAATATCCTCGGCTTGTGGCTGCGTAAGATAAAGACTCCAGAAATCAAGATATTTTACTAAATAGTTTTGGCTCATTTCACGAATTCGGTTGCGTGCCCATTTGCGGCATTCTTCATGATTATCATGATATAAAATTAAATCTAACGGGCCATGTTTGTCAAACAGCATCATATTTTTGATAACTTCGACGAATTCTTCCTTGCTTAAAGTTTCGCCAACTCGGCAATTTACCCCTGCATTTTTTAATTTAGTTACGGTTGGTGCGGCCGTTGCCATTTGTTTCCATTTATCTAGCTCTGCTTGGGTTAAGGTACGTTGCGCTGGTTCAATTACTTCAATTCGGTGATTGATGTCTTGTAATATGTTTGCCAATGCATCAACATTTTGCTCAATTCCTGTCATGAATTTTTCTTCACTATCCATGTTATTTTGTGAAAATAATAAATTATACATATCATTATTCTGAGCTATTTCTGGCAAAAACTTATCATCTAAGAATGCGCCAGGATTATCTGAAATACGTTGGAAGGCAACGATAATGCAACTCCGTGAAAATTGCTTTTCTGAGGTGCGATAACGATGGTGTACCAATGATCCTGCGGCAAATGCAATAGTTAATGGTTTAGTTTCATGTGAAGCCTCTACTACGGTAGGTGCTTGTAGTAATGTATTTCGTCGTTGAAATTCAAAAATATTATCAATACTAGCTTCGGTAATAAAAATTGATGCATTTTCTGATGACCAGATCGTTCCATCTGCATTGGTCAAGCAGTTTCTCACTCCTTTATTGGTGCCTGGTATAAAAGCAAAATTTTGTCCTTTCGGTCCGCTGACTTTTCCTTTTTCCCAAGTTACAATGACTTTATATTCATCGTTAAATGGTGTATTATCAATATGTAGCATATTGTCTTGGGCTAAGACTGAAATTGGTTCAGCATTTTTAGCTCGTGCATCAACGATTCGAATTGGACCACCCACCATATATGCAATGGTAATAATTAATAATGGTGAGAGAAAGACATCTTTGAATTCCGCATCAAGTAGAAAATCTGGGTGATTGCATAAATTTACATAGCTATGAATCCATGAATTGCTACCTTTATTATTCATTAAGTTATCATATTGATTGACAAATTTCTGAAATTGGATTTGGGTGATTAAGTCAGCCAAAATAATCGCACCATCTTCTTCAACTTTGGCAATTAATTGCTTAAAGATTTTTAATAACGATTCGGTTTTTTGAACGCCAAATTTGTTTGACCATTGTTCTGATAAGAGCGTGAGTATTTTATTGCGGAAAGCATTCTTTTTATCAATATTTTGTAATTTTTTATAATGTAAAGGGTTTTTTAATTTGCTGGGTTCTATTAGCTCGGGTTTAATTAATTGATCATTAGTAAATGAATTTATTAGAGCTTCGAGTTGTGAATTAGGCAGTTTTAAATCAAGTATAAACGATGTCATAATTTATCTCCAGATTAAAATTATATAATCATTAATCAGCTTATATTCTATCAGATTAACATTCGAGAAGTGGTTCAAAAAGCTGATATGCGCGATAAATAGAATGTTTTTTATATAGGTATATGTAAAATTGTGTGTTATTGTTGCAAATTATTTTTCAAGTGGTTTTTACTCTATAATAGAAATCGTCAGAGCGAGTATTTATTTTGGTGTAGATTTGTAAGAATGATGAAAGCCAAACATTAATGACGGTGGTTAAGTTTGGCTTTGCAATTTTGTAAATGCTATTACCTAATGTGTTTATAACGAATATATTGCATAATTAGAGTTATAATTAATTCGCACTAGGTTTAATTAAGCGTAATACTTAAGAATCTCTGGGGTAAATTTACGTCCTTGCTGCATATAATCAGTATTATGCAAGAGAGAAGTAAATTCAATTAGGTTTTTAATTCCTTTGGCCTCGATTCCAAGGTTTTGTGCGATGCTATACCATGGTACCAATATATATGGTACATCTTCTAAGATGTAGCGAGTCTTAGTTGAGGTTGGGAAAAATTTTATTGAGTTGTGGATAGGGGATTTTTTATAATATTCATAAATCGAAGTATAGTCATATCCATAGTAATCATTTAAAACTTGATAGTGCTCAGGTATGGTATAGCCCAATTTGCTACCGATGCTAATTCTTTCTTGATCCAGACGAATCATGACATTTGCGGTTTCTTCTGAAATACCATCTTTGTAAAAATAGAATTCATCTTTATTTCCAATGCGTGCAGCATTAAATAAAACTGCTGGGGTATGACCAATCCCACTGGTATTATATAACCCAACCTCAAGAACACTATTTTTAGCCATTAATGGGCATGGTATAACAGTCTGTAGTTTTTCCATTACTTGAGTGGTTTTATTGGCTGGAATTGCTGCGATTCCAACAAAATCTTTGATTGCCACAATATTGACTTTATTTCCTAATTCAGCGCGACAAGCATAAGGGAATGAAGTTAATTCAGCAAAAATTATATTTTGTTCATACGGACTATTGATAAGTGCCTGATGAGCAAAAATTGAAGAAAAATAGCCTGCCATATTTACAATAATTTGTCCAGATTGGAGATATGGCATCATGGCTAGAAAAATTTCGTCACAGGCTAGTGCTGGTAACGCCATAAGGATGATTTCTGCATTTTCTACACATTCCTGTAAATTAGTACTCAATAAATTTATTTGAGTAAATCCTTCAATTTCACCAATTAATTCAACTCCATTTTGCTGTTGAATGGCACGTAACCCGCCTAAATGATTTTCATGTGCATATAAACTGACAATATGACCATTTAAACTTAAATGTCCTGCTAATGCTTGTCCACCATTACCACAGCCTAGTATTGCGATTTTTTTCATGTTCTATATTCCTTTGATAAATATTGTTAATTTTTTGCGGTAAGATTGGCTAAAAATCCGCTGTCTTGTGCTTGTTGATACATTAATTCTAAGGCTTGAATCCCATGTGATTTCCCCCACGTGTTACGATCTGCGAAGTAGACGCGTTGTCTTTTCACCGCACTGAGTTGTTGCCAAAGTGGATTCTTTTGCAAATTTTGGTAAGCCGATTTATCGTTATTCGTAATTAAGATCACTATTTGATCAGGATTTTTAGCTAAAACCCCTTCAATAGACATTTCATATAATTGGCTCGATGTATCTTGTCTGATCAGGTTATGTTTCCCTAAATTATTAAGAATTTTGCTTGTAATTGAATTACTAGCTAAGGCATTAAATTGACCAGTTGGTGTTGGAAAGCCGATTAATATTTTACGTTCGTCACCAAGTTTGGCTTGTGTTTGGGCCATAACATAGCTTTTTTGATATTTTTCAATAATAGGGGTTAACTGTGTTTGACGATTGGTTAATTGAGCCAGCGTTTTTAAATTTTGAATTTGTTGATCTGGCATACCAAAAATGCCTGGTAATAAGACGGTTGGAGCAATTTTTTCTAGTTGTGCCTTATTTATAGCATTGAAGTTGTTATCCCCAATAATTAGGCTTGGTCTGAGTCTAATTATCTCTTCCAGATTTGGTGCCTCACGTGCACCGACACTTGGCGTGGTAGAAATAACCTGATGTAGATATTCGGGGTCAGCACCCTCAAATAGAGCTCCACTGGTACCAATGCCAACAGGTTTAATGCCTAGTAGGTTTAACTCATCAAGTAAGCTGAACTCTAGCACGATGATGCGTTGCTTATTTTGTGGGTTTAAATTTACTTGATCTGCGTTTGCAGCTGCAGTTAAAAATAGTAATGTGCTGATAAATAGATTTAAAATCTTGTTCATTAAGAGACCAATTTAAAATGATTGAAAGCCAGATTATAAATGCGAATGATTCTCATTTGCAAATAAATATTATTTTATAGTAAGTTTCTACTGTTAGATGATGATGGGTAATATATTGATATTATTTGTAATTTACCATGTGATTATTCTGCTGAGATTTTTGTAGTACAAAAATTATAGTTGCAAATAAGAATCATTCGCATTTATAATCCACCTCTTTCAAGTTTATTGTACCTCAAGGGGACGCATATGGAACATCAGCGGTTGGCAGATTTTAATGAGTTGCTTAAGGTGGAGTTATTGCCGTTGGAGCAGCTTAGACCACATGAAGAATTTTGCTTAAAGAATTATGAATATTGGTTGACTCAAGTGAAAGAGCAGCAACATTGGACGAATCCAATTTTAGTCGATAGTGAACATAACATTATTATGGATGGTCATCATCGCTATCAAATTGCGTTACATCTTAAATTAAAGTATATACCATGTATTTTAATTTCTTATGGTAATCAATTTTTGAAGGTTTCAAATTATACAGATGGCAATCAAATGGATTCTAAGCAAATAATTGATACAGTTTGTTGTGGGCGCTTAATGAGCAAAAAATCCACTCGCCATTGTCTGGCTTATCAATTACCACAGGTAAAGATTCCTTTAGAAATTCTCCAATAAAGTTTATTACATGTTTAAAATGAAAGATTGATTGTTATGGATAATGTATTTCAAAATATTGAAGAGTGTATTGGTAGTACACCAGTTATTGAATTAAAAACTTCTCTTTTGCCAAGTCATAAAAAATTATTTTTGAAGCTGGAGTTTTTTAATCCAACATTTAGTATTAAAGATCGCACTGCTTTAGGCTTAATCAAAGATGCCTTTGTCCGTGGGCAATTGAAATTAGGTGGTACGGTGATTGAGTCTACCTCAGGTAATTTGGGTAAATCATTAGCAATGCTTGGTGCATCAATGGGCTTTAATGTGATTCTAGTGATTGATCCAAAAGCTCCGCAAACGATGATTAATTGGTGTCAGGCTTATGGTGCAACTGTAGTATTGGTGGATACACCAGATCAATTTGGTGGCTATCAAAGTGCGCGGATTAACAAGGTTCGCGAATTACTACAGCAGCACCCAAATGCATATTGGCCCAACCAATATGATAATGCAGCTAACCCTAATTTTCATTACCATCAAACAGCGACTGAGATACTGAATTTAGATATTGATGCCGTTTGTGGTGCGGTTAGTACTGGTGGGCATTTAAGTGGAATTGCTCAAAATTTACGTACTTATCGTGATGATATTAGTATCTTGGGTTGTGATGTTAAGGGTTCTGCAATTTTTGGTGATAAATTCCATCCATATTTATTAAATGGAGTTGGGTTAGCATGGCAAAGTGCTAATACCAATTTGTCTGTGTTGGATCACTATACTCATATTGATGATAATGATGCGATTGCAATGTGTCATTTAATTGCACGCGAGAATGGAATTTTATTAGGTGGGTCGGGCGGTTTAACTGTTTTTGCGGCTCTTGGATACTTATTGCAAAATCATGCAAATAATGCCTTAGCAGTTATTGCTGATAGCGGTATTAATTATTTGCATCAGATTTATGATAAAAATTGGCTGAATGAACATCATATTGCTTTAGATTCTGCATCTAGATTACAACAAAAATTAGCCGAATTGGATTTTACTCCCTTGACTTCAGAGCGAGCTGATGTTCCAGCTTAAGACTTGGTTCATGTTTGGCACTTTATGTTTCGGATTAATTATCCTTATTTTAGTGTCATTGAGCATTGGTTCAATTGAGCTATCATTCCGAGACATATTTGGATTATTAATTGATCCTAGTCATGTTGGTAATGAAGTAAAGCAACTGATTTTTTTTGAAAGTAGGCTGCCTCGTACCTTAACTGCATTGTTAGTTGGGGCAGCTTTGGCTGGTTCTGGAGTAATTTTCTACTACCTTGCGGGTAATGACTTAGCATGTCCAAGTTTGCTTGGCGTAAATTATGGGGTTTATTTTGCCATAATTAGTAGCGTGATTTTAATATCGGCTCCATCAACTGCAGGTATTTTTGTTTGTGGTGCTGTTGGTGGATTGGTAACTGGTGGCATAGTTTACTTGATTACATTACGTGGTGGATTTTCGTCATTGAAATTAATTCTAGTCGGGCAAATTATTAGTTTATGTATGTATGCTGCTTGTCAGTTATTGTTTATTCTTGCCCCTACCAAAGTTGAAAATTTGGTGATTAATTTAAATGGTTCTTTGGCAAATAGTAGTTTTATACAATTTAATTCATATGCGTGGTTGCTGTTAGTTTCTATTTTTATTGCCAGTATTTTAATTAGAAAGAATTATTTACTCTCATTAGGAATTGATGTGGCTCAATCAATTGGTTTAAATACTCGTTTCTTAGTATTTCTTTTATTAGGGTTAATTTTATTTATTTCTACCATCTCGGTAGTTCTGGTCGGGCCACTGTTGTTTTTTCCTTTGTTAGCTGTACAAATAAGCTTGTTATTAGTTTCACGTCATCGACCATATTTGTTTTTATTTATGAGTTTGTTGGTAGGCGCATTACTATTACTTGGTGCAGATGTAATTTTGCGTTTGATTTATCATGATTGGGAAGCTCCATTAAATATCTTTATTGCAGTATTAGGTGTTCCGATTTTAATTTATCGTGGTAAAGTTTTGAGGTAAATAATGCGAAAAAGTGGGGTGAATTTATTTTGGTTAATTTTACTATTGGCTTGTGGTGCATTTTTGTCATTAAGCTCTGGTTTATATGTCTGGCATGGAATAGACTTTGTGCCTAAGCCTTTGAATTATGCTCAATTGATACAAATTATTTGGAATATTCGTCTTCCGCGCTTGTTGGTCGGGATACTTAGTGGTGGTTTATTTGCCTTGGCAGGGAGTATTTTCCAGACGGTCTATCGAAATAAGGTTGCTTCTCCAGATCTTTTGGGTATTAATGCACTGGCTATTTTTAGTATTTTGGTGTTTTCTTTAATTTGGCCACGTGATGATTTAATTTTGTTATATGCTTTAATTGGTACGATCATTGGTTTTGGGTTTATTGTTATATTAAGTGGAGTTCGTGCTTTGATTGTTAGCTCGCGCTTAATTATTCTTGGTTTAGCACTTAGTTTAGTTTTTCGAGCATTGAGTCAATTAATTGTAATTAAAGCCGATCAAAACCAGCAGAGCTTATTGTTTTTCTTAAACGGTAGTTTAGCTAATGCATCTTGGCAAAACTTTACCGTTTGCTTAGTACCTGCGGTTATTTTAATAATACTTTCATTGTTGTTTTCACGGTATTTAGCGGTGATGCAATTGTCTCCAGAGGTGGTTAGTGGTATTGGTATGAATTTATATTTGTGGCAACTAATTTATCTTGGGATTGGGTTATTAATGTCAGCAGTCGCAGTTAGCTTAAGTGGCAGTTTGGGATTTATTGGTCTAATTGCACCTAATTTGGCACGGTCTATTGTTGCTCCAGCAAGAATATCACGAGTTTTGTTGTTTTCGATGTTGTGTGGATCCTGTTTAACTGTATTTGCAGATTGGCTAGGAAAAACTTTGATTTACCCGAATGAAATACCCGCTGGATTATTGATGATTTTTGTGGGAACTCCAGTTTTCATTTATCTATTAAAAAATATGGGATGGAACTTAAAAAATGAATGAAGTAACTAGTTTAATTCAAGTGAGTAATTTGAGCGTTAAGCTTGTTAATAAACTTATTTTGGATGATTTAAATCTAAATTTTGCAACTGGTAAAATTACCGCAATTATTGGTCCGAATGGTTCTGGAAAGTCTACCTTATTAAAAAGTCTGTCTGGATTAATTAAACCAGTTGCAGGAACTGTGAGGTTGTCTGGTCAGGACATAACTAAAATTAAGCCAGCAGAGCGTGCGCAATCACTAGCATTTTTAATGCAAAGCCATTCTGCTCCAACTGATTTGACAGTATTTGAGTTGGTGAGCTTTGGTCGTCATTGTCATTATGGCTGGTGTGGGTTAGGTGTTGATGACAAAAATAAAATTGCGTGGGCGATTGAGCAAGTCGGGTTGACTGAATTAAGCCAACGAGAGCTGGGTGGTTTATCTGGAGGCCAAGCACAGCGGGCATGGATTGCTATGGTGTTGGCACAAGATACACCATTAATGCTTTTGGATGAACCAACCACCTTTTTGGATATCCGTCATCAATTAGAAATTTTAACTTTATTAAGACAATTGAACACGCAATTTCATAAAACTATAATTATTGTTTTGCATGATATTCAACAATCACTACAATTTGCGGATAATCTATTAATTTTGAAGGGTGGCAAAATTATTGAACATCGTGCTATCAATGAAAAAAATGATTTATCGATTTTTGAGCATGTATTTGGTGTCAAAGTACAAGCTTATTCGATGCGAGATCAACCAGATGTTATTAGTATTACAAGCTTGACTTAAATTTATTTGGTGTATAGTTTAAAAGATTTTTTATATAAGAGAGATGATGTTGAAGTTTTCAAATTATAATTTTAAACAGTGGGTTACAATTTGTATTATTGGTGTAATGATGATGATGGAAAGCATCGATAGCAATATTATTACGGTTGCAATACCTGCGATGGCACAAAATTTGGGAGTACCTCCGCTAAGTTTAAAGTTTGCAATTACTAGCTATTTGATTAGTCTCGCAATTTTTATTCCAATTAGTGGTTTTTTGGCTGATAGATTTGGTACCAAAAAGATTTTAGTTTTAGCGATTCTTGGGTTTGGCGCAAGTTCAATGTGCTGTGGTTTAGCCAATTCATTGTTTCAACTGGTGCTTTCTCGTTTTCTGCAAGGTTTGTTTGGGGCATTATTAGTACCAGTTGGGCGTTTGCTGATGCTTAAGGTTTTTGATAAGCAGGATTTAGTCAAAGTTTATATGATGATTTCGATGCCATTGTTGCTAGGGCCTTTAGTGGCTCCATATTTAGGTGGGCTTTTAGTTAGCGTGTTAAGTTGGCGATTTATTTTTTATGTTAATTTACCATTTGCCATTCTTGCATTATTGGCAACAATTAAAGTTGTAGATAATTATACTCAGCAGGTTGCAAAATTTAATTGGTATTCTTTTATATTTTTGGCGTTATTTTTAGCGTCATTGGCGTACTGGTTAGATAGCGCATTAGATGTGGCATCATGGCGTGAACAATTGATTACTTTGAGTGTTAGTTTTGCTGCATTATTGATTTATTTGAAGATTGAATTTGGTTCTGAAAATCGGATTATTAATTATAACTTATTTAAGATTGAAACTTATTGGATTTGCTTTTGGAGTAGCGCGTTAAGCCGCATTGCCCTTGGTGCACGTGGTTTTACCTTGGTTTTGTATCTACAGCTGGCTTTAAAAATTACGCCACTAACCAGTGGTTTTTTAATTTCGTGGATGGCTGCTGGATATTTATTCAGTCGGATTGCAATTAGTAAATTTCTTAAACATCTTGGTTTTAGACGAATGTTGACTATCAGTAATGTTGGAACTAGTTTAAGTATGTTGATGTTTTGTTTTATTCATGAACCGAATGTATATGCGGTTTTGATTATTATTCTGAATGGATTTTTTAGTGCGATTATCCTGTTATTATTGAATGTGCTTTGTTTTGCCGATGTAAAATCTGAAGATTACGCTTCGGCAACAGGCCTAAATAGCACCACGCAACAACTTTTCTTTGCTCTTGGTGTGGCAGTTGGCGCGGGCTGTATTTATGTTTGTAATAAGATTTATACAGTTAATTTTAGTAATTATACCTTTTTTAGTTGTTTTGTTTTGATTGCTATAATTGGGTTTTTAGGGCAAATCTTCTATAATAAATTAAAAAATGATTCAGGTGTTAATCTGATTAGAAAATAATTGGGCTATTTGATTGGAAATAGTACTTGTTTAGACCTTTTGAGAATAAACAGTGGTAATGTAATAGTCAGACCAGCCATGACAACTATCAGAATCTGTGGACTCATGCTTGAGATAATTCCAGAACTAAGCCCAGAGCACGATTCGGCTAAATTTAAGAATGTTGAGAGGATACTTAGATTAAATGCAACATCCTCTTGCTGTGAGTATTTATATATGCTGCTGGTAACTGAAATATCTATAATTATATTCAATGCTCCAAGAATTACCATTAAACCAATGATTGAGTAAACATAGTTGGTGCTTAATGTGACTAAAATTAAGATTACTCCATAAGTTATCCAATAATTAAGTACTCTTGTTACGACCACTTTATGGCTTAATTTGGAAAAAATTAGTCCAGCAAAAACTGATCCTAGAGCGATTATTGTGGAGCTGGCACTGACCCAAGATTGGTTATGTCCAGATAAGACAAAAATTTGATGCGGTAAAATAAATTTAATAATTCCACTCGTAAAAAATAGACAAGTTGATGAGCAGATCATTACGTTAAACAATAATTTACTTTTTTTCAGCAAAATTACTTTTTCCCAAAGTAAGCTATAAGCAGATTTGATACCATTAATTTTATAGTGTCTGGTGGTAGTTAAATGTAGTGATCCAGTAATTATTGCAGATAATAGAAATGTGCTTGCATCAAAAACCAAGATAAAACTATTGTTTTTGAGAGTGAGTAAAATTAATGTGCTGACTAATGGTCCAACCACGGTTGCAATTCGATCTGAAATTCGTAACCAGCTATAACCTTTTAAAATACGTTTTTCACCGAGTAGTTCTGGGGTAATTGCTTGAAAAGCCGGCTGATAAAATGCTCTAAATACAGTAAATAAGCTGCCGATTACTCCAAGTAGATAAATTGACATTGCATTATTAAACATTAGATATGCACTGACTGAGCTGAGGATAAAGCGGATTAAATCAATTGCAAGCATAATGTTTTTTTTACTGTATGCGCCAGCAACGATGCCACCAAGCGGACCGAGAATTATAAATGTTATTAACCTAAAAAAATAGACCAATCCCATTTGAAAGTAATTACCGTTACTCAAATGAAATACGAGCAAGGTAAAAACTACTTCATGAGCATAGGTGCCAACTTTGGAGATGAATTGCGCAGTTAGTAGCTTACCAAATTGATCAATTGAGAAATTTAATTTATTCCAGAGCCGCATCGTAAAGTCTTTCTTTGAGTCAGATGAATATTATGGCATAAATTAGGGTGATTTAACCCAAGATTGAAAGGTAGCAAAGATTTTTTCTGCGGTTAAATCATTTTTGCGAGCTTCTTTTTTATAGTTGCAGTAATCTGGACCGCTAGAAATTACTTTCACACCGGTACCAAAAGTATCAATTTCTACTGCTGAAGTTGGTGCATAGAAACTTAAATTTTTTACTTGTTGAGCAATGGCCAAATGCAGTGCCAAACTATCACTACTAATTAAGTAATCCATTTGTTTAATTAATGCGGCAAACTCCAAGAGTTGATGATGATTTCCCGTATCAATTAAGCGTGGACTTGGAATTGCTTGAGTAATTGTTTGATGTCTATTTAATTCCTGAGCTCCACCAAATAAGAATATATGAATTCTTGGCTCTGGGATTGCCAAAATTAGCTCGATCAGTTTGACTACTTCTTTAATTGGTAATGCTTTTGATTCCCAACGCTCACCAGCACCACTATTAATTCCAATTTTTATAATTTTCTCATTGTTTATCAAAGATTTCAAGTAAGTTTTAATTTGGTGTTCAATATGTGGTGCATTAAAAAATTCTGCATTGGCCTGAGTTTGAAATATAGTTTGGAATATTTCGGCATGGGTCTGTTGATTAATTTTCTTTAAGCGATCAGCCTCATCTTTACCATATCTTGAGAGCAATCCCATATCAAACCACGTCGCAGAATTCTTTGTGTAATGACTTAAACCATTAGTGTCTAAAAATGCTCCAGTGTAATTTTGGGTTGTTACTTTTTGAACTAAACTAAGGATTTCCTTTTCATCATCTAGCGAGTAGACATGATCGAATTCATGCTCATAGATAATGGATAAATTTAAACTTGGTAATATAATTTGGTCAATGTGTGGATTATAGCGCAGTAATTCAAATGAACTATTTGCTGTCAGAAAATAGATTGTAAAATTTTTCTTTTTGAGACCTGATAGGAAAAAGGTAGTTCTCACTACATCTCCTAGCGCGCCAAACTTTACAATTAATATTTTTTTCATTGTTTTCCAATAATATATTGTTATGATTTATTTTTGATTAGTAATTGGTGGTATTTCTTATCTATAGATTTGCAATATCACGGTTAATTTCTTGAATAAAATCTATAAAAGCTTGATTCCCTCGAGGCGTATTTTTAAATACACCAGCACACTCTAGCATTTGTGCAAATTTATTTCCGATCGATGCTTCAATTATTTGCTGTAGCGCAAGTTTATTCATATGTTCACATTGTTCAGATAATTCATTTATCCATTTTTGATGTGTGTATAAGCAATCATTAGTTTGAATATCATTTACATTCATTTTGTTTAAAATAAAATCTATTATAAGTTCAATTTCAGCTTTTAAGCGCCCCGGCAAAATCGCCATTCCCATTGCTTCAACCAAGCCAATATTTTCTTTTTTTATATGGTGAAGATGCTGATGAGAATGAAATATGCCAGTAGGGTATTGTTGGTTACAACGATTATTCCGTAAAATTAAATCTAATTGGTATTGGTTTTCACCAAGTTTACGCACAATTGGATTTAGACTGCTATGTTGAGAGTCGGTTTGATTAATGATCTGGATGCTTGGATTATTATATTTAAGCCAATTTTTTAGTATCATGTCTGCTAGCTTGAGTAATTCGTTGCGTCCGCCTTGTAGTCGAATTGTGCTAAGTGGCCATTCCAAAATATAACTAGTTACTTGCGGGTATTGATGCCATGTAATTGTACTTCGAATGCTTGCATGATCAATAGGAAAAGAGTGAATACCTGAATGAAAATGTTCGTGACTTAAAATTGAGCCACCGATAATTGGTAATTCGGTATTGGCACCAATAAAATAATTAGGCATTAGGTCAACATAATCAAACATTGCCATAAAAATATCCTGATTAATCGCCATGTCGCGATGCTGTTCACTGAAGATTAATGAATGTTTTTCAAAACATAAGTATGAAGAGAATTGAAAAAACCATGTCTTGTGATTTAATAACAATGGCACTACGCGATGATTAAATCTGGATTGTTTGGTATTATTGCCTGCATAGCCTTCATTTTCTAAACAGAGGAAACATTGTGGGTATGAGCTGGACGCTTTGTAATAATCGTTGACAATTTCATGACTGCTTCGTTCTGGGCGCGATAAATTAACAATGATTTCTAAGTTACCATAGCTGCTTGGCGAGTACCAAAATTTATTTTGCTGGGCATTATGTAATTTGATACAGTTGCTTGCTACACTTAAATTATAAAAGTAATCAATTGCTTTACTGATGCCGTGTGTTGCTTTAATTAATTCAAAATATTGGCGAATTTGACTTGGGCGAGGCGTCATTACATTCATTAATTCTGCATAGAACATGTCCTGATTCATTTTTAATTTATGATCTTTTTCATGAGTTACGACGTACTCATATATCCTTGCCAGTAGTAGCTCGGGATTTTGTTCTGTCACGTCGTAATTTAATTCAATTTTAATTGGCTCATAGTCAAGATTTAACATAAAATAATATTGATTACGGATATACATTTTATCTGATATTTCAATTAGATGATGATGTAATCCGTAATTAATTAAGTACTCAATTGCCGTTTTAATTTCCATTTAATGTAAACTTTTATCAAAATTAAGTTAATTTTCGCAGCTTAATTAATGTGTTGTCAGGCACTTTGTTGAAAATTTATTTACTGAATTGCCAGTTCTAACCAATAGGTTACTTAATTTATTAAATAGTTCAGCTTGGCTAATATTAAGTGTTTGGATTTCTAATTGGTAGGTCAAATCATCAATAACGACCAGCTCAAAGTAATTTTGTAGTAAAGTTTGTGCAGATTGCTCTAATATCTGAATCTCTACATGACTGCATAAATTAGCATGGCTGATTATAAATTGATCGTAAACTAGGTACAAAAAGTAGCAATTCCCGCGTAATGCTTTGATATCTTCGCAGTGACTGAACGCCTCACCAATATCTATGGTTAATTGATAAATTTCGGCCAGACTTCGCTCATGAGTCGCTAGTTGAATTAAAGAGTTAGCAAATTCCTTTATATCAAGTGTTGATGGATCTTGAAGCATAGATAAAATTGTCTTTGGGATATATTTCGAGATAAGGACGCATAGTTGAGTTGCATATTTGGTAAAACGAGTTTCGGCATACGCTTCGAATTCGTGAGCTGCCAGTGGAGTTGGTTGCAAATTAGGAATCTTTAGTTTAGTAAATCGGGTGAAGTCAACATCTTCCATTGAACGCTCACGAATGGCGGTGCGAGGTATTTTACGAATTTGCTCAATTTTATTAGGATAAACTTTTAAGTCTAGGTCATAATGCTTGTCGTATTCCCCAGCACTTTCTAGAAGTTTTTTGGTTATGTATGCAGTATGTTTGGGGTTATCAATTGCTGAAGATAATTCATTGAGCTGAAAACGCATTTCGCTACGTGATTCAAGATATTCTTTTTTATAGGTACGAATGATTAAATTAAAATAGTCAACCAATTGTGGAGCACTCATCATTTTTTCTTCAACTGGAATTAATTTGCCGTGAGAGAGCTCGGTTAGCTTAGTTTCAATTTCTAGTTTATTTTCCTGAATAAGCTGTAGGAAGTGCTGGTTGATTTCATTAATTGGTTTATCGTATGCATCATCACCCATAACAAATTTTTCGAGAGAATTACACATGGTTAATTGTGAGTTTGGTGCGTATGGTGTCGGTGCACTTTCTTGATCAACTAAATGATAAGCAAAAATCACACATGCTCGTGCCGATTCCGTATCGTCACGCTTACGGTGGTGAATTTGGTGGCTGGCTTCAAAAATCGCCCAATTGGGTCTTTCATCTTGAACCTCAACAAAGAAAGCTTTCTCTTTTAACATTGGGTGTTCGAAAAGATCCAGTAACTCAAGTGGGTTTTTAAAGTTAGCCCCAAATTCGGTTGCCTTGCTGCGAACTAATTTTTGTGTTTCAATGACAGAAATGAACGGTTGTCCTTGTGGACCATGATTTAAGCTTTTTCCATTTTCATCTAAAAGCCAGGTAATAAGTAGTTTCCATTCATCGTTAAATGGATTATCATCAACGTGTGGACCATTATCGCGCACCATAGTTAATTCCGCTTCAGCATTTTTACCACGTACTCCAACTAAGCGAATTGGCCCGCCAATTTGATAAGCAATTAGGGCTATAATTAAAGGGTGTGAGAAAACATCTTTGAATTCTGTATTAGTTAAGAAATCTAGTTTGTTTTGAAATTCAAGAAAATAGTATTTGAGAGCGCTTTTTGATGCTTCATCCATTCTGCGGTCGTATTCATCAATAAATTTTTGGAAAATTTCAGGGTTACAAAAATCACGGAACATTCCCAACCCTTTTTCCTGAAATTTTTGTGCAATCACTGCGAAATTTTCACCCAGAATTGTATTCATTGCTTGACGAAATTCATTTTTTTGCGTGATCCTCTGTTCGCGTTGGTAAAACGCTCGTTCATCAGACGGCAGGTCCTCAAGATGAACCAATTTGGATTGGATAAGGTTTGCGCTTGGTTGTGACATGAAAACACCTATATGAAATTAGTTATTTTTACTTGATTATGATCTGCTTTATTTATCGGTATCTGAGCTTCCACTTGGCATCGTTAGGATAATGCAGTATTTGATATTATGTGTTAATCAGTTGTTTAATTAAAGTTAACAATTATAGCAATTATTAACTTTAATTGTGGTATTTATTTTTGCAACAAATGTTTGTGAGATAATGAATATATTCACTCAGTTAGCTTATGATTGTTGCAATTACTTCATTAAACATGCTACTTTATAACAATATAATTACATCTTCCACACAAGTAAGTCTCTGGGTGTTTGACGTTTAATTAAATTTTACTTTGTTGCTTTATGTGAAGTAATTTGCAGTTGTAGTTCAATCGAAGCAGTAGTTGTCTTGAATTTGTTCAAGCCAACTTTGAGTTGCCAAATCACAGGCTAAATTTGGTGAATATTGTAATGTATTCAAACCAATTCCTATTACATTGATACCACAAGATTTTGCTGCTGTAATACCCGCATGGCTATCTTCAAAAGTTAGACATTCATTGGCATTGTATTGATTGGACGCTAATGCGTTGAGGTAAAGTTGTGGATGTGGTTTACCCAATTCAACACTGTCGCGGCTAAATATTTGACGACATTTTGTGATTATTCCCAGGCGTTCTAGGCTATGTTGAACTATTGGTGCGTTAGAATTGGAAACAACTGATTGTGGTAAATTTTTGAGAGAGAAATAATTAAATAACTCCAGCGATTGAGGAATTTTATGTTCTGCTTCAATTCTTGTTAGGGCATATTCAATTGCTAATTCATTCCAGCGCTCTAATAAGTTATGTTTTTTTGTTCCAGTATTTATGCCAGTCATTAGTTCAAAGACTGCTGTATTTTCTAATCCAGCAGGAATAACATTTACTCGGCTTGTAATACCTAACTCTTGTGTAGCAAAAAAAGCCGCTTGCTCATGAATGGCTTCACTGTTAATTAATGTTCCATCGAGATCCCAAAAGATTGCTTTAATTTTTTGTCGCATTTTATTCTCCATCATAAGTGTATTGTTTACTTTAGTTTGGATTTTAACATGCTAAAATTGAGTCATTATGAATAAACCAATTCCACTTCGAAAAATTATCCATATTGATATGGATTGTTTTTACGCTGCCATTGAAATCCGCGAAAATCCAAACTTAGCTCATTTGCCAGTCGCAGTTGGAGGCAGCTCAACTCAGCGTGGTGTGTTATGCACCTGTAATTATGTTGCACGTAAATTTGGGTTACATTCAGCGATGTCATCGGCCAGGGCATTACAACTTTGTCCTGATCTAATTTTGTTACCAGTTAATATGCCACTTTATAAGCAGGTATCGCAGCGTATTCAAAAAATTTTCCATGAATACACAGATTTGGTTGAACCACTTTCTTTGGATGAGGCGTATTTGGATGTAAGTACGTCTGACTTTGCTAATGGTAGTGCCACGCAAATTGCCGAACTTATTCGTGGGCAAATCTGGCAGCAAGAACAGCTGACAGCTTCTGCTGGTGTGTCAGTAAACAAATTTATTGCGAAAGTTGCGAGTTGCTGGCAGAAACCTAATGGCGTGTGTGTAATTCCACCAGATAAAGTTACTGAGTTTGTTAATCAGCTTCCCGTTGGTAAATTATTTGGCGTAGGCCGAGTTATGGCACAGAAACTTGCACAATTGAATATCAAAACTTGTCGTGACTTACATAAATATTCTCAAGCAGAGCTATGTAGTAAATTTGGTAAGTTTGGTAATACATTATACTTTCAGGCGCGAGGAATTGATGATCGTGAGGTAAATCCTAGTCGTCAACGTAAATCACTCAGTGTAGAAACAACTTTTAATCATGATATTAATGAATCTAATGAGTTATTAATTAAATTGAATGAATTGTTTAATGAGTTATTGCGACGTATTGAGCGACTTCGTGAGCATTTGCCGATTAAAACTCTTTTTCTTAAATTAAAGTTCAAGGATTTTACTTCGACAACAGCGGAAATATCTTCGCAAGAGCCTAATTTCCAATCATTTAAGCATTTGCTGTTGACCTGTTGTCAACGTAGCTCACAGAAGGTTCGTTTGCTAGGGTTGGGTGTAACATTTAAAATTGATTCAGGCTTAGAGCGCCAGCAGTTAAAGTTGTTTTAGTTTGCTTTAATGTCTAATCTGTAATTTGTATTAGTAATTATTTAGTATCTTTATATCGCAATGTCATAAATAGTTATAGTAGTGACGCGATCTATTTTACTAGTTCAATCAGAAATTAATTAGTCTGTGGAATATTGTTTAAAAACAATCATGTTAACGATGCGCCAAACTTAAATTTATGATGAATTAGGTGTGTTATAATTTAAACTTTATGATTAATTAATTTTAGGTTGTTATGCCAAATAAAACTCAATTTGATGATGAGCAAATTCATTCTATTAGCACGCGTCAGGTTGCAATTGCGGTGTTGTTTACTTTGATTGCTAGTGCGATTATTGGTTTATTAATTATACGTTATAGACACCATAAATTAGATGTGTACTCGGCTGAAAATATGCCATTAAATAAATCTTTGGTTATTAAGCCCAAAGACGCAAGTAGAACCACGTCCTATGAACCAACTTCAATGTCGTTTAATTTACCGTCAGTTGGACATTAATTCTTGTTGATGTTTGATTTTATCTTTTAGAAAGTGCGCTAATGATTGGATTTTTAAAGCCTGCCAAATTTATCTCACCAATTTCAGACAATAAACTGGGATCTAGTTATAAGCGTTATCGTTTGCAGTTATTTTTGACCGCGTATATTGGCTATATGGCGTATTATTTTGTGCGAAGCACTTTGGCATTGGCTAAGCCATATTTGTTAAAAGATGGTTTTAGTATTGCGCAGGTTGGTTATTTGGGATCAGCCTTGGCGGTGACATATGGACTGAGTAAGTTCATTATGGGAAATATTTCTGATCGAAGTAATCCACGCTATTTTCTTGCCACTGGTTTGGCATTATCTGCGATTACTAATTTATTTGCACCAAACTGTACGACTTTCTCGGCTTTATTTTTGCTTATGCTGTTAAATGGCTGGTTCCAAGGAATGGGTTGGCCTCCATGTGGCAGAATTATGACACATTGGTTTTCAGATTCAGAACGTGGCACCAAAATGTCGATTTGGAATACAGCGCATAATGTTGGAGCAGGATTGCTGCCAGTTATTGTGGCAATTGGTGTGACGCTGTTTGGTGGTTGGTCTGGACTATTTTATTTGCCCGCTATTGCGGCATTGAGTATTGCGATCATGGTTCTTATCGCGGGGCGTGATGTTCCACAATCAGTGGGGTTGCCACCGATCGAAGTTTATCGTAATGATTATCCTTTGGCTGAAGTTGAGCATGATTTAACTGATCGTGAGCAGGAAATGACCACCAAGCAGATTTTGTTTGATTATGTTTTATGTAATAAGAATGTCTGGTTAATGGCGTTAGCAAATGTGTTTGTGTATTGTGTGCGTTATGGCGTGCTGAATTGGGCACCAACGTATTTAAGTAAAGTTAAACATTTTAGTAATGTCTACAGTAATATGGGTTTTGCTTTTTTTGAGTTGGCGGCAATTCCTGGAACTATCTTAATTGGTTGGCTGTCAGATAAATATTTTGCTGGCCGTCGTTCGCCATTGGGGTTTTTAGCGATGGTGGTCATTTGTGCGGGGTTATTGGTGTACTGGAAGTCTACGAATCAATGGATTACAGTTTTATCTTTGGGTGTGATTGGGTTTAGCATTTATGGTCCAGTCATGTTAATTGGTGTAGCAGCACTTGATTTAGTGCCCAAAAAAGCTGGTGGAACTGCGGCAGGGTTTACAGGGTTGTTTGGCTATTTTTTTGGAACTATGGGCGCTGAGGCCTTAATGGGGTTTTTGGTACAGAATTATGGCTGGGATAGTGGCTTTTTAATGTTAATAATTTCTTCATTATTAGCTGCGTTTTTATTTGCAATTACATGGAATATTCATAAACGTCATTAATTAAGGTTTTAGATTTATGCAGCGCTATTTAGTATTGATTCTTGTTTTTATGCTGAAAATGGTTAGTGCCAGTGACTATTTACCAGTTTGGCAGGCGTTTCAGGTTAAAGTTGAACCAAGTTCTCAGCAGTTTGTTTGGGTTAAGTTTACGATCGCTTCTGAGTATCATATTTATCAAGACAAGATTAAGATTAACTCTTTGGCAGATAGTTCAGTTAAGCTTGGGCAAGCAGTTTTTCCAGATCCTATGTTGCTTAAAAGTCAAGATCTAGGCACTTTTAGAGTTTATGAGAATCGTGCGGATATTCAAGTTCCTATTGATAATTATGGTGATGGTAAACTTAAAGTTAAAATTAGCTATCAGGGTTGTAAAGGACTTGATTTATGTTTTCCAGAACAACAACAAACTTTAGAGATAAATTTAAATCAACCTACGAGTCCAACCATAAGTAACTCTACTCCGGTGGCAAAAGATGTTTCTTTAATCGATGTCTTGTCTTTTTCTAGTGATAGTTCACAGTTAACTAGTTTATTGAGTGCAAATTGGTCTTTGGTTATTTTAGGTTTCTTTCTTTTAGGCTTACTAATCGCTTTTACTCCATGTGTTTTCCCCTTGTTACCCATTTTAATTGGAGTAATTTCTGGTGCAAATGTTTCAACGAAACGGAGCTTTTGGTTAGCATTTAGCTATATTCTAGGCGGTGCTGTTACTTACGCAGTTGCAGGGGTAATTGCTGCCGGTGTGGGCTATAGTTTGACTGGAGCTTTACAATCAGCCTGGCTTAGTTGGGTCTTGGTTGTTCTGTTTGCCGCTTTATCATTATCATTATTTGGTTTATTCGAACTACAATTACCACTAGTGGTGCAGAATCAATTGAATCGCCTTATTAGTCGACGTAAAAGTGGATCTATTATAGGCGCTTTTGTAATTGGAGGGATTTCAAATCTGGTCTTATCGCCATGTGTGACCGCTCCGCTGGCTGGTGCGTTAGTTTATATTAGTACTACAGGTAATAAATTATTGGGTGGTATGGCATTATTTGCGTTAGGCTTTGGTAGCGGTCTACCGTTGTTACTAATTGCGGTTTTTGGTAAACGGTTATTGCCTAAAACAGGTGCGTGGATGCTCAATGTTAAGAAAATTTTGGCGATGGCGATGCTAGCTATGGCGATGTATATGCTCAGTAAAGTTGTACCTAGCCAAATTAGCATGATTGGGTATTTATTGTGGTTGATTGTTGCTGTGATTTTAATAGTGAGTTTAGTTGTAAAATCTCAGAAAAATCAATATGTTGTGAGTGCGATTTTGAGTTGCGCTCTAGTGGTTGCTTATATTAGTTATGATGGATTATTTAAGCCTAGCAGTATGGCTGAAGATGCTTTTGTTGTAGTAAAAACTAATGTTGAATTGGATCGTGCCCTGAGGCAAGCAGTGTTAAATAAACGACCTGTATTATTAGATTATTATGCAAATTGGTGTGCAGCATGTAAAGAGATGGACCTGCGAACATTTTCTGATTCGTCAATTAGTCATCAATTAAATCGTTTTGAGTTAATTCGCGTAGATGTTAGTGATAATGACGCACAATCTAAATTATTGCAACAACGTTATCAAATTATTGCGCCACCATCGCTGGTATTTATTGATAGTAAAGGGCGTACATTAGATGATTTCAAGGTTACTGGTTTTATTACAAGTGATAAATTAGGGCTTAATCTACACGCCATGATCTCACATCAAGCTAAGTTACTTGCTTGCGATACTAATGCAAATTGTTAATTTAAACGTTAAGGAGTTATGATGACAAGTGTGGACTTACCTATTACAGGTGAATTAGTTATGAAAACTATCGCCATGCCTGCTGATACCAATGCCAATGGTGATATCTTTGGTGGTTGGGTCTTATCACAAATGGATTTAGGTGGTGGTATTCTAGCTAAGGCACATTCTTCGACTGGTAGAGCCGTTACAGTTTCTATTGATAGTATGTCATTTATTAACCCTGTACGTGTTGGTGATGTGGTTTCATGTTATGCGGAAATGATTCAGCGTGGGCGTACTTCAATGAAGATTCAAATTGAAACTTGGACTTATTCATATATCAGTAAAGAATCTAAGCATGTAACGCATGGAATTTTTACCTATGTCGCAATTGATGAACACGGTAAGCCATGTCAGTTAATTCCTGTCGGAGAGTAAGCTATGCTAATTAGTCAAATTGAAATTTCACGGTTGCGTATTCCATTAATTCGTCCATTTATTACAGCCTTACGCCGCACGGAACATGTCGAAGATATTGTAGTAATTATTAAAACTGACACAGGGTTATTGGGGTATGGAGCCGCGGCATCAACTCCAGTTATCACTGGTGATAGCCAAGAATCAATTATTGGTGCAATTCAAATTATTGCGAATAAGTTAATTGGTAAAGACACCAGTAATTTCGAGGAACTTCTGCTGACGATTCAAAGTAGTTTAGTAAATAACTCATCGGCAAAGGCCTCATTAGATATTGCATTACATGATTTGGTTGCTAAAAGTATGCACCAACCATTGTATAAGTTTCTCGGTGGTGGTAATCCAGATTTGAAGATTTTGACTACGGTGAGTGTTAAAGATGCAGTCGAAATGGTCGCTGATGCTAAATTATTTGTGGCTCAAGGCTTTGAAACTTTAAAAATTAAAGTTGGTCTGAATCCAGCGGAAGATATTCAACGTTTAAAAGCTATTCGTGAAGCGGTGGGTAATTCTTTGCATATTTTGAGTGATGCGAATCAAGGTTGGGATGCGAAATCAGCACTACAGATTATTGATAGTTTATTGACTAATGAGATTGGTATTACGATGGTTGAGCAACCAGTTAAGGCGTGGGATTATGCTAATTTGAAATATGTACGTGATAATTCGCGGATTCCGATTTATGCTGATGAATCGGTATTTAATTTACGTGATGCAAATAAAGTTATCAGTGGACAAATGGCTGATGGGATTAATATTAAATTAATGAAATCTGGCGGATTATATCCAGCGCGTCCGATTTATGATCTAGCTACAAGTCATAATTTGCCTTGTATGGCAGGTTGTATGTTGGAGTCACCAATTGGTTTGGCGGCAATGGCAGCTTTCGTAGTTGGGAAAAGCAATATCAAGTTTGTTGATTTAGATCCAATTACGATGATTAAATCTAATCCAGTTATTGGTGGTGTACGCTTGGATGGTGCAACTTTGCATTTAAGTTCATCTGCTGGACTTGGTATTGAGAAAATCGATGATTTAGAATCCGTTGCAACGGTAGGAGCATAATATGGATTGGATGTTTTATCTGCAATTGGCTAGTTTATCGATAATTGTAATTTATACTATTCTGGTATTTCGGAATTTTGATCCCCTTGTTGCAACTGCAATCGGCGTTGGTTTAGGTTTCATTTTTAATTGGTCTTCACCAATTGAAATGGGCAAAGTTTTGGAATCAGCCTTAGGATCGTTTCTGGCTCTAGTTGGTTTTATTATTATGCTTGGACGCGGTCTTGGCGAGGTACTGACGGAAACCAAAGTTAGTCACACTTTGGTACACAAGATTGTATACGGAATTGGGGTTAATACACAACGTCGAGTTAAGGTTGGAGTTATTGCATCTTCATTAGTAATCGTGGCAATTTTGGGTACTTTAGCTGGTGGTTTAGCTATTCTGGCACCAATTTTGCGTCCGATTGCCGCTAGTGTCGGTTTGTCTCGACCAAGCTTGGCTGTGCTGATGCAAGCAGCCGGTGAGGAAGCCTTGATCTTGGGTCCATTTGCACCGCCTGTGGTAGCGCTACTTGGTGTGACTGGTCTTAGTTATGGTACGATGTTAACTCACGCTTCATTGCCGGTAGTAATCGTTACATTACTGACTACATGGATTATGGCAGGCAGGTTACAAAAGCAATATCATTATGAAGTGTTTCCACATGATGCTAATGAAGAGCGTTTTGTACCGAGTAAGCGTCAAAATTTATCAACAATGTTTTTTAGCCTGGCTTTTATAGCTTGTGTGGTATACGGATTAGTTTCCCATGCTAAAACTTCGTTTGTCATTTTTGTGATGTTGTTTTTGGCTATTTCCACTGGTTTAGTTGGTGGACTAAGTTTAAAGCGTATCTTTGAGTTAATTGTTGATGGGATGAAAAAAAACTTTTCTTTATTTTTCATTTTTCTCTTACTTGGTCCTATGCTTGATTTGGTGCAAACAGCGGGTGGATTTGCAGCATTAATGAAATTATTCGTTCCTCTTGAGCATTTTGGTGGTAAAGCCTTGTTGACAGTTTTAATTGGTTTAACTGGTGCTTTTGGGATGCCAGCAGCGTCTGCAGCAGTAATTAAAATGTTGCATGAAATGTTTTCACCTGCGGCGATAGAAATGCAGCTTTCAGTAACCACATTTGCCTTTAGTATGCTCTTGGCTACGCGAATTACCAATTTTGCGATCCCTGGTGCCAATATGTTTGCTGCGATGGGTTTTGCTGAGAGTCAGAATATTAAAGCTATGATTAAAAATGGCTTGACCGTTGCCGCAGTGCAAATCGCTTTTCTTATTGCGTATAGTGTGTTACGTAGTTAAATTGGTCATTGGTTCGATCTATTTGTGTGTGGTTTTGATGCATTAAATACCTTCTTTTTGAATTAGGTTGTTAAACTTGGACCTGTATAAGTATTTGCGGTTTAGTTATTTTGTTGTAAATTATTGACTGATAAAATTAGGACTTATACTGTTATTATTCGTGGATTTGCATTTAAGAATGGAGCTATTTACATGAACATAGTTGAAGTTGGATTGTCTTTTGTTGAAGGGCTTGCATTAATTGCGTCACCATGTATTTTGCCAGTTTTGCCGTTAGTTTTATCATCTTCGATTGATGGAGGCAGGCAGCGGCCGTATGGAATTATTTTTGGCTTTATTTTGTCGTTTACTCTTTTTGCCTTAGTTTCTAGGCAGTTGGTTTTGATTTTCCATTTGAATTTAGATTATATCAAAGATGGGTCATTAATTTTACTTGCCATATTTGGCGTAATTATGATTTCTACTTATTTAACAAATAAATTTGCCATATTAACTGGTAATATTGCTAATTTTGGCGTGACTAATTCTAGATTAAATAATGGTGGTTTTTTTAGTGGTACGATCATAGGAGTGCTAATTGGATTTGTGTGGACGCCTTGTGCTGGTCCTATTTTAGCAGCCGTGTTGGTTCAAGTAATTCGTCAACAGAATAATCTTAATGCTCTTTTTATTGTTTTGGCATTTGCCATAGGTGCAGGCATGCCAATGTTATTGATTGCAATTTTGGGGAGAAAGTTTATGGCTAAGCTAGGTTTTTTACAGAAAAATGCAGAATTGATTCGCAAAGTCTTTGGGCTAGCAATGCTTGGTGCTGTATTGTTTATTGCCAGCGGATTTGATGCTCAATCGATATTTGCTTCTCCAGCGGTGACTAGTAATTCTACCAATGCGCCAAATAATAAGCTTCAAGATGGGATTGATACTCCTTATCAAGCACCAGAGTTTGCAGCCAATGATTTATGGCTTAATACGACAGATAATAAACCATTATCAATGAAATCTTTACATGGTAAGGTAGTATTGGTAGATTTCTGGACTTACTCATGTATCAATTGTATTCGTACTTTACCGAATTTAACAAAGATATATGCTAAATATCATGCAAGAGGTCTGGAGATTATTGGTGTACATTCGCCGGAGTTTGAGTTTGAAAAAAATCAACAAAATGTAATTAGTGCAATTTCACGTTTTGGTATCAAATATCCAGTTGCAATGGACAATAATTTAGATACTTGGACTAATTTTAATAATCAATATTGGCCGGCACATTATTTGATTGATAAATCTGGAAAAGTTGTGTACACTCATTTTGGTGAGGGCGATGATCAGACTCTTGAACATAATATAAAAGCATTACTGGGTGATAGCGATCAAAATAGTGTAATTGGGAGTGATGGTAATCAACGCTTCAACCGAGAACAAACTCCAGAGACTTATTTGGGGATCAATCGTGCTCAAGCATTTGCTAATGCAGGTAGTGCTATTTTAAATCAAGCCAGCAATTATTCGTTCCCAGCATTTCTTCCTTCCGACAATTGGGCTTTGTCTGGCAATTGGGTCATCAGTTCACAAAAGATTACAGCTCAATCAAATCAAAGCAAGCTGCAGATTAATTTTACTGCCAAACATGTTTATTTAGTCTTGGGAAGTGCCGACGGTAAAGTAATAAGAGCAAAACTTAAACTAAATGGTAAGCCGATTCCGAGTAAATTATCTGGTGGTGATGTGCAGAATGGAGTTGTTACAGTTAACGGTTATCGTCTGTATGAATTAGTGAATCAACCATCTGCTGCAAATGGATTATTGGAGTTAGATGTACAATCAAGAGGTTTAGAGGCATATGCTTTTACTTTCGGTTGATTTTTTCATGACGTTGATGACATTTAAATCATAGGCTATAGTCACTTTTAGTAGTGCAAATTATGAAGAGCATTAATATAATTAATTATTTGGAGAATAATATGATACAAGCTAAAGGTTACGCAGCATTATCTGCCAAATCAGATTTAGTACCGTTTTCATTTGAAAGAAGAGATCCTAAAGAGCATGATGTTGTGATTGATATTAAATATTCTGGCATTTGTCATTCTGATATTCATCAAGCTCGTGACGAATGGGGTGGGTCGATTTTCCCGATGGTTCCTGGTCATGAAATTGCTGGTGTGGTTATAGCTGTTGGGGCTGCAGTCAACAAATTTAAAATAGGTGATCATGTTGGTGTTGGGTGTTTTGTTGATTCCTGTAGAACTTGTAATAATTGCAAACAAGAGTTAAATCAATATTGTTTGGACGGAATTACTGGTACATATAATTCTTATGAGAGAGATAGAGTAACTCCAACACAAGGTGGCTATTCTAACGTAATTGTAGCTGATGAGAATTATGTTCTTCGTATTGCAGATTCTGTTCCTTTAGATAAAGCTGCTCCTTTGTTATGTGCTGGCATCACGTTGTATTCCCCATTGATGCATTGGAAGGCTGGTCCAAATAAAAAAGTTGCAATTCTTGGAATGGGTGGACTAGGTCATATGGGGGTGAAGATAGCTACTGCATTAGGTGCAGATGTGACTGTATTAAGTCATTCCGAGCATAAAAAGAATGATGCCTTAAGTTTGGGGGCGCATCACTTTATTTGCACTAAAAATGTAAACATTTTTCAAGAATATTCAAATCATTTTGATTTAATTATTAATACAGTTTCAGCAGAAATTAATATGAATGATTATTTCAATTTACTGAAGCTTGATGGAACGCTTGTTGCTTTAGGAGTGCCAGATACAGCGCTATCCATTCAACCATACTCTTTGATTGCTATGCGCCGTAACTATGCAGGTTCAATCATTGGTTCTATTAAAGAAACACAAGAAATGTTGGATTTTTGTGCTGCACATAACATAACACCAGAAATTGAAGTAATTTCTCCAGCGCAAATTAATGAGGCATATGAGCGAGTGCTTAAAAGTGATGTTCGATATAGGTTTGTAATAGATATGTCTAAATTATAAATTTATTATTGGAAAAATTATAATTTATGCACCCAACAAAAATTGAGATAGATAGCCAACAATTTATCCTTAACTTAAATGCCATTCGTGAACAAATTGCTAACATGGTGAAGTTTTGCTTGCCGGTTAAAGCGAATGCATATGGTCATGGTCTTGTGGGAATTGCCAAATTAGCTGAACCGTATGTCGATTATTTTGGTGTTGCCTGCCTAGATGAAGGGCAATTATTACGTCAAAATGCGATTAGTAAAGCGATTTTAGTTTTTGGTGCTTTTGACGAAGAGCAGATTGCTGGTCTAATAGAAAATAATCTTGAATTAACGATTTCCTCTCGTTACAAAGCTGAGTTAATCGCTGAGTACTGCCAATACAATAATAGACGTTGTAAGGTGCACATTAAAGTTGATACTGGGATGAATCGTGTTGGCATCCGTGTTAATAGTTTCGCACCATTGTTAGAGTATGTTTTAGCACAGAAAAATCTAGATTTGATCGGAGTTTATTCGCATTTTGCCGCTAGTGATGATTTAAGTGCTGAGATTACAGCCGAGCAATTACGTAATTTTGAGTTAGTTGCTCAATTGACTAAAGCTCGTAAAGCGGATGTTATTTGTCATCTTGCTAATTCAGGTGGCGTTTGCTATTATCCTGAAAGTTATTTTGATATGGTGAGGCCTGGACTGCTTAGTTATGGATATTTTCCTGCTAGTCCAGTTACACTACCGCCATTAAAGCAAATTAGAGCGATTCTAAGTTTGGTAACTCGAGTGGCGTACTTTAAGGTTGTCGCTAAGGATAGTGGAATTAGTTACAATCACCGTTATCATACAGTGGATAATTCAAGAATAATTACTTTACCCATCGGTTATGGTGATGGCTATCGGCGCGGTCTGTCAAATATTGGCGAGGTTATTGTTCGTGGTCATAAATATACCATTGCCGGTTCTGTATGCATGGATATGTTAATGGTTGATATTGGAGGGTCTGGTGAGTCCTATGTAGGCGATCGTGTTGTTTTAATCGGTCAACAAGGATCAGAAGAGATTTTAATTAGTGAGTTGGCAAGTAAATTGAATACAATTATATACGAAATTTTAGTTGGATTTAACGAGCGAATTCCGCGAGTAATAATTTAAGTTGTATATTAAATAGAATAAATTGACAAGGCATTGTAATAAACAATGTTTATATTTGGATTAAATATCAAATTAGATCAAATGTTTTATGTTTTTACGTTAAGTTATGTCTTTTAGATTTTAATTAATATGATAAAATAAACTATATACTATATTTAAAATTTATAATCTAGGGAGAGTTATATGGCAAATTATGCGTTGATGGCTAATGCAGTGCGTATGTTAACAGTGGATAGTGTTGAAAAGTCAAAATCAGGGCACCCTGGAGCTCCAATGGGTATGGCTGAAATGGGTAGCGTACTTTGGCGTGATCATTTGTCGCATAACCCATTAAATCCAAGGTGGTTAAATCGTGATCGGTTTATTTTAAGTAATGGTCATGCTTCATTATTACAGTATAGTTTGTTACATTTAACTGGTTATGATGTTTCAATTGATGATTTAAAAAATTTCCGTCAACTACACTCACGCACGCCTGGTCACCCAGAATATGGTTATACCGCTGGCGTTGAAACTACAACTGGTCCATTAGGACAGGGGATTGCTAATGCCGTAGGTATGGCATTGACAGAAAAATTATTGGCAGCAGAATTTAATCGTGATGGCTATGACATTGTTGATCATTATACATACGCTTTTACTGGTGATGGTTGCTTGATGGAAGGTATTTCCCATGAAGCTTGTGCATTAGCAGGAACTTGGGGCTTAGGTAAGTTAATCGTGTTTTGGGATGATAATGGAATTTCGATTGATGGTGAGGTAGATGGCTGGTTTAATGAAGATATTAAACACCGTTTTGAGTCATATAATTGGCAAGTAATTGACACGATTGATGGACACAGTGTTGAAGCTATTAATAAAGCCGTACAAAAAGCTAAGGCAGTGCACCATAAGCCAAGTTTGATTATTTGCAAAACTACAATCGGTAAAGGTTCACCAAATAAAGGTGGTAAGGAAGAGTGTCATGGAGCACCGTTGGGAGCTGCTGAAACTGAGCTGGTGCGTAAAGAATTGAATTGGTCACATGCCGCATTTGAGATTCCTGATGAAGTATATGCAGATTTTGACTGCAAAGGTGATGGATTACGTGCAGAAAATGAGTGGAATATGTTGTTCATGGAGTATCAATCGCGTCATCCAGATTTGGCCTCTGAATTTATGCGTCGGAATGAGCACGGTTTGCCAAAAGATTGGAATAAAATTATTTCCGATGGCGTTAAACTAGTTAATGACAAACAAGAAACAATTGCCAGCCGTAAAGCTTCACAAAATGCAATTGAATATTTTGCTAAATTTGTTCCAGAGTTTGTGGGTGGTTCTGCTGATTTAACTGGATCTAATTTAACAAAGTGGAGTACTGCAGTTAGCTTAGATAAGAAAAATGATTTCACTGGCAATTATATTTCTTATGGCGTACGTGAGTTTGGTATGTCAGCAATTATGAATGGTATGTTTCTACATGGTGGTGTCTTACCATTTGGTGGAACTTTTCTTATGTTCTGCGAATATAGTTTAAATGCACTTCGTATGGCAAGCTTGATGAAAATAGCGCCAATATTTGTGTATACTCATGACTCAATTGGTTTAGGTGAAGATGGTCCTACTCATCAACCTGTGGAACAGTTAGCAACTTTACGTGTTATTCCAAATATGAATGTTTGGCGTCCATGTGATACGGTTGAAACAATGGTTGCATGGGGGCATGCAATTAGTCAGAAAAAGACTCCATCATCATTAGTTTTTTCACGTCAAAACTTACAGTTCCAACATCGCAGCCACGAGCAATTAGATAACATTGAAAAAGGTGGTTATATTTTAGTTGATGGTGGTTTAACTCCAGATTTTGCAATTATTGCAACTGGGTCTGAAGTTGAATTAGCTGTAAATGTAGCATCTAAATTGACTGAGCAAGGTAAAAAGGTGCGTGTGGTTTCTATGCCGTCAACTAATGTATTTGATCGCCAAGATCTAGCATATAAAACTAAAGTTTTAGGTGGTGCTAAACGCATGGTTGCGATTGAAGCAGGCGTTGCAGAAACTTGGTATAAATACGTTGGTCTTGATGGCGTAATTATATCAATGGACCAATTTGGTGAGTCTGCTCCAGCAGCTAAATTATTTGAAGAATTTGGTTTTACAGTCGATGCTGTTTTGGCTAAGCTAGCGTAATTTTGCAATTTACTGTAGTTTATTAGATCTTACTTTAGGTTTTATTGATATTAGGTTGTGCTTTTTGCCAGTATTGCTTTTTATAATGGTTAAGAGTATAATCATTACGTATATATTTTTATAAGAGAGTCTTATGTCTAAGATAAAATTAGCAATCAATGGTTATGGTCGAATTGGGCGTAATGTTTTGCGTGCACTGTTTGAATCTAAGCGTCATGATGAATTTGAAATCGTTGCTGTTAATGATTTAGGTGGTGATTTAGAAGTTCAGGCTATTATTACTCAGCGTGATAGTGTACATGGTTATTTTCCGTATCCAGTTGAAGTAGCCGAAAATGGTTTAAATATAGATGGTAAATTGATTCGTTTTTATGCCGAACGTGATCCAAAGAATTTGCCATGGAAAGATTTAGGTGTTGACATTGTCATGGAATGTACTGGTATCTTTAATTCTAAAGCTAAAGCTAGTGCTCACATTCAAGCTGGTGCTAAACGTGTGGTATTATCTGCACCAGGTGAAAAAGATGTTGATGCAACAATTGTATTTGGTGTCAATGATAAGATTTTAACTTCTGCTATGACGGTAGTTTCAAATGCGTCATGTACTACGAATGCTCTGGCACCATTGGCTAAAGCTTTGAATGATGCGATTGGTATTGAGAGTGGTTTAATGACTACGATTCATGCATTTACGAATGATCAGGTTTTAACGGATGTTTATCATAGTGATGCGCGTCGTGCACGCTCGGCTGTTATGTCAATGATTCCAACTAAAACTGGTGCTGCTGCTAATGTCGGTCTAGTTGTACCAGAATTAAACGGTAAATTAGATGGGTTGGCGATTCGCGTACCAACTGTTAATGTATCTTTGGTGGATCTTACTTTCTCAACTCCACGTGAAACTAGTGTTGACGAGGTGAATTCAACAATTAAAGCAATTGCAGATGGTGCACTGAAAGGTATTGTTGGTTATAATAAGATGAAATTAGTTTCTATGGATTTTAACCATAATTCTGCATCGACTACTTTTGATGCAACCCAAACACGTGTTGATGGCAAGCTAGTTAAAATCTTTGCTTGGTATGATAATGAGTGGGGCTTTTCAAATCGTATGTTAGATACGGCAAAAGCTTTGGCTAACGCAACATAAACCTGTTGAGATTTCGAGGAAACAATGTTTAGAAGACTGTTTGGTTTTTTTTCAAGTAGTATTGCCATAGACTTGGGTACTGCAAATACCCTTGTTTATATGCAAGGTAAAGGAATTATCCTTGATGAGCCATCGATGGTGGCTTTGGCGGTTGATAAAAGTGGGATGGGTAAAAGAATCTTGGCAGTTGGTCAAGAAGCTAAAATTATGCTGGGTAAAACTCCTGGGCAAATTGAAGTTGTTCGTCCAATGAAAGATGGTGTGATTGCTGATTTTAATATTACAGAACAGATGATCAAACACTTCATTAAGAAAGCTTCAAGTTTGAAGCGAATGACTTCGGTTCCACCGACAATTATTATTTGTGTGCCATGTGGATCAACTCAAGTTGAGCGTCGTGCGATTAAAGATGCGGCTTTGGCGGCCGGGGCTCGCCGTGTAGAAATTATTGAAGAAGCGATGGCTGCAGCGATTGGTGCTGGTTTACCAGTAGAGTCACCACGTGCTTCAATGGTGGTTGATATTGGTGGTGGTACTACTGAAGTTGGTGTGATTTCACTTGGTGGTTTAGTATATGCTAGTTCAATTCGCGTAGCTGGAGATAGAATGGACGAAGTAATTACTAATCATATTCGTTCAAAGCATGGATTGCTAATTGGTGATTCAACTGCTGAGCAGATCAAAAAAACAATTGGCTCTGCACATTCTAGTGTCGATAATGGTGTAATGGAAATCCGTGGGCGCAGTGTTTTTGATGGATTGCCAAAGCAAATTAATATCACTTCTGAAGAAATTCGCAGTTCACTCGAAGATGCTCTGCATCAAATTGTTGCTTCAGTTAAGCAGGCTTTGGAGTTAACGCCACCTGAGTTATCAGCCGATTTAATTGATTCTGGTCTAGTTTTAACTGGTGGTGGTGCTTTGCTTCATGGTTTAGATATTTTACTTTCTGAAGTAACTCAGTTAAAGGTTACTGTTGCTGATGAACCATTGCTTTGTGTTGCCAAAGGTTGTGGTATGGCATTGGATCATTTATCGACAAATAAAGTTTATATGAGTCGAACTAGATAATGCGTTTTTTTAAAATTTGGCTTATGCTTTTAAGTGTAGGCCTTATTCTAATTGATAAATATTCTTTTATCAGCACGATTAGAGATAGCGCTGTTATTTTTGTGCAAAAAAACACTTCACTATTTTTATATCGAATGAGTAGTTATCCGCAATTACTTTTTTTACAAACTACCCAACAACAAGAGTTAGCAACAGAAAACGTTCAGTTGAAAAAGCAGCTGGCTCAGTATTCTGCGCTTTTGCAACAGAGTAAAAATCAGACTCAAGATTTAAAATCTGTCAATCGATTAAATCCAAATGGTATTTACGATGATTTTACACAAATTGTTGCTAAAGCTATTTTGGATGTAAATTTCTTTGTTAATAATCAGTTATTAATTGATGCAGGTAGCAATCGTACGATTGTCATGGGATCTGCGGTGGTAAATGAGTCTGGTGTTATTGGGCAAGTTTCCAATGTGAATACGGCAAATGCACAAGTTGAATTAATTACTAATCCAAATTTTAAAATTTATTTGCAGCAGGCGAATACTAAGTCAAAAATGCTAGCACAAGGTGCAGCTAATGATACTTTGATTGTGCGTTATATTGATAAAAACGATAAAATAAGCATTGGTGATATATTAGAAACAACTGGCTTGGATGATACTTATCCAGCAAATATTCCTGTGGCTAGGGTTACAAAAGTGTTTTATGAGAATAATGGCTTTAATAGTGCGTTATGTGTTCCAGTGGTTGACTTCCGTCAATTACAATATGTTGTGGTCCTAAAGAAATGATTTTAAGAAATTTACGTCTAATTCTCTTTGTCTTATCTCTTTTGATAACCCAATTTCTGATTAACAATTTAAGTATATTTTATGTTGATTTGTTAGGAATTGTGCTAATTATTACTTTAATAGAAAATAAATCTTCATGGTTAGTGCTAGTGATACTAAGCCTTGTTGCAGATTTGTTTGGGCATTGGTATCTAGGTAGCCATTTGCTAGCTATTTTGCTTCTGAGTGGACTTACTACCAGAGTTAGCCGTTTTTATTTGCTGTGCGGTTGGGTTAACCGTAATGTTATTGCCAATTTTTTCTTTGTATTGATGAGCGCAGTTATTTACTTAATTGACGTGATATTGGGAAAATCGTTTTCATCTTTGCCAAGTGCTATTTTAGAATTATTCGTTTTAATGCCACTAGTGCAACTTGCATTTGGTAGCCTGGTGCATGTTAAGTCTGCTGAATTTATTTGGCATGAATAAGTCTCGAGTAGTAGCTGCGTATCTATTTGTTTTTCTTGGTGTTATCACCTTGTTGCTTCGTTATGCATTTTTACAAATTTCAGATCATCAAAAGTTATTGAGTAAATCCATTGATAATTATTCATCAGTAGTAGCGGCGCAGCCAGTTCGTGGTGCAATTATTGATAGTGAAAGTATTGTTTTAGCTGATAATCGTGTGTCTTATGCTGTTGCCGTATTGCCACGTGATGCAAAAAATATTGAGTCAACTTTTATTGCTCTTGAGAGTCAAATTAATTTTACCGCCTTTGATAAGAAGAAATATTATAAGCAATTGCGATTGTCAAAAAATTATGATTGGGTAATTATCAAAGATGATTTATCTAATGTCGAAGTTGCAAATTTGACTGCACATGGTTATTCCTTTCCTAATTTAAACGTTTTTGCACATACCAAACGTTATTACCCGTTTCAAGATTTATATGCACATAGTGTTGGGTATGTTGGTAGGGTTAGTACTAATGATAAGAAAAAATTAGATAGTTCTGGAACGCTAAGTAACTATGTTTCAAATGATTATATTGGTAAAAGCGGTCTTGAACAACAATATGAGTCAGCACTACGTGGTACGCTGGGCAAGAAAATTATACGTACAGATGCTTATGGAAATGAGGTTGGTTTGGTTAGTAATAATCCAGCTACTGATGGCTACACGTTGCAATTGACGTTGAATAATCGCCTTCAACAAAAAGCATCTCAGCTTTTAGGTGATCGTAAAGGTGCCATTGTCGCGATTGATCCACAAACTGGAGGGGTCTTAGTTTTTGTTTCTAAACCATCATATGATGCAAATTTATTTTTAGATGGAATAAGTCCATCTGATTGGGAAGATTTACAAAATGATAAAGGAAATCCTTTATTAAATCGTGCTGCGCAAGGAACCTATCCACCTGGATCGACATTTAAACCATTTTTAGCAGCCGCGTCTTTGTATGCTGGAGTGAGAACAGCTAGTTATCGCTTTAATGATGTGGGCTATTTCACATTGCCTGGGTCTTCACATCGTTTTAGAAATAGTGGTAATGAAGTATTGGGCACTATTGGAATTGTTGATGCGGTTACTCATTCTTCGGATGCATTTTTCTATAAATTAGGCCTGGATATGGGCGTTGATAGAATGGATAAAACCTTGCCATTTTTTGGTTTGGGCAGTCGCACTGGAATTGATTTGCCACAAGAGGCAACTGGCTTATTGCCGTCTCGTGCATGGAAAGCGAAACGATTTGCTAAAGATCCTTATCAACGTAGTTGGCTACCAGCGGATAGTGTAACCATGGGGGTCGGACAAGGGTTTAACCATTATACTCCTTTGCAAATGGCTTATGCGACTAGTATTTTAGCTGATGATGGTGTCGCCCATCGCCCACACTTATTAAGTCGTGTACTAGATAAATCAGGCAGTTTGGTTTACAATTATAAAGAATCAGAGACTAAGATTCCAATTTCTAAGGCGGATCTTGATTTGGTTAAATTGGGAATGCAACGTGTAATGCAAGTTGGTACTGGTGCCAAAGTTGGTGCTGGTGCCAGATATACTATGGCTGGAAAAACTGGTACAGCTCAGGTTGTTGCTTTACAGCAAAATTCACGGAAATCCAAATTTAGTGGTAGTCAATACAAAGATCACTCATGGTTTATTGCCTTTGCGCCAGTGGAGAATCCTAAGATAGCAATTGCAGTTGTGGTGGAAAATGGTGGATGGGGTGCTAGTGCTGCAGGTCCAATTGTTCGGCAAATTTTTGATAGCTATTTGTTACAAGCTGAGAGCGGTTTCCAAGAGTCGCAAATTAAGTATAAAAAATTTACACCAACTAAAATTACTGAACCAGATTCAGCTGTTTCTACGGATGATGAAAATAATGATACAACTGTAAGTGATCATCCAGTTACACAACCTGAGAGAGAAGAACCTGTGGGAGATAGCAATAATGACGCTAACGCTGCGCAATAGATTACATAAAATATGGAATTATTTATTTAATTTTGATTATATGTTGATCTTTAGTCTTCTGGCATTGTTTGTGGTAAATATTTTTATTCAATACTCGGCGAATGATCAAAATATGAACCGTATGTACAATGATGTATTTTATTTGGGGCTTTCTTTTGTACTAATGATTATTGTTGCAGGAACAAATATTAGTAAGATCCGTGCTGCCGCGATACCATTATATATATTTTCATTGATATTGATAGCCTTGGTGTTAGTGATTGGTGTTCGAGTTAATGGAGCACAACGATGGCTAAACCTTGGCATCAGGATTCAGCCATCTGAGTTATGTAAGTTATCAGTACCGTTATTGGTAGCATATGTTATTTCAGTCAAGGATCATATCTTAAGCTATAAAGACTATATTGTTGGCTTCATTATTATTTTGATTCCATTTGGTATGATTGCTAAGCAACCAGATTTGGGAACTGGGATTTTGGTTTTTTCTGCTGGTTTTTTTGTCTTGTTTTTTGCGGGATTACCATGGAAAGTCATTATTTTAAGTTTGGCAGGGGTAATTGCATCCAGTCCTTTAATTTGGAATTTCTTGCTTAAAGATTATCAAAAGCATCGTATTTTAACGTTAATTGATCCACAATCTGATCCTTTAGGCAAAGGTTATCACATTATTCAAGGAATAATTGCAATTGGATCTGGTGGGTTATATGGTCAAGGATATTTGCGTGGCAGTCAGGTTCATTTAAATTTTATTCCTGAGAAGCATACTGACTTTGTGATTACCGTTTTGGCGGAAGAGTTTGGTTATATCGGGGTTGCTGTTATACTGTCACTTTATTTACTGGTAGCATTACGTGGTTTACGAATTATGCGACTTGCACAAGATCGATTTTCTAAAACGCTGGCGGGAAGTATTACTTTATCGTTTATGCTGTACATTTTGATTAATATGGGTATGGTTAGCGGTATTTTCCCTGTGGTTGGTGTGCCTCTGCCATTAGTTAGTTATGGTGGTACGGCGACAGTTGTGCTTATGATTGGCTTTGGTATTTTACTTTCCATTGATCATCAAAGACACTATCGTCCGTTATAGACTTTATAATTAATTATAGAGTTTTTGATGAAGATTTTTCCTAGACTTACTCTTGTTCCAGATTTCCAGTGATTAATTGTGCTATTTGTTCATCCAGTATGATTATACTAGGTTTCCAAAGTGACTTTGGTACGCTGGTATGGTAGCCATACTTCGTTGCTAATTCACTGAGTAATTTGGTGTTTGATCCAGCAATATTAAACTTTAAGCATAGTTGATTAATACAGCCAGCAACGGTGCTACGAGATATTTTAAGTAATTGTCCAATTCTTTCTTGAGTGATATTATTAGATAATAAGAAAATAACTTCATCTTCTCGTTCGGTGAGTTTTACCGAAGAGGTTTTTAATGTAAATATACCGTCATTGCTTAAATAATCCTGAAAATTAAAAAATTTGGTTTCTACCGATATAAGTTGTAATGCGACGATTTCTCCTGAATCATGATATATGGGTAAAATTGTAACCATGAATGAAGTGAATATATTGTTGTAGGGCAATAAATCAATAAAGTAGATAATTGCGCCAGTTGACAAGCTATACTTTTGTAGCTGGATAATTCTTTGAGCATGTGAAATTAATAATGGCTTGTTTTGCTCAGAGTAAAATGTACCAAATACTTTTTCCATCACTGTTGGGTTGTTATAATCCATATATGATATGTTTTCTAATTCTCGCCACGAGTTAAACCCAATACTTTGTGCGGACATATCAGTACAAACTTTGAGTTTTAAGTCATAATCAAAAATCGATGCATGTACATTGCTTTTAATGATAGGTTTAAAATTTGCGACTAATACATTGCTTATATATTGATCTTTTTCTGCGTCGGTTAACATATGGTGGCTCTTTCATCCCTTAATTTAAACTTTACAATTTTACCATAAATGCTCTATGTGTTTTTAGATTATACCGTTTTATAGTAATTTTGTTTATGGTTCAGTAATTCTATTTAGGCAATTAATTTTATTTAATATGGTGATTCTTTATTAAGCTCTGATAATTGTGTAAACAATTGTTGAATTTTAGGTAAAATATTCTTTAAATCTTCGATCAAATTATAAATTGGTGGTAGGATATAAATTGTATTGTTAATGGGGCGTAAATATAAACCTAATTTTAAAGCTAATGGTACAATTTGCGTTATCAATTGCGAACTTAAGTTAAGCTTCCAGGCTGTGATGGCACCAATAGTGTGAGTTTCCTCGATAAAATCAAAATTTTGCTGTAGCTTACAGCTAAATTGATAAAGTTGGCTTTCTGCTAGGCTGACTTGAGATAAAATATCTGAGGCTTGTAGTAGCTCTAAATATTTTACTGCCACCGCAGCACCTAAGGAGTTACAACTGTGTGTATGTGAATGTGGAAAAATCTGATCATATTGACGGTATATGTTGCTTATGCTTTGATTCACGACTACGCAGCTCATTGGGATACTTCCCGCGGTTAGATTCTTAGCAAAGCAGACCAAATCTGGCTCAATATTGAGTAATTCTTTACAAACTGAGAGGTAACCCAAACGTCCTAAACCAACCATAATTTCATCTGCAATGATATGAATTTGATACTGTTTGGCAATGTTGATTAATTTAATCAAATAATCGCGGCTAATAATTTTAAGACCAATTGCTCCTTGAACAACAGGTTCGATAATTAACGCGGTGATTTCATGCGCATGCAGGGCAAAAAATCGCTCTAGTTTAGTGTAGTCAAATTGTGCAGCGTCCCATTGTGGATCTTGTCGTGATTCTACGTATACAATTTCATCAATAAAGTAATTCTCTGTAATTAATTTGGCGTAATTCTTAGTGTAAGCAGGAATACCGCAAACACCTAAAGTAAAAATAGTTTCTCCGTGATATGCACCATGTAGTGCAAGAAATTTAGTGCGCTGTGGATCTTTGTTAAGAACACGAGTTTCATAACTTAGTTTCATTGCAATTTCAACGGCACTACTACCATCACTGGCATAGAGAACTTTATCCATTTGTGTAAATATATTTACTAATTGAGTAGAGAGCTTTTCAATAGTCGCATTATACGCATTGGCTGGGATGTGGTGCTCAAAATAATTTAATTGTTCTTGGATGCTTTGAGTAATTAATGGGTGCCTGTGACCAAGTGGCTTACACCACCAACTTGAAGTTGCATCATAAAATTGTTGCTCATCTTTTGTATAAAGATATGAACCATTGGCTAAAATTATTTCAAGTAGGTTAATTGTTTCAGGCTTGTTGGCAGGGAGCCAAGTGTGTTTTAATGGCATTGAAAAATCCTTTTGAAATCTGATGAAACTTGTATTTTTTCAGCATATCTAATTTCAGCAAGAAGTGGTGTCTGAATAGCATTACATAGATAATCATAGTTTTCTGTGTAGTTTTTCATTTCTGGATCAATTTGATTGGCAATCCAGCCCGCTAGATTTAAATTGCGCTGTTTTAAACTTTCAACTGTTAATAATGCATGATTTAAGCAGCCCAGCTTCATGCCTATAATTAGAATAATTGGTTGGTTAAGTTGTTGTAATAAATCGAGATAAGTTTCTTGGCTATTAAGTGGAACCATTACGCCTCCTACTCCTTCAACAAGCAGGTATTCTGTGGAGATTTTAGGGTTTAAAATAAATTCTCTAATCTTATCTAGTTTTAATTCCTGATTATTTAACTGTGCCGCAATATGTGGTGCGATTGCTTGCGGAAAGTTAAACGGATTAATTTGCGTGGCATTTAGTTTGAGATCACTGGTCGTAAGTAGGCGTGCGACATCTTCATTAATTAGACCAAATTTGGTTTGAGCTAAACCGCTTGAAATTGGTTTTATTGTTGTAATAGTTTTATTTTTTGTTTGCAAATATTGCATAATTAAACAGCAACTGGTAGTTTTACCAATTTCAGTATCAGTACCAATGATATGGTAAGTTTGCATAGTATTTATTCCTTAGAATAGCATTGAATTAGATAGTAGTAACTTAACGGAAATCCACGATTCTCGCGTGGATAAATTAACTCGAGTTGTTTGAGCTGTGTTTTGCCACCTAGACCTTGCCCAGTCGTCTTTGGTAAATTGGTGCCAGTTTGACTAAAATGTTTAAATAAACTAAAGATGTCTTTAAAAAACAGCTTTTCATGCCAATTGCTTTGTTTAATTAATCTCAGCTGTGCTTTTTCTGCTAGCTGAGTATAGTTTTGCGTACTTAGAAATTTTAAGGTATGTTGTGCGTTGTCTAATTGTGCCCATCCTGAAATAAGTTCGTTGAGGCTTGGAGTCACTAAGGTTGTAAAAATGGCTTTTCCAGTTGGTTTGAGAACTCGGCTTATTTCGTTAAATGCGGCTTGTTTATTTGTAGGCCACTGCAACATCAAATTGGAAATAATTATGTCAATTGAGTCATCTGATAATGGTAGTTTTGTGGTATCTGCATTAATTTTGGTTGAATGCGAGGACGTCTTTAGCATATTTAGACTTAAATCAAGGGCTATAACTGGATTTTTAGGTTGTTGATTACTATGACTAAAAGTACCAGGGCCAGAGCCTAAATCAAGGATTAATTGTGTCTCTGAATCAATGTAGGCTTGGGCATGTTTAATTAATTCATGTGCTACGGTGCGTTGCATTGTTGCATGTGTTAAATAATTCGTAGCAGCTCGATTGAAATTTTGTTGAACTAAGTGTTGTGAATTCATAAGTATAATTTAATCTGGGAAATTAATTGTTGTGAATTTAGTTCAAGGTGACTTGATGCGCTTAAAATTTGGGTGTTTGGATTTTGTTGTGGAAATGGAATTAATTGGTCGTGTGCCGCATTAAACCAAATCAATTGTGGAATTAAATTAGGTATTAAAGTTCGCAAATCAGCATTAGCAATAATCTTTAGCCATTGATTTAAATTTGCTTGATGGCAATATTTGCTTTGCCAATAATTTAATTCGCTACGAGAAAGAGTTATTGGCTGTGCCGCTAATTGAGTAAAATAATTGAGAAAATTTTGTAGTGAGAAATTTTCTAAGCGCTGTTGCAAGAGTTGCAAGTTATTGTAAGTAATGCCTTGCCAATTATCTAGTTGCATAAAACATGGAGTTGAGTTAATTAAAGTTATTAGTTTGACTTGTTTGGGCATTAATTCTGCAACTTTTAATGCAAGTAACCCACCACAAGAATAGGCAATTATTTTTAATGAGGAATCTTGTTGTCCAAACTGAACCATTATTTGTTGCGCAAGCTCTTCGAGAGTAAATAGAGCTGGTAGTGCATTAATGTCAATAAAATAATAATCGTTAAGTGTTTTGATTAATTTTGTTAGTGGAAGTTGGTTTAAAGCAAATCCACCGATAATTATAGTTTTAGTTTGGTTCATTTGTATTATGCTTTGCTAGATGGTTAACTAGATTTTCAATATCAAATTTGGTGTGAGTTGCACTTAGTGAAATGCGTAAGCGAGGTTGTGTCTTAGCAACCGTAGGGTAAGCAATTTTGCCAGTTAAAATATTTTGACTCAATAAATAATCATGTTGTTCGGTCAGTTTGCTCAGATTATTAAACATGAGTAGTTGAAGTGCTGAAGAATTAAAACTCGGTGAGTATATGTTCAGATTTAATTGTTGAGAATAAGATTTAAAGTAGGTGATGTTATTTGCAAGTTTTTGGCGTAAATCATGACCTATTGTACTTTGAATGAGTTTTAGGCTGGCGTTACTAACCGCAGCTTGAGTTGCGGGTAGCATCGTGCTAAAAATTTGGCTACGAACACTTTGGCGTAAGTAATTAATTAAGTTATAATTGCCTGCGACAAACCCACCATGACTGGCAAAAGCTTTACCTAAAGTAGCAACATATAAATCAACTACTAAATGATCGAGGTGTTGCTGTTCCAAACTACCATAGCCATTTAGGCCTAATGCACCAACTCCATGCGCATCATCAATAATTAATAAGATCTGTTCTGGGTAAGATTGCTTTAATTGAATTAATTTGGCTAATCCGCTGTAACTACCATCCATGCTAAAAGTGCCTTCGGTAATAATGAGATGGCGTTGATTTGGATTTGCCGCGATTTGTTCTTGTATGTAGCTAATTTGCGTGATGTTAAATCTATTAAAGCGCGCTTTAGCTAATAGAATGCCATCAATATGTGATGCGTGACAATTTTTAGCTAACCAGACCTGAGTGTGCGAATCACAGAGTTGACTAAACAAACTTACATTGAGTTGGTATCCACTATTAAATAGCAGACAGTCTTCAAATCCTAACCAGTTTGCTAGATTATTCGATAACTCCAAGTGTTCTTGAGTATATCCGCTTAATGATGGTGCACCAGTACTACCAGTACCATATTGATCTGATGCCTTGATTAAAGCTGCATTTAGATTTGGATGACCATTTAATCCCAGATAATCATTACTGACAAAGTTAAGTAGGCTTTGTTGCTGGCAAATCAATTGTCGTGGCGCATGCTGAGTTTTTGCCCGCCATACACGCTGTTGAGGTAGAGCCTGACTTTTTTCATGGATAAACTCGCTCCAATTAGCCATGATGGATACCAAGCTTTTCAAGTAATACTGCATCGGCATCCTTGGGATTATTATCGGCGGTCAATAGTTTATCTCCATAAAAAATGGAGTTTGCTCCAGCCATAAAGCACATGCTTTGTTCTAGTTCAGTGAGTAGTGAACGCCCAGCAGAAAGTCTAATTCGTGTTTTGGGGAATAAAATCCGAGTGGTTGCAATTGTGCGTAGTAATTCAAATTTATCTAGATCAGGTGTATTTGCTAATTTTGTGCCTGGAACTTTAACTAGTGAATTGATTGGAATTGATTCAGCTGGATACGGTAACTGAGATAGAGCATGAATAAAACTGATTCTATCCGCAACACTTTCACCAAGCCCTAGAATTCCTCCACAGCAAACTTTAATTCCAGCTGCGCCTACGTTGGTAAGTGTGTCTATCCGATCTTTGAAAGTACGAGTACCGATAATTTGTGGGTAATATTCTGGGGAAGTATCAATATTGTGGTTATAGTAATCTAAACCAGCTGTTTTTAGGGCACGAGCTTGCTCATGATTCAAACTTCCTAGAGTTGCACAAGTTTCCAGTCCATGTTGTTTGATAGCTGCAATATATTCGGCAGTTCTTGTAATAGCCGTGCTAGTTGGGCTTTTATATGCAGCACCCATGCAAATTCGTTTGACACCTTTGCTTTTTGCCTCGCGGGCGATTTTTTCTACTTCAGGAACACTTAGTAATGGATTAAGCTTAATTTCAGTTTCATGTTGGTTGCTTTGTGAGCAATAGGCGCAATCTTCAGGGCACCCACCGGTTTTTACACTGATTAATTGGCATAATTCAATATCATTTGAATTAAATTCACGCTGATGAACGCTCGCTGCATGATTTATTAAATTTAAGAATGGTGTCTTATAGATTTGAGTTATGTGTTCGATTGAAGTTGACATAGTTATTCCTTATTTTAGCGTTTATTTTGTATGCCTGATTTAGTTTGAAGTTTTCGACTAACTGATCTAATCTTTTAATATCAGACAAGTTGGTTAATTTGAAAATTACAAGATGCTTTGCTTGGTTATTTATTTTTTTAGTACGCTTAATAATTTCCAAAACCACAATCCAGATAATCCAAGAAGTGCAAGAATAACAATTGGAATTAACCAAATTCCATGATAGCCAATTAATCCAAATAAGCTGGTTATTGCGACTGTTAAACTCATATTAATAAAGCTAAGCATTGCGGAGGCATTGCTTTTATCTACTGTATGCGATAATGCCAAAGCAGATCCGTTGCTAAAAATAATTGAGAGACCAAAATAAATTATTAACATTGGAGCAAAGAGACTAAGTGCCATTTGTGGAAATAGATTTAAACTAAAAAACATAGTTATACTGCCAACTGTGGATATAATTAACCCCACTTTGATAATATTTTTACTTGAACTAGATTTGCTTAGATATGTTGCAGCCAATGATCCTGCAATCATGCCAATTACTGGAATAAAATTATAGGTTCCATAACTGCTTGGTGTTATTTTCATTAGATCAATAGCCACAAATGGTGCTAGAGCTGCAAAGCTATAGATTATTGAAGTCGAGCTGCCAATTAATAATCCTCCGAAGATCGTTGTATTAGAACGTAATTGAGTCAAATAATCTTTACCTAATGAGCTTAGTTGCAGTGCGGATGGATTTCTTGTTTGAATTGCTTCGGGTAAAAAGTAACTAAGTATCCAAATTAGTACGCCATATGCAAGCAATAGATAGAATGAACTTGTCCAATCAAAGAAATTTAATAACCATCCTCCGAGAAATACTCCAATACCTGGAGTAACTGCAAATGCGATGGTTAGGGTGCTAATAATTCTGGCGCTTTGTTGTGGAGCACTTAAGCGGCTAGAGATAGTTAATGCAAGAGTTAGACCTGATCCTGCGCCGATTGCCATTAGTACTCTTCCAATAAGTAGTAGTTCAAATGAGTGCGTGTATTTTGAAAGAATGCAGATAATTGCACCGATAATTTCAATTAGCACGCCAATTATAATTGAATTTTTACTCCCATAACGATTTACCAATGGTCCGTAAATTAATTGGCCAAAAGCATAACCAATTAAATACCAACTGATACAAGATTGAGTTTGAGATTCTGTCATTAAGAAATATTTGGCAATTTCAGGTAATGCTGGCGAGCAAGCAACTGCACCGATTGATCCAAATGAGATTAGAAGCATTAAGCTAATGAGATTTCGTGAATTCATGATTTTTCCATAATGTAATATATTCGAATATTTGTGCAAAATATCGTGTTTTCCTGGTTTGAAGTCTGGATTGTAAGTGTGTTTATTATCATATTGGGAAATTTGATAACTAATATTTGCTAAAATATAGTATATTTATTGTAATTTCGAATATTTTTGGTGGTCATATGGCAAATAATTTTACTTTAGCAAGTAGCTGTTTTATGCAAATTCGGCAATTAATTTTAACTGGTGAGTTATTACCTGGAGAACGAATTAAAGGTGAATATTTGAAAAGCCGTTTACAAGTCGGTTTGAGTCCTATTCGTGAAGCATTGTCGCGCTTGGTAACTACTGGTTTGGTTGAAGTTGTTGATAATGCTGGTTTTCGTGTGGCAAGTTTAAGCCAAGAAAAAATTGTTGATTCTTTTCAAAGTTTAGCGAAACTTGAAGCTTTGCTGTTACGCGAAGCCATTGAGTCAGGCGATGAGAATTGGGAGGCTCAAATTATGGCGAGTTTATATCGTTTATCAAAAATTGAGGCAAATAATCTTAAAATCCCACATTCATTATGGTCAACGCGAAATGATGAGTTTCATGAGGCGTTAATTGCTGGCTGTCGTTTGTATGGTTTGAAACAAATGCGGCAAACTTTCCTAACATTTAAAGAATGGTGTTATGGGTTAGCTTATCCTGGTTTGAACGAAGAGTTAGTTATGGTTAGCCATCAAGAACATGCGCAAATTGCTGAATTGGCAATTACACGCAAAGCTGATGCAGCATGTACTATGATTTACAAACATACCTTGCACAATTTGGCAACATTATCCTTACGGTTGCAAAAATTTGGTTACCTTATTTAGTTTATTCACAAATTGCCTTGTGTTGTAATAACATCGTAGACTTTTCAAGTAAATTGTTGAATATGCTATAATATTGTTCAATTACTATATTATTTTTATACGTTGCTGCCGTAATTTTCGGTAAATTGTGACTAGTTAAATTAGGATAACATGAAAAATATTAGAAATTTCTCAATTATTGCCCATATTGATCATGGGAAATCAACCTTAGCCGATCGCTTTATTGAATTTTGTGGCGGCTTAGATAAGCGTGAGATGGATAGCCAAGTTTTAGATTCAATGGATATTGAGAAAGAGCGCGGAATCACTATTAAGGCGCAAACTGCAGCACTACATTATAAAGCCAAAGATGGGATTATTTATAATCTAAATCTAATCGATACACCTGGGCACGTTGATTTTTCATATGAAGTTTCGCGTTCACTTTCCGCATGTGAAGGTGCCTTGTTGGTGGTTGATGCTTCACAGGGTGTAGAAGCTCAGACTGTTGCCAATTGTTATACGGCAATTGATCTAGGGGTTGAAGTTTTACCAGTTTTAAATAAAGTTGATTTGCCGTCTGCTGAACCAGATCGTATCGCACAGGAAATTGAAGATATTATTGGTTTAGAGGCAATGGATGCTGTACATTGCTCTGCGAAAACAGGACTTGGTTTACAAGATGTATTAGAATTAGTTGTGGCAAAGATTCCAGCGCCTGTTGGTGATGAAACTAAACCGTTAAAGGCTTTGATTGTTGATTCATGGTTTGATAATTACGTTGGTGTAGTTATGTTAGTACGGATGATTGATGGTGAACTAAAGCCTAAAGAAAAAATTAAGCTAATGAGTAATAAAGCTGTTTTTTTGTGTGAGCAAGTTGGAGTATTTACGCCAAAAATGTTACCGCGTACGAAATTATCTGCGGGGCAGGTTGGTTATATTATTGCTGGAATTAAAGAATTACATTATGCTAAGGTTGGTGACACGGTCACTTTAGAAGCCAATCCAGCAGCGGAGCAACTACCTGGGTTTAAAGAAATTCAGCCCAAAGTTTTTGCGGGGTTGTATCCAGTTGAATCACATGACTATGAATCATTGCGTGATTCATTAGATAAATTGAAGTTGAATGATTCATCCTTGAACTATGAACCTGAAGTATCACAGGCTTTGGGCTTTGGCTTTCGTTGTGGGTTTTTAGGTTTATTGCACATGGAAATTGTGCAAGAACGCTTGGAGCGCGAATTTGATATGGACCTAATTACTACTGCACCAACGGTTGTATATCAGATTTTGGATAAAACTGGCGAAGTAATTATGGTTGAGAATCCATCTAAATTACCAGATCCAAGCCGCATCCAAGAAATTCGTGAGCCAATTATTACTGCAAATATTTTGGTGCCAAATGATCATGTTGGTGCGGTAATTACATTGTGTACTCAAAAACGTGGTGTACAAACCAATATGCAATACATGGGTCGCCAGGTAATGCTAAGTTATGAAATGCCAATGAATGAAGTGGTGATGGATTTCTTTGATAAATTGAAGTCGGTTTCACGTGGCTATGCGTCGTTTGATTATGAGTTCCAAGAGTTTAGAGCTTCTGAATTAGTTAAGTTAGATGTGTTGGTAAATAGTGAGCGTGTAGATGCATTATCACTAATTGTCCACCGCAGCAATTCAGTATATCGTGGACGTGCTTTGGTGTCTAAATTACGTGAGTTGATTCCACGGCAAATGTTTGATATTGCCATTCAAGCAGCAATTGGTTCGAATATTATTGCCCGTGAAACAGTTAAGGCAATGCGTAAAAATGTCTTGGCTAAATGTTATGGCGGTGATATTAGCCGTAAGAAAAAACTTTTAGAGAAACAAAAAGCAGGTAAAAAGCGCATGAAACAAGTTGGAAATATTGAAATTCCACAAACTGCATTCTTGGCGATTTTGCAAGTAGAGTAAGTTAGTTAAGCTACGGGTGTTCCGTAGCTTTTTTATTAACGGAAAAAATTTTCACCAAGTTAAAATGTGCGATATATAAGTTTTATTTAATAAATAATTTCTTTTGTACTACAAATTACTCATTTATTTTTTTAGTTTAATTGGTCGTCTTGACTCTGTTGGTTTGTTATGCCAAATTAGTAACTTAAATTTGCTTCGGATTAACGCTGCTGAGATATGTTAAAATAATGCGAAATCTTATTTTATGAGGTATATTATGCATAATCAATTTAATACATTATCAGAATTATCAATTTCAAATGGTAATTCATATAAATATTATTCTTTGCCAAAGCTCGCTGCAGCTGGATTTAATTTAAAAAAATTACCAATCTCGATTCGAATTGTTTTAGAAGCTGTTCTGCGTAACTATGACGATATTAAAATCACCGAAGATCATATTAAACAATTAGCGACGTGGAATGCAACTGCAGAACGTAGTGATGAAATTCCTTTTGTCGTAGCGCGGGTTGTGTTACAAGATTTTACTGGTGTTCCTTTGCTATGTGATTTGGCTGCGATGCGTACTGTTGCGAATAAATTAGGTAAAGATGCTAAGATTGTTGAACCATTAGTACCAGTTGATTTGGTAGTTGATCACTCTGTGCAAATTGATTCATATGCAAATCCAAATGCCTTGCGTGATAATATGGAATTAGAATTTGAACGCAATAATGAGCGTTATCAATTTATGAAATGGGGAATGCAAGCCTTTGATACCTTTGGTGTAGTGCCTCCAGGGATTGGGATTGTGCATCAGGTAAATTTAGAATATTTATTCAGCGGTGTGCAACATAAGGCTGGTGTGATTTATCCAGATACTTTAGTTGGTACTGACTCGCATACAACTATGATTAACGGTGTTGGTGTAGTTGGTTGGGGTGTTGGTGGTATTGAAGCTGAAGCTGGTATGCTTGGTCAACCAGTTTATTTCTTGACACCTGATGTGGTTGGGGTTGAACTAAAAGGTAAATTAAACGAAGGTATTTTGGCAACTGATTTGGTATTAACAATTACCGAAATGCTTCGTAAAGAAAAAGTAGTTGGTAAATTTGTTGAGTTCTTTGGTGAGGGCGCAAGTAGCTTATCGGTAACTGATCGTGCGACGATTGCCAATATGGCACCTGAGTATGGTGCAACGATGGGTTTTTTCCCCGTAGATAGTGAAACTGTACGTTTTATGCGTGCAACTGGTCGCAGTGAAGAAGATTGTGAAGTTTTTGAAAGCTATTTTAAAGCTCAAGAAATGTTTGGTATTCCTGTGGCTGGTGAAATTGAATATACTAAAGCATTATCACTAGATTTATCTTCAATTAAACCATCATTAGCTGGTCCAAAACGTCCACAAGACCGCATTGAATTAGATAATATGAAAAGAAAGTTTAATTCATTATTTACACAATCAATTGCAGACAGTGGATTTAATAAAACTGCTGCACAATTAACTGAGCGTTATGAGACTAAAGCTGGAATTGATATTGGTAATGGTGATGTTTTAATTGCTGCAATTACGTCATGTACCAATACGTCAAATCCAACTGTGTTATTGGCTGCAGGTTTATTGGCTAAAAAAGCAGTTGAGAAGGGTTTAAAAGTTCACCCTCGAGTTAAGACTTCCTTAGCACCTGGCTCTCGTGTTGTTGCGGATTATTTACAAAAAGCTGCTTTACAGCAATATTTGGATCAATTAGGCTTTAATGTTGCCGCATTTGGTTGTACTACTTGTATCGGTAATGCTGGTGATTTACGTCCTGAATTTAATGATGCAATTATTGAAAATGATGTGATTGCGTGTGCGGTACTATCAGGAAACCGTAATTTTGAGGCACGGATTCATCCAAATATTAAAGGTAATTTCTTAGCTTCGCCACCGTTAGTAGTAGCATTTGCTTTGACGGGGCGCGTAAATGTTGATTTGACTCATGAAGCAATTGGTAAAGGTGCAGATGGTAAAGATGTTTTCCTTAAAGATATTTGGCCAACTAGTGCAGAAATTGCTGCTTTAATGCCATTAGCACAAAATGCTGATACATTTAAACACTTATATAGTAATTTAACTAAAGACCATGATTTATGGAATAACATTCAATCAGCAACTGGTGATGTTTATACTTGGCCTGATTCAAGCTATATTGCTGAACCACCATTCTTTAGCGATTTCTCGATGACTTACGGTGATATTCATGATATTAAATCAGCTAAGCCATTAATGATACTTGGTGATTCTGTGACAACTGATCATATTTCTCCCGCTGGATCATTTAAAGCAACTACTCCTGCTGGTAAATATTTATTATCACGTGGTGTAGCAGCTAAAGATTTTAACTCGTATGGTTCGCGTCGTGGTCATCATGAAGTGATGATGCGTGGTACGTTTGCCAATGTACGAATTAAAAATTTAATGATTCCTGCTGCAGCCGATGGTTCACGAGTTGAGGGTGGCTATACATTATACAACGGTTTACAAACGACAGTTTATGAAGCAGCAATGCAGTATATTGATAGCAATGTGCCGACAGTAATTATTGCTGGCGAAGAATATGGTACAGGATCATCTCGTGATTGGGCTGCTAAGGGTACTCAGTTGCTTGGTGTTAAGGCTGTTGTTGCTAAAAGTTTTGAGCGGATCCATCGTTCAAATTTAGTTGGAATGGGTGTGTTACCATTGCAATTTAAAACTGGGGTTAATGCTGATAGCTTAGGTTTATTAGGTTCTGAGACGTATGATGTGTTAGGCGTTACTAATGATCTTAAAGCGCAACAAGATTTAACCTTACGTATTACTTATGCTGATGGTCAAACTAAAGATGTTGCGGTTCTTTGCCGGATTGATACGCCGATTGAAGTTGAGTATTATAAGCATGGTGGTATCTTGCCATACGTGTTACGTGAAATTTTAAGTAAATAATTTACGATATTAATGAGATAACCTTAGGTCCATAACTTGAGGTTATTTACGTTACTTAAAAATAAACCGCTAAGAAAATTCTTAGCGGTTTTGTCATTTAGTTCTTCTTTATCCATTAGGCTTTATAGAACACAAAGTATTTTGTTTGGTATGCAACTTGCATCCGATGTGCCCACTTAGGCTGATTATGCATTGTGCGATCTGCATAATGGGTAATATTGCTTGCGGTTTGCAGTGCTGCAGTACCACTTTCATCTTGAGATTTATCTACGTTATCAAAAGCACGCGCTAATTGATCTGCTTCGTAAATTTTATAATAATTAGTCATTTGTTGGTAGTTTTCAAATTGAAGTTTCTTCGGGATCTTCTTAGTCCAACTAAATTGATTTTTTTCAAAAATAACGCTACAAGCGTCTTGGTTAGATTGTTGCATGCGGTTGATCACCACACGGTTAATTAATTGGCATTCTTTGTCTGATGTTCCACGACATTCTTTATATAGATTGATTGCCATGCACAGCTGTGCTGAGACGATTAGCATTGACCACTACTCCTTGTGGGTAATTGATTTGAGTTCCTTTACAAAAGCAAATCATTAGAAAAATATATCTACACGAGATGTGTAGATTTGTCAAGAGAGTGATTATTACATGGAGGTTTGCAATTTGTCAAGTATTTGAGCGACATAAGTCACTGATATTGTTATGAATTTAATTTGTATAAACTCTACATAAATCCTTGTTTTGTTTGAAATGTAGTTGTGTAATAAAGTGGTAAACGTAATAAATAGCATCGTATTTATTTAGAATTGTAGGTAAATAATACGTAATATTTTTATTTTTATGTTGTTTTTTTGCAGTAGTGAGGCTTGGGTAAAAATAAACGCGGGAAATTCCGCGTTTAGATTAAGGTAATTGTGCGATGAACTCAGTTAAATCCTGAGGTAGTGGGCAGTGTAGGTCTATCGGCATCTGTGTCATTGGATGAGTAAATTTAATGTGGTGTGCATGTAAAAACATACGCTTAAGTCCCAATTTATTAATTAATTTATTTTGCTCAAAGTTACCATATTTTTCATCTCCAGCAATTGGAAATCCCAAATGTTGTAGATGAATTCGAATTTGATGGGTGCGACCGGTTTGTAAATCAGCATTAACTAAGCTAAATTCGCTAAACTTCTTTTTGAGAGTAAAAATTGTATGCGCAAATTGACCTAGTTCTTGATCAATTCGTACACGCCGTTCGCCATCTTTATTGGTGTACTTATAAATTGGGGCTTTTACATTACGTTTTTCATCGCGCCATGCACCTAACGTAAGGGCAAAATACTCCTTGGTGATTTGGTTGCTTTTCATTTGTTCTTGTAATTCAACTAATGCCAAACGTTTCTTTGCTAAAATTAAAATACCTGAGGTTTCTTTATCAAGGCGATGAGCTAGCTCCAAGAATTTGTATAGTTTAGCTTGACGGAGTTGTTCAATTACACCAAAAGAAACCCCACTACCACCGTGACAGGCAACCCCATGCGGTTTATTAATTATTAAATAGTAATCATCTTCAAAAATAATTGGAAAAGTTGCAGCTGGAATTACTTTTTTTATTTGACTACTTTCTGAGATTCGAATTGGCGGAATTCTTATCAAATCACCGAGTTGAACTTTATCATTAACAAGGCAGCGGGCCTTATTAATTCTAACCTCACCACTACGAATGATCCGGTATAAATGGCTCTTAGGAACGCCTTTTAAGAGCTTAATTAGGAGGTTATCTAGACGCTGATTTTCATCTGCTTCGGAGACGGTATAAAAATTTACTTGGTTTTGGTTTATTTCATTCATTTTAGTGTTCATTATAGTTTATAATTAGAGGTTGATTACATTATATTTAGCATAATTGTAACTGATTTATTAATTTGTAGTTGGCATTGTTAGAAACGACTGGTTTCAAATGATCAATTTGCAAGTATATAGACGGTTATACCTCAATTTGTAAGAGCTAGAGAGATATGGCGATGGCGGTGCCAACAAATTAAGGCCTTGGATATTTAGGATTAATAAATAGCAAGATGTTAGATAAAAGTAATTAACAAAAACAGATTACTGTAAAAATATTTTAGCTAGTTGCTTCGCTAGCTTGTTATGTAAAATTGCTTCATGATGAGATTTTTGAGATAGTTAGGTTCCGAATCAGAGATATTTATATTAAACGATTATAGGATTAGATACTCATCTTTTGGAGTATGAATAATATCATACTGATAAATAAGGTATGCTATTTGTGCTTTGGCCAAAGCATTAACTCAGCAAGTTTACTTATTTAGGATGGTAATCTTGCTAGTGTTAATTAGGTTCGCATAAAAATAGTAGACACTAATGTCAACAGACTAGTAATTAAGGTTTAACTTTATGGAGAAAAAGTAACCACGGTTTTAGTTTAGTTGATGATTTAAGAATAATTTATTAAGTGATTCTATGGGAAATTCAAAATTAAAATTTCAAGGCGATATATTAATATTAAAATAGTAAGTTAAATATTTTAACTAAAAATAATATTGCTTTGGGGGTAATTATTACAGACAAGTAAGCTAAGTTTAATTGGCCGTGAAAGGTTTAGTTAAGCATGAAAAGAATGTTATTTAATGCAACTTATGCTGAAGAGCTGCGAGTTGCTGCCGTCGAGGGGCAAAAATTAATTAACTTTGATATTGAAACAAGCAGCAAAGAGCAGCGTCGTGGCAATATTTATAAGGGTTTTATTACTCGAGTTGAGCCGTCTTTGGAGGCTTGTTTTGTTGATTATGGTACTGATAAACAAGGTTTTCTACCATTTAAAGAAATTGATTTTCGTTATTTACCAGAAGTAAATGGACAACGAGGTCGTGAGTTCTCAAAGTTACCAGTTGGTACAGAGTTAATTGTTCAAGTAGAAAAAGATGAACGTGGTAATAAAGGTGCTGCATTAACATCCTATGTTACGTTGCCTGGGCGTTATTTGGTTTTAATGCCAAATAATTCCAGAGCTGGTGGTATTTCACGCCGTATTGAGGGCGAAGAACGCGATGAATTAAAAGCGGTAATGGCACAGTTGGATATTCCTCAAGGAATGAGTGTTATTCTACGTACTGCAGCATTAGGGCGTGTAATCGAAGAGCTTCAGTGGGATTTGACGTATTTATTAAAGCTTTGGGCTGCAATTGGTAGTGCGGCTGAAGAGCAAAAAGGTTCATTCTTGATTTATCAAGAAAGTAGTTTGGTAATTCGTTCAATTCGTGATCATTTCTCACCAGATATTTCTGAAATATTAATTGATACTGAAGAAGTTTATACTCAAGCCAAGCAATTTATGGCACATGTCATGCCAAATTTCGCTGATCGAATTAAACTTTATCGTGATGATGTGCCATTATTTTCACGTTTTCAAATAGAACATCAAATTGAATCAGCTTATGCGCGTACTGTACACTTGCCATCAGGTGGTGCGATTGTAATTGACCATACCGAAGCATTAACATCTGTAGATGTGAACTCTGCTAAGGCTAACAAAGGTGCAGATATTGAAGCTACTGCGTATGCGACTAACCTTGAGGCTGCAGAAGAAGTAGCGCGCCAATTGCGCTTACGCGATTTGGGTGGATTAGTTGTCGTTGATTATATTGATATGGAAAATCCACGTAATCAACGTGAGTTAGAGAATCATTTTAAATTACAGCTTGGTTTGGATCGCGCTCGTATTCAAATGGGTAAGTTATCTAAATTTGGTTTGCTTGAGCTATCACGTCAACGCTTGCAAGCGTCATTGGATGAATCAAGTACGATTTCTTGTCCACGCTGTGCTGGGGTTGGTTCAATTCGTGGAATTGAGTCAAGTGCGCTACACGTATTACGAATTGTACAAGAAGAAACCATTAAAAATGGTGGGCGTCTATCTGCATTGCATGTGCAACTTCCGGTTGATGTTGCAACATATTTATTGAATGAGCGTCGCGATGATGTGGCTAAAATTGAAGCACGTATGAAGGTTAAAATTATTTTAATTCCAAATGTACATTTGGATTCTCCACATTATAAGATTAAAAAATTGACTTATGACAACTTTGATAGTAACTTTAATCAATCTAGTTATAATTTAGTTGAGATTCCAGAAGATACTTTGGCATATAAAGCAACAACTAAAAAATCTGAAACTGCAACTAGTAAATTACCTGTGGTGAAAAATATTGGTTCGGCAGAACCTGCTCCTATGGTAGCTGATAAGAGTAAATCAATTTTTGCTGGTTTTTTTAGTGCCATTGGTAAATTTTTTGCGACTCCTCAAAGTGCGGATGGTAAAGCTAAGTCAACAAATCGTAGCACCGGTCAACCTGCACCACGTAATGTTAAGCAGCATCGCGATAATAATGCTCAAGATCGTCGCCAAGCTAATCGTAATCAAACTAGTCGTGATAATGCTGTAGCAAATGATACAAATAATAAAACACGTCCAGTAGCTGTGGCTAAAAGTAATAATCGAATTCAAACTGTGCGTCCAGTACAAGCAAATCATGAGAATAAACCTTTAGATGAGCAGCAAACTTCGCAGCAGCAACGTCAAGCTCGTCCTCCACGGAATAATACGAATAATTCGCGGAATAATAATCAGGCTCCACGTGCCATTGAGCCAGTAGCTCGTGAATCGTTACAAAGCACTTCAACTTCTGCTCAATCATTGCGTACAATTAATAAGCCAGTGGTTGCACCTAAAGTTGAACAAATTGTTGACAGTAAAGTAGATACAACGGAGAAAATGGTTACTAAATCTCACCATACATCTGGAGTTAATAAAACTGCTGAGTCTGTAATACCAGTAAAACAAGTGCCTAATCAGTATGTCAATACAGTTGCCTCACAACCTGTTCTTGCAGAAAAAGCTATTGTTGCAGCGGTTGTGGTAAAACCTGAGCCAGTTGCTGTTGTTACACCGCCAATAAAAGTGGTTAAACCAATTGAACCGGTTGATTTAGGTTCATTACAATTGGTTAGTACTAATCAAGAGCTTTTAAATAAACCACAACCTGAAGCGGTTGAAGTAGTTGGCAAGCGTTTTAGTGATTTAGTGATACAAGAAAAAGTAATTGATCCCAACATTAATTATGAATTAGTTGAAACAAAACGTTAATCAGTTAGGCACCAATATTTTGGTGCCTTTTTTAATGCTGCAAAGCACAAGAGGAGTTATGCCATGTTAGGTCCATTGGATATGTTTGCAATTGGGGTTGGTCCATCGAGTTCTCATACGGTTGGTCCCATGAAAGCGGGCTTAGAGTTTGCTAATTATTTAAATACGCATAATTTGTTAAATCAAGTTGTGCAACTTAAAGCGCACTTATATGGTTCGTTGGCATTAACTGGTGCTGGACACGGTACTTTTTTGGCGGTGATTAATGGACTTGCTGGTCAGCATCCCAAGACTATCGATCCCGATACGATTTATTCTCGAGTTGATCAAATCAAGTCTAGCAAGAAACTTATTTTGGGTGGTGTTCATGAAATTGATTTTGATTACGATTTAGATTTGCTTATTCATAAAGACCAAGCTTTGCCAGAGCACTCGAATGGAATGCGTTTTATCGCGCTGAATCAAGCTCAGCAAATTATTTATGAGCAGGAATATTTTTCTATTGGCGGTGGATTTATTTTAGATAAAGAGCAGATTAGTCAACGTAAAGAGAGTGAAGGTTTGGCCTCAGATATTGTGCTCCCATATCCATTTAGTACCGCCCATGAATTATTTGATCATTGCATGCAGCACAAGCTATCGATTGCGGAGTTGGTGATGGCGAATGAAATGGTTAAACGTTCACGTGAAGATGTGCGTACTGAAGCGTTGGAAATTGCTAATGTAATGAGTTATTCTGTGAAACGTGGTTTGGCTACTCAAGGCATTTTACCAGGTGGTTTGAATGTTAAGCGTAGAGCTCCGCAATTATATAGTAAATTGAGTAATCAGGATTTAAATCTAGTGTCACATCAAGATCAACGCTTGTTGGCGATGACTTATGCCATTGCAGTAAATGAAGAAAATGCGGCTTTTAGTCGCGTCGTAACTGCGCCAACTAATGGTTCAGCTGGAACTATTCCTGGTGTGCTTGAATATTATCGTAATTTCTATCTTGGAGTTACTGATGACAAAATTATTGATTTTATTCTAACGGCTGGTGCAATTGGTAATTTATACAAATATGGTGCTTCGATTTCTGCCGCTGAAGTAGGTTGCCAAGGTGAAATAGGCGTGGCTTGCTCAATGGCAGCTGGAGCCTTGACTGCCGTGATGGGTGGTAATGTTTTACAAGTTGAAAAAGCTGCTGAAATTGCGATGGAGCATTGCTTGGGAATGACATGTGATCCTATTGATGGGTTAGTTCAAATTCCGTGTATCGAGCGTAATGGTGTAGCTGCAAGTAAAGCTATTGATATTGCTAAGCTAGCTTTGTTGGAAGATGAACCTGGTAAGGTGAGTCTGGATGCGGTGATTCATACTATGATGGAAACTGGGCGTGATATGAGCACGCGCTATAAGGAAACCGCTTTGGCTGGATTAGCTGTAAATGTGGTTGCCTGCTAATTAAAGGGAGCATAATGCTCCTTTTAATTATATTCGGGTTAATTGACTAAAAATTATGTGGTTTATTACTTATTATAAATGATAAACCTTATTTCACCAAGATATTTTAGTTTATAATTTTTGTGATTTATTAAACAAAATTCGTACTAATAACCCACCAGCTTCGCGGGTTGCTCCATCGCCCAGTGAAAGCACCCTACCAGCTACCGGAGCTTTATATTGATGAATGATGTCGCCAAATGGGTTCAATTGCTGCGCGACGACTTGCTCTGGTTCAACATCTTCACCAAGTTGTACTAAAATCTCTGCGTAACCACCCATTTGGGCTTTAATCGATACCGTCTCTGAGCCAACAAAACTTTTGGCTTCTTGTGCGGTATGAGTAATTTTCCCTGTGATGAATTTTAAATCAATCAAGATATTTTGGATACCTGTGATGCTGCGGATAATATAATCTGTTTGATAAATCCTTGCTGCGCCAAGTTCAATAGTAATTGCAGGAATATTATGCTCAATGAAAGTGGTTTCAACTGTGCCTTTTTCACCTGCATCATCTTTAATTTGATCAGCAGGGATTAATTCTGCCATGCGTTTGCAAATTGGATTGCGATAATCGGCAAAGATAAAGAGTGGATATTGAGTATCGGTAGATTGGCTATGTAGATCAATTACATAATTAGCATTACCGAGCCATAATTTATTCCATAACAGGTAGGCATGTTGGTATGCGCTATCTCCATCTATTTTGCCGGGAAACGTTCGATTCATATTCACGTAGTCGCCACCATCTGTGGAGAGATACCAATTTTTACTAATGTGCATGAGAGAGTTTGGACAAGCCTGAAGAACTCCCATTATCGTGCCAGATAAAAGCATTGGATCAAGTTCTGCAAATATTTTGTGAATGACTCGCGAGCCATTTAATTCATCGCCATGAATACCTGTGTTTAGTAACAGCTTTGCGCCAGGAGTGCTTCCTTTCGCAATGATTACTGGTACATACCAACTTTGTCCAATGTTCATATCAACACCTTTGAACATTAGGCGATGAATTTTGCCAGCTGTTAGATCGTCAACATTTAATTGGGTTATAACTGGGAGACCATTGATAATGTCGCCATTGTAGGTTGTAGAGATTTTGGAGTTAGTTTGCAATTGTTATGACCTTTTATGAGAAGTTGGGTTTGGTGTTATATTTCGTGAAGTTCCTATGAATTATCTGCGTTGGTTTGAATTCGAAGTTGTTGATTAAGCTGTACACTATTATCAAGAATTTGATTATCTGCTTTTAGGGTTCCGATTGATAAATTAAATTTTTTTGAAATCGAGTATAAGGTATCACCTTTTACCACAGTGTAATTTGTGTAAGTTTTGTTACTATCTGTTGCCGGAGGATTGTCATTTAGTAAGTCTGCAGCTAATGCGGGGCTTGAAGATTGTTGTTGATTGGTGTAAGAGTTAGGTGCCGATGCTGTGACCACTGGGGCAGTAGTGTTTTGTGCTAAAGTATTAATTGGATCATTATTGTTAGTTGTATCAGAATTGGCACTTATTGCTACTTGCGATGCTTGTGATATATCTTGATTATCTGATGATGCATTAACTGGAGTATTTTTTATTCCTACGCTAGCATAGTAACTATTTTGATTTGCAACTGGTAGAAGTAAATGTTGACTAGTGCTTACATTATAGCTAGTTGAATTATATTGCGGATTAAGTTTTTTGTTCATGGCAGCACTCATATTGGCTGCATTCATGAAATCAGCGACACTGGTTGCTGACTGTGGATTAATCGATGCAAAAAAAGGTTTATTGGGTAAATTAATTAAAGTAATCCCAAAACGTTGTGGATTTTGAATGATATTGGCTAAAGCAATGATTTTAGGTACATATTGGTGGGTTACATCACGAACATCTAAATCATATAAATTACGACTACTTGATGCATTTAATGCGTTGTTAATATTACCTTCGCCCCAATTGTAGGCGGCAATGGCTAGTTCCCAACTACCAAATAAATCATGTAGATATTGTAAATAGGCAATTGCGCCACGGGTTGAGGTAATAATATCTTTACGTTCATCAAGGCTTGAATTAATCGTCATGCCAAAGCGCTTGCCAGAACCACTTAAAAATTGCCACATGCCAGTTGAGATTCCAGTTGGTGATACTGCATTGGGATTATAGGTGCTTTCTACAATTGGAATTAACGCTAATTCGCTGGGCATCCCACGACGTTCCATTTCTGCCAAGACAAAATAAATATATGATGAGGCATTTTGCATAATTATATTAAAGTACTTGGGATTGCCGTAACGTTTTTCCCAATATTTAACTTCTTTGGTTTCGCGATGATCCATAGTAAATCCACTGCGCATGCGCTGCCAGAAATCATTCTCTAAACGAACGTCACTTTGATTGATTTGCTGCATTTGAAGCGCTAAACTATCTGCATGTACCGAGATCAGCAATTGGCAAAAAAGTAAATTAAACAGTAACTTTTTACGCATGTATTTTTATCTATTAAAATGTCTTATTGTTTTGGTATAATATTGCACTCAATATTATATCTAATATATTGTAACTTAATTCAAATTAGTGTTGCAATAGTTTTATAGTCTGGATATATGAATCAAGAAATTTTAGTTTTATATTATAGTCAATATGGTGCAACTAAGCAATTAGCTCAATTGATTGCACGTGGTATTGAATCAGTCGCAGGTGTTAGTGCACGAATTCGTAGTGTACCCAAAGTTTCAGCAGTTTGTGAACAGACCGCAGCTAGTATCCCTGAAAGCGGTAGTGCGTATGTAACTAAAGAAGATTTAGCTGAATGTATCGGAATTGCTTTAGGTTCTCCCGTACGTTTTGGTAATATGTCATCGAGTATGAAGTATTTTTGGGACAGCACCAGTGCTGAATGGCTAGGTGGAACGTTGATCGGTAAACCAGCTTGTGTCTTTACTTCCAGTTCTTCATTGCACGGTGGACAAGAGTCATGCTTATTATCAATGATGTTGCCGTTATTGCATCATGGCATGTGTATAATTGGTTTACCGTATTCAAACACTGAATTAATAACCACTACAACAGGTGGCACGCCATACGGTGTTTCACACGTAGCTGGTGCTAATTCCGATCATGAAATTAGTAAAGAAGAAAAATCCTTGGCATTAGCGCAAGGTAAATATTTAGCCGAAGTAGCTTTAAAGTTAAGTAAATAATTTATTTATTTACAGTAGGAGAAAAAATGAAAGTATTAGTTTGTGCAAAAAGGGTCGTTGATCCTAATGTAAAAGTCCGAGTTAAGGCTGATCATAGTAATGTAGATATTGAACATAGCAAAATGTCGTTGAATCCATTTGATGAGAATTCCATTGAAGCGGCAGTAAAGTTAAAAGAACAAGGTTTAGTAACTGAAGTAATCGCAGTGTCGATTGGTGTTGCTAAATGCGAAGAAACTTTGCGCACGGCCTTGGCGCGTGGTTGTGATCGTGCAATTTTGGTTGAAGCATCTGAAAATTATGAACCAATTAATGTCTCAAAAATTTTACAAGCTGTTGTGGATAAAGAACAGCCACAATTAATCTTATTGGGCAAACAAGCAATTGATGATGATGCTAATCAAGTTGCGCAAATGTTGGCCGGAAGATTAAATTTACCACAGGCAACGTTTGTATCACAATTAAGTTTAGCTGGTACTACATTAACGGTCAGTCGTGAAATTGATGGTGGTACCCAACAGTTGGAATTAAATTTACCAGCTGTGGTTAGTGCTGACTTATCTTTAAACGAGCCACGCTTTATTAAACTACCTCAATTAATGCAAGCCAAAAAAAAGCCAATTGAGAAGATTGCGGTTAGTGAATTGGGTTTGAATTTATCACCACGCACGCGGATGATTAGTGTAATTGATGGTGAAGTTAAAAAACAATGCACTATGATTAAAACTAGTGGTGAATTAATTAATTTATTAACGAAGGCAAAGGAGCAGTAAATGAAAATATTAGTAATTGCACATGCCAAAAATGGACAAATTAATTCTAATGTAGCGAATGTGTTAACTGCAGCAGGTAAAATTTCTGCTCACTGTGATGTGCTATTAATTGGTAAAGCTGATGTAGCTGAATTAAGTAAATTAGAGTGCGTAAGTAAAGTTTTAAATTTCAATGCTCTTATAGATGAGCAAAATCTATCTAGTTATGTTGCAAATACAGTTGCTGGCATAGTTAAAAATTATAGCCATGTTTTAACAGCTGCAGATAGTTATGGTAAAGATTTATTACCGCGTGTAGCAGGTATTTTGGATTTGAGTCAAATTAGTGAGATAGTTGCGATTGTTTCACCTAATATTTTTAAAAAGCCAATGTATGCAGGAAATGTTTTGGCTGAGGTTGAATCTTTTGAAGATACGAAATTATTAACCGTACGTACGACGAGTTTTGCTGCGTATCGCAATGGTGGAGTAGAGGCAAATATCGAAGTACTTACCGATGCAGCTGAGATTAATTCAAATCTCAATTATTTAGGCGAAATATTATTACATAGTGACACGATTGATTTAGCTCACGCACAAATTATTGTAACTGGCGGTTATTCTTTGGGTTCTAAAGAAAGCTTTGATGAACTAATTCATGGTTTAGCACTTAAGCTTGGTGGTGCAGTTGGGGCTTCGCGTGCAGCGGTTGATGCTGGTTATGCAAATAATGATTGTCAAGTTGGGCAAACAGGTAAAATTGTTGCACCAAAATTATATTTGGCAATTGGTGTGTCTGGAGCTGTTCAACATATTGCTGGGATGAAAGATTCTCAACAGGTTATTGCGGTTAATATTGATCCGAATGCGCAAATTTTTGAATATGCGGATTATGGTTTAGTTGGAGATTTATTTGAAATAGTTCCTGAGTTAATTAATAAATTATCATAATTTAAAAGGGTAAAATTAGATGTTACATGAAAATAAGCAAACGAGTATTGAAGTTGGCCTTAAAGATTTACCATTAAGCTGTCCCATGCCAGATATGCAAAAATGGAACTCACATCCACGGGTCTTTTTAAAAATTGAAAAAGAGTCAAATTTAGAAATTACTTGCCCATATTGTTCAACGCATTATAAATTAATTAAGTAATTTTGCCAATGACGACATCATACAAAATTTTGATTATAGCTCCATCTTGGGTTGGTGATATGGTGATGAGCCAGACACTACTTAAGATGCTTAAATTAAAACATGGTGGGAGTTGTCAGATCGATGTGCTAGTCAATCATTGGGCGCTGGATGTGGTTAAACGTATGCCAGAAGTTAATCAAGTGCATATTAATCCATTTAAACATGGCGAATTTGGTCTATGGAAACGAATTAAATTAGGCTTTAGCTTACGGGCTAAACACTATGATCAGTGTTTTGTCTTGCCAAATTCGCTTAAATCAGCATTAGTACCTTTTTTTGCTGGTATTCGTAAGCGTACTGGATTTGTCGGCGAAATGCGTTATGGATTGTTGAATGATACGTATAAATTAGATAAGATGGATTTGCCTTTGATGATCGAGCGTTTTTGTGCTTTGGATAATTTTGGTAAAAAACCTGAGTCAATTTTATTTCCAAGCTTTTCGATTGACAAGCAGAATCAAGCTTCTGCATTAAATAATTTAGGTTTAAGTTTAACTAAACCAGTTATTTGTATTTGTCCAGCTGCAGAATACGGTCCAGCTAAACGTTGGTCAACACTACATTTTGCTAAATTGGCTAGTTTATTACAGCAGCAAAATTACCAAGTTTGGATCATGGGTTCAGCAAAAGATCAGGGCATTGCTGAAGAAATTATACAACAAACTTCCATTAAATATGATTTGCATAACTTATGTGGGCGAACTAATTTAGTTGAGGTGATTGATTTACTTGCTTGTGCCAAATCTGTGGTGAGTAATGACTCTGGTTTGATGCATGTTGCTTGCGCGGTAAATGTGCCTGTAATTGCTATTTATGGTTCTTCTTCACCTAGTTTTACACCACCATTATCAGTTAAGTCATATATTCAGCAAATTGATTTGGAATGTGCACCATGCTTTGCGCGAACGTGTAAATTTGGTCATTATAATTGTCTGCAGGGGATTTCTCCCGAACAAATTTTAGCTCAAGTTAATTTAAGTATTAAAAATAATTAAATTTGTGATCTGATGAATAAAAAGAGCCTATTTTTAAATAGGCCCTTTTGCGTGATTAGTTCAGGCGTGTTTAATAATTTCTGAATATTTATGTATCCATTCAAAATACGTTAAAGACTAATTTAGTCATTTACTTTGGTGTTAACTAGAGTATAAATTTATTGGCACATTTCAAATATACTCAGATTAAGTCCCATAAATAGATAGCATTATTTAATTATGGTCATTGGCTGATTATCTTTATAGTTAATTATTGCGATCGATAAATCTTTTTGTAACACAAACAGTCTACATGACGTTTTGCTATAGACAATTGCTTGGCGTGGTTCATTTAATCCTGAAATAGTGCGGATTAAAACATAATTTTGTGCGTCAAAGACTTGGACTGTATTATCTTCTTTGTTGCCAACTACAATTGTACCACCATCATTAGATAATGCTGCCCCATAAGGTTCTTTACCTGTGGGAATAGATTTTATCAATTGATTATTCTTAATTGAGATAATACGTAAAGAATTACTCGCTGAAGATGCTCCATAAAGTTTACTTTCATCAGGTGAAATTGAAATCGCTCTGACTCCTGGAATTCCAGTAAGGGTTTTAACTATTTTCCATGATTGAGTATCAATCACGCGTACATCATCGCCTTTAAAGTTGGTTACATACACATAACGTCCACTAGGGCCAACTTTTATCCCCTGGCGTGGTTCATTGAAGCCATTAATAGTTAATTTGATTTTTCCAGATTGCAAACCTACGACACTCACCGTATTGGTTGCTTCATTATTTACAAACATATTATCCTTATAGATGGCAAAACCAAATGCTCCTTGTCCAATTCCAATTTCACGAATGGTCTTGAATCCATCAATTGTAACTTGACGAATAATGCCTAATGAGCTATCGCTAACATAGAAGCTTTTTCCATCTGCTGCAAATTCAATATTTCTAGGGGTTATGTAACCAGTTAAAGTGGTGATTAACTGTTGGCTTTGGAGGTTGTAGATTTTAATTGCAGATTCAGAACTAATTGATGTAACTGCAAGCGTTTCATAATCATTAATTGCCAATGAGTTGTTTTTTATGATTGCATCAAAAGGTTGTGTCGTGGTAACTTGGTTAGCTGTTACGGCAGTTGGTTGATGCATTGTACTGCTACAGGAGCTTAAGAAGAATGCCGTGCAGATAGCCAATGTGATTTTAGTTTTATGAATTATGCACATATGATTTAACCTTTATAGAATGAACTTTAATAGTCAACATAATTTTTAAATTCCTTATTTTTAATTAATAAGCTTACAGCAGTATTTATAAATAATTTAATTCTAAAGATAATTTACCAGTGTTAATAATAATTATGAAGCTTAGTTATATTATAAGAATGTGTGATTTACTTTGATTGGAAATCACACATTTGAGACTGTGAGTAGTGCTTAGTTATTAGCTAAAGCGTGCTTAATCATTTCACCATATTCATGATCTGCAGCATAAAATTGTTGTAACATTTTTTCTTGGATCAATTGATTCGCATGCTTGAGCGCCCCAGTTATGTTATTAACTAATTGCGATTTTTGATCGCTATTCATTAATCTAAATAGATCTCCAGCTTGGCTAAAATTATCTTCTTCTTGACTATCATAAGCTTTAATCCATGCTTCACCCAAAATTGGCAGTGGAGGTTCTGTATATTCTGGGGTTGGCGTTGCTAAGTGCGATTGTTCATGTGGATAAAAGTTTACGCCACTAATTTGCTCACTATTTGTTAGGTGGTTATGTGCCATTGCACCATCGCGCTGGAAGTTACTTACTGGGCAGCGTGGGCGATTGACATCTAATTGATTGAAGTTTGCTCCAATACGGTAACGATGTGCATCACCATAAGCTAATAAACGTGCTTGAAGCATTTTATCTGGGGAAACTCCAATTCCAGGAACCACATTGGCTGGACTAAATGCAGCTTGTTCAACTTCCATGAAATAGTTTTGTACATTTTGATTTAATTCTAATTGACCAATTTCAACTAATGGGAAATCTTTATGCGGCCAAACTTTGGTCAAATCAAAAGGATTAATGTGATAAGTTTGCGCTTCTGCGGCAGTCATGATTTGTAGTTTTACCGACCAACTTGGAAATTCACCTCGTTCAATTGCATCGAATAAATCTTGTTGTGCGCCAAAACTTGGCATTTTTGCGGCTTCATCATTAGTTAAAGTCTTGATTCCTTGATTAGATTTGAAGTGCCATTTTACCCAATAGCGTTCACCTTTTGCATTATATAAACTTAAAGTATGTGAACTAAAACCATGAGTATGGCGATAAGATGCTGGAATTCCACGATCTGACATTAGAATAGTCATTTGGTGAAAAGATTGTGGAGAATTAGCCCAAAATTCAAACATTCGTGCTGGATTTGGAATATTACTTTGTGGGTCTTTTTTCTGTGAATGAATAAAGTCTGGAAATTTAATTGGGTCACGTAAGAAAAATACAGGTGTGTTATTTCCAACAATGTCTAGGTTGCCTTGTGATGTATAAAATTTAACTGCAAATCCGCGTGGATCACGTGCATAGTCGCTTGAATCTTGTCCACCGCCCACAGTTGAAAAACGTAGAAATAATTTGGTTTGTTTGCCTAAACCAGTTAGTACATCTGCATAGGTAAATTCAGATAAATCTTTAGTTAAAGTAAATGTACCGTAAGCGCCGCTACCACGTGCATGAACCACACGCTCTGGAACTCGCTCGCGATTGAAATGAGCTAGCTTTTCAAATAAATAATAATTATCAAAGGTTAGTGAGCCGCGTTCACCTGCGCTGATACTATTTTGATCTTCGGGTACAGGTGCACCATTTGCCATAGTTAGTGGGCATTTAGACATTGATAAATCCTTTAAAATATTGCTTGGAGTAAGTATTATGCCAAACGATTCTTCAAATGTCTAATCAATTTTATTTATAATCATAATAGTTAGTGGCTATTTCTTAATTTTGTTTATTGAAATTGTTGTTTTCATATTTTGCTGGGATAAGTCTTTCTAATCAGTTCAATTTGTTTAATTATCAAATATTATTGGTTTTGAATAATTGTTTGCGTTACAATAACTAAATTAATTACTTTAAGGAAATAAGATGTCAATTACTCGAATTGGGACTACACAACGTTGGTCAGATGCGGTTATTTTTAATGGTGCAGTATATTTAGTTGAAGTACCTGCAACTTTAGAAGCTGATTTAACTGAACAAACTCGTGAATTATTACAGTTAGTGGAAGATGGTTTAATTAAATATGGTAGTGATAAATCACGAATTATTTCTGTAACTATTTACTTGAGTGATATTACCCAAATTGCTGATTTTAATTCGATCTGGGATAATTGGTTGCCTGCTGGAAGCGCACCAGTACGTGCCTGTGTGCAAGCTCAATTGGCTCATGCTGATTATAAAGTTGAGGTTCAATTGGTGGCAGCATTAATATAGTTAACTAGTAAAATGCAAAAATCCAGATTATTTAATCTGGATTCATCAATTTTACAAAATACTATTCAGCAATAGTGTGTAACTCTTCTTTAAATTTACGCGCGCTACGGATATTTTTACTGTGCGCTTTATCTTTATAATGCGCAATATTATGAGCCAAATCATCTTTTAAAAAATCTAATGCGGCGTATACTTCGTCGGCTTCGACTAGGGCACCAAAATTCTTTTCTGGGGTTTTGATCGTAACTTCAGCATAAAAAATTTTGCCAGTGTGTTGACTATTGGTTACTTTACCCAAACGTAAATTAAAAACAGCCTCAGAGCCGTTATGTGGGAAATACTTATTTAACGAAGACATTTTCTCGGTTGCATAAAGTTTAATTGCATCACTTAAATCAAAATCTTTGCATAAAATTGATAAATTTTTCATGGACATATCCTTTCGTCTTTAAGATCATAACATAAATAAAGTCTATAAACAGCTTAGGTTGTAACCTCTAGAGTTATTATAGCTCTAAATTAGTAAAGGGTAGCAATATTTTTTAGATATTTTTAAAATAATGGTGGGACGCTATGCTACAATCCGCCTAATTATTTGTTTAGATTGGAAATGTTGTGTTAGTATGTTTTGCAACCACCGTGCGTGGTCTGGAGCAGTTGTTAGCGGATGAGTTAATTGCACTAGGTGCTAGTGATGTGCATTTAGCCAATGCGGGTTTGGAGTTTGTTGCGAGTCTTGATGATGTTATGCGAATGAATTTGCATTCACGTTTGGCGAGTAGAATTATGATTCGATTAGCTTTTGGTGGCTATCGTCAAGAAGAAGACATTTATCAGTTGGCTCGTGGAATAAAATGGGAAGAGTGGTTTCATGTTGGCAATAATATTAAAGTTTCGACTAGTGCAATTGCTTGTCCATTAAAAAGCTTGGATTTTGTTACATTACGAGTTAAAGATGCGATTTGTGATGATTTTGTGGAGCGAGTTGATGCTCGACCAAACGTGGATAAAGCCAATCCAGATATGCGGATTTATAACTTCTTGACGAGTGAGACTGCAACGATTTATTTAGATACTTCGGGTGATACTTTATTTAAGCGTGGTTACCGCCGGTTAAAGTTAGAAGCTCCGATTCGTGAAAATTTAGCATTTGGTTTGATCAAACTGAGTGGTTGGACACCAGATCGACCATTTTATGACCCGATGTGTGGTAGTGGAACTTTGGCCATTGAAGCAATTTGCTATGGTTTAAATATTGCACCAGGTTTAAATCGTGAATTTGCCTTTGAAAAATTTCTTGATTTTGATATTGAGTTATTTGCACAAATGCGTGCTGCTGCACAAGATGCGATTAATTACGATCAACCATTACAAATTTTTGCTAGTGACATTAATCGTAATGCAATTGAGATTGCAAAACAAAATTTTGCACAAATTAAATTAGACAAATATGTTAAATTTAGTTATGGTGATTTCTTAGAGCAGAAAGCACCAGCTGAAAATGGTGTGATTGTAACCAATCCGCCATATGGTGTACGTTTGGATGAATTAGATAATTTGGCAGAGCTGTATCCGCAAATTGCGAGCACTTTGAAACGTAATTTTGCTGGTTGGGATTGCTTCTTTTTGACTGGCGATTTACGTATGCCTAAATTAATGCGTTTGAAACCAAGCCGTAAAACCCCAATTTTCAATGGTGCTTTAGAATGTCGTTTATTTGAGTTTAAAATGGTAAGTGGTTCAAACCGTGAAGTTAAATAATAGATATTGAAATTTAGGTACCGTTAAAGATTTATTCTTTAGCGGTTTTTTATTTATACACATTAAGTACGTGATTTTTTAGTTACCATAATGTAAGCAAGTATAGTTATAATTAGTGCTGCGAATAATTCTTTTAAGGGGTTACAAATGAAGATATCAATGCGTCAAATAATTTTGGTATTATTATTAAATTCTGGTTTATTGCCATTGGCTTATGCGGTAAGTCCAGTTGAGCATACGGTTACTGTGACAGGAAAAGGTGATATATTTATTCCACAAACGATTGCTACTTTCCAATTGGCGATTAATAAAACCGCTAGCACAGCGAAAGAAGCTCAAGCTGAAGTTAGAACGCAAGCTGATGGTTTAATTAAAGCGTTAAAGGCTGCTAATCCAATCAGCATTGAAACAGTTACGGTGAATGTGATGCCAACTTGGTCGTATGCAAATAATACTTCCAAAATTACTGGTTATTCAGCAAGTTATGCACTACAGGTGAAATCAAAGATTGCCGATGCTGGTAAAATCATTGATAGTGCAATGGAAAATGGTGTAAACAATGTGAATAGTCCAGTGCTATCGGCAAGCGTAGCAGAACGTTCCAAAGCTGAGTTAGAAGCAATTAAATTGGCTACTCTTGATGCGAAACAACAGGCAGATGCAGCACTTGATGCGTTGAATTTGAAATCAACTGGAATCAAGGCAATTAATATACAGAGTATGGCACCAATGCCAAATCCAACTCCGCGCTATGCTTTGATGCGTGCTGATGCAGCGAATTCAACTGCTCCTACCACCGCAATTGAAGCTAATCAAGATGATGTGCAGGCAACAGTTAGTCTAACTTTAACTTATTAAGCTAATTTATTAATTAGGGAATTATATGGCAATTAGTTATCAAATTACTCCGCGTCCTGAAGCGCATCTCTATCAAGTAGAGTTAAGCTTTATGGCAACTTCATCAAGTCAGAAGCTAAGTTTACCAGTTTGGATTCCTGGTAGTTATATGGTGCGGGAATTTAGTAAAAATATTATTCGCTTGGATGCAGTACAAAGGCAAGCTAAGCTGGTAAGTGAGCAAGTTAGTAAAAATACTTGGTTGATTTCAGGTTTGGAAATTGGCATTAAAGTTAATGTAACTTACACAGTTTATGCCTATGAATATGGAATTCGTACCGCATTTTTAGATCACACTCGCGGTTACTTTAATCCGACTAGCTTATGCCTATCATTGGTCGGCTGTGAAGGTATTCAGCATACTGTTAATCTAGTTGATTTACCAGAGAATTGGCAAGTCGCCTGTGGATTATCTAGCCCAGTACCAAACTCTTTTGTGGCGCAAAATTATGATGAATTATTGGATATGCCTTTTGAATTAGGAGCGTTTAAACGTTTAGAATTTAAAGTTGCTGGAGTTTCACATTATTTGGTATTATCAGGTACGATATTACCTTTTGATGAAGCCAGAATTTTGGCTGATATGCATAAGGTTTGTGAATATCAAATTAATTTATTTGGCGGAATTGCTCCATATCAAGATTACACCTTTATTTTGAATTTATCGGGTGAAATTATAACTGGTTTGGAACATCGTAATTCAACGCTATTGATGGCGCCAGCGCACTCGTTACCTAATTTAAATCGTAGTAATGACGAAGATTATACTAAGTTAATGGGGCTAATTAGTCACGAGTTTTTTCATACGTGGAATGTTAAGCGAATTAAACCAAAAGTATTTACACCATATAATGTTGGTGAGGAAAATTATACAAAATTATTGTGGTGGTTTGAAGGTGTTACTTCGTATTATGATGATTTGGTTATGTATCGAACAGGTATTATTGATCAAGCTAAATATTTAAATATTATTGTTGAAAATTTAAATAATGTTTATAAATTTGCTGGAGTAACGCAGCAAAGCATTGCTAATGGTAGTTTAACTAGCTGGGTCAAATATTATCGTCAAGATGAAAATAGTCCGAATAGCATCGTAAGCTATTATGTAAAAGGTTCATTGGTTGCTTTATGTTTGGATTTATTAATTCGGGATCAATCGGAGTTTAGTTTAGACACTGTCATGTTGTATTTATTTAAGCAATGGCAAGAAAACCCAGCTGGGGTTGGCGAGGATGAATTTCCTGCACTAATTCAGGCTGCAACAGGTGTTGATTTGAGCGAGTTTATTCAGCAGTCCACTGAAACTACTGAAATGCTACCATATCTTGAATTGTTGGCCAAATATGGTTTAAATTTAACTACGCGCCCAGCAAAAAATTATCAGGATAATGGCAAGTTTAATTTGTCGACAGATTCCTCGCCTGAAATTAAGCTTGGTGATCTCGGTGCTAAATTAGACAAGCAAAGTTTGGGGTATTTGGTAAAGAATGTTTATGTTGGAACTCCTGCTGAGCGAGCTGGTCTGGCAGCAAATGATTTAATCGTTGCTTTGAATCAAGTTAAATTAAGCAATTTAGAGACGCAGTTGGGTTTTTTACAAATCGGTGAAACAATTGAATTAACAGTATTTAGGCATGAACGTTTATTGACACTTAATTTAGAATTAGCTGCTTGTGGCAGTACAATTTTTGAATTAAGTTTAAACGATAGTAAGTTATTAGCAAATTGGTTGTAGTCGTTAATTTATTTTTAGAAGGTGTATTTTATGAAAAAAATGTTTAAAATATTCAGTTTGGCAGGGTTGATTGGGTTTTCTGTGAACAGTTTTGCCGCTGATGCTACGAGTGATTTGCCACATATGACGCCAGCACAGCTGAAAGCCAATGATGGTAAAAATGGACATAAAGCTTATGTAGCCTTGAATGGTAAAGTCTATGATGTATCAAAAGTTGACGAATGGAAAGATGGTAAGCATTATAAAGGTATGGTTGCTGGTACTGATTTAAGTTCTAACATTCATTTATCACCGCATGGGCCTGGAATTGTCAATGATTTAAATTTAAAGCCAATTGCACTTTATCCTTAATTTTTGGATGGGATTGATTTATGCAAATAATTGATTTGCGCAGTGATACGGTTACTAAGCCAAGTTCTGGCATGCTTGAAGCAATGATGATGGCACAAGTTGGCGATGATGTCTTTGGCGAAGATCCAACTGTAAGGGCACTTGAAGAGCGTCTGGCTGATCTCAGCAAAATGGAGTCAGCTGTGTTTGCGCCAACTGGCACACAGAGTAATTTGTTGGCATTATTAGCACACTGCGGTCGTGGTGACGAATATATTGTTGGTCAATCGGCACATACTTATTTGTGGGAGGGCGGTGGTGCTGCGGTTTTGGGTAGTATTCAGCCGCAGCCACTTGATTTTGAATCTGATGGTACTTTAGATTTACATAAGGCTTATCTAGCTATTAAGCCTGATGATTCTCATCATGCCAGAACTAAGTTATTGTGTCTGGAGAATACTACTGGAGGTAAAATTTTACCACTTGAATATTTGCAAACTATCCCGCAATTTTGCCGTGAAAATAATTTGGCTAGTCATTTAGATGGAGCTCGAGTATTTAATGCTGCTGTGGCTTCAAATGTATCCCTTGATAAAATTAGCACTAATTTTGATTCAATCTCTGTTTGTTTATCTAAAGGTCTTGGTACCCCAATGGGTTCGGTGTTATGTGGTTCAGCTGATTTAATTAAAGAAGCACGTAAGTGGCGTAAAATGCTTGGTGGTGGCATGCGGCAAGCAGGGATTGTTGCGGCGGCTGGCTTGTATGCGTTAGATAATAATATTGAACGCTTGGCTGATGATCATGCTAATGCACAGCTACTGGCAACCGAGTTAGCTAACTTTGAGCAAATTGAAGTTGTGGCAGTAAATACCAATATTATTTTTATTCGAGTTACGCAAGTTTATAGTGAATTACGTGAATTCTTATTTGAGCAGGGAATAGTTCTACCTAAAGCGGCAAATAAGCTTGGTTTAATTCGTTTGGCTACGCATTTGGATGTTACTCACAATGATATTTTACGGGTCATTGCTGAAATTAAGCAATTTCTGGATAATATTTAATTTTAGTTAGGTGAACGTGATGCAAAATATTTTATACAGCAATAACTCATCGTATTACAGTATGATTGCGCGTTTGGTGCTTGCTGAAAAAGGTGTGGTTTACGATTTGCACAATGTTGACATTCATATCGCTATGGAACAATTTACGCCTGAGTTTGTCAAAATTCAGCCTAATATGACCGTTCCAGTTTTGCTTAGTAACGGCGTTAATATTGATGATAGCCATCGAATTTTGCTGTTTGTTAATCAAAATTTTGCTGGTGTCGACTTATGTCCACCAGAATCTGCTGATGCAATTTTGAAGTCTTTGGACTTGCATTATACGTTTTCAATTGAAGATTTAACTATGGGCACTGCTTTGCGTAAATCACCAATTGCGCGTTTTGCTTTGGCTCGTGGTTTAAAGCGAGCTTCACGGCGATGTTATGAATTAATGCGAACGCATCCAGAGTTTAAAGTTGCTTGTGAAAACAAATTAAGGTTGGAAGTACAGCGTGAAAAATTAATTCTTTCTAAAGAAAACAATTATGCACAAATGCTTGAGCGCGCGATAGAGTTATGTGATTATTTAGAAAACGAGCTTACTCAGCATGAGTTTATTGCTAGTGATAGCTATAGTCTCGCTGATGTAGTTTGGACGGTGTTTATGGCTCGTTTAATAATGATTAAATTTGATCATTTGATTATTGAACGTAAAAACCTCAATACTTATTGGCAAAGAGTTACTCAGCGTGAAAGCTATCTCAAAGCCAATTTGTGTACTAAAATGCCAGTGAAGTTTTTGATAAAAGTTATTTTAGCGTTGTTATTTAAGAAGTAACTTTTTATGGTACTAGTTTTAAAGCTTATTTAAATTAAGCTGCAGTTTTATAATTTGACTTATCTGATTTTACAAGTATTTACCTGCAGTTAATTTTTACGGATTATTAAAGCGTTTATAACTGTTTAACGGTTAGTTTATTCTACACATAGGCTAATTACTGAGCTAGAAAATTGTTGAACTCCTGTAGCCGTTTGGATAATCAGTTCGCCTTGTTCATTAATATCGGTATGAACACCTTGGGCTATAATTTCTCCATGCTGCATAATTTTTATTTTTTGGTTTAAGTGTAAGCAATTATCTAGCCACTCCCTGCGTAATAGTGCAAAACCAAATAGTTCAAATTCGCGAACTAATTTATCTAAGCTGGCAACCAAATCAACCAATAATTGATTACGTTCCCAGTTAGCTAAGTTATCGAGACCAATCCCAATGATACTGTGATTAGTTTGATCACGAAAAATGTTTTCAACTAAGATTCCGCTGATTTTTAGTTTACTATTTGCTTGATAAATATCATTTGGCCATTTAATTTGATTACTAATACGATAATTTTTTAATAAGCGATTTACAGCAACAGCACAAATTAATGGCAACAGCTTTAAATTAAAACTTGCGGGAAAATCATATACAATTGATACCGTAAGATCATGTGCTATTGTGCTTAGCCATTGGCGACCAAATCGTCCTCGACCGGCATACTGCCAATCACAGCTAATAATGCTTTGATGTTTGAATTGGTTAATGTGTTTTAGTGCATAACTGTTAGTAGATTCGACCTGGCTTAATAAATATGTTTGGTAGTCAAGCTGTTGCGCCTTAAGTAGTTCTTTAATTTTATCTTGATCAAGCCAGTTTAATGGCTGACTTAGGCGGTAATTACTGCCAAAATTGAGAATTGAGTTATTTTTGATTGTATTAACTCTGGCAATAATTGCTAATACCTGTAATGTGCTTAGCCCTAATGTACGGCTTAATGTACCAATTGAAAGCTCAGTATTTTCGCTTAAAAGCTTTAGAAGTTTAATTTCCATGTTGACGAATCTGTTTAACTAATTTGGTTGTCGATGTTGCGAATAAGAATGGGATTGAATGTACAGTTCCTCCATTGGCAATTATTTCTGAACTACCAACAATTTTATCCACACTCCAGTCTCCACCTTTTACTAATACATCAGGCATAATTTGCAAAATTAGATTCAAGGGTGTATCTTCATCAAAATAGGTCACAAAATCTACTGATTCTAAGCTTGCAATTACCGCCATACGGTTCTCTTGTGAATTAATCGGACGATCATCGCCTTTACCTTGACGTTTAACTGATGAATCACTATTTAAAGCTACAATCATACTAGCACCTAGCGCGCGGGCTTGAGCCAAATAGGTGACATGTCCACGGTGTAGAATATCAAAGCAACCATTGGTAAATACCAGTGGTTTATTAGATGTTAATTGAGCTAATTTGCTTTCTATTTCGTGAGGTAAAATAATCTTTTTTTCAAAATTTGGGGCTTGATAATTCATACAATAATTCCAAGGTTAGTTAGTGAGTGATTATAGCATGGCATAGATTTTGCTTGTAGTGAAGTGGTACTTTATACTGTGGTGGTAATGATGTTTTTAAAGATGTGAACTGGATAAATTCAATTGAGTTTTTAAATTAATGATTTGATACTGCAAACAGTAAATATAAGTTAAAAACCAGTGAAGGATGACTCACTGGTTTTTAACTATGATTATAGACTATTTATTTTTGAATTGGTAGTGCTAGTTCTTTCCATTCACGAATACCGCCGTCCATTGAACTTACATTGCTATAACCCATTTTCTGTAGGTTGTAAGCTGCTAGTGCAGAGCGAAATCCTCCTCCACAATATAAAACTATTTCTGCTGTTTTATCGTCGACATTAGCTGCGATATCGCGCTCTAAAACGCCGCGACCAATATGAATCGAATTTGGAATTCTTCCAGCGGACCATTCATTATCTTCGCGCACATCGATAAAAATAAATTGTTCACCGTTAGCAAATTTTTGTTGAACCTGAGTAACAGTTAATTCTTTAATTTGTGGGCGAATTTCGTTGACTAAAATTTCAAAATCTGGATCGTGTTGCATGTAAGTTCCTTTTAAATTAATTTAGCGTTGGTTAGTTTTGTGATTAATTCAGTAATAGCCATGCCACGATGACTAATTTTATTTTTTAATTCTTCATCCAGCTCGGCAACACTGGCTTTATATTCAGGTACCAAGAAAATTGGATCATAGCCATGTCCATTATGTCCTTTAGCTTCTTTGGCAATTTGTCCGTTGAAAATTCCTTCAGCAATAATAGGCTGTGGATCATTACTACTACGTACAAAAACCAATGAGCAATAGAAATAAGCATCGCGTTGAGTTTCTGTGCTCATTACCGTGAGTAATTTATGTAAGTTAGCTTGATCAGATTTAGGTTCACCAGCATAGCGCGCTGAATAAATCCCCGGTTGTCCACCAAGCACATTGACGCAAATCCCCGAGTCATCAGCCAGAGCTGGTAAACCCGTAAATTTGGCACAATGACGTGCTTTATGTAATGAATTTTCGACAAAAGTGGTGAATGGTTCATCGATTTCTGGAACATTTAAGCTAGCTTGTGACACGATCTCAATATTTAATTTGGTAAAAATTTGCTGAAATTCGCGAATTTTACCTGTGTTATTAGATGCTAAAACTATTTTTTGCATAAGTCATCTACTTGTAAATAATATGGTTATTGCTAAACTAAGGCTAATGCTGTAAAATACTTCTTGAAATATTTTATACTAATTCTCTTCAGTTTTATATTGCTTTAGTAGGTAAATTTTACCATGCAATTTTATTTGAAGATGAGAATTTTACTTTTGGTGGTCAATTGATTACTTTAGTTCTGGTGCAAAGCCAGCCCTACAATTATTTGAATGCTTTTTTATTATAGGTGAGGCAACATGCAGTTTAAGAAAATTACTGATTTATTATTAACTGGGAAAAAAGTTTTTATTCGTACAGATATGAATGTTCCGCTTAAAGACGGTGTTATTGGTGACGATACACGGATTCGTGCTGGGTTAACAACTATTAAATATGCGTTAGAGCATGGCGCGCAAGTGATTGTGGCAACTCATTTGGGGCGTCCAACTGAAGGTGCAGTTGCTGCTGAAGATCAAGTAAAACCCGTTGCAGATTATTTAGGTCAGTTGCTTGGTTTTGAAGTACCAGTAGTGGCAGATTGGCAAACGAATGGCATTAATTTCTCAGTTAGCAATATCGTAATGTTGGAGAATGTGCGTTGCAATTCAGGGGAAAAGAAAAATCTTGATGAGTTAGGCAAGCAATATGCGGCATTATGTGATGTCTTTTGTTATGATGCTTTTGCAACAGCACACCGTGCTGAAGCATCAACGAATGCAGTTGGTAAAAATGCGAGCGAAGTTTGTGCTGGTCTATTAATGGCGCAAGAGTTGGAGTCGCTAACTAAAGCCGTTGCAACTCCCGTTAAGCCAGTAGTAGCTGTGGTTGCTGGTTCTAAGGTTTCAACTAAATTAACTATTTTAGATAATTTGGCGGATAAAGTCGATGTGTTAATTGTTGGCGGCGGAATTTTAAATACATTTTTGCTTGCTAAAGGTGCCAAAATTGGCGCTTCTTTAGTTGAAGTTGATTTGCTTGAAGATGCAAAAAAAGTGATGGATAAAATGAAAGCTCGTGGCGCTACAGTTCCTTTGCCATTAGATGTAGTGGTTGCGACTGAATTTAGTCCAAATGCGAAAGCAACAGAAAAATCTTTATCTGAGGTACAAAGCACTGAAATGATTTTAGATATTGGTAGTCAATTTGCTACTGAATTGGCTCAAATATTGGAGTCTGCAGGTACAATTATTTGGAATGGTCCTGTTGGTGTGTTTGAATTTGATCAATTTGCACATGGTACGCAGGTAGTTGCCAATGCCATCGCGAATTCAAATGGATTTAGCTTGGCTGGTGGTGGTGATACGATTGCAGCAATTAACAAATTCCAGATTTTTGATAAAATTAGTTATGTGTCAACCGCCGGTGGTGCGTTGTTGGAGTTTCTTGAGGGTAAAGAATTACCTGCCGTTACTCTATTAACTAGTCGTGCCTAGACTGGTTCTAAAACAGGCATAAGTAGCTTTTACTTGTGCTTGTTTTTTATTTACGGATTAGATAAGTTAACTTGTTGTTAGTGCTGATTTATTTCATTGTGTAATTAAATTCTACTAATTATATATCCAGATTTTATCCCTTAATTAGAAATGCCACATCATTCATGAAGAAAATATTTATTATCTTTATTCTCTTAGCATGCAAAGTTTTTGCTGGAGCAATGTTCCTTAACCATGATTATGAGAGTTATTATCAACCGTTAATTGAGTCTCGAGAATATCCAAAAATTAGGATTGATGAAAGCCTAGGTCAATTAATCTCGGAATCGTTAGTACAAACTTATTCGGTGCGTGGTTTGTATCGTTATTACCGCGGGTTTGTTTGTGATCAAGTGTATGGTAGAAGCTGTAATAAGAATTTATCCAATTTACAACAATATGCTGGTTTATCCTTAGAGTCGCAAACTAATTTATTTAACCCAGAAATTGAAAGCGTTATGGCTTATAAAATGATTTATTCTACGCGCGGTGCAGATGATTTGAATCATCAAGTTTCTGGTGCAGTATTGGTGCCCAAACAAACTACGCCGCTTAAAGGCATTATTTTATTCTATCATTATACGATTTTGGATAAACGTAATATCCCATCTAATTTTAATCGTGATAATTTTTTATTAAGTCCTTTGCTGGCAAGCACTTTAGTGAGCGCAGGGTATATAGTCTTGGCTCCTGACTATTTAGGCTTTGGTCGTGATGAATCAAATGTTCATCCGTATGTGAATTTTTCTACAGTAAATGCTCTCAGTGGTATTGATATGTTGCAGGCATATTTGCGTTCAGATAGTTTTAAATTACATGATTTTGAAAGCACGCCCGTGAAATTATACCTTTCTGGTTATTCAGAAGGTGGCTCTTACGCATTGTGGGCTAGTAAAATTTTGCAAGAAAGTAATTTTTTGGCGCAGCATAGTTTAGCCTTGAAAAAAACGATTCCTGTGGTTGGTGCATATAATATTTCACACGTGATGTCTCCATTTATGTTTGCAAATGTTGACCAAGAACATGTTGATCCATACAATGTTGAGAACTCTTGGGTGACAGCGGTGTCAAAACCAGGTTTTTATGCGGCAAGTGTTACAGCGGCTTTGAGTTATTCGACGCAACCGCATTTTGTTGAGAGTGATTTATATAATGCTAACTTTATCCAATGTAAGAAATGTGTGGTTAATCAACAGCGTTTGAGTATTGCTCAGTTTTTGGAATCAGTATACTATAGTGATGGTTATATGTATGAGGTTTTGTTTCAGCAAGCAACTGGTTCGCATTATGGTTATAATTCAAATTCAACATGGTTGATTGCGAGTGACAAATTACATCAAGATAATCGCTTCATTCAGCAATTTAATCAAGCGGATATTTATAATTGGTACTCAGCATCGCCAGTTACGTTACTGGCTTTTGAATACGATTCAGTTGTGCCACGATTAAATTCTGAGACTGCGTATTTGGCTATGGCAGCGCAAGGTTCACCTAAGGTGAAATTAATGCTAATTCCCAACCAAGATTTTATGGTGAAAGGCCTAATTCCATTAAGTGATATGCAGGTTGATCATCCGTATGGAATTAGATTTATGCTACCATTTGTACGCCGTGAATTGGAGCTAGACAATTAATTTTGGTTAATTCATGCAAACTTTGACGCTAAAGGTTTTCCAATTAACTTAGATTAAGGTATAATTTGAGGATTTAATTATTTTATAGTTAGCAATTAATTAGTAAATTAATAAATGTATATCGTTAGTTTAGATCTAATTAGATTTTATATAGGCTAAATTTAGCTGGGGTTATGCAGAAAGATTAATGTATTATTGTGATGGAAAAGTTATTCTTACACGATAATTTAGAATATAAACAAGAGGTTGAAATGACAATTTATTCAGTAAAGCAAATTTTAAATGATGCGGCTGCAGTCGGTAGTGAAGTAACTGTCCGTGGTTGGGTGCGTAATCGTCGTGATTCTAAAGCCGGGCTTTCATTTGTTAGTCTTAGTGATGGATCGTGTTTTGAAGCAATTCAGGTTGTTGTTGAAGCAAGTTTAAGTAATTATAGTTCAGAGGTTTTGAGCTTAACTAAAGATTGTGCGGTAATTGCAACTGGTAAATTAGTTGAGTCACTTGGTGGCGGACAAAAATTTGAAATTCAAGCGACGAATATTGAAGTAACTGGTTTTGTGGAAAATCCAGATACTTATCCAGTTTCGCCAAAACGTCACACGGTAGAGTACTTACGTGAGCATGCACATTTACGTATTCGCACCAATTTGATGTCATCGGTAATGCGCGTGCGAAATACTGTTTCTACTGCAATTCATGATTATTTACAAACAAATGGCTTTAATTGGGTACACACACCGCTAATTACCGCTTCAGACTGTGAGGGTGCTGGTGAGTTGTTTAAAGTAACTACACTCGATTTGGCTAATCCTCCACGTGATGATAAAGGTAATGTTGATTTTAAACAGGATTTCTTTGGGCGTGAATCTTATCTGACTGTATCAGGTCAATTAAATGTTGAAACATATTGCATGGGTTTATCTAAGGTCTATACCTTTGGCCCAGCATTCCGTGCAGAAAACTCAAATACAACTCGTCATTTGGCTGAATTCTGGATGGTTGAACCTGAGATTGCATTTGCGAATTTAATGGATGATGCAGCTTTAGCGCAAGGAATGCTTAAGCATGTATTCAAAACAGTGCTGAATAAAAATAGCGATGATATGGGGTTCTTTGCTCAATTCATTGATAAAAGCGTTTTACCTCGTTTAGAAGGCATGGTAAACGATAATTTTGAAATGTTAAGTTACACTGATGCAATTAAACGTTTAGAAGCGTCAGGCAAAGTTTTTGAAAATCCTTTGTATTGGGGTGTTGATTTAGCTTCGGAACATGAGAGGTTCTTGTGTGAAGAATTGATCGGTAAACCGACGATAGTAACAGATTATCCCAAAGATATTAAAGCATTTTATATGCGTCAGAATGAAGATGGTAAAACTGTTGCTGCTATGGATATTTTAGCGCCTGGTGTTGGTGAAATTATTGGTGGTTCACAACGTGAAGAGCGTTATGATGTTTTAGTTGCCAGAATGAAAGAAATGAACGTTGATCCAGCTGGTCTTGATTGGTATTTGGATCTACGTCGCTTTGGGACTGCTCCGCATGCTGGTTTTGGTTTAGGTTTGGAGCGGGCTGTTAGCTATATTACTGGTGTGCAAAATATCCGTGATATTATTCCGTTTCCACGTACACCAAAAAGTGCACCATTTTAATTATAAATTCATTTTAAGGCCTTGTGATGTTTAAAGTAACAAAAATTTCTAGTTCGTTCATTGCGTTAATTTTGGCTGGTATACTTGGGGCATGTGCGCCAACACCAAATGATGTTTCATTGACACTTAATCCTGGCCAATGTGTAACTGCAGCCTTTCCAGGCTATGAGGCGGTAGCTACAACATATTCTGCAGCTTATCCATTGAATGCAACTATGCCCGCGAACTCACCATATTGTATGAGTGTAACTATGACAAATAACAATTCTGGAGATAACGCGAATAATGTTCAGGTGTTTCAGGGTGGTTTACAGCTAATTTATACGATAGCTGGAGCTTCTTATAGTGGTTATATGATTGATTTTAACGCATCAGGGATTCCACAATCAACTTATTCGTATGCGCCTGTACAACAACTCGGTAACATTGCTTTATTTGACCCCTCAAATTGTTTGACTACAATAGGTTCAAATGTGAATACTTTGGATAAGGGTGGAGACACATGTACTTTTTATTTATCAATGGTTGGTGAGTCATTCCCAGTGGGAACATATCCAATTCAGCTTTTGGTAAATTATACGAATGGAAATACTAGTTATACGGCAAGCACAAGTTTTAATCAACGAGTAAATTTATATGCTGGTGGTGATTTTAATACACCTAGTTCAGTAGGTAATTATTTGGCACTATATAATGGTAATAGTTCAAATACTGCAGCGTTATTGCCTGCGGTATTCCCTGGTCAAAGTATAAAATTATTGACAAAAGATGCCTATGGTGATTTATTTGCCTATGATGGTAATAGTGTTTATGTCTTTAATGGCGGAGAGTCGTGGTCCAACCTTGGGTTACCAAATGGTGTAACACAAATTAATGCCTTGAGTAGTGATACATTAGGAAATATTTTTGCTGCGACTAATGCTGGAGTCTGGACTTATAGTTTAGCTAATTCAACTTTAGCTTGGTCAAATATTGCAGGCGCTGCGGCAAGTGGGAATTTTGCAGCGGTACAGGCAACGGTTGCAACTGGAGCTTCAACCAATAATATTTTTGCCACGAATAACTCATACTCAGTTAATCCTGCATTGCTGGCGTGTACTTGGGCCAGTGGTGGTACTTGTGCTTGGAGTTCGGTATTTGAAAGTAGTAGTCAATTTAATTCACAGGCCTTGGCGCTTGAGTCAAATACTTTTCAATATTTAGCAAGTGGTAGTTCTGTTTGGCAAAATAACAACGGTGTTGCTAGCGTGCTGTTAAATGAGTCTAGTGTTGGCAATCAAGCTGGTCCAATTGGTATCGATCCAGTTGGTTTAATGTATGTTAGTTTTCATAACACATTGATGAATTTATTAACACCGGCCGTATTTTCTAATAGTAGTGGTTCAGGAGTCTTAACGCCATTAAGTTCACTTTCAGGGCAAGCTTTATCTGGTGCGGCAAATGGAGTTGCTTTACAAAGCATTAGTTACAACGGTGCTAGTTATGCGGGTGTCGCTGGCTATGGAAGTAATACTTTAACTAGTTCAGATTTTACAGGTACAGTTCCTTTGGCGTATATGCTTTTAAGTTATAGTGGGACAACTCCAACAGCAACTACCAACTGGGTTCCTATTAGTGGTATTAATGGAACTATTAATAGTGTGGTGTTTGCTAGTATGTTAACAAGTTATTAAATCAATAAGGGATGTTTTAATTAATTATGAAAAAGATTTTACCTATTTTAGCGTGTGCAGCGCTTTTAACTGGCTGTTTGGGGATTGATGGATCAAGCAGTGATAATAATGTTCAATTATCGACCACGGCAGGAGCTTGCCCAACTTCGGCAACAAATGCACCGTACTGTATGTCAATTACAATACAGAACAACCCAAATGGTCAGAACTACATTAATAGTACTAATTATCCAATTAGTAGCATTGCAATTACGACTAGTGGTGCGAGCAATATTATTTCTCCAATGCAAAATGCTGCCAGTATGGATCCAAATGGATGCACTTCCAATACGCTACAGCCAGGTGCAAGTTGTACTTTTTATGTGGCAATTTCTTCTGAAGCATATCAAGTTGGATCCTACCTTCCAATTAATGTGACAGCAAGTTATACAATTAATGATAGCTTATTTGTAAATGGTGATCACACTGGTTCAAGTTCAGTTACAATTTACCAGCGGACCAATCTTTATGTGTTAAATAATAAAGCCAATTTATGGGTTTGGAATAATAATGGTTTAAGTAACGTCGGTTTAGTTGAATCTACTAACATGAGTGGTCAGCAACTTTTATCTAGTTCTTTAGGGTACGCAACTGGTAAATTAATTTTATCTAACTCCAATTCAATTTGGAGTTACGGTAATGGTGCTGTCTCGTCTGCTGCGAACTCTGGTATTTTAACTGGTTCAAATCTATTATTTACTTTAAGTAATGGTGTTTATGCAAGTGCTTATACGACTGGTAATATTTGGACTGGTACGGAAAGTAATTCGAGCTTAACGTGGACGAATACAGGCTTACCATCTGTGCCGCTAAATTCCAACTCTTACGCGATTTCACCATCATCCAATTTATATGTTGCAGTTAGTGGGCAAGTATTGAATTGTAGTGGGGTTACTAATTCATCAGCAACTAAAGCTTGTCCTAATGAGGCGGTTGGACTTTCTGCAGGTTCGGTTAATGCTTTAGGGTATGCTGGAATATTGTACGCAGGATCTTCTAACAGCGGCGGTATGTATTACGAGTCTGGCACAGGCACCACAGCAACGTGGGTTCCAGTTACACAGCTACCAACTACATCACTTGGCACCATTAATGTCATGAAAACAGCTAGTAATAATTCCTACGTGATTGCTGCGGATAGTTTGAATAATATTTGGAATATTCCATCTTCTTCAACAAGTGCCACTCAAGTAACAACTACGCCAACCGCCGTAACTGCTTTAGCAATCGATAATTTTGCTAGTTCGCCAAATATTTATTATGTGGCAAATAATCAGCTTTATTCATGTGGAAGTGGTGGTTTTGCGAGCTGTTCTCCTGTTGCATTAGCAAGTGGTTTGAGTGGAACAATGTTAAATTTAATTGTTGGTTCCTCATTAAATACTAATTAAGTTTTTAGGTAATTATGGATAGCGAAAAAATAAATTTTAAACAAGCCAAATTTTATACTACTGTAAATGATTTGGCGAGTTTACCACGCATCAACCAAGAGATTGCAATCGTAGGGCGTTCAAATGCAGGGAAGTCAAGTTTGCTTAATACTTTGACGAATCAAAACCGTTTGGCCTACACTTCAAAGACTCCAGGTCGTACGCAACACATCAATTATTTTGAAGTCACTGAAGGTGTGCATCTGGTTGATTTACCTGGTTATGGTTATGCTAAAGTTCCTGAAGCAATTCGCAATCATTGGGTGCACTTATTGGGCAACTATCTGCAATTTCGAAAAGAAATTATTGGTTTAGTTCTAATTATGGATGCACGTCATCCATTAAAAGATTTAGATATTCAAATGATTGAGTTTTTTGCGCAGAATGGTAAACCGTTGCATGTAGTTTTATCTAAAGCGGATAAGCTTTCGACACAGGAAAAGACACGAACATTGCGCGCCGTACAGCAAGCAATTCAAAATTATGGATTTATTAATTTGAGTGTGCAATTGTTTTCATCATTGAAGCGAACTGGTATTGAAGAATTAGAAAATAAATTAAACGAATGGTTGATTTAGGCAAACGCCAATCTTAAAGATTGGCGTTTTTTATTATTGAATAAATATTTAGTGTGTTATTAAAATAATTTTGAACTGAATGTGGTAATATAATTAAGTTACATAATATTTTGAATTTGTTCACGAATTTGTTCAATCAACACCTTTAAATCAACTGCTTTTTGCGTGGTTTCAATTGATACAGATTTAGAGCCAAAAGTATTGGCTTCACGGTGCATTTCTTGGCAAATAAAATCAAGGCGTTTACCAATTGCGCCACCTTTATTTAACAATTGTTTAAATTCGCTAACATGTGCACCTAGGCGATCAATTTCTTCATTTACATCCATCTTTTGGCAAAAAAAGGCAAATTCTTGTTGTAAACGACTATCATTAATTTCGCTTTCACCTAGCACTTCGCTGAGACGTAGCTTAAGTTTTTCACGATAATCATGAGTTATTTGTGCCAAGAGTGGATGAATGTTAAAAATAATTTCTTGAATCTGCGTCAGCCGAGCAGTTAATATGTCCAGCAGTTTATTACCTTCTGATTCTTGTGTTAGTTTAAACTCTTGGAGTAAATCTGTAAAACCCTGCAATATTGGTTCTTGAATTTCCTCAAGATTTAGATTTTGTTGTTTAATTATGCCTGGCATAGCAATAATTTGTGCCGCTGAAACTGGTGCTGGAAATTCGTTGAGCTGATTTATTTGATTAATCAATGCCAAATACTCTTTAAGCAATTCTTGATTGAGATGTAGTTCTTGATTTAATTCTTTGTTATCTTTAAAGAAACATTTAATATCAATTTTACCGCGGCTAATTTGTGAGCTAATTAAGTTGCGCATTAAATTTTCTAAAGGTTTAAATTCGTCAGCTGACTTGATAGTAATGTCCAGAAATCGATGGTTTACTGATTTAATTTCAAGTTGGATGAGTGAAGAATTAATTTGGATTGGTTTTGCGGCATATCCAGTCATACTATAAATCATAATTTTGCTTTCAGGGTTATGTTAAAATACTGTCCAATATTATAGCACAGCAATAATTTTCAACTTTATTCAATGTTTGGTGTTAAAATCTGACTATGTGTTTTTGATGCACTTAATGTTGTGCTTATTTTACAAGTCTGTGGTAATTGGTTGTATTTTGTTTGCATTAGATGTTAATTATGTTTAATGTTATGTGTAATATACGATGGATTATACGTTTAAGGAAGTATGTAATGACAGCAAAAGTAATAGTTTACTCAAAAGAAACTTGCCCATATTGCGTAATGGCAAAGAAACTTTTAAGTGAAAAAGGCGTTAGCGAAATTGAAGAAGTGCGTATTGATTTAGATCCTGCCGCTCGGGATAAAATGATTGAAATTACTGGTCGGATGACAGTTCCGCAGATCTTTATTGCAGATACTCACGTTGGTGGTTTTGATGATTTAGCCAAATTAAGCCGTAGTGGTGATTTGGATAAATTATTAAATAGCTAAACCGCGTTTGAATCTATGTTGAGATAATATCAAATTTTTAAAATGTAATTTATAAAAGGTAGCCTAATGACTGATCAAAATAATCAACCAATTTTTAGTTTAGATAAAATTTTTGTTAAAGATATTTCGCTTGAAGTTCCTCAAGCACCACAAATTTTCTTGAATCGTGAGCAACCAAATATTGAATTAAATATTAGCTTTAATACAACTCAAGTTGAAGATGGCGTTTACCTTACAGTTTTGCATGCAGTAGTTGATGCAAAAATTGGTGAGCAACAAATGTTTTTGATCGAAGTTGATCAAGCAGGAATTTTCCAATTACGTAATATTCCAGCTGATCAAATTGATTTAATTCAAAATATTGAATGTCCAAACATGTTATTCCCGTATTTACGTGAAGCTGTTACTGATTTGACGACTCGTGCTGGTTTCTTGCCTGTGGTTTTGGCGCCAATTAATTTTGCGTTTTTGTATCAACAAAAACAAGCGCAATTAGCCGCACCAAGTGAAACTGTTAATTAATTTAGATTAAAGTTAATTATGCAGATTAACGTATTAGGGGCTGGATCTTGGGGTTCAGCCCTTGCAATTGCTTGTAGCAAAGTTGCGAATGTAACTATTTGGTCACATCAAGTAGAGCATGCGCAGTTTTTGAATGAGAAACGGCATAATCCTAATTATTTGCCCGCGGAGATTTACTTTGCGGATAATGTTAGTTTTAGTTCAGAGTTAGAGCAGTGTTTGGTGGCTGATTTAATAATTATAGCGACGCCGTTAAATGCTATTCGCCAAGTCTTACGCCAAATGAAAACTTTAACGAATCATATTCCAGATTTATTATTGGTTAGTAAAGGATTTGAAGCGCAAACTGGTTTGTTACCACATCAAATTGTTGAGCAGGAATTACCTGGTTTTGAGCGTTATGGTTTATTGATCGGTCCTTCTTTTGCCAAAGAAGTAGCGCTGGCTTTGCCAACAGCAATTAGTTTAGTCGCACCTAAGTTACAGTTTGCTTTAAATTGGATGGGTAAGTTACAAGATATCCAGAATTTTAGAATTTATGCGCACGATGATGTCGTTGGTAGCGAAGTCGGTGCTGCAGTTAAGAATGTTTTAGCTATTGCGGTTGGAATTTCTGATGGGTTACAGTTAGGCTACAATGCACGTGCTGCGTTAATTACACGTAGTCTAAATGAGCTAGCTAGCTTGGTATTAGCGTTGGGTGGTAAGCGTGAAACTATTTACGGGTTAACTGGTATTGGTGATTTAATCCTAACTTGTACTGGTGATTTGTCACGTAATCGTAGTGTCGGCCAAGAATTGGCTTTAGGGCATACGATAGAAGAGATTATAAAAAATTTAGGGCATGTTGCTGAGGGTGTTTCAACCGCACGTGAAATTCATCTTAAGGCTCAATCCTTACAAATTGAAATGCCAATTGTGGCAAGTGTTTATCGAATTATTTATGAACATGCTGATATTAAACAAGAGGTCTTTGGTTTGCTTAGTCGTCAACCAAAGCCAGAATTTTTGAGTGTTTAAATGAAAAAAATAATTGTAATTGCGGCTGTGTATTTAAGCAATTTGGCATACGCTGATTCAGCAGTGCTAACCAATTTCTTGGCGAATGCTAAGACAATTAAAGCTAATTTTAGTCAAACTATTGTGACTGGGAAAAAATCACGAACAACGGTTGGTACGATGGAAATTTCGCGTCCTAATAAATTTCGCTGGGAATATACCCAAGATCAACAGTTAATTGTGAGTGATGCAAAGCAAATTTATTTATATGATAAACCATTACAACAAGTTACCGTCCGCCAACTTGGATCATCGATTGATAAGTCACCTGCCGCAGTTTTGGCTGGTGCCAATGATTTGCAAAGTGGCTATAAGGTTAGCGATAGTACGCTTAAAACTGCTGGTCTAAACTGGGTGAAAATCGAACCAAAATCTAAAAATGATAATAATGGTTTTCAAGTGGTGCTAATGGGGTTTGATAAACAGGGTATGCTAAGTCAAATGCAATTTACTGATAGCTTTGGTAATAAAACAAGTATTAGTTTTAGCAATTTACAAACTGGAATTACAATTCCTGCTAGCGAATACGTATTTACACCACCAGCTGGGGTTGATGTGTTACAAGAGTAATTAACGGCTTTGAGAGTAGAATATGAAGCATAAAGTTAAGCAAATCCATTTTATTGGGATTGGTGGCGTTGGAATGTCTGGAATTGCCGAGGTTTTACATAACCTCGGTTATGTTGTAACTGGGTCTGACGCTGGACAAAGTTATAATACCGAGCGTTTGGTTGAGTTGGGAATTGCTGTGGCGATTGGTCATGAGGCAGCTAATGTTGGTGCTGCAGATGTAATTGTGACGTCAACGGCAATTGATAAAACTAATCCAGAAATTCAGTATGGCATAGAAAAAAGCATTCCGATTGTGCCACGTGCGCGGATGTTAGCGGAGCTAATGCGTTTTAAATATGGAATTGCAATTGCTGGAACGCATGGTAAAACAACTACAACTAGTTTAGCTGCTGAAGTATTAAAAGAGTGTGGCTTAGATCCAACCTTTATTATTGGTGGTAAATTAGCCACAACTGGCTCCAATGCTAAGTTGGGTGATGGCGAGTATTTGGTCGCCGAAGCTGACGAGTCTGATGCATCATTTTTATTTTTAAATCCAATGATTTCAGTGGTAACAAATATTGATTTAGATCATATGGAAACTTATGAACATGATGAAAATAAATTAAAACACGCATTTATTGAGTTTTTGCATAATTTACCATTTTATGGTCGAGCAATTGTTTGTGGTGAAGATAAGCGTATTCAGGAAATTATTCCTTCGATTAATCGCCCAACAACTACCTATGGGCTAAGTGATAAATTTGATATTTATGCTACGGATATAGTAGCTCGTGGTAGCCAGATGCATTATAACGTCCACGTTAAGTGGTTGAATTTAGTTCATCCTATTGTAGTGAATATGCCAGGCTTACATAATGTATTAAATTCGCTCTCTGTAATTGCATTGGCACTAGAGTGTGATGGTAAGTTAGAAGAAATTGCTCGTGGCTTGGCTAATTTCCATGGGGTGGGGCGACGGTGTCAACATTATCCTGAAATTAACCATGCTGGAAAGTCTGCATTGTTAGTCGATGACTACGGTCATCATCCTGTCGAATTGAAGGCAACCTTAAGTGCTTTACGTGGTGCTTACCCAGATAAGCGGATGGTTTTAATTTTTCAACCGCACCGTTATACGCGCACGCGTGATTTATTTGATGATTTTGTATCGGTGTTATCGAATGTTGATCAGTTGATTATAACAGAGGTTTACCCAGCTGGTGAGAAACCAATTGCTTTAGCTGATGGGCGGTCTTTGGTGAGAGCCATTCGCTTGCAAGGCAATGAAAATGCTATTTTTGCGGAAGATATTGACGAGGCTAAGCAGAAATTATTTAATATTTTGCAACAAGATGATTTGGTGGTAACAATGGGTGCTGGTAGTGTTGGTAAATTGCCAGCTATGTTAAGCATCGGTTAAGCTAATACATTTTTAATTGTAATGTGCTTGTGTTAAACGTAAAGCTAATTTTAAAGTGAGATAAAAATGGAATTAACTAAAAAATACGGTAAAGTTGCAGTAGTCATGGGTGGTAATACTACTGAGCGTGAAGTCTCGTTGATGAGCGGGAATGCAATTTTAAAATCTTTGCTTAAAAGTGGTGTTGATGCGTTTAGCTTTGATCCATCGGTTGAGCCAATTGCTAATTTAGTGACTTATGGTTGTGATCGCGCGATTTTAATTATTCACGGTAAAAATGGTGAGGATGGCAAGTTACAGGGAGCTATGGAATATTTAGGTATACCTTATACTGGTTCTGGCGTGATGGCAAGTAGTATTGGTATGGATAAGTACCGGACTAAATTAATTTGGCAAACTCTTGGTGTTCCAGTAGCGAAATCACAATTTATTGAGAAACATCAGTATGTGGCAGCAGAGTTTCAACCACAAGTTAATTTACCAGTGGTTGTAAAACCAGCTGATGACGGCTCAACTCTTGGTTTGAAAAAAGTTTATAAACTAGAAGATTTATCTGCCGCCATTGAGTATGCTTTTGCGGCATCTAATAAGATATTGATTGAAGAAATGGTGATTGGTCCTGAATTTACTGCGACAGTTATTGATGGTAAAGTTTTCCCGATTATCAAAATTGAAGCTCCACAAGGTGAGTATGACTTCGAGAATAAATATTATAGTGATGAAACTAAATATATTTGCCCTTATGATCTTGGTCCATTACAGGCGGAAGTAGAACGTTTAGCATTAATTGCTTACCATGGGATTGGTGCAACTGGTGTTACACGTTCAGATTTTATGCTTAATCAAAATAATGAGATAGTTTTCTTAGAAATTAATACCTTACCTGGTATGACAGGGCATAGTTTAGTTCCTCAGGCAGCAGCAGCGGTAGGTATTGATTTTGATCAATTATGCTTGCTTATCCTTGACGGAGCTGGACTTGGTAAGTAACTTAAGGTACTTGGTTTTTGATAACATTAAACGAAATAATCGCATAGCGTATTTGATTAATTTCTTTAGTGTGATGATTCTGTTGTTCTGTTTCGTGCTGTATACTGTTCAGCATTGGTTCACGGTTAATAGAATTATTATTACAGGCGATATCAAGCATGTGACGCCTGTACAACTATCTTATATTGCACATAATAAATTACATGGTACGTTTTTTACTTTAGATATAGCAGAATTAAAGGATGAATTTCAGTCTTTGCCGTGGGTGCGCAAGGTTTCTTTAAAGCGTAATTTTCCGCATACAATTGTGGTAACAGTCGAGGAGTATAAAGCTATTGCCAGAATAGGTGATGATGCTTTGTTGTCTGATGATGGACAGGTTTTTGGTGCAGCGGATGATAGCTTGGGGCTACCGACATTTTATGTTGATCACAATAACTCGGCTTTGGCATTAAGCAAATATCAGCAAATTCAGGCTATTTTAGTACAACATAATGATAGCATGGTTAGTCTTTGGTTAGATAATCCTAAAATTGCACGCTTTGTAACAGCTAAAAATTTGATGGTGACTATTTGTGATGAAGATTTAACCAGTAAACTGTCTTTATTGAATCGTGATTGGGATAAACTATATCAACTTAATCCTCAATTAAATAGTATTAATTTTTGTTATAAAAACGCTTTAGCAATAAACTCTAAATGATAAAAAGGTGTTAAGATGAGTGGGAAACTGATTTTTAGCTTGGATGTAGGTAGCTCTAAAGTTGTTTCATTAGTTGGTTCTCTTGGTGATCGTGTGAATATTTTAGGTCTAAGCAGCTGTAATTTTGTTAACTCCAAGCGTAACAATGATTTTACGATGATGAGTAATGGTCTGGTGTGTGATATTGAGCGAGCTGGACATAAAATTTCGCAAGCACTCCATGAAGCACAAATTAATGCAGACTGTTCAAGAGGATCGATAATTACTAATATTGCTGGTAATCATCTGCAAAGCTTTAATTCACAAAGCATTCAAGAAATGGGAAGTTTGCCTGTTAATGCAGAAATTATTCGTCTTTTAGTTGAAGATGCTAGGCGAGCAGACATACCAAATACCTTTGAAGTAATTGATTATGAAGTTCAAGAGTATTTAATCGACGGTGAGCATTTAACGGTAAATCCTTTGGATTTGAGCTGTCGTACGGTGGAGTCTAATTTGACTTTGTTTTTGAGCGGCAAGATACCTTTGGCTAATTTGAAAAAAAGTATTCGCCAGAGCTCTTTTGAGATAAGCAAAATTGTTCCAGCTCCGATTTTATCTGCATTAGCGGTGTTAAATGCTGAAGAAAAAGAGTTAGGTTGTTGTGTGATTGATATTGGTGCTGGTACTACCGATGTTGTGGTTTATGAAAGTGGTTTTGTTCGTTATATGATTTCAATTCCAATTGGTGGTGAAGATATTACTCGTGATATTGCGAGCGTATTAAAAGTAGCACGGAATTTAGCTGAAGATTTGAAGCTTACTCATGGAGCTTGTGTGCATCATGCTGGTAAATCAAATGAAGGAATTAGTTTAATTGATCATCGCGGTGAAAGTATCCTAATCTCTCGTAAATTATTGAATGATGTGATTTCTGAGCGGATGAAAGATATTTTACAGATTGTGAAAACTCAATTAAATAACAGTCATCTATATGATATAATCGACTCTGGAGTAGTTATAACTGGTGGCGGAGCATTACTTAATAATGTTAAGGAGTTTGCTGCTAAGTTTTTTGATGTTCAGGTCAGAATTGGGGTTCCACGTTATGAAGGTGATTTCGCCGATATCGTGTGTAATCCTAAATTTAGTACAGCAATTGGCGCTTTATATTTTGCCAATGACTTTATGCTAGATAATAAATATGCCAGTGAATTTAAACCAATTTCAGAACATGGTTCTGCATTAGGCAAGATTAAAAATTTTTTCAAAAATATGTAAAGGGTTAAAGATGAACCATTTCTTTGATGTATCGGATAATGAAAGTAGTTATAGTTTGGCTGAAGTAATGACTCACGAGGGTGAGGTTATTAAGGTCATTGGTGTTGGCGGTGGCGGTTGTAATGCTGTGGATAATATGATGCGCATTGGTATTAAACATGTTGAATATATTTGTGCGAATACTGATGCTAAGGCATTAAGCCGTAATAAAGCTCATCATTTGATTCAACTTGGACATAGTTTAACTCGTGGTCTTGGTGCAGGTAGTGTTCCTGAAGTTGGTAAAAAAGCGGCAATGGAAGATCGTGAGAAATTAGCATCGCTATTAAAAGGTACCGATATGCTATTTATTGCTTCAGGTATGGGTGGCGGCACAGGAACTGGAGCAGCTCCTGTGATTGCAGATATTGCGCGTAGTTTAAATATTTTAACCGTTGGGGTTGTAACGCGCCCATTCCAGTATGAAGGCGAGAAGCGTAGTAAAATTGCTGATGACGGTATTAATGAAATGCGTAAATATGTTGACTCATTAATTGTGATTCCGAATGAGAAGTTGATGACTGAACTGGATGAAGATGTTTCAATGCGTGACGCATTTGCTGCCGCTGATGAAGTTTTACGCGGTGCCGTTGGTGGTATTACAGAAGTAATTAAAACTCCTGGTCTGATTAGTTTGGATTTCGCTGATGTCAAGACAGTTATGTCTGGACGTGGAATTGCGATGATGGGATCTGGTTCAGCAAAAGGCCAACACCGCGCTACTGAAGCGACAGAAAAAGCAATTTATAGTCCGTTATTGGATGATGTTTCATTGGATGGCGCACGTGGTGTTTTGGTTAATATTTCTTCGGCGCCTGGTGCTTTGAAAATGCGTGAATATCATGAAATCATTGGTATGATTCAAGACAAAATTCATCCAGATGCGGACTTTAAGGCTGGAATGGCAGAAGTTGAAGATATGGATGAAGAAGAAATTCGTGTGACTGTGATTGCAACTGGTTTGAATGATTTACAGAGTGTGGAGTCGCAAGTCTTGATGCGTGAAGAAAACGCTACTTTAGATAGTAATAATTCAGCTAATTTTGATGTAGCTGAAACTATTTCTCCAAATAATCAATTTGCTAGTTTTAATAAAAATGCATTCTCAACTCCAGCGTTTTTCCGGAAAAACCGTTCATGATTTATCAACGTACGATAAAAGCACCAATTAACGCAATTGGTGTTGGACTCCATTCTGGTTGTCGTGTATCGTTAACGTTACTTCCTGCTGCGGCTGATCAAGGAATCGTTTTTGTGCGAACTGACTTACCCGGTCAGCCAAAAGTTAAGTGTCATCCATTTCTGATTAATGATACGCGTTTATCGTCAACTTTGGTAGATGAGAATCAGGTTCGAGTTGGAACAATTGAGCATTTGATGTCAGCATTTGCGTGTTTTGGCATTGACAATGTGGTAGTTGAACTATCAGCGCAAGAAACTCCGATTATGGATGGATCGTCGAATTCATTTTTGTATTTGTTAGAGCAAGCTGGAGTTATTGATCAGACGGCTAAAAAGAAATATATTCGAATTAAACAAGAAATTGAAGTTCGCGATGAAAAAGACAATAAATGGGTTAAATTTACCCCTTTTGAAGGCTATAAAGTTAAAATTATCACCGATTTTGGTGGTCATCCAGTGTTTAAGCAAGAATATAGCACTTTTGAAGCTGATTTTGCGAAACATTCGTATATTGAAGAAATTAGCCGTGCTCGTACGTTCGGGTTTATGTATCAAGTTGAACATATGCGTAAAAACGGCTTGGGCTTAGGTGGTAATTTAAATAATGCGATTGTGCTAGATGAAGAAAGTGTCTTGAATGAGGGTGGGTTGCGCTTTCCTGATGAATTTGTCCGGCATAAGATTTTGGATGCGATTGGCGATCTGTATATTGTTGGTCACCAAATAATCGGAGCATTCGAAGGTTATCGTTCAGGCCATGCAATTAATAATCAGTTATTACGTAAGTTACTCAATAATCCTGAGAGCTGGGAGTTTGTAACTTTTAATGATTCTGAGGATGTTCCCTCGAGTTTTCATTATATAAAATAATTTAGTAAGATGTCATTGTGACATCTTTTGTTTTTGGTAGTTTATTATCGGTTGGGTTTTAAAATGAATGCATGTTTTTTTTGTAATAATTTAGGTGGTGAAGTTTTATTTCGCAATGAATTGTATCGAATTATTTTAGTCGACGATGCCAACTATCCTGGTTATTTGCGGGTGGTTTTGAATCAACATTTTAAAGAGTTAACAGATTTATCTACCGAAGATAATTTAACTATTTATGCTGCAGTGGTTAAATGTGAGCAAATTTTGCGTCAGTTATTTAAACCTGAAAAAATTAATTTGGCGAGCTTTGGTAATTTGACACCACATGTACATTGGCATATTATTCCACGGTTTACTGTAGATAGACACTTCCCAAATCCAACTTGGGGTGAGGTCATGAATCCTGTCTATGTGCCTAGTTCAGATACTTTACTAGCTCAACAAAACCTAATTCAACAATTTCACTCTTTATTTTTAGCGTAGGTAATTATGCACGAATTTGTACATTTGCGGCTGCATACGGAATTTTCTGTTACTGATGGTATATTGCGGATTAAGGGCGTGATTAAGCAAGCGGTTGATCACAAGATGTTAGCTTTGGCTCTGACGGATCGACATAATATGTTTGGTCTAGTCAAATTTTATAGTGGCTGTCGTTCTAAGGGTATAAAGCCTATTTTAGGTAGTGAGGTGAATGTTCAGTGTGAAGAATTTAATTATCGTGTGATTTTGTTAGCTAAAAATCTTGTCGGTTATCGACAAATTTGTGATTGGCTGACGCGCTCTTATGTTGAAAATAAGATTGTCGATGTGCCGCACATTAAAGAAGAGTGGTTACTTGATGATGGTCTTCAGTCTGATGTGATTGTACTTTCTGGTGGTGTTTTTGGTGATATAGGCAAATTATGCAAACAGCGTAAATTTGTTGAAGCAAAAACAAAAGCAGCGCGCTGGCAAGCTTGCTATACAGATAATTACTTTTTAGAATTACAGCGTTTTCAACGTGAAGAAACTAATGAATTAATTGAATTATCTGTGCAAATTGGTAGTGAGATTGGTATTCCAGTAGTTGCGACTCATCCGATTCAATTTGCTAAGCCAGATGATTATGTGGCACATGAAGTGAGAGTTTGTATTGCCGACGGCGAGATGTTAGATGATGGTGGTCGTCAACCTAAATATAGCCAAGATCAGTACTTTAAATCTGTGGCGGAGATGAATGAGTTGTTTAGTGATATTCCTGCTGCAATTCATAATAGCGTCGAAATCGCGCGTAAATGTAATTTGGAAATTACCTTAGGTAAGTATTTTTTACCAGATTTTGCTACGCCAAATGGTGAGCCTCTGGAAGAGTATTTATCTGTTTTAACTCATGCTGGGCTTGATCAGCGTATGCTAGAATTATTTCCAGAGGAACAAAAAAGATCCAGTGAAGAACATACTTATCGTTCGCGCTTGGAACTTGAGATTGAAACTATTATTCAGATGGGATTTGCTGGTTATTTTTTAATTGTTGCTGATTTCATCATTTGGGCGAAGCAAAATAACGTCCCAGTTGGACCAGGACGTGGTTCTGGAGCTGGTTCGTTGGTAGCATTTTCACTTGGAATTACCGATATTGATCCGTTACGCTATAGTTTACTTTTTGAGCGTTTTTTGAATCCAGAGCGCGTGTCGATGCCAGATTTTGATATTGATTTTTGTCAAGAAACCCGGGAAAAAGTAATTCACTATGTGCAAGATAAATATGGTGCTAATGCAGTATCACAAATTGCTACTTTTGGTACGATGACTTCTAAAGCGGTAATTAAAGATGTTGGGCGTGTTCTTGGTTTGCCTTATGGCTTATGTGATTCATTATCGAAATTAATTTTAAATACTCCTGCCAAAAGTTATGGTTTACTTGAGGCTTATGATGAATTCCCTGAACTTAAGCAACGTATTGATAATGCTGATGATGAAGTGCGGCGCTTATGGGATATGTCTCTGCAATTAGAAGATGTGACTCGTAACGTAGGTAAGCACGCAGCAGGGGTTTTGATCGCTCCGAGTAAATTATCTGATTTTTGTCCACTTTATCTTGCTGATGGAATGCAGACTTCACAATTAGATAAAGATGATGTGGAATCAATTGGTCTAGTTAAGTTTGACTTTTTAGGGCTACGTAACCTGACGATTATTTTGGAAGCGGTCAAAAATATTGCCAAGTTACACGGGAAAGAATTGCATCTTTCTAATTCAGAATTTGATGATCCATATGTGTATAAATTGTTGCAGGCAGGAAATACTTCGGCGGTGTTCCAGCTAGAGTCGCAGGGAATGAAGCGCTTATTGGTTAAATTAGAGCCAAGTCGTTTTGAAGATATTATTGCGGTTTTGGCATTATATCGTCCAGGCCCTCTTGGCTCAGGGATGGTAGATGACTTCGTTAAGCGTAAAAAAGGTGAGGCCGAAATTGATTATTTTCATCCAGATTTACGTGAATCACTTGATCCAACCTACGGGGTAATTGTATACCAAGAGCAAGTGATGCAGATCTCGCAGATCATCGGTGGTTATACACTGGGTGGTGCGGATTTATTGCGTCGTGCGATGGGTAAAAAGAAAAAAGAGGAGATGGATAAACATCGTGCCTTATTTACCGATGGTGCGTTGAAAAAAGGTTATGAGGCTGCACTAGCAGAAAAGCTTTTTGATCTGATGGCGATGTTTGCTGAATATGGATTTAATAAATCACATACTGCCGCCTATGCGGTAATTTCTTATCATACTGCATATTTAAAGGCTTATTATCCAGCATGTTTTATGGCGGCAACTCTTTCCTCAGAGTTGGATAAAACCGATAAACTCTATGAATTTTATCAGGATTGCTTGGCTAATGATTTGATTGTTTTACCACCAGATATTAATCAATCATATTATCGTTTTACACCAGTTGCGATTGAACAAAAAGATAAAGTTGAATATGGCATTCGTTATGCCTTGGGTGCAGTTAAAGGGCTTGGGCAAAATGTCGTCGATGTTATTGTGAATGAGCGAGAGAAGAACGGTAATTTTATTGATTTAATTGATTTTTGTCGGCGAGTTGACAAAAAAGTTATGAATAAGCGCACGCTTGAGAATTTAGTTAAAGCCGGGTGTTTTGATAGTATTGAGTCAAATCGAGCATATTTATTTCGTAATTTAAGCAAAATTATGGAGCATATTGAACAAGAGCGAGTTAACGAAAATCAAGGATCACTATTTGATGTGTTTGCTGGTGATGAGGCGCAGAATATTCAGCAAATTAACTTGGATTCATATCCGGAGTTTACTTTAAAAGAACAACTCACGCTAGAAAAACAAGCGATTGGTTATTATTTGACGGCAAGCTTATTTGATGAATATCATGATATCGCCAAAAAATTAGAAATAATGCCATTAAGCAAATTTAATACCGAAGATGAAGACATTCAAGAAATTATTAACGCGCGTTATGCTAAACTTAAACCAAAGGTTTTGATTGCAGGAATCATTAATTATATGGGTTCGCGTCCTACCCGAAAAGGCGGCAAAATTGCTTTTATTCGAATTGAAGATGCTAGTGGTGAACTTGAGTTTGTAGTATTTAATGATGAGTTTGAGAAATACAAGCATTTATTTAAAATTGATGAACTAGTTTTTGTCGAGGGTGAAGTTATTTATGACTCATTCCGTAATGAAGTTAAAGTTAATGCTAGTCAAGTTTTTCAATTAGATGAAGTTATTCAAAACCGAGTTAGCTCTGTAGAGCTAAGTTTTAACTCTCAGCATGATTGGAATAAAATAAAGACAATTTTACAGTTATCTGTGGATGGCTCGAGTAGCGTTAAGTTAAATTATGCGAATTCTCACGCTGAATGTAGTTTAGTTTTGGGGGATTCTGCCAGATTTAGTCCGAATTATGCGAATTTAGAACAACTAAGTGATATAGTTGGAAAAACTCACTGGAGACTGCAGTTAAATAGGGTATAATAATGACTTTGTAAATTATTTTTGTTGAATTATTTGGATTAAGTATGAGTCAAGCCATAAATATTGTGATTTTAGCTGCTGGTCAGGGCAAACGTATGAATTCCGCGTTGCCAAAAGTGCTACATAAGATTAGCACCAAGCCAATGTTGCAGCGAGTGATTGAAACTGCCGCGTTATTAAAGCCAAGTAAATTGGTGGTGGTTTATGGGCATGGTGGGGAACAAGTACAGGGCGCAATGAATCAAGTTTTTGGCGCAGGAGTAATTACTTGGGCTCATCAAGATCGTCAGCTTGGAACTGGACACGCGTTAAAATGTGCTCTGCCATACTTAGATCAAAGTGGTTTAACGTTGGTATTATACGGTGATGTTCCGTTGATCAATGTTGCAACATTGGAGCAAATGTTAGCTAAGTACCAACAAAATTTGGTAGTGCTAACGGACAAAGTTGATCAGCCACATGGTTATGGACGAATTGTGCGTGATGCTAATGGTAAAATTGTACGTGTTGTTGAAGAAAAAGATGCTACTTCAGCTGAGCGGTTAATTAATGAAATTAATACTGGTTTTTATCTGCTGCCAAATCAATATCTACCTCAATGGTTAGATAATTTATCCAATAATAACAGTCAAGGTGAATATTACCTGACCGATGTAGTTGAGTTGGCTGATAAGCAAAATATTGCAATTGATTATGTTTTAGCGGCGCAGTCTTATGAAGTGCTAGGTGTGAATAATAAATTGCAACTTGAACAGTTGGAGCGTTTTTATCAAATTATTCAAGCGAATAAGTTGCTTGAGGCTGGGATTACTTTGTATGATAAACAGCGAATTGATGTACGTGGTAGTCTAACTGCGGGGAGTGATTGCTCAATTGACGTGAATTGTATATTTGAGGGTGCGGTTATATTGGGTAATAATGTTCAAATCGGAGCTGGGTGCCATTTAAAAAATGTGACGATTGCGAATAATGTTACAATCAAAGCTTATTCAATTTTGGAAGATGCTGTGGTTGCCGATGGTGTGCAAATTGGTCCGTATGCACGATTACGTCCAGGCAGTAATTTGGCTGAAAATAGTCATGTGGGTAATTTTGTTGAAATAAAAAATAGTTCGGTAGGGATAGGTTCTAAGGTGAACCATCTGACGTACATTGGCGATGCTCAAATTGGTAATCAAGTCAATGTTGGTGCTGGTAGTGTTACTTGTAATTATGACGGTAAGAATAAATTTAAGACTATAATTGGTGATAATGTGTTTGTCGGTTCTGGCACTATGATGGTTGCGCCAGTGACCATCAATAATGGAAGTTTAATCGGAGCTGGTTCGGTAATCACCAATGATACCCCAGCAAATGAGTTAACCGTTGCACGAGCAAAACAAGTTACGGTTGATGGTTGGCTTAAAAGCAATAAAAAATAAGGAATGGTTATGCGTATTAAAAATTTAGCTAGTTTGCTTGGCTTGGCAGCAGCTATGACGGGTTGTGGTCTATTTGGGCCAACTTATTCTAAACCGAATACAGATGATCCACAGTCTTTCCCTAGCCGTGATATTCTAGCAGTAACTGAAAGTGCTAATTTACCAGCGATGGCGTGGTGGAAATCATTTAATGACCCACAATTAAATCAATTAATTGAGAGTGCATTACGCAATAACAATAATATTCAGGCTGCGATTGGTAATATTGTAGCGGCGCAGGGACAATTACGTTCGGTGCAATTTGCATGGATTCCAACGGCTACTGCTAATGCTGCTTACAGCAGTAAAAGCTTTATTGGTGAGGGTTATAATTTTGCTGGGACTCCATCTTATTCATTGAATATATTCCAACAAATTCGCTCGCAACAGTATGCTGAAGCTAATTATCAAGCTGTTCGTGCTGCCAAAGATACGGTGCGTTTAAGCGTAATTAGTCAAACGGCAACAGGTTATTTTACTTTGCTGGGTCAAGATTACCAATTGCAATTGCAAAAACAATTAGTTAGTGACTTGAAAGCATTGCTTGATTTTGCACAAATTGAGTACAAAGCTGGATATTTCTCGTTGTATACAGTACAAAGTTATCAACAACAATATGATTCTGCTTTAGCGCAAATTCCAATTATTGAGAATAATATCGTTGCTTCGCAGAATGCATTACGTGTTTTATTAAATCAAAACCCAGGTGATATTAAACGTGGTTTGAAATTCACTGAGCTGAATAGTTATGGTGTAATTCCTGCTAATATCCCATCGACAGTATTAAGAAATCGCCCAGATGTTCGTCAATCTGAACAACAATTGATGGCGGCAAATGCAAATATTGGAGTTGCAACTTCAACTTTCTTCCCAAGCATTAGTTTAACAGGTACTACAGGTGGAACTGCGGCTTCTTCATTAAGTGGTTTATTCCAACCTGGTTCTGATTATTGGGTGCAAGCGGCTGGTGTTGCGATGCCAATCTTGAACTTTGGGATTTATGGTCAAATTCAAACGGCTAAAGGTCAATATTATGAAGCTTACTATAATTATTTGAATACAGTGCGTTCTGCATTTGCTGCAGTAGATAATGATTTGTCGGCACATCAACAATTGACTGTAAGTTTGAAAACTCAAATTGAAGGTTATAATAGTAGTAAATTGGCATATAAATTAGCTGAATCCAGCTATACTCAGGGCTTGTATAGTAAGCCTCAGTTATTGCAAAATGCAGTAACAATGGATCAATCAGCATTGGTTGTTCAGCAAAGCAAATTGCAACAATTAGGCACGATTGTACAGTTGTATCAGGATTTAGGTGGTGGTTATAGCTATCATAATTTTGAAAGCACCAATAAATTTGGTGACGGACATGATTGGGATTAAAAAGGATTTATGAGCGATGCAAAATAGAATAAGTGGTAAAACGGTTTTAATTACAGGTGCAAGTTCTGGAATTGGTGCTGCTTGTGCTAAAGAATTTGCGCGCTATGGTGCTAATTTAGTTTTAGCCGCCCGTCGTGTCGAGCGTTTGGAACAACTTAAAGATGATTTGCAACATGAGTTTGATGTTAAAATTTTTGTGATTGGCATGGATGTAACTAACTCGAAACAAGTTGCAACCGCGCTCAATCATTTGCCAGACGCAATTCAGCAGATTGATATTTTGATTAATAATGCTGGGTTAGCCTTGGGTTTAGATACTTTGGTCGAAGATGATGTCAGTAATTGGGAAACCATGATTGATACTAATATCAAGGGTTTTCTAGCGGTTTTACGTATTGTTAGCAAACAGATGGTAAAACAAAAAAGTGGGCATATCATTAATATTGGCTCGGTAGCTGGTGTTGAATCTTATGCTAAAGGTGGTGTTTATTGCGCAACCAAACACGCGGTACATGCAATTAGCCAAAGCTTACGTGAAGAAATGGTTGAGCATGGTGTTAAGGTTAGTGAAATACTTCCTGGTGCAGTTAATACCGAATTTAGTAAAGTACGGTTTCATGGTGATGATGAACGCGCTCAAAGTGTTTATCAAGGGTTTGAACCATTGGTTGCGGAAGATATTGCTGAGTTAATTGTTTATAATGCAAATCTTCCATATCGTGTAAATTTGGCAGAATGCTTGGTTTTAGCTGGTGCGCAATCGCGAGCAACCAAAATTCATCGTCAAATTTAGCGAATTGTAATCAGTAGCGCAAACAGGCGGTTTCTTGAGACTGCCTGTTTGTGTTTATATATAAGTGAGTAAATATGACTCTGTTAGAGTGTCTTTCTGCAGTTGTTATTGCTACTTATTAAGCCTAATTTAATAGGCATAACACTCAGAAAGGAAATTAAATGAGTATTAGTTTTAGTGATTTTAACCTTAGCGCGGAGATGGTTGCCGCATTAGCCGAAAAAGGCTTTACAAATCCAAGTCCAATTCAGGCCTTGGTGATTCCTGAATTTTTACGTGAAAAAGCCAATATTATTGGTCAAGCACAAACTGGAACTGGTAAGACTGCAGCGTTCAGTATTCCAATTATTGAAACAATTACTAAAAGTGGTTCAATAAAAGCGATTGTTTTGACGCCAACCCGTGAATTAGCGGTACAGGTTTGTGAAGAAATGTATTCATTGATTGGTAAACGTGATTTACGTATTTCTGCGGTATATGGTGGTGCATCGATTGAGAATCAAGTGCGTAACATCAAACGTGGTAGCGATATCATTGTTGGGACACCTGGTCGTGTAATGGATTTAATGGATCGTGGCGTAATTAATTTACGCGACCTAGAGTTTTTTGTTCTTGATGAGGCTGATGAAATGTTAAACATGGGCTTTGTTGATGATATTGAAAAGATTTTACAAACAACGAATCCTGAGAAAAAAATGTTGTTCTTCTCAGCAACGATGCCAAGTTCAATTTTGCAAATTGCTAAAAAGTACATGGGGCAATTTAAAACGCTTAAAGTTGAAAACAAAGAAGTTACAACTAAATTAACTGAACAAATTTATTTTGAAGTGCGTGAAACTGATAAGTTTGAAGCTCTGTGCCGCGTTTTGGATTTTGAACAAGATTTCTTTGGAATCATTTTTTGCCGTACTAAAATTGAAGTTGATGAAGTTAGTAAACATCTTAAAAACCGTAGTTATGCGGTGGATTCTTTACACGGTGATATTACTCAATCGCAACGGACAAAAACTTTGGCTGAATTCAAAGAAAAAATCGTTAATATTTTGGTCGCAACTGATGTTGCCGCACGTGGTATTGATGTGAATAACTTAACTCACGTGATTAATTATTCAATTCCGCAAGAAGCTGAATCATATGTACATAGAATTGGTCGTACTGGTCGTGCAGGACAAAAAGGGATTGCGATTACTTTTGTAACTCCTCGTGAAATGTCACGCTTAGGTATGATTAAGAAAGTTGCTAAAGCAGACATTAAAAAGCAAGAAGTTCCACAAATTAAAGATATCATCAACGCTAAAGTTGAATATTTACAAGCTTGTTTGAGTGAAATTGTTGCCGAGAAAGATTATGATAGTTACAATTTCTTGGCTAAGAAAATTTTGGCGGATAATCAACCTGAAGTTGCTTTGGCGGCGTTGTTGCGTCATCAATATCAAGATGAGTTCTTGCCTGAGAGCTATGCTAAAATTGAGCAAAGCCGTAGTCAAGTATCGGGTGATAATGTGAAATTATTTATTGGCTTAGGTAAAATTGATGGAATGAATCCTCGCGCATTATTGGATGTTTTGCATCAAAATTGTAAAACACCAGGGCGTAAAGTGCGCGATATCCGTATCTTGGAGAAATTCTCTTTTATCACAGTGCCACTAGATGAAGCTGAAATTATTATGCGTAAATTGAATCAAAAAAATAAACGCATGGTAGAAGTTGCTAAGAGTTAATTTTAGTTAATTCAACGATAAAATAAGCACAGATTAAACCCTGTGCTTATTTTCATTTCAACTACTTAGATATGGTAAAATCTTGGGTTAAGACATATTTTAGTGTGATTAATTAAAGTGGCATGGTCAGTAGAAAACTAATTAAATTTAGCATGCTTAGATTCTAAAAATAGTTAGAAAAAGGTTTATTAATGAGTAAAGAGCAACCCCCTGTAATTCATTCTTTTGCTAGTGAAGTTGTTAATATCAATATTGAAGAGGAAATGAAACAGTCCTATCTTGATTATGCGATGAGCGTAATTGTGGGACGTGCATTACCTGATGTGCGCGATGGTTTAAAACCAGTACACCGCCGCGTACTATTTTCAATGTATGAAGTTTCCAATGATTGGAATAAACCTTACAAAAAATCAGCAAGGATTGTCGGGGATGTGATGGGTAAGTATCACCCACATGGTGATTTAGCTATTTACGATACGATTGTGCGGATGGCGCAGCCTTTCTCCCTACGTTATATGTTAGTTGATGGGCAGGGTAACTTTGGTTCTGTCGATGGTGATCGTGCGGCGGCAATGCGTTATACCGAGATGCGCATGTCTAAAATTGCACATGAAATGTTAGCTGATATTGATAAAGAAACGGTTAACTTTGGTCCAAATTATGATGGTTCTGAGCATGAGCCTTTGGTCTTGCCAACTAAGATTCCTAATTTATTAGTTAATGGAGCTACTGGGATTGCGGTTGGGATGGCAACTAATATGCCACCACATAATTTGAGTGAAGTAATTGATGCTTGTTTGGCATTACTTGCGAATCCAGAAATTACACTTGAAGAGATCATTGAAATTATTCCCGCGCCAGATTTTCCAACGGCAGGAATTATTTTTGGGATAAAAGATATTCATCAGGGTTACCGTACTGGTCGCGGTCGAGTAATTATGCGCGCACGCACGCATTTTGAAGAAATCGGCAATTCGCGTGAGGCGATTGTTATTGATGAGCTACCGTACCAAGTTAATAAAGCCAAATTATGTGAACGGATTGGCGAACTAGTTAAAGAAAAATTGGTTGAAGGTATTAGCGAGATTCGTGATGAATCGGATAAATCAGGGATGCGCGTGGTAATTGAGTTACGTCGCAATGAAAATGCAAGCGTTATTCTCAATAACTTATATAAATTAACTCAAATGCAAGATAGCTTTGGGATTAACATGGTGGCATTGGTGAATGGCCAACCACGTTTATTAAATTTGAAATCAATTATTGAAGAATTTATTTACCACCGTCGTGAGGTTGTTACACGCCGTACAGTATTTGAGTTACGCAAAGCCAAAGAGCGTGGACATACGTTGGAAGGTTTGGCAATTGCTCTAGCTAACGTGACTGAAATGATTGAAATTATCAAATCTTCAATGACACGTGGTGAAGCTAAAACTCGTTTGATGGCTCGTAGTTGGGAATCAAGCTTAGTTTTATCGATGATGGAACGTGTTGATGTAGCGCAGGTGCGTCCAGATAACTTGGAACCACAATTTGGTTTACATGGTACAAATTATTTCTTATCAGATGCACAAGCACAAGCAATTCTAGAAATGCAGTTACAACGTTTAACTGGTCTTGAACAAGATAAAATCACTAAAGAATATCAAGAAATCATGGATTTGATTATTGATTTGATTGATATTTTAAATCGTCCAGAACGGGTTAATCAAATTATTTCTGATGAAATGTTGGCTATCAAACAACAGTTCGGTGATGCACGTCGCTCGGAAATTCAATTTGATTCTGCCGATATTAACATGGAAGACTTAATTAAACCACGTGATATGGTGGTGACATTATCTAAAGAAGGTTATGTAAAAACTCAAGCGGTTGATGAATACCGTACCCAAAAACGTGGTGGGCGTGGTAAAACTGCGGCGTCAACTAAAGAAGACGATTTTATCCAAAATTTATTTACTGCGCATACACATGATTATGTGTTGTGCTTCTCGACTTTGGGTCGGATGTATTGGTTAAAAGTGTATAATTTACCTGAGGGCAGCCGTACTACGCGTGGTCGTCCAATTGTTAATTTATTGCCGTTACAGGTTGATGAAAAAATTACCAATATTCTACCAGTTAAAGAATTTAGTGAAGATCAATTTATCTTCATGGTGACTGAACAAGGTATTGTTAAGAAGACTGATTTGGCGGCATTTGCCCGTCCAAATGCGCGTGGAATTATTGCGATTAACTTGGATGAAGAAGATAAATTGGCTGGTGTCGCTTTGACTAATGGTAAACATGAAATTATGTTGTTCTCGGACGGTGGTAAAGCTGTGCGGTTTAACGAAGAAGAAGTTCGTGGTATGGGACGCCAAGCTCGTGGAGTTAAAGGTATTAAACTGGGCAAAGATTGCAAAGTTGTTGCATTATTGACGACAGATGATATTAAAGCGAATGTGTTAACTGCGACTGAAAATGGTTATGGTAAACGCACCACGGTTGAAGAGTATCGTTTGGCATCGCGCGGTACCCAAGGGGTAAAAGCAATTGGTGAATCAGTGCGTAATGGTAAGTTAGTTGCTGCCAAATTAGTTGCTGACGGCGATGAAATTATGTTGATTACAACTGGTGGTGTATTGATTCGAACCAAAGTTGATAGTATTCGTGAGACGGGTCGTTCGGCTCAAGGAGTTAAATTAATTGATTTAGGTAATGATGAGAAATTAGTTGACCTAGAGAAAGTAATTGAGACCGAGGCTGATGATGATCAAGATACTAATGTTTCATTGGTATAGCCATTCCTAATTTAAAACCCCATACCATTGGTATGGGGTTTTATGCTGCGTATTCTAAATATTTTACTGATTATTAAAATACAGACAAGAATGATGATTTTTAAATTTAGCATATTTGAAAATAGGTTAAATTAATTATACTTATAAGGTGATGAATTGAGATGACTACAAAATTTTTACCATTTGCCTTGCCAGATATTGGCGAAGAGGAAATAAATGAAGTTGTAAATACTTTACGCTCGGGGTGGGTAACCACAGGTCCAAAAACTAAACAATTTGAAGAAGAGTTTGCCAAGTATATCGGTGGTAATGTTGAAGCGATTTCAGTTAATTCAGCAACAGCTGGGCTACATTTAGCACTTGAAGCCTGTGGCATAAGTTACGGTGATGAGGTAATTATTCCAACACTAACTTTTACTGCAACTGGTGAAATTGTGCGTTACTTAGGAGCAGATCCAATTTTTGTCGATTGTGATCTAGACACATTGTGTATTGATGTCGCACAAATTGAAAGTAAAATTACCGCAAAAACTAAAGCGATTATTCCAGTGCACATGGCTGGATTAGCCTGTGATATGGAGGCAATTCTAGTCATTGCCAAAAAGCATAATTTACGTGTAATTGAAGATGCTGCACATACTTGTCCAAGCAAAATTAATAATGTCATGATTGGTCAACATGACTCTGATGCGATTGTGTATAGTTTTTATGCTACCAAAACAATTACTACTGGTGAAGGTGGCATGATTGTGACCAAAAATGCCGAGTTGGCAAAACGCTGTAAAATTATGCGCTTGCATGGAATTAGTCGTGATGCATTTGATCGTTACACGTCAACCAAACCAGCTTGGTTTTATGAAATTGTTGCCCCTGGTTATAAGTATAATTTAACAGATATTGCCAGTAGCTTAGGATTGTGTCAGTTGGCTAAAGCTGATCGCTTTCAGGCACGCCGTCAAGCTATGGCGGAGCGTTATTTAGTTGAATTAGCAGATTTGCCAATTAAACTACCACCACGGATTAAAAATCCTGCAACCGACCTACATTCATGGCACTTATTTTGCTGTCAATTGACAACTACTAAAATCAGTCGCGATGAATTTATTCTGGCGATGAGTGAACTGGGGATTGGTACTTCGGTGCACTTTATTCCTTTGCATTTACAACCATATTGGCAAGAACGCTATAATTTATTACCTGAGCAATTTCCTAATGCGAGTCAATATTTTAACTGTGCGGTTAGTTTACCACTGTATACTAAGATGACTGATGATGATCAGACACTGGTTATTGCAGCGGTACGGCAGATTTTGCTCGGTCTATAGTGAGCTAATGTGAAAATAAAACGCTTATTTGATTTAATCTGTGCCTTAGTTGGATTAATTGTTTTATCGCCAATTTTGGTGGTAATCATGTTGCTAATTAAATTTACCTCATCAGGGCCAATATTTTTTCGCCAAACGCGAGTTGGGCAATATGAAGAATTATTTCAAATACATAAATTTCGCACGATGGTGGTTAATGCTGAAGCGCGTGGTTTGAAAATTACAATTGGACGTGATCCAAGAATTACTCCAATTGGCCATTTTTTACGTAAAACCAAACTTGATGAATTACCACAATTGATTGATGTGGTTTTAGGCAAGATGTCATTAGTTGGGCCACGTCCAGAAGTGCCTGAATATATTCAATACTATTCAGATAAAATGCGCGGAATTATTTTTAGTGTACGTCCAGGGATTACAGACTGGGCCTCGATTAAAATGATTGATGAGAGTGAAATTTTAGCGCGTGCAAGTGATCCACAACATGCGTATATTCAACAAATTCTTCCTGAAAAATTATCTTATGCTGCACGTTATGTTCAGACGCGCAGCTTAAAATTAGATATTTATTTAATTCTATTAACCATAGGTAAGATTTTTACTCGTTAAGCAAGAGAGAAGTTTAATTATGTTGCAGATTCTAAAAGATAAAATTGCTTATTTATTTAAGTGGGAAATTTTAGCATTGCTAGTTGTGGATTGTTTATTATTGCCATTAGCATTATTTACTGCAGTTTGGTTACGACTTGGTGCGGAGTGGGATCCTAAAATTACACCGCATATTTGGATTTTCTTTAGTCTACCATTATGGACGGTGCCAATTTTTATTCAGTTAGGTTTATATCGCGCAATTATTAAATTTCTTGATGATGCAGTGGTTTATATTGTCTTCATGGGTGTAACTGCTTCGGTTTTAATTTTGACAGTATTTATTTACTTTAGTCATGCATCAGCATTTCCGCGCACCGCAATTATTATTTACTGGTTATTTGCTTTAGCATATATTGGTGGTAGTCGGTTTATGTTACGCGGTGTATTGCGTAAAATTGGTTATAATGCAAATGCAAAATCAGTGGCGGTATATGGCGCTGGTAGTGCTGGGGTTCAATTGGTAAGTTCTTTGGTTCATGGTTTTGAATATGCACCAATGTTTTTTATTGATGATGATGAAAAGAAATGGCACACAACAATTCGTGGTATTAAAGTTTATGCACCTCATGAATTGGCTAAAGCAAGTGAATTGTATAATATTGAGCAAGTATTATTGGCAATTCCATCGGTTGCGGTGAGTCGTCGACGTGAGATTATTCAAGCTATTGAAAACTGTTCCTTGTATGTTAAAACTTTGCCGGGTATGTCTGCAATGGTCAGTGGCGAAGTAAAATTCTCCGACATTAAAGATGTTGAAATTGAAGACTTGCTTGGGCGTTTACCCGTACCTGCGAATCAAGATTTATTGACTAAAAACATTGTTAACAAAGTAGTTCTGGTAACAGGAGCAGGTGGGTCAATTGGTAGTGAGTTAACTCGACAAATTGCGAATTTACGTCCGCAAAAATTAATTCTGTTGGATTCTTCGGAGTTTGCATTATACACAATTGAGCAAGAGTTACGTATTCATTATGCGTATATCAATGTGAGTGTTATTTTGGGTAATGTTACACATGCTAGAATGGTTGAAGATGTGTTACATAAGTACCGCGTTAATACAATTTACCATGCTGCAGCCTATAAACACGTCCCTATGGTTGAGGCTAATCCGCTCTCTGGTTTAGAAAATAATGTTTTAGGAACTTACGTTGTGGCACAAGCCGCATTGAATGCTAAAGTCGACAATATGGTGCTAATTTCAACCGATAAAGCGGTTCGTCCAACTAATGTGATGGGAGCTTCAAAACGCTTGGCGGAGTTGACACTACAGGCATTTGCCGATCATTCTGGTCATACGGTTTATAACATGGTGCGTTTTGGCAATGTCTTGGGCTCATCGGGTTCAGTGGTGCCCTTATTTAAACGCCAGATTAAAGCTGGTGGCCCAATTACGGTAACACATCCAGATATAATCCGTTATTTTATGACGATCCCCGAAGCTGTTGAGTTAGTCATACAAGCTGGGAATATGGCTAAGGGTGGTGAGGTATTTGTTTTGGATATGGGTGATCCAGTTAAAATTGTTGATTTAGCGAAGAAGATGATTTATTTAAGTGGCTTTACTGTACGTGATTTTGATAACGTTGATGGCGATATTGAGATTAAATTTACTGGATTGCGTCCAGGTGAAAAATTGTATGAAGAATTACTTATTGGTGATAATCCATCACAAACTGAGCATCAGAGGATTATGAAAGCGAATGAGAAATTTATTAAATTAGATGAGCTGAATCCTAAACTTGCACTGTTGCGGGATTTTGTGCAGAGTGGTGAATCAAAGCATGCACTTTCATTACTGCAGGAGTTAGTTCATGAGTATAAACCAGCACTTAACTAGGACCTTGAATTATGCGAGTATTTAAGTAATTATTTATAGTTTGTCTATTTTAATATAAAGCACACCGATTTTGGTGTGCTTTTATTTATTCAATGCATTAGTTTAATGGAATTAATTGACTACACAAATTTGGATTATTCGGGTAATATAAAGAGCAAATTGGTTGTAAGAAACTATTGGCGGTGTAACCTATTCCCTGTACCTGTAATGCCCAGAGCATCGTTCCAGCACCACCTGCTTTAGCTGCGGTGCTAACTAAATCTACAGCTTTGCTTGGTGTCAAGATATTGCCGCCCCAAGCTTCTGGTGGCACTTCAATTCCTTGATAAACTGGACCGTTAAAGATTGATTTATACGCCAATAATGCAGCGGATGGATCATAACATGCAGCGGTTCCAGTTGGGCATTTCGTACCTGTTGGTGTATAAACTCCAGCATCATACGACATTAAATAAATCTCATTAAATTTGTTACCAACTTGTTTTAATGGATTCACCCAAATTCCAGAGTTAGCCCCAACAGGGCCATATTTGCTGGTTGGGTAATTAACGGTACCATAGGCACCAATTGACCAAACCGCGGCTGATAAAGTCATACCTGGGCGAATTGTGTCTAGACCAGCACGAAGTTGCGTAATGATATTGATTAATGGCGCATCGGTTGGGCAACTTAGTTGCGCTGTATTTAGATTTGAACAACCTCCACCAGATGGCTCAAAATCAAGATCAATTCCGTCTAGCCCTAAGTCTTTGACAATTCCAATTAAGGCAGGTACATTTATTTTTGCAAAGTTTTGGTAGGTTGCACCACCAACGGAGAGTAAAATTTTTTGTCCTTTTGCTTGTGCAATTCCTACTGAAGCTTTAACTAAACTAAATGCAGGGGTAAAATCTAGACCTGTCCCACTAAAGCTACCACTAGTGTAGCTTGCATCTGGTTTGGCAAATGCAATTGGTATGGTATTAACATATCCAGGAATTACAGCTAAGGAATATGTTTCAGGAGTCCAAGTGGCTCTTGCCATCCAAGTTTCATAATAACCTACAATTTTTCCAGCTGGAGCAGGTGCCTTAGTAATAGCGATATTTACTACTTTTCCACTACTGGTACTTACACTTACTGGAGTAACTAAATCATATTTTGAACTGAGCTTAAGGTTGAAAATTAAATTGTCACTATTCAACACACTTAACTGTGTATTGCCATTTGCCGCAGTAAAGCTGTTGAATGTGTAATTGGCGCTATCGGTTAAAAGTATAGTTGCGGTGTCTCCACTTTCTAATCCTGTAATATTTAAGGTAATAGGTATGATACCACTATTAACCTTAGTTAAATTAATTGTTCCAACATTATTTGTACCACCAGCAACTACATTAACAGTTTGTTTTAATGGTGCGTAATAAGTGCCAGTTTTAGCATCAGCTAATCCATAGCTTGTCAAGCTATATGCCCCAGTATTAATATTATTAAAGCTAGTTGCTTGGCCAAAGGCTACAGTATTATTACCCACAGACGCATCACTTGAGTTAAGCAAGTTAATTGTGAAATCATTATTTACTAAACTAATTTCACCTGGTTTTTGTACAGTATAGTTTATTGCTCCAGTTGTTATCGGTGCAACTGCAAAGTTTGCGGATGCATTCACGATTGTATTTGCGGTCACAGTTATTGCCGCGGCACTAAACGTAACCTGAGGAGGTAAAGAGCTGCTTGGTGTACTTAGGCTATAACTACCACTATTTAATCCAGTTAAATTTACATTTAAAATGTTTCCTGCATTGCTATTGGTAACAGTTGCGACCGTTGCGGAGAAATTTCCATTTTGTCCGCTGAGGATTAATGGAATATTGCACACGGTATTATTAGCGCATATTGATTTAAGTGCTGTAGTATTGATAGTTAAAGCAATTGTGCCTTGAGTTTGTGCTGCGGAACAATCAGCAACACTGGTCCAGGGTTTGCCACTACCTGCTGGTCCACTATTGCTTGCTGGATTATCGCCTTTTGTCCACCAGTTATTTTTATATTTTATATTATTATATACTACCATTGTGTCTGGAGTTGCATAGGCAGTAGTTGTATTCCAGGTTGCTATGCCACTACATGATGATGTAGGTGCTGTAGTCGGTGTTTGACTTGGCAACATGGTTGGGATAGCCGTTGGAGAAGGCACAGGCGTAGGGGTTGGCGTGGTAGTTGGGGTTGGAGAAACTGATGATGCAATATTAAAGCTAATTGTGCCAGCTGCCACGCCACCAGCAACATATCCATACGAGAATGTGGCTGTTGAACCAGAATTTAGCACGCCATTCTTATCAGTACTAACGTTTAAGATTAAGCTGGTTTTGTTATTTACTAATGCCGCATTAGTTGCGAGCATAGTTGTCGCTGCCCAATATAATGGTGCAGGGAAAGTGAATCCTGTTGCACCATATGACTGGAACGCTGAGCTTTTTAACGAAGATTTACTTGCAACCATGTTAATTTGTAAACCGTTGACTTTTTGTGCGCTACTACATGTATTTTTTACGCTAAATGAGCCAGCTACTTGCCATATGGTATTTTGAGTTGTTGTAGCAGCTACAACATTAAAGCACGTATTATTAGCTTCAGTGCTGGTTAATTGCGTTTGTCCTGAAAAATCTATTGCTGAATTTATGGTGCTAGCACTTGAGTTATTCCCACTACTGCTGCCACCATTACAAGCACTTAAGCCAATTAGCAAAAGTGAGATAACAAGTTTAGTTATTTGGTTGATTAGATTCAGTGTTTTCATTTTCTCTTGCTCCTTAACATAATATTGCATCACTGCAAAATTTACTATAACTAAATGATAACATTCTACTCAGCAGCACATTACATCCAAATTGGATGGTTCAGACATTTAAATTAAAAATGTAATAACTTTAGTTTTATATAATTTTTAGGTGCTAGACAATCAAAGCGGATTATTTCTAACCAATTTTAGTATTGTAGCATAGAGGTTATCATTCCGATAATTGAATCTGAACTCACATTCTTTTAAATGAAGTTTGAATGTGTTTTTAGATAATCCATGAAATTTTATTAACCTTGTTTTAGCATAAGACCAAAAACTCTCTATGCCGTTTATATGAGTTTGCTTGTTAGCAAACTCATTGTTACCATGATTGACTCGGAAATGTTTATCATATCCAATATCAACCAAACCATCATATCCACGCCATCCATCAGTATGTACTATTGAATCTGCTGAAACCTTACCGCGTATATATCCTGTAGTGTTTTGGATTTACAATCT
>JACCDT010472240.1_pt1 | contig 190808 bp, 232 predicted proteins | sample 7446291 | NCBI WGS metagenome assembly JACCDT01 (sample SAMN15323446, study PRJNA562643) | freshwater metagenome | isolation source: river surface water | place: USA:Blue River Watershed | collected 2017-08-17 | reverse complement strand
GCTTTAACTCCTTCTGTAGTGAAGGATGTCAAAATACTGGAGCTATACATAGACTGCAAGCCAAGAACTCTTAGAAACATAGTTCTCAAAGAAGATGAAATATTTATCCTCGATGAGGGCACCCCCGACCCAATAGAAATAATATGACATTTCAGGTATACAAAAGTCAATACAACACTAATAGCCTTACAGGTCAGGTAGGGGGAGCTATAGGCACAGCCACTTTGAGTGGTTACTTATCTGAGCTATTCTATCATGTAGAGGCCCCGCCCTCTGGTACAACAAATGCAGTGTACCAGTACCGTAAGGTGTTCATAAAAAATACCTATAGTACTACCAGTGATAGTACAAAGGTGTGGTTGGAGTCTGTGGAGCATCCAGAGCAGATATATATCTCGCTATCTACTAGCCTTAATGATTCTTCAAGTACAGCTACAGGTCAGCCAGCTGGCGTTACAGGTTGGGTTAGCCCCGATACATATGCTTCTGGTTTATCTTTAGGTAGTCTAAGCTCTAATGGGTACACAGGTATGTGGATAAGGCAAGGCTTATCTGGTATATCCTCAGCAGATCCGTTTGCTTCCTTTAGATTAGTTATAGGTGGTATTGTAGGATGACAGCTACACCAGATCTTAAGATAGATTATGCCTATGTAAGGTATTCTTACTCACCTAAGACCATAAGTCTAGGTGGGTTATCGTTAGCCTATTCATATGGAAGTTCTGTCTTTGGAGAAATAGCGGCCCCTTTTGTAGGACATAAAGCAAGCACTACACAAGACATAGTCAATAATTTGCCTCAATGGATGAAGCTTAGACAGAGCTATAACTCAACTGGATGGAAGCTTATAAACTCTTGGGGTATGAATTTTGACAATGTAGTAGAGAATACGAACAAGCGCTTACTAGACTTAAATCTAACTACAACAGATTCAAAATACTTAAGCCTTCTACATTATGTAGATATAGATTCTAAAGAACTACTAGAGCCTAGAGCTAATAGGAATCTTTTATTTAACTCTTCTTTTGCTATCAAAGACGTAGCGCGGTCTGGCTTACCGTCTGGTTGGGAATCGCACTATGGTAATACAGGGGTGCTGTCCTTTAAGGGATCTCCTAATGTAGGCTGTATAGTATCCTCTAATGGTAGAATTAAAGTTAGCCAACAGGTTGTATTAGATAATGTTCTACTTAGCCGCTTATGTGGTTCTGTATATTATAAAGGTACGGGAACTGGAAGTGTTACGTTAGTAGTGGCTATAGAGAAAACTGATGGTACTAATATAACTAAATCAACTAGGGTAGAGTCTGTAACCACAGAATGGACCAGGATGTCGCTGACTATCGATATAAACTCTTCTGTCTATAGGATAAACTATTCTATAGTAGGCTACGGCACAGGTAGCTTGCATGTAGCTAGTCCTCAGTTAGAACGTAATAGTCTTACAGACTGGTCTAAGTCTAGCTTAGATTCCCTACCTTACTATCCAGTACAGGATACATTTAATAGTGTTGTTGCTGTATCTACAGAAACCATCTTTTCTAAGATACCTATATTTGGTATTCAAGACGAACGGGACTTCATAGATACTACGTTGCCTACTAGATTAGAAAGAGTCTTGACTCCTAGTATAGATCTAAATCTATACACTAATCAAGCCTATGGTAGAAAGGTATCACAACTAAACGAAGTAACCAGAACTGAGTTTGCTGTTGTAGATGGTGAGATAGTAGAGCGATCTCTAAGCCCCACTATATTTGACATCTATGGTAGGTACTCAATAAAAGACTTAAGGTACTATGAAGACCTGACTTATGGAACTAGAGATGATTCTAGTGTAAGTACAGAATACTTATACTGTGCTACCCGAGGTCCTTGGATATATGCGGTGTGTAAAGAAACTGTACAATCAGAGACGGTATACACGCTAAAAATAGTAAGAGCTGTCGTTCCGCCTAATGGCGAGGCTTATCTAGAGTGCTTCATAGACTTTGATTTAAATCTAGATTTTGATACAGTATATGGAGATGACCAAGTAGATCAAGAAATTGACTCTTTGTCTTTCTCAGATGTAGATAGTAAGCTGCTGGTAATCACTACTACAGCCAATCAAAAATATTATTACAAGCTTTATTTTGACTACTACTACTTCAATAGAAATAGAAATAGGTTGTATACCATAGAGGCTTATCCTCATTCAAAAATACAAATAACGTAAAATGCCCTACGCCACCCATTCTCAACATGCGCCTACAGGCGAGTCAGCTATCAGAGTCATATCTACGAATCAATACTCTTCGGCTGGAAGACTGATAGGTTACCCTAATAATCTAGACGTGTATGTAAGATACATATCTGATGCTGACGGATCCCAGACTATACAAGAGCTTAGGAAGGTCTCAGACCTAGTAGGGAGTCGGTTATATCTACACCATAGACCTCTTATTACATCAGCTGGGTCTATAACTAGCATAACCAGTTCAGCTGGAACTATCGATAGTGCTTATACTAACGCCTCACAAGCTTACATAATCTTCTCAGTATTACCTACTGTAGACTTTACTGTATCGTATGTAGCCTCTCCAGACTGTGACTTTGCATGGGGGTTGAACACACTACAAGACTCAGTAATGGAGCTTGAAGGTGTCTTAGGGCCGGCGAATGATCCCACCTATCCTGGTATCAGAAATTTAAAGGTTGGTATTTTTGATGCTCCTGATGATAGCATAGCCTCGGGTGTTCTGCAAAACGCTGTTCATTTATCTGATCTAGATAGAAATATTACCATTGCATCTAGTGATGATCCTACCCTACAGATAACCAGGGGAGACAGCCATACTATTCAGATAGGTAGAGAAACTGACAGAGCTGTATTCGATGTTACAGGTTTTACTATCCAACAATCTGATGGAACAAAATACAACAAGATAGAGTTCGGATCTAAGACAGGAGATACCATAACCTGGAAAGGAGAGGCCAGCGGCGCTGGACCTCTTACTATAGGTGGTCCTGAATGGCCTATATACTCAGGTAAAGTATTCAGTGTAGCCCTTACAGGATCCTATTACACAGGATCTATGTTAAAGGTTCACGGCGATGTAGCTGTAATGGGCAACATCAAAGCTGTAGGTAATATAACTGTAGTAAACCTAACAGGTACTACCTCTACTGTTCTGGGCGACTGGACAGTAAGAGATGAGCTTTTCGTTGAGGGAACATCACACCTTATAGGGCTTACGGAAACCAACCGCCTAGACGTACATCAGAATCTTCATATCTCTAATGATATAGTAGCTGACGATGACGGTGGCAGTGGCGGTGGCGGCCAATCTCTAGTAGATGGCTTGGACTGCTCAGAGGTGGCTTGGACCTATAGATACATAACAGCTAATAGGCATCCTAATACGATTATAGCAGCTCCTATGTTTACGGGTGCTGTAGCTCCTAAGAAGGTTACTAAGAGACCATGGTTGGATCTAGGTCCTAACAAGCTGGTGGGTGACGTGTTCTCCATAACAGGACAGCTGAATGCAGCTGCGTCCTCTTCTGGTGCCCACCCTCACATTCTACAGCTATTAATGAACGTAGGCCTGATTAGTGGTACCTATAGTGCTTTCGGATCACACTCAGGTGTGTGGTCTCCAGGTATGATGGATCCAGGTGCTACGTGGATCAGAATGTTAAATGGTCCTGCCGAGGGCTTAGAAGCCCCTGTATATGGTTACACTGTAGAGGCTACAGGTACACTCCATACGCTTACTAGGCTTAATGTGTTCCTACCTGAAGAGGTAAATAACCCACCACAAACTAATAACTTATACATGCTGTACAATCCAGGATCTGTGCAATATGATACAGTATCAGCCGTGGGCGGAGCTTCACCTACCTTTAGTATTAAAGCATCTACAACAGATCCGTTAGCTATCTCGTTTGAAGATGAAGTCAGAATTGTGACTTCCAATTCAGCGAACTACTCATTGCTGAGTGCCTTACAAAGATCTATTTCTGGTCAGGCTGGAGCTTCGCTTACAGGCATAGCATACATCTATGCGGATAGTAATCTTACTGATCCAGAGAACCCGCCTATCTTTAAGTCTAGACCTGTCCCAATGAGAATGCCAGGGCAGACTGCTATAGGTGAGGTTGTAGCTACTTATGATGGAGCTACATGGTCCATACTAGATACTGTATCTTATAGACCTAAAGGCTATTACGATTCTTCGTGGATACCGATAGTACCAGACACATCAATATCAGCTCCGTCGGGAAGAGCTGTGCCTGGCTTCTCTACATCTTCTACGGCCCCAATAAGGGTTTACTTCCACCACAATCTTGGTGCCGACGTAGATATAAGTCGTATCTCCGCTGATCTATACCTAGCTTCTAACCACGCTAGCAGCACAGTATGGAACCATACTCATACACCTGTCTATAGTATGTTTGGACAGGATGCAAGAAACTTACACGGCCTTACTGGAACCTTTGTGCATGTTCCTTTAGGAGCCAAGAGAACTACCAGCTCTACATCGGATAGGGACGCTTCCATATTCTATATGGATACATCCTTAATCGGAGTAGATATCAGCCCGGCTACCATGAACGGCTTCCCAACAGGGGCTACCTCTACACCTGCTCCGAAGTATCTACGTCTAGTAATCGATAAGAACACATAATGTCAACTAGAGAAAGATTTTACGGATGCGAGGGACTTGGGTTTCCTCCTGTCTCAAATTATGACTACGAGGTTAATATACCAACTCGTGGTATAGATAACAGGGAATTCCGCTGGCAGGAAACACCCGTAGAAAGTATATATCTATTTTCTGAAGCTACCTCTGGGGGATCCTTCGAGGATCATATATTTGGTTCTACCTCAACTGGTATTAACCTAATAACTAGTACAGGTAGTAACACCCTATCTTATCCGGGCTGGATAATAACAGGATCCAATACCTATCATATTGGTGCTTCAGGGTCCTACTTCTACTCTGGTTCTGTCCAGGGCATCACCAGGACCTTTCAAGCCCATCCTATAGATGGTAATAATGCTGTAGGTCTATATGCTGTTTCTGGCGGTAACTATCCTACTATTAGAAGTAATGCTATTAATACTGGATCAGAAAATGGTATTATCAACTCTAATCGGCACCAGGTATATCTTCGTAGCATAGCTAACTATGGTGGTACAGGTAACCTTAAAGTCTATGTTAGAGGATTAGTAGGGTCATCTGTAGTTGCTTATTATGATTCATTGTCTGGGGCATGGACTAGTTCCGAGCCTACAGGTTACTACTCTATACCAAGCAGCGGGTATACTAGCGTCAAATACGACTTTACTACATCTAACTTTCCTTCTTCTACACCTACAACTTATGATATAGTTGTATCAAATATAAGATCTGGGTCCTTTGTAACAGTAGATGATGTACATATAGATGCATATCTAAAGAAGAATGCTTTCGTAGACTATGTAATACCCACAGGGTATTTCATTCAGATGACCCCTGACTTAGGTTGGCATGATGTATTGTCCTTGTTTAATTCTAATGAGGTCAGCACTAACCCACATCTAAAGACTCTAGGCCCATATCAAATTGATCTAGGCAATCTATCAGACAACCTGGATAACTCTGTTACGGCTACAGTAGACACAGCAGACTTGCTGGCCAGTACTACGGAAGGATTTAGAAAGTACCTGTGGCGGGCCCTAGCTATAAGTCCTAATGGAGATATAGGTTTAGGGGGCTTGCCTCAGAAATTTGAATACATAGGTAACGAACTAAACTCTCTATTCAAAGTAGAGAAAGTTATAGACAATCCTTTATCTAATACAAAGACCATAACAGGAAAGAAAGGTCCAAGGATGAGAGTTCTGGTAGACGGACTAGAGAACTTTGCCGGTCTACAATACCCTAATCCAACTACCTGGGTTTTAAACGTAGTTTTAACCAGCCCTACTAGAACCATTAAAGTGCAAGGAAAGGATCTAGGCGGGGCTACATCCTCATATCAATATATTACTCTAGCTAATAAGCTTTACGAACAGAATGAAAAAGCTTTATGGAATGCCTTTGATGAGCACGGACTTGCCGCTGACATAGAGAGACTTCCTGGTGAAAGTAACTACGACTACAGTTTAAGAATAAGGGATGGTTACAAAAACAAGGGCGGTTCTAACTTTGTTGGAATTGTAAATGGAGCAGCTAGAGAACTAAAGCTATCTAGAATAACCGATGGTATTAAGATTTCTATCAACAGGGATTCCTATGGGAATCCTATTGTACCTAGAGCAGACATAGAAGTGACAGCTTACTCTATAAGAGTAAATACACCTAACCTGTTTACTACAGAGATCTTACCTGTAGATAGTATACATAGTACTGTGGATCTTAGCTACCTTCCTGTAGAGATACCAGAATTTTGCACTGTAACAGATGAGTATAAAATTGACCAATCTCTGGTAGAGATTGTAGACGCAGGCGATGAATCTTCATTAAAGTATAGGTTCAAAATAAATGATACAATAGAGCCTGGCTCTTTTGTAACCGTAAGTTATAGCTACTATAAAGAGTTCTTGTTTAAGAACTTCCAGGACCTGGGTTCTATTATAACCGCTATAAATAGCTTTAGGAATAGCAATGATGAGCCTGTTCTAAGTGCAGCACTGTCTAGTAGCTTATCTGGAAATGAGAATAATCTAGGTCTTATAGTGGGTAGCTTTACGGTAACGCCTTCGTCGGAAGCTCATATCCCATGGACTCCTGTATACTTAAAAAAGATATCAGATCTTGGGTACAAGAATTACTTTATCAAGGAAGGATCTACATTAAAGAATTCAAAATTTTACTCCTATGTACAAGAGCTAAAGAAAGGCACAAAGGTATTCTGGGGATCTGTAGAAGCTGATCGTAGTAGATGGGACGCAGCAGACAGCAAGGATATAGGGATGGATGCCGTTCCTACTTTATTTGATCCTCCCATAACTCATATAACTAGCTATATTACAGGAGTTGAGACTAGGTTAGAAGCTGTCAATAGCTGGGCAAGAAACTACATAGGACTGAATAGCGAGTACATAAGTAATATAGGACTGTCAGCTAACTTCTTCCATCCCGGTGTTGCACATACCCATGATCTAAAACCTGATATATATGTTATTGGTGCTTCCATAAGTGGCGGGCAAACTCTCGAATCAAATATAGGTCCTATCAAAAATAATAACAACATCTTGTTATTCTCTGGACAAAGATAATGGTAACTTACAACTACAGTGTAAATGCAGAAGGGCCTGTATCTAGCATACAGTCAGTTATAGACCTTATAGCTTCAGAGCTAGCTTCATCCCCTACTATAGAAAGAGATATAGAGATTAGCATAGGTAAGGGTAGCTACGCCGGGTTCACTATTCCAGATGGATGCTTGTTTCCTTTATTTAATACAAGCTATAGACTTGTTATCCAATCCCAAGGAGACTACTTTCCTGTAATAGACTTTAACTATTCTGGAGAGGCACAGTATGTTGGTATAGATATAGGATCTGGTAACCCTAATGTAACTATAAAAGGATTACGAGTACAGTACTTTGCAGTAGGTATTAGATCCGGTCTAAACTCTCATAACCCGTTAGTACGTAACTGTATAGTAAACAATAATAGAAACGTAGGTATCTTCTTCGAGCAATCAGCTCAGTCACAAGCTGTTCAGAATGTTATCATAAACGGAGACTATGGTATAGTAGTCCGTCTGTGTAAGTCTGCTGCTATAGTGCATAATACTATATTTATGAATGGTGCTATAAGCACTACACCAGGTAAATCAATTTCTTGCATATGGGCTGAACTTGCTAATGACTATGGTGGAGGTCTATCTGACTCAGGCAAGCTGCACATGCTAGGTAACATAGCGTGGAACACAACAGGCCGGTGCTTAACTTTATTCGCTCAGGATGTAGAAAGAGAAGGATGTGTAATCTCAAACTATAACGATCTTGTAGTTGGGGACCCAGATGAATTTATTGCAGTTGAAGATAATGCATTCTACCTAGGGTCACAATCTTCTCCTAGAGTCTACTTCACAAGTCTAAGCCAATGGAAGCAGTTGAATAAAGATCTCAACTCAAAGAGTGAGGATCCAAAATTTATATCTCCTGTAAAGATTAGAAGAGGTAAGAATAATTTTGCAATAGACCTAAACATACTACCTATATCCCCGGTCTTAGGTATGTGTCCTAGCTTTGCTTATGATGCCACAGCTGCAAGCCTTTGGCTACCTTCTTACTTTGACTCTTCTATAATAGCTAAGGACATACTGAACAAGAATAGAAGCCAGTCTGGTACTGCCGCTGGATCCAATGAAAAGCCAAGTAGCTCTGGGTTCTACGGGCAGGATATCTTCTCTAATCCTCTAGACAATAATCTGGTCAAAGACTGTGGTATAGATCCGCTGTCTAACATTCTTTTTAAGAGCATAGACTTATGGTTCCCAAAGATACAGAGAGGTTACTTCTATTCCCACGAAAGGGAATACTACCTATATTCAAAAAAAGAAACAAGGTCCTTAGGTGAACTGGCAAGCACGAGCTTCATAATGCCAGCTCCTATAGCGCATAACAGACCTATAGAGGTATCAATAGGTAGTGAGATTTTAGATACATCCTATTATGATATAATAGGTAATAAACTAGTAATTAACCATAAAGATACTTCTATAGTTAATGGAGACGAGGAAGTTCAAATAAAAGGCGACATATCTAATTGGAACGGTACGTCGTTTATATACAATTCTGTTTTATACAGGTTTAAAATAAACGAAGGGGATACCAAATACTACTTACCTGATAGCTATGTTCCTATTGGACCTGTGGTTATAACCGATGATAGATCCTATCCTACAGACAGTGACTATATAAGTAACAGAGAGTTTGCTGTAAAGTTTGATCCTATAGAGCAAAAATCTGAAATAGTATTTGCTAATAACAGCAATAAAATAACCAATTCAAATTTTGACTATGCTGATTCTGACAAGCGCCCGCTGTTCTGGCAGTCTAACTTAGCTACTGTCGAACCTGGCATAGCGCCACATTTCAGTGTAGCAGGCCAGAATATAGTAAACCTTCCTGACAAGGGTTACGTAAGAAAGGTCCTACCTTTAACTTGTCTGTGTGATAATACCTTTAGCTTCCATGCTATGAGCATGGGAAGTGGAACAGCCGACTGGCGCATAGATTACTATGATTCAAATTATGATACATTAGGGGCACCAGAAACTGGTTCACTAGAACCTCACGGTATATGGCATCGTTACAGTATGGTCTTCTCTACAGGAGAAGCAGACACTAGGTCTATAGTACCGCAGCTACCTTACCCTTGTACGGATCTAGGATTATACAACCCTCCGACAAGAGCTGCTTATGTAGGTGTACAAATCAGCCACACGTATAACCCCGCCTATACAGGGGATCTAATGCTAGATGCTATACAGTATGAAGCTGGTAAGGTACCAAGTCTGTATCACAGGAAACACTACTTCAATGAGCTGACAGTAGAGTTTGAATCTGAGTCATCTGATCACTTTATTGATACACACCTATCAATGTCACCAGTCAGAAACTTGATATCAGATGGCTTCTTGTACATACCAGAACTACCAGCTGAGACATATGGAGGCCCAGCTTCTCCTATAATAACCACCCTACACGAATGGAGATGGCCTGAGGGGCGTCGAAACATCCTACCCTGGTCTAGGACTAAGGGAAAGGATAAGCTCCGCAAACGGGCTTATAGGCGCTTTAACACCATACCACAGGTCAAACCTGAGATCATAAGTCCAGTAAACTTCACTATAGGACCTTCAGACATAGAAATTATACCTAGCTTGCCTTCGGCTGTTGCTGGTGATGAGGTGGGTGTTGGCTTCTCCCTAAGAGCCACGGATACGAATGGCAACCCCTACGCTAATGCTTTTATAACTGTGTCTGTATCAGATTTTAATTTACGTTACCCAGGAGTTCTCTGTAAGAGAACGTTCGGTCTCAAGGAACAGCTAAGTACATCTATTGTAGCTAAAACAGATAACTCAGGTAGTGTGTCATTATCTTGGATACCACCAGATACTGAAGCGGCCCTATATGTAGGATCAGTACCAGCCCCAAGTATGATATCTAGCTTAGGGGAAAGGATGGCTGTTATAAAGACGGACTATCCTATTAGCCTAGAAAACTACGGTAACGTACTAATACTAAATTACTTAGGTAGACCCATCAAGTTAACTGGCGACATAGTAAAAGAAATACATACACCTGTTTATGGATCGGACAGCTCTACCGCTAGAGTCAAGTATCCAATATCCCCCGGATCTATAACTGTTATAGTAAACGGTAAGTCTCTCAATCAAAACCAAGTAAACCTATTAGATAGTGATCAGTTTTTTGTAGACTATGAGAACGCAACTATTACTGTAAAGGGAAGAGTTGCAAATATAAGTATAGAGTATATACCTAGTTATGTATTCGTAAGCCAGGTAGATCCGTACAAAATAATGATCTACTATGATAAAGTTTTTGGATCTTACAGTAATAACATAACAGTAAGCTATGACTTTTCTATCAAGCTTAGGGTAATACTACAAGACGCTACAAATCAAACTACCTTACAGAAAGAGTTTGAACTTATAGCACAGAACTATCTGGCAGCAAGAAGCTCAGTTTACAATACCTTAGCCCTAGAGTTCTAATGTCAAATTGCGTCAATATAAATTCTCTTGAGCACCTACCTGCTGAGCAAACACTACTAGTACACTATACAATTACATGTACTGGTACGTGGTACTTAGGCCAGCTACTAACAGCTTATAGGAATGTTTGTGATACAGACTGGACAGTCATGTATCCTAACCACCAACATCCGAGGCATACTGACTTCCCTATAACAGTCAGCAATCCTGGGACGCCGGCTACATTCGCTTGGAACTATGGTGGTATACTAGGTATATCAGCTGAGAATTTTGACGAACAGCATAGCTATCTTACTCAGTTGTGTTTATACAACTATGAGTGTACTAATACTGGAGTAGACCCAACTACTGGCGTGTCATCTGGTGTTGTAACAGGAGGAGAGACTGGGACCGGTGGTGGAGGTATAATTATTAATCCTCCATTCACACCTATAAAACCACCGCGCATACCTCCATTCAACCCTACACCTATACCTGTTTATATAGAGCCTGATCCTGTAACTCCTGGGGTTTTGCAGTTTCGTCCTGGTGTGCAACAAGATCCTTACAGTCAATGGACAGGTCAAAATAGTGGACAGCCTAGTGGGCACACACAGTATAACACTTCAGTCTCGCAAGTGAACGTGTCTACTAATGAGTTTAGTAGCACATCAGTTAGTCTTGTAAACTTAAATCAAGTAATACAACCTAATACAACAACATCAATATTTAGACCTAGCGAGGTAGGCGGTGGTAGTGTATCAAATCCTTACTTAGCTTTTAATCCATTCTCACGGTCACCAGCTATACCTAACAGTCCTGGTTTAGCAGGAGGGGCCGTGCAAACCTTCTCTACTATAGATCCTAATACTATTGAAGTTAGCTTAGAAGGTTCAGCTCCAGGTACCCTGTCAGCTAATATAATAGAGGTAGGTTCTACTTACCAACCAAGCGTAGGTCAGGTCAATATACCTTCTGTTGATTACAGCAGTCATATAGGTATCTATATACCTAGTACTGAAATAACCTATGGCGACCCATTAGTCGCTTCTGTTGCGTTCTTACCTCCTGTTGGAGTTGAGATACAAGGTAGAATAGAGTTGTATGCGCAAGACTCTGTCGGTTCTCGTCTCATACAGACATCCGCGTCCTATATAGCATCTAATACAGTTCCTCTTACCTGTGGTGTGGTAGTAGCCTCCTCACAGTTTAGACTTGGTCAAATAACTATAACAGCTAAAGTTCTTGATACACAAGACAGAGTAATAGCTATAAAATCCATACTAGGTGTTATATTAGAAGTTAACAATACAGGTCTAGAACAAACATCAAAAGTGACTATAGGTGAAGAGTTACCTGCTATAATGAGAAATAGTAGCACAAGTAAAATATCTAATACACCTATAGTTTTAGATCTACCTGAGGATAAGAGTAGGCATATAGTTCTAGAAGCAGCTACTAGTCAAACCAAGATATCGGCAATACTGGTAACAAAATATAATACACAAGATAGCTATCAACTTACTGTGCATAATAAAGGACTGTCAGATACTGATTACATTAATGAATCAGATGGTACTGTCATTAACAATCCTCTACTTTTCTTTACAACAGATAAGTTCAAAATAAATAACAATGTTGTATACCCACATATCCATACTGTTGGGTTCTCTGATGTTTCTATCCCTGGCATAAAATACTTGATACTAGAAGTGGCTCCCGCCATTAATAACATTAGAGGTAATACTTCAGGTAAGCTATATCTATCAGAAAACTTCAAACTAAGAACAGTAACCTGTACCGTAACTAATACTAGTGTAGTAGCTAAGCTTCCATATATAGGACATAAAGTAGGATTAGTCATACACGGTCCTGTCAATGGTTATGTACCAGAGACATATAGTGTAATAGAAAGAATTACTGATACTATAGGTAATGTAACTTGGAGTGGTCTAACGCTATCTAAGGGCGACTATATATCTATAATAAAGACAGAGAACAATGTGCTAAATCCATTTAGTACTCCTATATACACAACCAAATACTAAGATGACTACCATTAGAGATGAAGATTTCAATAGCCCGGCTGAGATTAATATACAGCCTTGCTTAACAGCGTCTAGGTATTTAAATAAGGTAGATGAGGCGGTTACTATAACTCAGGTATGCCAAGACAGTTATAACACATCTCTAATTGTCATAGACTACCTATTGGTAGGGGCCTTCCTCTTCTATCCTACACTCAAGATAATAAGTGTAGGTGGTGATGGGTCCTACGGTACTAATAATGTAGTGGCTCCATTAGCGGTAGGCCACTACAAAAATCCTACTATACCTATAAATACAAACTGTGTGACATATCAAGGGCAGCTTGTTTTTGATATAGGATCTGTAATAAGTAATTATATAACAGCACAGTCTATTGAAATAAGTCTAGAGATGAGAGGGGAAGTACCACAATCATATGGGGTATCATTCCCCAACCAGACTGTAAGCTGTGACTATACCTGGAATAAAGGTGTGTTGCCTAACCCTATCGGATTGACTTATGATAACGGAATGCTGGGTGTAACATTTGAATACAGAGGTGATAGGGATTGTAGCTGTAACATACAGTGCTTGATACCATCAGGTGTATCACAAAATATTGCTTTCTGCCCAGGACAACAGCAGACTGTAACTCTGTACAAGAATCCTAATTCTTTAGATCCTTATTCATTACTTATACAACTCCAAGACTCTCTAGGTAATATATCACAGATAAGCGCACAAAGCTTAATAGGTGTGCTTCCTGCTCCACTAGTAGTATCCAGCCATACCAAACCAAAGCATGTTAAGATAAATCTAGTAAGAGCCTCTGTAAATGGTGTTGAAATAAATGATACTAATAGTTATAGGATATTGAAGTATCAAGGCAGCTCTAATAATAGATGGATATGGAAAGATTGGTCTGACCTTAATTGGAATAACTTTATTGACTATGATGTTATTCCAGGAGAGAGATACGGCTATGCAGTTAGATTTAAAGGTTCGCTAGGTGATGAATCTAGCACCTCCAGTTGGGTAGAGATTCAGCTATGACGTTTTATCCAGAAATAGGAACTTACTCAAAAGAAGATTTCTTAAGCTCTGAAGGAGCTACGTTTACCAATGCATACCTACAAGGTATTACAGGGGGCTACGTAACCTTACTGCCAACGCTTTCTGGATCTTCCTCTATAATAAGAACTTGGAACGATATTCCTAACTGGAGCTTTACAAACAACTTATATAATCTAGCTAGTGTTACCGGTGTATTCAAAGTCCTTAGTGGTGATATAACTAGTCAAGTTAATACTGTATCTGGTGATTATGGTATCACTACAGCATCTAATGCGTGGTTAGTTAGAACTCAGTATCCTGCACAAGTCCAAGGCTATGGGTTCTCAGGTCAAGGATCTTATGGATTGATGATAGGTAGTGGTTCACCTAACCAACAGCTAACACAATACTTTAGAGACGGTGGCAATGCTGTTACATTCGAGTTTGATATAGCTGTGCAGGCGGCCTACTCTGGTGTGGAGCCTCTAGCTGGATTCTCAGCTACAGGTAATAATCTGACTGGCTTACCACCACTGACAGGTGTGATAGGTCACGGTATACTTTTCACAAACGGTACTTACTGGGACTTCCTAGAGACTACACCTTATGGTATTAGATCTTTAAATCATCCTGAGCTGGCTATATCTACAAACCTAGTAAACCCAACTAGGGTAAGATTTGGAATAAGAAATACTGATCTGTACATAACTACAGAAGACGGCAAGAGTTTAGTAGGTCTAAATAAATTTGATACACAAGTACCAAACCCTACACAAAATGCCTTTGCTGTTTTTGGAGCCCCCGCTAAAAGGTTTAGTACCTTTATGTCGGGTATGCTGACTAATGTAGATGCCTGCGTTGGAGAATCCTTGTGGGACAATATTAAGTTCCTTACTGGTAATATGTCCATATACCAAGGTACAGGCTCCAGTAGAAACTACTCGACGTCTACAGTTAGTATGTATACGGCGCCCTTCGATCCTGGTATTAGTATTAGAAAATTCATCAATGCTAATATAAGTTACATACCTTACAATGGGGGACCTACTACAGTATCCAGTCAGTATTCTGGTGCCGCCGGATGGACGACATATAACTCTGTTTCTATAACAACAGGTAATATAGCTACGTTAGACCTAACTAGCTTTCCTGTCTTTACTTATCCAAGACAAGATTACGGGACAGATTACTCTAGCAATCCAATAAGATTTAAGATTGATCAGCGGTCAGCTTCAGGTAATGCTCTACCTCCTGCTGTAGAAGCTATAGAAGTTTTCGCATCAAGAGAATCTATACAGCTAGACATACTTCCAGATTGGAAGTTAGCTACAGCTAGTGTAGAGTGTAACATCAGTATTGAGACTGGTACCTTCTTAACGGATGACCCAGCACCTGAGATATGGTCTACAGTTCTTGTAAACGCACCAACCAATACAGGCATCTATGGAAGCAACTCCTTCAGCGATGAAGCTTTGTCTAAGACTGTATCAGTTTTAGGTACTGGTGAGGTGGTAGCTGAAGGTCCATATAGAACAGCCTTCAAGAACTATGTCATAACTACAGGTAGCGCTGTAAGTGGAAGTGCTGCTTATAGTTACTTTGGTTTAACACCACAGTATAATATGTTTCCTAATCCCTTGTTCTCAGAAGGGTTTAGATCTATAGGTACTGGAGAGAGTAGATTTGTAACTGGTCTTACAGAAGGATATCTAGCTACTAATACAGAGATAAGCAGAACTTATACAGGGTTATTTAAAGTTCTATATGATCAGGAAGCTGTTTATAGACCTGAAGCACAAGCGCAAGTAGATAGAATAAATTCCTATCTAGGCAGAACATCCTCGCCTAATGAGGAGTACACACAGAGTGTGTATGTATACCCAAATGCTAGTACTCATAATGGTAGAGTAGGTCTATCTGCTATAGTACCTCAAGGTATAGCTACTGGAAACCTCTTAGTATCATTTGATATAGAGATGTCTAAAGGTAGTGGTATCAATGTAAACCTGTCTGGGTTGACTACACAAAACTATATTATACCTGGTGAGTTTATAAGGTCCTACAAGACTATAAGCTTGTTCTGCAACTCGGATAATAGAGAGCTGGCTGTATCATTTAATATACCATCTGGTTATAATGGAGATGAATATAAGTACAATATAGATAATCTAGTAGTATCAAAAATTGATACAAGCTATCTATATGTAACAGGACTCACAGGAACGCTTCACTATTCTGGTTTGGCCGATTCATATCTAGTAGATGAAACAGTATACAAACCATTCAATAGAGCTTCTACTATAGCTTACACTAGTTTATTTCTTGACTCTTATCCTAGCTCTTTATCTGGTATACTGTTAAAGCTAAGTAGCCACGATGGTAAAGGCCTTGAGTTAAACATAGACTCCAATGGCTACCTTAATGCTTATGTAGACACCGCCGATGACTCCTGGGCAGCCACCGGAACCGGTAGCACTCTGTATGAGAAACTTGGTAGGTCTGTTATTACATCAACAGAAAGAGTGCCTATAGGATCTTGGTGCAGTATAGGATTCGCACACGACGTCAAGAACTATAGAAACTTCAGTCATGCTAGCATCACCGGTGCTTTAGTAGCTCAAAACTTTGCATCAACTAATAGATGTGTACTTACTATAAATGGTTACCCTGTAGCTAGTTCTGACATGATGTCCGGATGGACTAGTCATAGAACTAATACATATGACTCAGCACCATTCAGTAGCTACGTGGATCTAACAGGTAATGTGTCTGCTGTTATTGCTTCTGGATTAAGATGTAAGGTCGACGGCCTTCATGTACTAAGACCTCCTGTAGCTGATGTAGAAGCCGAGCTATCTATAAAAGCAGCTAGAGTAACAACTCCTTACTTTGTACCAGACTCCTTGTTCGCAGCTGGTAATGCAGATGAAAATTTCTTATTTAGAGAAAACTTACACCACAAGATAGGAAAAGAATGTTCCTTAATTAGCTGCTATAACTTCTCTGGTCCCGGATACACTCACTGGGATAGAGGTCCCGCTAATAACCATCTGGTTTACTATGGAACTATCTCTAAAGAAGATAGCTGTCCTTATAGCGGACAGGAGCTAAACTCTACTAGATTTACAGCGGGTAGTTATGGTATAGCTAACTATAGTAGCTCTACGGAAAAGGTATTGAATAGTGCCGACATAGTAGGTCTATCTGGATCAGCTTTCTATGATGAGCTAGGACATAACGACTTTAATATACTAGGCTGGATATATCCAAGGACTACTGGTAAGTTCTTCCTGTGGGCTCACCAACCAAATATAGCAAGGAATAGATTAGAGTTAAAAATTAATACAGGAAGCTATCTAATAGCTGATGTATATGATTCTTCTAATACTGTTACCTACAGCGTAACGGGGCACCAGGCACCTACTGGATGCTGGACATCGTTCAATTTTAAGTATCTGCAAAATAATGATTACGTAGGTGACTTTGCTACAAATGTTACATCGCAAGGATTCTTCTATAGCGGTTCTACTCTTACTAGTAACTCTAGCTCTATTACCAACGGGCTAGGTCATATGTTCTATAGAGGTAGAACTACTACTAATCCTAGCTCTTTTAGATTCGGTGGCGAGGCTGACATAAACCTATTTAACTGGGTTATAAAAGTCCCGTCTACAGGTGAAGTAGAAATTACCATACCTTACGAGTCAGGTGTAGATAAAGAAGGCCACTATCAGTGGTTGCTACAAGATAACAATGTAGTCTTTACAGGAGACCATAGCTTCGATAGTTACTATAACTGTACTGCAACTATGCCTCCTAGAACCGCTGGAAATAGGTACTACTCTGTAGCGGCCCATAATACATATAATAACATTCCTCGCTTAGCAGGAGGTATGCAGATTTTTGATAACAAGCCTTACAGAGATATAAATAATTACTATGCTCTCTATGATACCTCTGTTATAAACCAGGTATATGGATCTACTGATTCCGTGATAAGGCTTGGAAATCAAGTACCTGAGAGTGCAATAAATATTGCTTGGGTTAGCTCGCCAGGGCTGACGGTACCTTCTAGTATAGCTACCTTAGACCTATCAGATAAGAATGTCAATAATCTTATCACATATAAAGACGGCACCTATAATGTAGGTAAGCCTTATGTAGTAACCAACAGTGTTCTAACTGGTTACAATAATATAAACTATGGTATATACTCAGGTAGAATCGATCTGGAAATAAAGGGCCAGGTAGTATCTCCTGATGTTAACATAAGTACTGTATCCTTAGTTAATAAAGACCTTAGCACAGCTTACAATGCTTACTACTACTACTTAGTAGGTAGGGGCACCAAGGCTGTAAAGATTGATGGTGCCTATCCGCACTACACAGGTCAAATTAATGATACGTCCACAGGTACTGTACCAGATAATTATATCGCAAACCTTGAGAAGATAAGTAACTCAGTACAACTTAAAAATAGAAAAGGCGAGAGCCTTAGTTTTGACCAGTATCCTTATTCTGTATACTATAGCCCATACTCACCCGATCTTCTAAGATCTGCTATAGCTAGTGGTCAAAATATTTACTTGAATAACATAGGCAGTCATCTTTCTGGTTATATACTACCCGATGGTGCTTTCTCTGTAATCCTTTTAACACACTACAATAAGATCGACAATGATTCAGTTTTTATCCACTATAATAGTTATGATTTGGCTTCTAATTCCAGTGCTGGTTCACAAAAAGAAATCGTCAACCCACAGCCTATATTTAGAAAGAGACTAGAGAATGAGCCTGCTGGTGTCGGTAAATTTGATATAATAGCAAACGAAAACGGTTACTTTGACTTAAAAGTCTACGGTATAGAAAGCGGCTATAATGGGAAGCTCTGATCAAAAAAATATAGAATTTGTAAGACAGACCATCTTACAGATAACAGGTAGGCCTCAACCTGCGATAGCTTTGTTCCCGCTTAATAGCAGTGATACAAAGTTATACATCCAGATAGCTCCCAACGCCTCTGTATTAGCTATCAGGTATGTAGCGGCTACTACAACTAATAGATCTATAACGTTCGTAGGTAAGTCAGTAGAGTCTGTGGTGCAAGAGATAAATCAGTCAACTTTGCCTATTAGAGCTGTAGTACTAAATAATGTTGAGGTACTTGCGCAGGGCGACTTCATCGATACTAACTCTAATTATCTGGAGATTCCCTACGGTCTGACTGTACACGATAGAATACCTAATAAAGGTATTGTACTACGATCAAAAAAGGTATCAGTTAAGCAGAAAGATAGAAGTAATATAAAACTTCTTAGTCCTTACTTTGATGATCCTTCTCTCCCTTGGTACCCAAGAATAAAGAATGGGTCCTTCAGTCAAAAATATAACAACAAGATATACCACTTCTCTATTCCGGAATTTGATACACAGCCTTGGTCACTTACTTACGGTAAGCCTTTTAAGGATCTTAAAGGTGTAGAACCTATTGTAGTAGATGAGGGTGTATACCAGCTTCCTAGGTTTCCTGTTTATTGGAGGGGTGAGAACCTGGCTGTATACTCTGATAGTATACCTGTAAGCTCTAGTGTTATAAATGACATAGATATAAATAATGGATTACTTTATCTAAAAAGTAATACACCTCTAGCTGATGGATTTACAGTTGACTACACTTACCTAGAGACTTCTTACATCTACAAAGATGTAAATATAAATGGGCACTTCTCCCAGAACCCTAGCATACTAGAGAAGTTTGTCGTATTGTATCTTCTACCTGTAGAAGGATCATCAGGGCCTAATAAGAAATCTGTTTACCATGTTATAGGAGACTCTATAGAGCAAGCTATAGACTCTATAGTAGTATCTGATCCAACTATACCAATAGCTATACTGGGTGCCTATAGCATACAGCCTACTGTTGCTTCTGATAAGGTCAGTATTCTTGATACTAGAAGTAGGGGCGGCGGTCTCATAGAAAGCAAAGGCCCTACTAGCCCAATACATAATATTGACAATCCATTAATATCAAATGGAATAGAGATAGAGTCTTTGTATCCAGAGGCTTATAGATTCTATGACATAGGCAACTGGGATGGCGAAGCCTATCCTGGTGCAGCTGCTGTACATATAGATCTCCCTATAGAGCTAGAAGAGATTCTTCCTATAGCGGATATAAAGAAGAAGGCATCCAAATTCTTAGCTGCTGGTGTGTACCCATTAGTAGACTTCTCATTTAGAGAACTACCTTGCGTAACAGGATACTCATCTCAGGTATCTTCCGTAGCTAATGAAGACCTTAGCTATTTCCATTCTGGCTCTGGTGGATCGTTACCACTACATAGTACTTTAGCTACTACACATAGAGGTGCTGGTTGGCTGCCTGAGCCTCTAACATATCCTACAAGCGTACATGATAGCGGAGCTTGGAGTTCTTTTAATCCATCTATACCAGTCACTACAACAGAAGGCCTAACTATACTTAGTATAGGAACTTCTACCGGAGTAGTAATTCCTTATTTAAAGGGTACACCTATAAGTGCTATAGGCTGGGAAGAAAGAACTGTAGAATACAATACAGGCTCTTTAGACAATCCAGTAGTCTATTCTAGATGGACACCAAAGAGAATAGTAGACAATAGATACTGTCCGTCAGGTGAGCTGATAAAAGGATACTTCTATATACAGCCCGATAGGATTCCAAAGGAGATAAAGAATATAGAGTTCCACTGTCCTTACCATTATAAGGACACTCTAGAGGCTACGTTAGAATCTAATATCAGTCAGATAATTGATAACACTCTAAATCTCCAGTCTTCTTCTGAGGATGGTACAGCTAACCATACAGCAATCATAGGTACTTATAGCAACATCAATGACAAGGAAGCTATAGATACACATGAAGATTATGTACTATCTCCTAGAGAGTATAATCATTTATTTGATCTTAAGAGGACACCACTAGAAGTAACCTATGCTACTGAGCTAGATAATATAGGGTATGACATACTAAATTCTGGGTGCTACACATCAGGACACTTCTTCAAGTATTATATACAGAACATCCAAGATTATGTCGAGATCAATAGCTCACTACCTTATGCTATTTTTGGTTACAACGAACCACTAAAGACATTTAACCAATACCTAAACTATAGAAATAGGCGCGGTACTTGGAGCGGGGACTGTACTGTTGGTGCTACTATTAGTAGCTCTTTAGTAACTACTCTTATGTCCAGCTCAGGTCTTTATGGTGACTTTGGGCCAGGCGTACCAATTTACTGGTATTACTTTCCTGCTGGTGGCTCTTCTGGGGTTAGCACTAATATACTTAGTGGTTCTTATATACCAGGTCACGTAGAACTCACAGGTAGCGTATCAGAAATAAGCTTAGAAAGAAACCTTGATGCTTTCTATACTAGTTCCCTTCCTGCTATATGCTCTGCTGTCTTAAGTCAAACAGGAGAATCTATATCTGCGGCTCTGGCTTCTGGTTTTACTGAAGCTTATAGACTAGCTGTAAATAGCACAGTTAGCACGATAGAATCAGGTCTGTACGCTACCAGAAAACTTTCTGGGTCACCAACTACTACCCACTGGGGTGTAAGCCAAAACAGATTAGGTAGATATCTAGGTAATACAGTAAAAAATCTTATTGATACCTATGATCATTTCTATGAATACAATAGAGATAGACAACTTATAGATAACGTTAGCTATCCTACTGGTGCATCTCCAGATTTCTTACTTTATATATTCTCTGGTATAGAAAGGGTTCTTAATGTTGGTTATGACGCTGTCTATAATAATACTCTTAGGGGTGGTATTGTAGAACCGGATATGGCCTACACCCTTTATGGTTACGGGTGGTACCTTAATAATTTTGATACTATGTATGGTATCAGAAGTAAGACCTATAGTAATGACTATAGAGATAAGTTCAGTGGTCTATTCTACAACGGCCTGACTACTCTTTTAAAGAGCCAGTTTACTGATGAAGGTGAGATCTACGAAACTACTTGTATAAATAACAACATAGGTCCTTTCGGAGTTAATACACCATCCAAGATTTTATACCCTCTAGCTGAAGGACTTAAGCATAATTACAATTACTGGAAGGGTATAGCACAAGGTACTGTTAAGACTATAGAAAATAAGTACTCTATTAGTGGCTTGTTCTATAACAATCCATATAGACAAAGTGAGGCGCCCGGTAAAGAATATGACTTACTACCAGGCTTCATAAAGATGTACAAGGCTATAGCGGAGACAGGGGCTTATGATAACTGGGAGGTAATGTCTACAGGTCTAAACAACTTGAGGGGCACCAACTTCTGGCCTGCGCTTAGATCTAGTCCTGACTGGAATGAGCAGGTAAATAGTCTGTTCCTATGGAAGAACTACCAGACGGGTGACATAACAACCCAAATGGGTTACCTCAGAGACTATGGAATAAATACCCTACGGGTCCAGATGGACTACCTATACTGGAAGCAGTCAGGCACTGACTTCTATAACAAGGTAGATCATTTACTTGATACAGCCGCTAGTAATAGACTAAGAGTCGTACCTGTCTTATTCCAAGGTAATGGACCTTATGTATTTGAAGATACTGAATCTACATACATGCAGTTCGGTCTGTCTGGTGGTCCATACACCTACTATGGCTTAGGTCAGACAACATTTATGACTGGTATGTCCGGTGAGGCTTATGTTTCTGGTATGGTATCTAGGTTCGATAAGCATCCAGCTATCCTAGCTTGGGATATTATAAACCAATCTAGAGCAGACCTTAATACAAGCATGAACATAAACGCCTGTGCTTATATTATAGATAGGCTTACTACTACTCCTATAATAGCATCCACAGACGAGATACTTACTAGCTGGGAGACTATAAGACTAGTTACAGGTCTTATAAGTCTTGATGATCCCTCCTTAGGTAGCGCTATATACGGCTTGGATGAATACGGTAACTATCCTATTTTAGTAAATCCTAGAATAGACTTTATAGGATTACAACCAAACAGTCTGTTAGACTATTCTATAGATTATTTAAAGCCGGTCTCTGGTAGAGATTATCTTCTAACTAATTTAGGAAACGGTACTTATGCAGATTACCAGTACGCTATAGATAGGGCTGAAAGAAGAGACCTACCTTATATACTATCTAGTCTAACTGTTCTCTCCGGAAGAAAGGATGGTTGTATTTATCATGATAATACAGCTAGATCTAGTAGACAGGTAATCGCTATACAAGCATCAGCAGCAAGAGATGGAATAGCAGCTGAGGGACATGTAGAGCAAAGAAGAAACTTCGACGGCTTCAACTTCTATCCTAGTGGCTACAAGCCTATGTACCTAGCGTCGGATCTAGTCAATGAAGTAAGAACTTGGGACCAGCGCCGAATCTCCAGTCCTCTAACAGATGGCAATACTGGGGAGTTCTATAGACAAACTGACATACTGTCTACATTACAGTCAGGTATAGATATATTTAACTACAAGAGGTATAGTCAAAATAGTTACTATGTACCTGAGATATATGATTCTGCGACATGCTTCCAGCTTAACTACTATAGAGATGCTTGGACTTCAGGCAACTTCTTCTTTAATCCTTCCTATGGTTGGACTAGCAACGGATCTATAGATAGTGCTAGATATGAATCTTTCGTAACTGCTTGGGGTAATCTACTTGGCAGTATCTGTAACAGGCTTGATATAAATGGTTAACTTCTTAAATAAAATAGTTGATACATTACCTGAGTATCAAAAAGTTGCTATCAAAGCTCTCATAGCTGCAAGGCAAGAAGAGCTTACTAGCATAAGATCTAGACAGGAAGAAGCAGCCAGTATATACAATAGAGTAAAATCTAACCTATCTAAAATTCTATTGAAGCCTAGGTATGCTGTATCAGATGAAAAGATATCTTCTGATTCTCATAACCAGAATATGCAGGAGATATTCCTTGATCTTAGTTCCCTATATAAGTCAATTGATTCAATAGCCTCTACTGTAAAGAAGCAGGTTGTTACACTTAATAGTGATTATGAGAAGTCTAAAGCTGGTATACAGAAACTTATAAACGATGTAAAGGTCTTTGCCCTTAGGAAGCAATATCCTGAGTTCAATGAGATAAAGCTAATAGACTTTAATGCATCTTCTAACCTATCTAAGAAGCAGCCTATAGCAGAGATAAATTCTAATACAAGGTTATTGGAACTACGTCCTGTTCTAAATAGTAGAGTACATCTACCTAATAGAACAGCCAGGACTACAAAGATATATACAAAGACATATAGCCAAGGCCTTAAGGGAGATCTGTCATCTAGCTTCCCTCCAGAGAACATGGTAGATCAGAGACCTGAAACCTTCTGGGCTACCCTTATCCTAGCTGACTCGCCAGTATCCCAAGTGTATGAAAAGAATACAACTACAGGTGATACATATCAGGTATCTGTAGATGGTCCTATAGTGGAGGTATACTTTAAGTTCTCTCATATAGAGAGAATAAATACTATCAAGATACTTCCATTCTCTGAGTTCCCTATCAAAATAGTTGATGTTTCTTATAGACCTAGTAACTCGTCTCAGATACTTCTGCCTATAAAGGACTTCACGGAAGTCACTACTTTAGATTGGGAAGAGCTTAATTTTGATCCTGTATCTGCGGCAGAGGTCAGAATTATAATAGCACAGGAGAACTATAAGAAAAGTTCTTATCTACTTCCTAGATCATTAGTAGTCAATAGTGATATCTTTCAGAAGATACTTAACAATAAAGCCAGTAAGATAATAGGATCTAATATCCTAGACTCTGACTTCTCTAGCTATCTTCTAAAGTCTATTAACTCTTATGATACAGCTATCGCTGCTTTGCAAGAGCTCTATAATAGCTCTGGTATAGATATAACTATCCAGCCTAACATAGAGTACTACTCTGACATAGAGAAGCTCTTCCAAAGTTTATATTCAAATATATCTCCTGACCTTGGTAAGAATATTCTAGCTAGCACTCCTAGTGCGGAAGCATTACAGCAGCCTGACTACAACCCCACTATAAATATTTCTAAGTACGAATACCTATTAGGCTTACGTGAAGTAGAAATATCTTATCAGCTTTACTATCCTTCTTCCTACTATGAGTCAGAAAAGTATATACCACAAGCTACTATATCTCAGATAGAGATAGAGGTAGATGAACGGCATACTGAGTTTAAGACACCATGGCAGGATGATTATAGAAAGACTAGTACCGAGTGGCAGATAGATATCGGAGCCGGTAGGAAGATTCCTATACACCCAAAGAATCAAAAAGATGAGAATGGTATTCCGTCTGTAAAGGATGAGAGATTAAATTTTGATCTCAGTAACAATAAGGCTTTCACTAGGTTGGGTGGCTACTACAACAATGTGTACCGGCTAAAGAAGAACGGCGACGTTGTGATGCCTGATAAGTACATAACAGAACGTATAACCGGCGCTGTACCAAGTATTAGTATAACACTTACAGGTCAAGAATTTGATACTAACAGTATCTATACTGTAGACTATGCCGTAGATCCAACTAGCTATAGTATCAATATACTGGATAGGTTCTCCAGCGAGACTGTAGTTTCACCAGAGACATTCAAAGGCTTAGGTAGTGATAGCGAGATTGAAGTAAGTAAATTCCCATTCATCAACTACGAGATCATAAACCTAACTGGCTTCTTTACTAAGGAAGATGATAGGTCCGAATGGAAGTTTACCCCGCCACAGCAGGATGTCTTCAGCGGTCAATTATTTATATACCCTACAATCCTAGACTCGGTAGGCAACACTGTACAGTCAGGATCGTTGCTAGCTTACTCTAGAACAGGTACTTGGGGTAACCAGTCCGGTATAACTCCTGTGGTCTTTAGTGGTAACTCAGCTTTGAGCTTGTCTTACTTTGGAGAGCTTAACGGAGTAGAGTTTGGTTACTTTGTCAAAATAATGGATAGCAGCTTATTTGGCGAGCTATCTTCTTTTGCCTCTACCTCAGGACTAGTGTTTAAACAGCCTATAACGGTCACAGAGGAACAATGTAGGCGGTGGGATAGTAACTCCACAGGGATGGTATTCCAGGGCAGCCTAGAGAGCCCTGTGTCGGGATACCTAACTGTTGATTATACTCTTGGTATAGGTGTTAAGACAGATGATCAGATTTTTGCACTAACTAACCTTGTGTATAATCCTATTACAGTCACTGTAGGTGGAACAGTTGCAAAGAACATAACGGACTATGTATCTTTAACCCATCCAGCGTTCTCTATAGGTAGTAATAAAGACAACGAGTACCAATACATACAGGCTGGTAAGAAGATCTACTTCAATCAGAAAAATAATACCCAGGAAATAAAGGTTACATATAATTGGTTATCAGAGTATGTATCACTTTTGTCAACGCTTAAGTTTAACGGTCCTATAAATCCTTCTGTTACTCCAAAGGTAAACGAAGCTAGGATCTTCTTGAATAACCTTGTGATTGTCTTCCTATGCTGTATCCCTCTACTTTTATGAACTCAGTTATATACAGTATCTTTAACAAAGTTAATGGACACCAATATATAGGTAGTTCAAGTAATGTAAAGTATAGGTTCTATACACATAAAAATACACTAAGAAAAGGTACACACCATTCCATAGCCTTACAGAGAGCATGGAACAAATACGGAGAAGACTCTTTTGTTTTCAAAATTATACTACATTCTTCTCCAGAGGATAACATCCATAACGAGCAACAGATTATGAATCTCTATAAGCCGGTTTATAATTGCTCAAAGACCGCCGGGAGCCCAACAACTAGAGGATCTAGACACACCCCGGAACATAAGAGAAAAATATCTGAGGGACTAAAGAGGTGGGTCCGTCCCCCTGGTATGGCAGATAATATATCTAAAGCCAAGAAAGGTAAGCCTCTTAGTGAAGACCATAAGAAGAAATTAAGGCTGGCGAAGCCAGGGCTTCCCTCCGATATATTATTAGAGATTAAAAATCTAATACAACGAGGTGATACTCTAGCTTCTATAGGAAAGTTGTATGGGGTAGGCCAAACTACTGTCTTTAAAATTAAACATAACAGGTACAGAGATTAATGTCTTACTCTTCCCAACTACTTAATGATAGTGAGCTAGCTGTATCTAAGCTTAAGGCTTCTATTGACAAGATCTTAATAGATGTCAATGGATCTTCAGATGGATCTGTTATCTTGTCCAAGACTATGGCGTCCTTCCGAGAGTTCTTTGAAGGGTTGTCTGAGCCAGAGTTCAAGCCTGAAGAGTTTAGGACCGGGGATACACCCAGCTCTATAAGCTACAATAATAACTTAAGGGCTATTTATAATGATATAGCTAGGTTCTACAATGAACTAAGGAACCTTTCTAACCTACAGGTGAAGTCATTTAATTATTCACAGGTAGTCATAAATGAAATAAAGAATAGAGCTAACGTCCTAAGCTCTATGGTATTAGATCTTAATATATTAAATAACTTTACGCGCGGGGATGTCCTTGTTGCCGGAGATGACTTTATAAACTTAGATAAGGTTGACGTGGGCGCTGGTATATCTTCTACACAAGCTGAGATAGTATCCAATGGATCTGGCTTATCCCTAGCCAGGGCAGGTAGTAATAACCTTAGTGATGATCCAAGGATAAAGATTGAAGTGCTTCCATTAGCGCCACAGTCTAAAGGGTTAGACAACCAAGATGTAGTCAATACAAAACCTACCCCTGGTAACTTTGGTAGGTTCTATGAGGGTAACTATTATAACTTCTTAGGGCTGGCTAGACCAGAAGGTGGAAGGTTTAATATACAATACATAGTAGATCCAAAGTCTGTAAAGGCTGTAGCTGACACAGAAGCTGATACAACCAAAGGTATATTCCTTGAGTATGGTGCTTCTGAGGAAGAGAAAGCCCAGGCGCGGCTGGCTATGTTTGATAACAATCCTGATACATTCTGGGAGTGTGAGTATGTTATCCGCCTGGCCAATCCACTGATACCTGATGTATCAGAATCTTTAGTCATTGATGAAGACGTAGAGAAGCCTGATGAGGATCAAACATTTTCTGATCCTGAGTCGCCTGACACAGCTTCAATACAGATTGATGTCAATGATCTTAACTCTAGGGCTATCTTACAAGATGCTTTAGATCTTATTGTAGATCTAATTATAACGCTACCACAAGAGCAGAATGTAAATTTTGTATCTATTAATCCTGTAGTCTTCTCTAAGGCAGCGTTCATAGATGTAGTAGATATCTCCACTGCTGATGAAGCCACAGGAGTATTCACCACTGTTGATGGCTGGGATAGCCTTAGATTCGGTAAGAGCATTACCCCGGAGCTTAATGAGTACCTAACTGACAGTCAGTTGGCGGCTACATTAGCACCTAATAGGTTCAACTATACAGGCCAAGGAATATACCCATTCCCAGTAAGAGTAGCTAAGAAGATCAAAGTAAGATTGTCTATGAGCAATCCAGCGGCTCAGGTCTATGAAAGAACTTATGCTCTTTTAAAGAACAACGTAGACGTAACTGTAGTAACTACAACAACTACGACCAAAGGCAGGTTAAGATTCTAATGTACGACAAGCTAAAAGCTAAAATCTACAGGGAAAAGAATAAAGATAAAGCTCAGCTTTATGCCAGAGAATACTATCTAGAAAATAAGCAAAAGCTTATAACCAGATCAAAAAATAGATATGAAGCAAAAAAAGAAGACATATTAGAAAAAAATAAGGTATATCGTGCTTCTTATAGGAAAAGAATAAGAACTAAAGCATTGCGCGCTGAGTATCAAACTAGAAGAAGTAGGCTGATAGAACAAGCTACACCAAAGTGGGCTAATATAGAAGCTATTCGCCAAATATACTTACAAGCTCAATATGTTACAAATAGTACAGGTATTTTACATCATGTTGATCATATAGTTCCTTTAAAAGGCAAAGATATCTGTGGCTTACATATTGAAACCAATCTCAGGATTATCCCGGCTATTGACAATATATCTAAAGGAAACAAGTTTGTAAAAGAACTTGTTAAAAGTTAATAAAATCGGTTTATTTAAGAAGCGTAGAAAGACTACAACCGAAACTACTAACTATAAGAAGACATTGTCTAAGATAGTTAAGTTTAGTTATCTACAGACTTTAGCTATAGATGGTGGGCTTACTACAGCTAGAGGAATAGCTGGAGAAACAGAAGCTAAAGAAAGTAAGACAGACAGTAAGAAAATTAATACTAGCTTACAAGATAAGGTTATCACGGCCGGCGCTGATGTCCTATCTAATATATTCGGTGATCTACCGTCCACTATGGCTGGTGTAGCCAGGTCCTTGTTTGGTAAGAAGATAACCAGTGAAACAACTGTAGATGTGAAAGAGTCCGGCTGGACATTAACTAAGATCTGGAATCAACCACAGTTCGATATAATACGGTATGCTATTGGTATCAAAGAACTTACTGTAGCTCAGTTTACGTATGAACAAGTTAGTGAGTTCGTGTCCAAACCCTGGTCCTCTCCTAAGGATATCATAAAAGTGACATCTATAGTAGATCAGTTTATACCGGGTATATTCCCTGTAGGTACATACATAAAGTATTATGTCAAACCTAATATAGAAGAATCTGATTGGACACAGATCAATCCCTTAGGTCTGCCGTCTGTATTTAATGAAGACGGAAGTATAGTACCTCGTATCATAAATTTTAATACAGAGAGACCTATCTCTTCTGGTTTAGAAGAGAGCTATGTGCTTACTTCCAAGCCTGTAAGGGAGATAGTATTCAAGGCTGTACTCACAAGACCTACACAATTAGAAGGGACTACAGCGTCAGCAGACGGCTATAGCCCTATTCTAAAGTCTTACAGACTCTTAATGTACCCTGCCAATGGACTCAGCTAACTCTTTATCCTTGTATAAGATATGTAAATGGTGCAAAAAAGAGAAACCTATAACCTCTTTCCATCTACATAAAGCAATGAAAGATGGGCACCTGAACAAGTGTAAATCGTGTACTAAAAGCTGGACTAATAGCTACAGAGCTACTAAGTATAAAGAAAGGAGGAAGGTAGTTGAGGAAGCCAGGAGAAGAAAACTAGGTATTAAACCTATATCTCGTACAAGAGAAGTAAGTAAATACACTGAATTAGTGTGTAGCCGTTGTAACCAACTAAAACCTACTTCCTTGTTTTCTATAAGATCTGATAGGACTACAAAAAGCTATATGAGCTCTTGTAAGGAGTGCCTAAATAAAGCTCAAAAAAACAGGTACCTAGCGTCCCCACAAAAATATAGAGACTTACAGAAGCAACAGTACTCTAAAAACCGAGCCCAGTATATAACTAACGCAAAGAATTATAAGGCTAGGAAGAAAGGAGCAGCAGGAAGCTATACCGCCCAGGAGTGGGCCAACCTCTGCGAGGTTTATAATCATACCTGCCCCGCTTGTAAAGAATCAAAGCTACTTACAGCAGATCATATAATCCCTCTTAGCAGAGGAGGAAGTAATTATATCAATAATATACAGCCTTTATGCCTGTCTTGTAATAGCAAGAAAAGAACAAAGATAATAAAGTACTTACCCGCTCAATCGGTGTACCCTGCCAATGGACTATAGTATGGACGAGATAGAAACACTTAAGTTAATAATACAGCATAAAGACGAGACTATAAAAATACTTTCTGATATATTAAAGTCAGCTCTGGAGAATAGAGAGAGACCAGACAAGGTCCAAGGATGGACAGTATCATCCACGATGGGTTCTAGTCAACTAAAAACATCTGCTATAAAAGCCGCTATCGATATATATAGTAGAGATGGCCGTGGCCCGAAAGCATAATTACACATGTCCGTATATCAAAGACAGTATCAAAAAATATTAGCTGCGGAGTTACTTAGGTACCTCCTTCTTGGCTCTTTGCCTAACCTTAACGATATATCCAAACGTATAGGTGATGCCCTAAGCAAAGAAGGTAACATAACTTATAGGTATATTCCTCAGGCGTCGAAAGATATATTCCGTAATGAGCTTTACAATAAGTCTCTAAACAGAATAAAATTTGACATTGATACATTCCATGAGGAGCTTATAGAGCTATTCACACAAGCTTTATCAAGAATAAGTTACGCAGATCTGTACCATAAGGTCAATAGCTATGAGCTCAAGAAACTACAGAGTCAGCTTGAGATGCTATTGTTTACGGTGAGAGATGCAGACTTCTACTTCTCTGGCGCCTTTGATACCTTCTCTGATATATCTAAAACTGATACATCACGCTCCACAAAGGACGTAGTAGATCTTTCCGAGCAGTGTTTATCCCTTCCATTCGGGGCTAAGAATACAAGAAGAATCAATCTAGGCTCCTTGATTAATACTGTTTCGGCGGCGCCTAGTGTCAGCCTTAGTACTGAATCTTTGGTATCTAATAATCAAATACCTTCTACTAAGTTTGGTAATATATTCAGTGATGAGCTTTCTGTCTGGGGTCATGAGGTTGTATCCCGAGAGAATGGGCCTACTAGTATTACATTTACATTCCCTCTTAATCTAGACTCTAAAGCAGAGACTGAGTTCTTTATATCTAGGTTTGAATTTATACCTCACATAGTAAAGAAACAAACTGTAAAGATTAGTGTCTCTAATGATAACGTAAACTATTTAAGCTTATTAGGTTATGAGCAAGGTGTAGTAGTAGAAGATCAAAAGAAGATCTACGCTATGGACTTTGAGACTAATCTAGTACAGTACGTCAAGGTTACATTAAGCAAGACAGAAGCGGATGAAGAAATAATAGAGGGTAATCAAAAAACTTATAAGTATCTCTTTGGACTCAAGCGCTTCGCAGCTTTCCAGACAGGTAGGTTTACCGGAGCTACTTACATAAGTAAGCCATATACTTTTGATGACACTATAGGTAAAGTATCTATAGATGTAGAGCAGTCTATACCACCCGGGTGTGAGGTAAGCTATTCTGTAGCTAGCGTAGATTCTGCCGGTAATGAATCGTCCTTTATACCTATTACACCAACAGGTATAGATTCCACTGTAGGCTCCAATCAAGTTGTATCATTTAATTCTACATTAGATAATAGTGTAAGATTTTCACTGCCTACTACTGGTAATGATGCTGCCCAAGTATATGGGCTACCCTTCCAAGGTAAGAACTTCTATAGGATAGGTCCAGTATTAGAGCAGGCGCCTATCTTCGGTAGATCAAAATTATATAGAGGTTTCAAGTCTTGGTATAGAGACACCACTGGATCGTTTGAGATCCTTACTGTACAAGATAACTATGTTACATTTGAGCATAGTGACCTAGAGGCTATGTATGCCTTGACTACAGAGTCTCCTGGTATAACCAGCCTACCTGCGGCAGCCGGTGTAAGACGGATACAATTACAGACTACTAAGCCGCCTTACTACGACTCTACTAGAAGTCACTTGCTACGGCCTGTACCTGGCATACAGAATAGTAGTTTAGATCTTAAGCCTAACTATGCTATATATAAGATATTGCATAGAGCTCCTACGACACAGCAGATAAGAACCTTTACCCTGACGTCTGCGAGCACACAGCCTCTACCTATAGCTAACTTTATTCTTGAGTCGGCGGTGGCGGCGGATCTACCTAGACTTAGATTACTGACAGGTCAAATATTTACACTAGGTGTGGATTATACCTTTGAGACTACTACCCTTGGTGGTAAGCTTAAGCCTACTGGTAATATAATCATCCCAGCAGAGAGTGCTCTTAGAGATACCGCCGGCGTTATAATAAACTACCTACTTGAGTTTGTATTCAAGTATGATCCTGATATAACCCACAAGGTAAGCAGCATAGAAGGGACGACTGTAATCCTTAGTAACTGTACTAATACAGTTTATGACAGTATTGAAATAACTTATCGCTACATACCAGTTAGCCCCAGCAGTATAATCAAGTCTTCTATAAGAGTCAGTGATCTACCTACTACATCTCCTAATAGAACCTTTTATGTAGAAGGCAGAGACTATGTGGTTGATCCTGGAACCGGCGCTATCCAAAGGGTTCCTACTGGAGACATAGAAGCTGATGCTTCTGTGTATGTTCAGTTTTCTTACCGTAGTTCGTCATCTACAATACAAACATTTACTACTTGGTGCTACATAAATAGTCCAGATGGCACCCAGATTAAGTTTGATCTGGATCCTTCTACAAAGAAGAATAGGTTAGAAGCTGACAAGGAAGTTGGCGAAGCCTTCTATGTCAATAGTACACAAGGTCTTATAGACCTTACTAATGCTACTACTAGCTCTATTCTAAGTAACGGCTGGGTACAGTTCATAGTTAGATCTAAGAGCCCTACTACAAATGTGGCCTTTAGATCCAACCTTATAGACCAGGTAATCCAAATCAAGGATATCAATAAGAAGAAAGTATTCAAGGAAAACAACATATACTTTAATCAAATAACTGCTTTCCGGGAACCTCTACAGGAGAGAACAGTTAATCACCTTAAGGTAAACACACTGATGTCTGATCATACAGTGTTTGCCATAGATAGTACTACAGATCCTTTGAGAAGCTATATTGTATTAAATTTCTTACCTAATACAACCACGGAGCTTTACAATAGGATACCAACAGAAGATGCTGATGAGGTAACCCCTCCTCAGGATAACCCAGAAGAATTTGTATTCCAATGGATTACAAAGATAGAATCTGCTGATGCACCCAGGGCTCTAATAGTTAAAGCAGATCTAAAAAGAAACGCAGATGTTGACGGAGCACAAACTCCTAAGGTTCAAAAATATACCTTAAGAGTCGGATCATGATAGACAAACAAACAGAAATAATTATTGAAGAAGTACTATTAGGGTACTTAAGATCAAGCAAGCAGATAGAGCTAGGTAGCTGTGACGTAGACGAAACAGATAGCTCGAAGACATATACACTAAAGTTTAAGGTAGATAAGGACTTCGGTGTTACGCTGTCCAATCCTTTAAACAATCAATTTCTTGAGTTCTTCAATAAGAATAATAATCTTAAACCTACTGTACAGATCATACCTCATAGACAGAAAGGCAAGGACTAGAAATGAATACATTACTTAGAGACAGTAAGAAATTCAGGGCGGCGATGGTGGCCATACTTACTAACCTGATCACTATTCTAGTAGGTAAGCTTGGTCTTAATCTTGATACAGAAACTATAACGCTTCTAGCCTGTGTAATCTCTATTCCTATAATGACTTATATCGGAGCAGAGGGTGTATCAGAAATTCACGCTAAGTCTGAAATAGAGAAAAATAAGTCACGCAAAGAAATCAATGGAGAAATCATGCAACAGATCCTCCAAGGAAAAGATCCAAATGAAAAAGATAAGTAAGATTTTTACGCTAATTGCTTTGTTTACAATGACTTCCGCTTGCACGTATGATGCAAACTTTAGATCCTACGTCATGGCCCACCGCCTATCCCACAATGCCCAGGCGCCCCATTACAAGGGTTACGTAGATGCGGATACTACATTGTCCCCACAGGACAAGGAGACATTCAAGGCCCGGGTGACTGCCGAGGACCAGATGATCTCAGAGGCCGAGCGGCTTCTAGGTATTAAACAATGAATGTAAACATTGAGGACATCGTCAAGGACGAAGTCAATAAATTGATTGCGTCTTTAGATGGACAGGTAACAGACCCTGTTCAAAAATCTGCTATCATACGGATGACGGCCGATATGGCTATGATCCCTATTCGCATGGCTAGAGGGGAGGACGTAACTAACGTTATCAACTCTCTTAAAGCTGAGGCTGCGATGCGGGGCGTAACCAATTCCTTGAAGGCTCAAGCTGCTATGCAGCAAGCCTGGATGAATGTTATTATCAGAATTATAACTACTGCTCTATTAGCTTAATATCATGTCTGAACAAAGAATTATCAACACGTCTTCTGTAAGACGCCCAGCTAGATTTAGAGGACAGGTCCTCAGTGCTGACTACAATGATAGCCAAGAGGAGATCATTTCTGACTTACAGGAGATTAGCAATGTAGTTAATTCTTTGAACAGTCGCTTAACTAATTCTATTCTTACTCTAAATAACGATAATGCCTTCTTACGTAGACAAGTCGACGCCCTAAGATCACAACAAAACTACTCAGAGGTACTGTCCGTGAGGACTAACTCTATAGTGACTAGGTACGTTGACTTTTCTAATACAGAAGGTATAACCTTTCCTAATGGCTTAGACGATACAAAGTCTGCCATGTTGGCAGCTGAATATGGGGAAGTCACTCTTCCTCCTAATACCATAGAGAATAAGTTCTATGTTACTAGCCTAGCTACCAATAAACTTGTCAGCCCCCAGTTGAACATCACTGTGGCCGGTGCGTTTGATAAAGGGGATGGGGAAGGTGTTACTAACTATGAGCGCGGCGGGGCTGTGAGTCCTGGCGTTCCTAGCCATGGCTTTAATGGTATTAATGATCTTTACTGGGTCCGTAAAGTAGAGTTTCCAATAGATAGCAGGGTTGACCAAGTGGAGTGTGAGCTAACCGTAACTGTACCTGAGGGTAGCAGCTCTAATGCTAACCTCATAGAGTTAGTTCCTTTCCCTAACGGCGCCGTCGACATAACTGAACTTGCTACTGCTTCAGACCTAGGCAATAATTTTATAAGAGTCTCTGGCTTCGAGCCAGTTGATAACTTAGTTTCTAGACGATATCATTTTCCTGCTACAGTAGTTGACCAAATCAAGATTCGCTTTAGACAACGTAACTGGGTTGAGGAGAATGGTAAGAAAGTATTCTATTATGGTCTTCAAGAATGTGGACTTAAGTTAGCTGATTACGATAAACAATTTACTCCTGGGGCTAGTTTTGGTACAAATAATTCTTTCATAGTTTCTATACCGTCTCCCCAGGGTACTACCTTCTCTAATATATATAGTATAGATCCAAGTCCAAATTTCTTATTAGAAGACTTTAGCAACCGCCACATCCATATTAGGCTCTGTGGTTCATTAGATTATAACAACAATGTTCTTTGGGATAGTGATAGTAATTATCCTCCGCAGCAGACTAGCTCGCCCATAAGTGCTAACTCAAGCAACTTATATGCTTTCGTTCAAATGAACTTTGTTAACAGCAGCGGTGGTATACTATCTCCTTTCGCAGTAGGAACAACACCTTATCTTCGTGCTATAGGCCTGGCCTTTACTTTACGTAATGTATAATGTCATTATCAGGAAGAGTAGACGAACTAGAAACGAAGGTAACAATCCTATTCCAGGATATGTTACAGAAGATTTCTATATCAGCTCTGTCTGATTTTTCCAGATCCTGGAATCAACAATTTGATGCTCTTGAAGTTAGATACAATAGTGTTGTTGATGAGCTGAATATATTACAGGTACTATATGCTAACCTAGCCCTAGGTATTAGTGGTAGTACTACCATCATTACTGGAGGATCTACCGGTCTACAGGAAACGTTTGAAACAATAAGCAAAAATCTGAAGGAGTATGACTACAAGCTGTACTATGATACAGGTAGTTACCTAACTGGTGTAAGGTACACAATAACTCCTTCTGCGTATGTATCAAAAACTTTAAGCTACTCAGCATCAGGGCTACTTACTCAGGTTACTTTAACAGGTAGCCCAGTTCCTAGCACCTCATTGAGTAAGCTATTTTTCTATTCAGGGTCTCTTTTAACTGGTGTTAGTTATAATTAATGACGACATATACCATAGTTTCTGCTGTAAATATTGACTCTCTAACCGCAAAGGCTGGAGATGATACTTATAATATTAACGGCGGTTATCTAACTGTAGACCAGGACTCTAGATACGGCACTAATAATAGCACCAGTTCTAGTATGGGCAACATAACTCTGTCTGCCTCGTTAGGTGGCACGATAGAGTTTAATGCAGAAACCGTAAGGCTTATTCCTTTCGATGGCGGCGGTGGTGTAGTTCCTACTAGTAATACAACTATAGCTGGAGCTAGTGGTAGTGGAAAACTGATCGGTGTCTATTCTGCCTTGAACGTAGCGCCTACTGCCGCTGCTGCTGCTATGCCTGCCTCTGGTTACATAAAGATTAAACAGTGGAACAGTTCTGCATTTGTAGACAACGAGGCTCTGAGCGGTATTACAGCTACTGTAAATGGAACAGATCAAGTAGGGTGGATTGAAATAGTAGGGGCTGATACAAGAACAGCTACAGTAAATAGACTCAATACCTTCAAGGTTAGAGGAGCTTGGTACGACTTTGTTGGGACTACTACAACAGGTACTAGATCTACTACGTATCAAATTCCTTCTAATGGTTCTGCTGTGGTCTACACTCCAGGTGTATGGGTAGAGACTTCTGTAGGAAGTGGAACTTATGAATTCTATCCTTGTGCTGGATCCAGAACAGCGCTATTAGCTAACATAGGTACTGAGGCAGCTAGAGGTAAGTTCTGCTGGATCAGCACGGCTGGGCTTCTTAGATTCGGCCATGATGGTACCAATAGCACGGGCGGATACATACCTCCTTCCGGACTTAGAATTCGGATACCTAACATTCTTTTTAGTACAGCTACAGTAGCCGCGCCAACTGTAAATATTCTACCAAACGCTACCCTAGCTACTAGATATGACTTCACCACTACAGGTGGTGGTGTTATAGATATAGATAAGTGCAACATGAATTGGTACTTGTCTGTGGCTCAGGCCTATTCAGTTAGCTTGACTAACTCGTCATTCATGACGGCTATCAGCTTGAGCGAGGTCAGCGCCCCTATTACTATTAACAATGTAGGTATAGGACAAGAAGCCGCCAATACCCAGTTTGGATTTACTATGACGTTGTGCTTCGGTGGAGGCACTGTAACAGATCTTATTGTTACTAGATCCGCGCTAGCGTCTTCTGGTAACTATGTTAGTACAATTTCTGGTATCTCAGGTTTTACATTTACTAGGTTTACCACTAGGACTCTTACTTATAGAGGTAACGCCACGAGTGGGTCTGCTACTATAACAAGAGCAAATTCTTGTACGTTTAATAATCCTATTCTTATAGCTGGTAGATTTTTACTAACTACTTGTGCTGACTGCTCATTTAATGATACAGTCTATATAGACGATGTGTCTAGTACAACTAGAACTACTATATCACAATATGCTTATGTAATGGCTAGCTCATGTGCAAGATGTACCTTTGATGGTCTATCTTTTAATGATCTGCCTATGCAACAGCCCTACGCTGGCTTGTTCAATATAGCAGCGGCTGGATGTACTGATATAAAGATAAGAAGTATAGGCACTTACAGTAATCCTTTAGACTTAGGCTATTCAGGTTTCTATAACCTGAACTGGGCTAGAACTACTACAGTAGCTACTGTATTCCAGAGTGGGCATATAATGAAGTCAGGAGATATATTCTATGCTTTCATATCTTCTGACACGTCAGCTATTACAGTAGGGTCTAAGACCATTACAACTACTGGTACTACAACAGGTTACACATTTACTTGTTTGAATGCCGGTTCGACGACGGGTTCTATATCTCTTTATCCTACGATGTCCGCGTCTGTGTTAGTTCTAGATGCTGGTGCTGCTGCTGAAGATGTTAGATTACAGCAAGTATATGTAGCTCATAATCGTGGTGTTCCCTACTCTAGTGATAACTCAAGCAAGAACATACTAATAGAAAATCTGCACGCTGCTATAGAGGGCGCTCCTGTACACCCTTCCTTAAATAAAGAAACTAAAGGACTCGTCTGTACTCCTCCACTCACAGCCCAGACCTCAGTCTATGGTGGTCACTTTGTTGATTACTGTACTGAAGAACTGTATACAGGTAACCTAGGAAACGTACCATGGACTAGATCTACCACTACAGCTACTGTATTACTTCCTTCTCATTTCCGTAGAACAAGCCAACTTATAAACGTTTATAGGTCTAGCTCTGCTGCTGCTATTATTACTGGTCAGAAAACTGTCACAGTAAACAATGCAGATCGGTTTACCTTCACTTGTCTAAACGCTGGTGATGCTACTGGTACCCTTGCCTTGTCTACTCTTAGTAGCCGCTTAGCTATACAGATGAATGAGAAGACGGCGGAAACTACTGATCTATATACACTTACAGGATCTACATCATTCACTAGCGCCGGTGGTCTCGTAATGACTGGTCGTGGTACAGATAGCATCACATTTACCACGCCTGAATATATACTAGGTATAACAGGATTCTCTTGGGCTGAGCCTGTCATGGGCGGCGCTACCCTTACTGGGTTCCATATCTATTATGCTATAGATAAGAACGATGGCCTTGGTTACTCTGATTATAAGAATCTATCTTATATAAGAGCTAACGGTGGCGGATCTAACGGGGCTACTACTATAACCATGAACGATAGTTCTGGTGTAGCTACTGGAGATTATGTCTGGGGTACCAACGTGGCTCCCTATGCTTATGTTACAGGTGTCATAAATTCTACTACCATTGGTGTAGATAGACCTAACATAGGTACTGTATCTTCTACCTTAAGATTTGGTTCTCTATATAGAGAGACAGGTATTAACCCTGCGCTAGGGTTCAAGAAAAGGATCAGGATGGTCTCAGACCAGACCGGTAGCACTGCTATGACTTCTCTGTATTACTTTACTGAAACAGATTATAATAGCCGGTCACAGGTGTATCCATTAGACACAACTGATGCTACCTTATCCCTAATCAATCTACAGACAGGTACTGAGGTACATGTCTATAATACAACAAATGACCTTGAGCTGGCCGGCAGCGAGGCTACAGCAGGTTCCACATTCGATTATGATTATACCTGGACAGGGTCTGATTATAACGTTTATATAACAGTCTTAAAAACTGGTTACCAATGGATTAGATACTCGGACCAGACGCTGGGTCAGAATGGTCTTACTATTCCAGTGTTTCAATTATTAGATAGAAACTACTTAAACCCATAACACACATATGGCTAAAATCACAGATCCGGATTCACTCAACGTAGGTGTTGAAATAACCATTGACACAGCAGCTAAGACATTTACGTTACTAGTCGCCGGCAACATAACATCAGCTAAAGAGGGTGTAACGCTACAAGCGTTGTACTCAAAGTTTGTAGATCTCTGGTTAACATCTACTTATAACAAGTTCCCGTTCCCTATGTACGTAATCGACGCTCTGTCGGGTCAGTACGTATTCGGGTTCGACGGTTCGAGCTACAGCGGCTGGAAGCCCTCTAACGACGCCACTAGGCAAATGCTTAGAGACGGTGGCTGGTCAGAGTACTCTGCCGGCGGCTTTCTCAATAGGCAATACGTAGGTATTGTATCTCTGGGTGACGTTAGTGATGGAGCTCAGTTATACTATCAGAGAACTACCAACGGATCGCCCACTAACTTTACCTTTACTGACGAAGTAAACGAAGGTATCCAAGTTTATGGAGATGCCTCAAACGGTAACTTCGATAGTAGAACCTTCTTCAAGTCTTACGTAAGAGAGTATGCCAAGACCTATAAGGACTCCGTCTTGGCTGATACTGGTAAGACAGCTACTAGCGCGTACATTGTCAACATGCTGTTGAACAATGCTGATGATCTAAAAATTGAAGCAACTGACGTAGTAGTTACTGGTACGGCGCCTTATAGTGGTGTTCACATATCTTACTTTACTGGTAACCAGACTCGTGTTATCGGTGGTATAAGCAGACAGTTCAATAAAATCATACAAGGTAATGGTGCTACAGCCGAGCAGATCTATACTAAGATACAGTATGATCTTCGCTATACAGGTAATATAAACTACCAAGATCCTTGGATGTCAGGTCCTGTATCAGGTCTCCAGGGAGCTGTGACTGGTAAGATTGCTAGCACACTCTTAACCTTCGTAGGTGATACGCTTTACACAGCTTCTGGTACCTACATTGATAATTATGATACAGATGATATCAACAGATTGATATTCGTCGATAATACAAATACAGAGAGAAGTGAGCCTTATACAGCGGCAGGTAACTTATCATTCAACTCATTCTTGACACAGAGTGGCCTAGGCTACTATAGAATGTACTTTAATGACTTCACAGGCGGCTTGTCTGGATTCAACTATGGCCAGGCTAGTGGTGTAACTGTCCTAGATGCTAGCAGCTCACCTATAGCTGGTACCATCAATGCTTCTACTATAGCCTTCTCCTATGCCTACGATAGCAATACACAATCAGGACGGACAGCCGCTCTTGATGTAGGGGTTACAGTTGTCGCTGGTAATGCCGGCTTCGCCAAGCCTGTAGTAACTACCCACACTATAACCAGAGCTGTAGGTCAGAATATATCACTAGTAGCAGAGCAAGATCGTGCATATCTAGAATAGTGATTAATGGCTATATCATTCGACGGACCAACAAAAGTCATCTCTCTATCCACAGGTACTGTAACTCTTTCTATAAGAGACTTATGGAGCCGGTGGGTAGATTGGCTTTTGACATCTGATAATTCTAAATACCCTATTGCCTTTGAGCAGGTAGGCGGCAACTCTATTGATGCATCAGCTGGTACGTCTATACCGATATACATCTTCTTAAAGAACAACTGGAAGCTCCGCCCTCAAGAAGCTAGCCATACATTAAATGTATCTGATGGAGTTATTGTAGTAGACGGCGGCGGTGATCCTTTTATTAATACAATAGGTACTTTTAGTATCAGAATAAATTACTCTCAGCCTGTACAAGCTATCACAGTAGCTACAGGAGGCAGCAGCCTAGTAATATCTGATATAGAAAATAGTACTGTCTTGGCTAAAACAGAAGACATTACTAACTCAACATCTAGCATCAAAGCCCATATCACGGCGATGACCCAATAGGAATAACTTATGTCAGCAGCCCTATCAGGCCGTGTAGAGGCCTTAGAGAATCAGATGAGCTTCATGGTCCAAGATCTATTACAAAAAATTGATCTTGTGGCTTCTGCGAGCCAGAGTGTAAACTGGAATCAACAATTTGATATTATTGAATCTGATGTCAATAATATGAAAAGCCAACTTCAGACCTTACAGTCTCTGTATACTAACCTATACATAACAGTCAGGAATAACTACAATACTTTCACAGGCCATACTGGTATCCCCGCGGCTTCTGGTCATAGAGGTCTAACAGGCTAGTGCCGTGGTGTCCAGCTCTCTATCCCTTAAAAAAATATAACCTCGTATAAACTATCATGTTACATACTAAAGATGATATAGATGCTTTCGTAACAGAGTTTATAACTAAATATAACTCTCTACTTAATAACGTATCAAGAAAATATATGATACCTAATAGGTATAATTCTGATGATATGAAGCAGTATATTGCCGAACGTATGATTCAAATACTTACTAACCGAATTACTAGTGATAATAAAATTGAGAATCCAGAGAAGTATTTTAAGTCCTGCCTAGACTTCTATTGTATAGAATATCAAAGAATGCATGGTTATATTTTTGATCTTCCTAAAAGACCAAGGAAGAACTGTAAGGAAGACGAGGCTTATATTAGAACGTTTGGTTTTAAATATTTAGGGGATATGAGTACTGAGGAATATAACTCTCTTGTAGTGGAAGACAACAAGGTGGATGAGGAAAGGATTGGGGAGGCGTCAGCCGTCTGGGAACAGTTGATGGCAGTGTTGACCAAGGAGGAGTCGGATGTGTTGAACTGTATCTTCCGTCTAGGTTTGACTTGGTTAGAAACAAGTAAGCACCTGAGTGTCCCACAGTCTACTTGTTGGATTAGAAAAGACCGGGCTATAGAAAAGATATTCAAGGCGTTTAAGAAAATAGATGGAGCAGATTCCAATGACATCATCAAAAAATTCCTTAGGGCCGATCCCGGAATTCTCGGTTCTTTCGGATCAGAAAATTGATCTACCTGATAGTCTCGTGTGGAAGGGAATCACACTAGAGGCTGACGAACTCATCATATACATAACAAAAGAAGGGGAGCAACGCATGATAACGTCGCACCCCTTCGATGATGAAAAGTTCTATAAGGTTATTTTAGTAGACGAGTCTAACTAGCTTGTGCCTATCCAACTGAGTGGGTGGTCCGTACAGAGGCCGTAAACGGCCGGTATTGCTTTCTTTTTACCTAGCTCTACTGTTATACCATTAGGTAAATAAACGCCTGGAAAGCACCACAGGTCGCCTTTAGAGGTAACTGTGAGGGCATCCTTATCATGGAAGAACCAGTTGAGGGGCCATTGCTTCTCCTTTAGGAAGGAAGCCGTCTCAGGAGTCTTGGCGTGGACATATAACATATGTCTATTCTGTATCAGAAATTGTGGATCAATTTCTTCTACAATGGTATCGTGGCCCAGGTAGAACTTACCATTCAATATTCTGACGTCTACCTCTACAGGTATCTTAAACCTGGTGATGACGTCGATGATGGTTTCTTTTCTGTTCTCATTCCCTATCCTAGGGCCCATCATGTTTCCCCTATGGCTTATTACAAGTAAGTTAGTCATTTATTTGATTAGACCTTTGAGCTCAGTATATTATTTAATACTAAGCATGTATCACTAGAGTTACTAACTGTTATTACTGCCGCCCTTGATGCTTTGGCTGCTTCCACACCAGTGGGCGAATCTTCTATTATTATAGTGTTATTAGGACTACAGTTAAATAAGTTCATTATTTTAATGTAACCTTCTGGATCAGGTTTAGGTTTAGATACGTCCTGGTTTGTCAGCACTACGTCTATATAACTATCTAAAGCAGATAGCTTTAGCATTAACTTAGTTGTTTCTTTTATAGAGTTGGTAAAGCATCCTATGGAATATATAGAATTAGCTTCTTGTAATAGATTCGCAAGCTCATAATTAGGGTAGCAGTTATCCTTAATAGCTTCTATTGTATACCGTTGCTTCAAGGTAGATATTAAATCTTTCTTATCTGTAGGTAGAGTGTAGTTAAAAATTTGATCTAACTTAGCTATCTTTGTTTTAGTAGGTAGAGCATTTAGCTCTTTATCATGGAACTGATAGCCTATTATATATCCTGTAACTTCGTTATAAGCTTTTATAAAGGCATCGCGATGCCACTCCTTAGCATCAATTAATACACCATCTAGATCAAATATAAGTAAGTCTTTCATAGATTAGATCTATAAGCAAATAGATCACCCTCTCCGTAAGGATGATAATTAGGTGTGGAGAACTCACCTATTATAAAGCCGTGGTCCTTCAAGTACTTACAAGCATCTGTGACTACTGGCTGTCCTTCATAGTAGGCTTGCTGGGTAGCTTCCATGTGTATGAAGTCGGTAGTATCAAGAAGATGATCCATGCCTTCCATTACTTCAAGCTCAAAGCCCTGGACGTCCATCCATAGAATGTCTACCTTATCTACATTCTGTTCTGTGGCTACATCTTTGAATGGTCTTACTCTAACAGGTACAGTGGAATAGTTCTGTACTATCTGTGATCCTTGTATTGGTTTAAGGAGTGAGGCCGCGCCGAAGTTCTCATTCTGTGGTGGTAAATGTAGGTTTAGCAATCCCTCTTTCTTACCTAAAGCGTATCTCCAGAATTCTATATTGTCATAGGGTGTATCAATAATTAGAGACGCTATATACTTACTCATGTTAGGGTTAGGTTCAAAAGCAATAATTCTTGCTTCTGGATAAACCTTAGTAAATTCTATAGACTGCTCTAAGTCTCTAGATCCTACATCTAGGATTAGCTCTGGCTTATAGTCAGGCTTTACCTTATTTATAAAAGCTAGAAAGGAATCAATTAGCACTTTACACCCCATGTATTTACTGCCTGGCCATATTCAATACCATAGGTCTTGTCTATAGCTTGTCTCATAGCTTTGGCTCCGGCGGCTGTCCCACCTGGGTGTCCGTGTATGCTTCCGCCTGCGGAAGCCATGTAGTCTGTGCCAACCACAGAATTTATATGGTTAATTAATCCAGGGTGCATACCACAGCTTAGAGAAGGAACCACATTATACTGTTGTAATGTTTTGATACAAGCTTGTGTATCATCTGATGTAGAGTAACCACCTATCATGCCCACATGTATACTGTCTACGCCACACATACCAGCTAATTGACATAGTACATTCCATGATATGCCATAAGGTCCGTCTGTCATAGCTCTTACACCGCTTCTTTGATAGTGTAGGAATAGGGGTAAGTTTAGTTCTCTAATAGATTTGTAAGTGCCTAGACCACTCCATACGTTTACGTGTATAGAGTTACCACCCATATCCGCTACATCCATAGCTCTTTGTATTAGATGTAAGGGATCAGAATTTATACACACAGAGTAAATAACTTTGCTACCTATTTTATTTAAGTAGTCCATTATATAAGGTACTCTATCTTCGATCTTACAGAAAGCAGGGTTGGATAAGATTTCGTCTTCTTTAATAAAGTCTACGCCACCGTCGACTAGCTGCTTAACCATATCCAGTAGTATCTCTTTAGAGATACCTGTCTTAGGCTTTATAATAGAGCCTAGAAGCGGCTTGCCTTCTCTATTTACTCTTTGACGAAAACCAGTCATTCCGTAAGAGGGAGAGCTAGCTTTCAGTCCTGGGGCTTCTAGCTTCATTACTCGGCAGCCCCTGACGTTATCTATATCAGACTGTCCTCCTTGTATCATACATAGTAATTGAGCGACACCATCGGTGCTCCAGTCTAGATTAACATATGGGAATGCTATACAAACATTATAGTTGCTATATCTTAGTTCTTCTTCTGGTAGTCTTACTATTTTGCAGCTGTGATCACTAAATAATTGATCGGTCTCCCAATGGTTTCTAACATTGGGGTTACCTACACTCTGACCAATAGCTAGTTCCCAAGCTGCTTTGTTGATATCTGGATTACCTACTAAGTCGTAGTAGACAAAGAAATGTGTGTCTTGTAAGGACTTCCTATCATTGACGTATATCAGTTCTTTCATTTGCAATACTTATCTCCTTTTACACTAGGTGTTTTGATACAAAGTATCTTACAGTCTGTTAGGAACTCAGCTTTAGAGTACTCTCCTGGTAGGATAACAAATATTTGATTCTGTTTTATTAGAGTTCCATTAATTGTCATCTTACCTTCTACAAGAAGATTATACTCAGTAGCTAGCATATGTGTATGCTCTGGCCAGTCTTCATCTTGGTGGTGAGTAATTAAAGCTACTTCAAAGTCTTTTGTTTTATATATAGACGGGAGAAAGTCGCCTATGAACCAGCCCCTATAGAAATCATGAAGGTCATAAATTTGCATTTGTATACTCTTGTAGTTCCTCAGGTGTACCCACAGGGTGAAATGTAGATCTTGGTATGTGGTATATAAACAGGTTATCTTTACTGGGTATATGATTATAGGCCGGGGCTATATAGAATTCTTTATTAGGGGCCCTGTCATTAGCTATAACCATATTTGTAACTGCATTTAGGTATAGCTCTGTACTTCTCCAGTAGTGTATTCCTGTTAAGGCTACGTCGCTTATCTTCTCTTTCTCTTTAAATAGAATAGGTGTTGCTTTATCGTTAAGCTTGACAAAGCTATGGCGGGTATCCCCACCTTCAAACGTAACTACTACACCATCTGGTCTAGGACCTGTAAAAGAATTGATACAGAACTCATAGAACTTTCTTCCATTCCATGACATTATCTGATCACAATTCATGGTAAAGAAGGGTTCATAAAAAGGTATGTCTAACCTTTGTATTAGATTCTTTACAGTAATGGCCGGGCCTTCTGTTATTTCATCAAAGAGATAGAACTCAATATTCTTATCATAGTCTTTGACTACATCAATCAGGCGCTGGTATCCTTCAAATCTTCTTAGTCCTATGATAGTTGTATTACAAGGAATAGCTATCGTTTCTAAAGCTCTTATGATCATAGGCCTGCCCTTTATATCTATCAAGGGCTTAGGCTCTTTGTAGCCTTGGGAACTAAATCTAGTTCCGAGTCCCCCGAGGGGGAGAATAAGGGTAGACACTATATGTACTCAGGATAAGTATACAGACTATCAGTTTTACCTGATTGTATTATATCTCGTTCCCATTTTAATGAGTAACAAGATATGTTATTGCTATCCATTAAAGGAAGCAAGTACTGTATCTTATTTATACGTCTGGACTTAATTCTGTCAAATAATTGACGTTCAGAAAAGTCACTTGACGTAGAGGTGTCATCCTTATATATATCAATAAGTAGATCTACGGGGCCTCCGATTATATAATCAATGAGGTATCCCCCGGACCAATTGTGGTAAGCTAAAGAAGATAAGCGCGGTACATCAGTTAAGAGAGATAGTAGTTTCTTATAGTCAGGTATTAATAGATCTGATCTTATTTTTAATACATAGTCATAACCTAGCTTTTTGGCGTACCTACATCCTATCTCAGTTCCTCTAAACTGTAGGTTAGAGTTTCCATATCCTGGATTAGTAGGCGGGTTATTGATTAGAGTATTTGGAAACTTGTTAGCTGTTGCCCATGTGGCAGGGTGCCATGTAGAGAAAATGATATCATCATTATAGACTTCTCTTAGCTTGTCCCAATAAGTATCTTGTCCTTGTATCAATAATATAGGCTTCATTACTAGGTCCAGCCACGGTATGAAAAATACTTCTCATCTTCTAGTTGCAGAAGTTCTTTTTTATATTCTGTATTCCACTTACCCTTTACTATAGCTGTAGCCATATAAGGGAATATAGATGAGTCGTAGTGAGCGGCGCCCCTCTTAGGCTCATTATTAAAGTAATACAAACCCTTATTAGGGTTATCGTTTCTTACAGACTCTAGATCCCATATAGAGAGACTAGGGTATTTAGCTAAATACTTTTGCAAATAGTCTTTATAAAATATCGTAGCTTGAATAGCAAAATAATTACTAGTTAGGAACAGTCTGTTCTCGGGACCTAGGATGCTATTCTTTTCATCTGTCTTTATAAGTCTGATGAATGGATATTCAGGATTTGCTCTCAGGAAGAAGTTTAAGTACTCTATCTTTCTGAAGTCAGGTACATCATATAGTATGAAGTCCTCATGTAAGAATATAAATGTATCAGTTTTTATATCTGATAGGCAGCTTAGTAGCCTAGAAGCATAGGGTAGACTATCGTTATATGTAATAGTATTATAACCACCAGCTACCTGCTTATTAGATATGTATGTTATAGCTGTCTCAGGTATATTGTATCTCTTTATTGATCGGTTAAAGATATTCAATACATCGCTATAATCTGTGTGAGTATAAACTACTATTGGTGTAATCATTTTATTGATTCTATATAAGCCTTAAATGTATTAGACTCGTCATAGAAAGACTCACTAGACTTAACTCTATTACGATCTAGATCAAGCTCTAGCTTATCCCACTGGCAGTTTACATCAGCATAAGTGATACCTACCCAATCTTTCTTCTCATGCTCAGGAACATGAGTAGCAAATTTCTTCATGGTGTCAAGACCACTGTGAAGAATCATTCCTAGGTCTTGTATCTTCTTCTCTAGAGTACCTTCTAGCTTATGACCTAGGTATCTATTATCCTTTATATGACCTCCTACGAAGCCTATATGGTTCGTACGGGCATGATCTGGTTTGATAGCATATAGGTTGTTAGCTTCTATAATTCTTTCTATAGCGCCATCGTGGTCGATATGGTTGTGGTAACCCTGTATCCTAGAATTTGGATAGTGCTGAGCGAAGAACTTTGCTGGGTCTTCAAAGTAGCCGGGCATTGACATTACCGGATTCATATACTTCTCTACTGCATCTCTAGTGACACAGGTAGGGGAAGTACACTGTGGGTCCCCTATCAGGAGAGAGGGGTCACCTGGAAGGTGAACCCCGTGTCTGCGTTTGTGGGAGACACAGAATATGCGAGGATACTTGACTAAGAAGTTATCATGACAATAGGTATTGAATCTAAGGAAGTCAGTAGATACTGGCGTATCCTCTTCTCCTATAACAAGATAGGGCGCGTCAGAATGTTGTAGTGACGTCTTGTAAGACATCATTATATTATTGGAAGCTAGCTGCTTATTCTTCCTAATAGGCATAGGGAAGACATCAACATCTACACCAAGAAGGTTAGCTCCTTGCTCAAAGCCATCTATTACTTTTAGTGTATCAGGATCGTAGCCATGATCTGGAAAGAAGAATACATCGAAGTTACCTATCTCTGGACAGGCTAAGTAGCTCTGTAGAGTGTAGTAAAGGAACTCAGGACGCTGGTAACAGCTGATTGCGATTACAGGCTTACTCATATAATTGACACGTCTACTTCTGTGGAAGGAAGGATCCACAAACCTGTACCAGAAAAATGACCTATATCAGTCAGATCTATCTTTATACCCGGTAGGGATTGCCACCAATCTTTCATACCTTGGTTTAGACTTATATCATCAGCTATTACAACACCTGTATACTTTCTAGTTAGAAGTGTATCAGATAAAAGCTTCTCTTGTATACCGTCATGGGGATCAATATCTAAAAATATCATATGTGAAGTTAATACAAGATCTAGATCATTGATGACAGGCATCTTTTTGAATTCAATATTAGGTTTAATAACCCATTGGTTATTTAAGTGTTTATCATCTATGTCATAGGTGACTACTTTATTAGTAGGGTTAACAGCGAGATGAGCAGCTGAGAGACCCATAAAGGTACCAGCATCTATGATAAGCTTGTTGTTCATGTGGCTAGCAGTAATAGCTAGCAGCTCATAGTGCTCAGATTTATTCTTTCTATTAGCTAGCTGCGTTTTGTTTATGATTATTGCCATATAGATGGTGTCCTTGGAATGACTAGAGGTGGTTCTTTATTGATAACAGAATCGTAAACTGGTATAAATCCAAGGCTTATGCAGCTTATTAATTCTTTGATATTAGTGAAATCCTTCTTACGAAGGAACTCATAAAGGTAATAGAACTTAGACATGGACTGTCCAAGGTGACCTTTAAATTGATACACAAAGTCTCTGAAGTCTGAGGGCCACTGACCCTTCTTTGTATCTTCTATAAACTTAGACGTATTCTTATAGTCATACTTAGTTACAAGATCTACTAAGGTATTTTCTTGTTCTTGAGTTAGTTGTCTAGCACCCGGGCCAGACTCATGTCTAGGATTAGATACAACATAGATACATTCATTTAGGATGAATGACTCAATAGTCTTAAAGTGGTAGTGTATATAGTCTTTAGAACCTATTGGCACTTCATCTAGACTGTTACCCTTTATATGAGTAGGGGTTACATGCTTGCCACAAGGGCTACTTATGAAGTAGTTATTTTCTTGACGTTTATAAAGAAGTCTCTTAGAGCGCCTAGGGAAATCTTCCACGGTAGGGGGCTCTTGAATTCTAATAAAGTTATTGGTACCGTCTATAGCTAGGTATGTTATAGAAGGAGAGTAACAAATATTGTAAGGCAGCTGGTGGTTCTGAACTAACTGTCTAGCTACGTGTATAAGCTGGTCACTAGGAAGCTCATCACAGTCCATACAAAGAACCCAGTCCCCAATAGGAATAGCTTCGTTCCTGACGTGGTATTGTTCTACATGCCTACCTGTCCAAGGACTGTTTATAACAGTAAGGTTAGGAATAGTCTTGTAGAAATCCATAGCCTGGGGGGTTAGTTGTCCGTCTACTACTACACAGTAGTCTACCTTATTGTGTAAGGTAGTAAGACAATGTTTAAGTATGGATCCTGGAATACCGTCCCCGGCATTCATGGTTATATATGTTAGGGCTAGCTGGCTCATAAATTTGTACAGTTAAGGGTCTTCCAGTGGGGGTGATGGTGATAGATTCTAGTGTCGCCGTGTATATAAGGATCTACTATAGAACCTATATCTATGTAATAGTTAGAGTCATTTAATTTCCATAGCTTGTGTATCAATATTTCTGACATAGGTCCCACAGCTACTAATACTAACTGATTATTAGTATTTCTAGCTATGTCACTTACTTGATAATTAATTACATACGGCTTAGTCTCATACGTAGCTAGTATGTTACTACTAAAGTAAGTCTTATTAGCTTTAAAAGGAAAGGATTTATTATAAGCTTTATCATTTACAAGTAACCAAGGATTTAAGTTAAGTGAGTCTAAAGACTCTAACCATGACTTAGATTTCTGATAGTTACCATTAGCAAAAATGTTAGAGTAGGTAACTTGCTGCATACAATCTGTTAGCTTAGCTTTGTAGTAGGTAGCTTTTTCTTGATCACAGCAGGCGCAGGATATACCATAATAGTATCTAGGGTGCCTATAATTCAGAGCTGCATTTATATCAAGCTTGCTAAGATCATAGGAAGGCTCCATAAACCAATCATAACCTTGTATAGGTTTGCCTTCCAGTACTGCATGTTCGCCGTCAGCGAACCGGGTAAAGGCAAATGGTTTCTTGCCTACTTCATTAAGAAGTATATCAAGATCTTGATTAAAATTATGTGTAAATTTCATATGCGCCTTATAGTCTTCCAACCCCTGGCTATAGCTTCGGCTATAACTTTGTCCCTCTCAGCAAAGAACTGTTGGTGAGATATAACTTTGCCGTTAGACATAGCTACATCATCAGTACCAAGCAGCTCTGCCTTTGTTGATCCCCAGTAATCTGGTAGGGATGGGTGGTGTGGTGGACATACTGTCATAGCACCAGCATACTTCTGGGCTAGGAAGGACAGTTGTATGTCTTCTCCATTGTCAAAGGAGATGGGCTCCTCATACCAAAGATACTTCAGAAGTGTCTGAGGGAAGAACCAAGCGTGGCCTACTAGGTCTACTTCTATAGGGTTAATATTTTGACTGGGCCAGCCTACTCTAGTGTGATTTATATAGGTCTTACTATGAAGTACTACTCCAGCTGAACCGAGTATTACATTCTTTATATTACGTCTTTCTAGAGAAGCCAGGGTTTGTAAACAATTGAAATACCAGTGCTTGCCTGGTATAGTATCATCATCAAAGTAGGCTAGGTATCTATCAGTAGATAGTAGTCCGGCGGTGAATCTTCCATGGTACTTAAAGTTTATTGATGAGTCTATAACACAGTCAGCATCTAAAGACTTAAAGTCAAAATTATGATTATCAGGGTGCCTATTTACCCATATCCAAATTTTTGATTTATAGTCCTGATCTCTTATAGCAGCTATCTGTTCTTTTAGATTCTGTGGTCTTCGATAACAATTTAAAACAGTTGTTATAGTCATATGTACTTCTGTATAGTCTCTAAATTTTTACGTGTATTTTCTCTCAAGAACTTTATTAGCGCTGGCCCCTGCATACTAAACCAAGACTCACAGACAGCACCGTAGTTCTTACTAGTTATTACATTCATGCGTAGGCATCTAGCTTCTACTACAAGTCTACAGAAAGATTCTCTTACTCTAGGGAAATAGACTAAAGCTGGATACTTAGCCATCATTGCATAAAATAGATGTAACGATACTGTAGGTAATATGAGGAAGTCTAAGTTATTATCTTGACAGAACTTTATAGCTATATCAGATCCCTTATCTGCTGTCTTATTACCTATAATACAAAATCTATAATCTGCTTTACATGGCGTACTTTCTCTAGCGAGGGTATCTAGCTCATCATTAGACCATATGCTTGTAGATAGATTTATGAAGTTGGCTTTGATACCATTAGCTTGAAAACCTTCTAGGTGGTTATTTGTCTGTAAGAATACGGCCCGGGCATTAGCATACAGGTCCAAATTTATGAGTTCTTCTTTAGGGAAGACGTGACCATAGTATCTATGAGGCTGCCTAGTAGGATGTATCTTGTAATCATGTTCAAATATTATATAGTTCTTGTGCTGTATAAGTAAGTCTTTAGTTTGATCATTCAAAAAAGTAGCGTTACCTAATATATAGGTTACATTAGGTTCAATAGGAGGCTGTCCTTTAGTACTTATTTTCCAGAATTGAGAGTTAGGTAGCTGAGAATAAATATTGTAATCTACCTTCTCTGCTCCACCTGGATAGTCGTACAGATCGTGATCGGCTAGATAAGAGGGATTTCTCATTTTATACCTGAAAGGTCTACGGCCTTGATAGTTAAGCTTTTAATAGGAATTACTTTAAATATCTTAGATGTTTTGATGAAAAATTGATAGGAAGTTTCTATATGAACACATCGCTTAATAACTTTTATATTATTCTGATACCTAAAGTTAAGATATCCAAACCTAACAGACCAGCCACCTTGCCCTCTGGCGACAGATTCTTTACGAAAAATATATTGATCAAGAATAATGTCTGTGGATGTTACAAATAAATCTAACTGGTTTAAATCGCCAATAGTATATTCTTTTTCACAAAGTGTGTAAGATTTATCATTTATGTAAAAAATTTGATTCATGAGTACCAGTAGGATGCTTTTATTACGAATGGTTTCTTTAATACTATTGGATATACATTTTGAAAATAACTAACTTCTGTATGATCTAAATCATAGAAGATTCTCTGCTTATCTGATCTTACAGTAAGAGCACGTTGAAAGTGAGTGATTGTAACCTTTTTATATATAGTATATGTTCCTTTGCAAGGAACTATACTATAAGAAAAATGATTACCTATAGGTAGATCTTTAAAAGGAATAGATGGTCCAGTCACTACCGGTATGTAATTACTGTATTCTTCCATGCGTCAGCAACCTTCTTCATAAAGAGCTTTTCTACAGAGCAGGGTAGCTTCTGACTGCCTTCTGTTATGGCTTTCCATCCCTTATAGATATTCTCATGGTCTCCATACCATTTAGATTTGAATAGAACATCTTGCTCATAGTAATATGATAGATGTTTGAATCTAGGCATTATATATGGTGGGGCTATCTTATTTACATTCTGTAAAATAGGCGGCTCGTGTGCAATAAACTTGCTACCTGGGGTATACTTGAAGAGTCTTCTATAGCCGTGCTGTATAGATTCTCCCCAGTCACCCCTAACGATTATATCATCAGTTAGTAAATAGTCACACGCGAAGGCGGCGCCATCACAGTCTGTATTAAGTAATATAGTCTCAGAGTTGGTAAGCTGGGTAGGTGTCCAATACTCATCTATATCTATCTGCCATAACCAGCACGGCTGCGTAAGGTGGGCTATACCAGCATTGAACATGGATACCTTACCGTCCCATAGTCCATCTGTAGTTACTACTTTTATCTTACCCTTTAAAGAAGGTTCGGCTTCTAGTTCTTTAAGGTATTCTAAGGTACCATCTACAGAGTGGCCATCTTTATGGTATGTATCAGTAATCTGATTACACCATGAAGTACAATGGGTATTCTTACTAGCGCCCTCTACGAATATCCATTGATCAAAATTACTTATACCATCAAAATTCTTCTTGAATGGATTAAATCTAAGCTGTTCTTTTAGATGGTGTAAACCATTTAGGACTATGGATATAGCTATGCGTGTCATTTAGGTACCAGAAGTTTTATCTTTCTAGCGTTAGGGTTCGCGTCTAGATAAGCTTTTAGTCTATGGAAGCCGTCTATTATTTTGAACTTATCAGAAGATGGAAGAGCTATGCAACCTGGGAACCAGGATACAGAGTCAAAGATGCTATTACCAAAACTTTTATATAGACTAAGATCAGCTCTGCTAATAGTATTGGATGGAATATCAAGTTCTTTTACACTAACAGATTTAAGCTCCCATTCTTTAACTGCTAGGATCTCAGATCTAATATAGTTATAGTGTTTGTTCATAATCATTTGCACTATAAGGTCTGATCTATCTTGTTGAAGTAGATCATTAAAATGATCTATATCTCCAGAATCTTCTATCGTTACTTTATCTATCTCATCACCATAGTAACCACCACAAGTAGTTACATATATGTCATTGGGATCAAACACCCATCTAAAGAAAAGGAAAGCTAATAAGCTATTACGTGGAGACTTAGATGTTTCAAACCCGGCTAGTTCAGCCGCGTAATGAGGACTAATACTTACCTTTATGTTCTCCAGCTTACATTCGCGATGGTAGTCATTATCATCGCAGTTCTCACAATTTGTATCATAATCTACACTTACACGATACTTTACATCAGAACCTTTAGTTAGGTTTATCATTTTAGTTGGGGGCGTAAGGAGGTCCTATAAGGGCGTCAGTTCGATTAGAGAAGAACAAAGCATTATGTATAGAGTCTAGCCTAACAGCTTGGGTAGAAACCCAGCTGCCAATCATTACTGTAGATGGTGGCGTGGGTATTGTAATCCAGTAATACCATATAGTCTGACCTAAGAAGGTCATGTAGAATGAATGGGTAGGTAGAGAGGCTTCAGGTACAATCAACTGGTAGGAATCAGCACCAGGGTATGCACCAGGAAATGGTATGGTAGGAGGGAAGATAGGGGCGCAGCCCTGTAGTACAATGTCAACCAAAAAAATGCACGGGTAGCCAGAGGTAGTGGCAACATGAGGACAGGCAGAAAGATTACCTGCTGTAGTCCAGATCTCAATGTTATTACCCGCGTGAATATACCTATAAGGTATACCACAGTGTGTATACAAAGGCTGAGATGTATTAGGTGTAGCCTCACCCATCTGTACTCTTTGGAAACAAGTATTCAGAAAAGGTATCGTAGATCCATTAGTGACTTGTTGTGTAAAGTATATGTCCCTGTAGTTTAAGTAGGGCGGCGTACCCACTATCTGGGCTACAGAAGTAGAAGCTAGAAGTATTAACGTCAGAAATTTGATTAGGTTGCGCATCTTAGTTCTTCTTGAAGTAAAGCATCAGCCATTCTTTCTCTGAGAAGTAACGACTGTCACCTCTCTTATTGGTAACTCTAACCCATCTAACGTCTGAAGCTTTGAAAAGCTCTTGTACAACTAGGTGGTCACCATTCAATTTTATGGAGTCTTTAGGCTCCGGGGATCTCTTCTTCATATATAGATCTCTTGATTATTAAAGGGTTATATATCGTAGGGCCGGGCATATTCTTTAGCTCATCTGTTTCAACTAAAGCTAAAATATCAATATCAAAATCTTTAGGTAATAGATAGGACCTAGAAATATTATAATGTCTTTTAGGATTACTATCTATGTACCTAGCTATATTTTTAGATATTTTCTCATATACATAATATGCTGGTCCATCGCCAGACATACCTTTACGTACAAATTTTTGACCTACTTCTATAGAGTCATAAAGTGGTTTAGTAGAAGGTTTATTTCTCATATATAGATTCCTTTATTTTAATTGTAGTTACAGGGATATAAACAGCGGAAGTTTTTCTTTCAAGAAAGAAATCAATAGATTGAATATCGCCTAAATAAGGTCTAATTAAAGAGTCAAAAGGACCTTCTGAATAACCTATTTGTCTAAACTGATACTTATTTATTTTTATATAATAATAATGATTATAGTAAGTAAACTTAATAACTTTACCTATAGGTAGGTCTATAAGAGCTTGTTTATCAGGGGACATTAGCTATACCGTCTACATTTCTAACTACATTATAAGCATATGCTTTGTGGTTAGTAACATAGTCGTTGACTAGTATCCTTTCTCCTGCGCCAATACCCATTACTAGGATATCATAAAACACACCAGCTTCAGCTAGCTGCTTCATGGTTATGTCTCTAGTAGATTCTGGGCGGGCAGTAGTGAGTACAATAAAATGACCTTCACAGTGCCATTGAGCGGTCTTAGTACTGGCCCCAGGAAGGGGTTCTATCTTTGGATAGTTATAGATGTTCTCAAAGTCATCTATATGGTACAGTAAAGTACCATCTATATCAAGTATATATGTTTTACTCATGGTAAACGTCTTCCTCGTGATGTACTGTAGTGTCGTTATATACTAAGCGGCTTATAGCTAAGTCTAATCTTATAGGTGTAAAGGTAGCACCGTTGGCATCTACTCCTACGTCATAGCGCCGGATACCTTCATTGTCTTTATCTATACCTCCATGGGAATGACCATGGAAATGATAGCTACCAAAGTGGCACTTATTCCATTTATGTAATGGATAGTGCATCATTACTACAGGATACACACAAGTACCTATAGCAAATTTCTCTTCGTGATAAGGTTTAACCCACTCTATCTTTCTATGTGGGTCTATGGTATCAATTTTATTGACCCACTTATCGTGGTTACCTTGTATGAGTCTTATTTTACCTTTCAGTCTGCTAAGAACTGATACAATAAGATCTGTCTTTGTAGTCAAGAAAAAGTCTCCTAGGTGGTAGACTATATCCTTGTCTTTAACTACAAGATTCCAATTATTGATCATAGTATTGTTCATATGATCAACGTCTTTGAAGGGACGATTGGAATACTTTATGACGTTTGTATGAAAAAAGTGATTATCGCTTGTCAGGAAGATTGTCATAGAGAAAGAGAGCGTCAAGGTAAGAGGAAAGTCTATCGTGATAGATTGTTGCTGCGGAGAAGTGGGGTGATGTCTCTTCTTTATATAGATGTGCATTCTCCTTAAACCTAATATATAAACTATTATGAAAATAGCTAAACTTAAGAAATACTAGTCTTGCTATATAGTCATTAATAGTATGGAATTCTGGTGTTGTATCAAAAAGTAATACTAATGATCTACCTCGTTTATCTGTAGTAGCTCTGATATGTCCTACAAATTTACCGTGTTCTATGGCTTTGCTAAGGTCATAAGGATCGTTTCTAACATAGTCTACAGGAAGGTTGTACTTAGTTAAAAAAGAAAGATCTATATTAGGTTGTTTAATATTTCCATGTATATCCTTGATGGATAATAAGATAGGGACTATAGCCTTGTAATGTCCGCCTGTATGCGAATGACTTTCCATGTCGATGCCTTTGGGTTAAACAACAATTGCTTTTTAATATAGTTTCTTGCTTCTCTAGACTTATAAAATAGAGGTATAATTCCTTCAGCTGATATATACTTTCTAGTCTTACTGTCTTCTATCATAAAGAACTTTCTATATATAAGTTTATTGAAGTCTTCATGAACCTTATCTACGAAGTTGTGACCGTATTTTTTCATAAGAAATCTACAGATGTAGTAGGCTTTTTCTGTTCTATCTTAGGTAGATTAGAAAACTTCTTATCTTCTTTATTCTGTGTTCCTTTCCAACAAAGATCAGAATAATCACAGAACATACATTCACCGTCGCCCATCTCTACTTTTAGCTTACCTGAAGGAGCGCCTTTCTTTAGCCATTTCTCTATAGCTTCTTGGTCTGTCTTCTTAGGTATAGCATTAAGTTTATATAGACCTGCTATCTTCTCTTCTGAGTACTTTATATCGTAGTCTCTAGGAGGTAAGGTACCTGTAGCTATGTAATCAGTAAGTGATTTATACCTATCGTAGATCTTATCTACATGGTAATGCTCCCATCTCTGGGTAAAACCATTACCTTTTATGATAGGTACTTTATCATCTAATTCAATACAGTAATCCCAAAGCATGGTGAACTCACTACCGTGGGGCTTAGCTTTGACTGACCAATTTTCTGTACGGGATACATACCAGAGGTACCACTTCTTTATCTTTTTTTGACTATCTACAATATTTCTATTATAGAAGTCTAAGTAAACAACAGATTGTAGAACGTGTTCCTCTAGTGGTTGTTCTAAAGCTTTCTTAGCTTTATACTCTCCTATAGATTTTACTTCAATACCTACAGGTTCTTTGTTATTATGGTCCCAAGCTATAAGATCTGATCTACCTGAGAGTTTAATAGCTTTGTCATAGATGGGGTGTTCACTAGTAATTTTTTGAATACCCATGGCAAAGCCATGTGTATCAATTAAGTAATCCATCATCTTATGCATGCTATCACCCATGATAGCACTAAGGGTCCAGTCTACATTAACAGTAGATGAAGACTCTTCTACCCCTGTAATCTTGTAGTACTGCTGCCTTAGGCAGGCTCCTACAGCTTTCTGACCGCCCATACCGTCAGGTACTATTACCGACGCTGAGCTAGGAGTGAGGTTAGAGCTTCTTCTATATGAAGGTAAGGCTGGTGCCCTTAAAGCTTTAGCTAATTTATCTGATAAGTAGTTCATTTATAAATAACTATACGTCATGAACTTACCACTCAGTATGCGTGTCTTCAGGAGGGTCTTTTCTACCAAATGAATAGCTCTGACCGGCCCCACCTTTAATAGTAGATGGACCTTTATTTAGCATCATATAGTCTGAATAGCTAAGACAGTCTACAAAGGCTGTAGTGTCTGTATCATATTTTAGGAATAGGGATCCCTTCTCACCGGCACCGGCCTTATTCTTCTGGAAGTCTATTTCTATAATAGGTTTATAGTTACCTGGAAGTCCCCACTTAGCCTGTACTTCCTCTACAGGACGATAGTTGCCTTGTGCTTCATTCCATACAATAGCTAGAGTATCAAAATCAAACTCTACCTTACCTGATTCACTAATAGATTGTAGTGTCGGCTTAACACCTATGACTTTATTTTTGACAAGTTCAATACTAGTCATTATAGTAGCAGGTAGACTAGCACATAAGCTCTTTAGCCATGTAGATGTGTTCATTATTTTGACTCTAGTTTCAGAGCCAGACTCACCTTGTACGTTATGGAGAGAGTCTACACAGAAAAGTATATGTCTGCCTGTAGCATCCTGTGTTTCTTTTAACCAGGTCTCAGCCTTACTCTTACTTCTACCATACCTATCGTCTTTAAAGACTAGGCGGCGGGAAGATATGAGTTCTCTTAGAAGCTCTTGAGCTTCACGGATTGCTTTCTCATCTTCTTCAGTTCTCTTGACAGTGTTCTTTACTTTCTTCATATGAACACCACTCAAAATACTGACTAGTCTATAGGCTATAGCCTTTCTATGGTCATCAATAGCCCAGTAACAGACGGCTATGTCTTGATTATTACTTGCTAGCTTGACAGCTAGGTTCAACATGATAGCACTCTTACCATGTTGTGGGGCAGAGGCAAAACCTATTGCTGTACCACCCTTAGTAGGCTTAGGTATACCATCTAGCATGGAGTCAAAGGCAGTAAAGCCTGTCTTCCATCCATGGATACCCTCAGGTAGACTATTCATTTCTGTAAAGATACCATCAAATATCTCTACAGACTCAGTCACAGATCGTAGATACTTCTCGTCTTTAGACGTACCACTATCTTCTATAGTGTTTATAGATCTAGAGAGTAAATCTTTAAGACCATCAGAGTCGTTTACATTTCTGAGACGCTTAAAAATTTCATCCTTTATAGATCTTATATCAGTTTTTTCAATACTGACTATCTGCTGTCTAATATCTTCCTTATCTATACCTGTCATTTTAGACAGAGTGGAGATCATAGCACTCCGCTCTATCATATCTGGCTGGTTAACTATTAAGGGTATGACTTGCTTAGCAAAGTTTCTAGTGAATACAGCATTATTCTCTGGATCTAGAGACTGTTTGTGCTTCTTAAGCATATGCTCGAAGACACCTTCGGGCTTTAGCTTTCTGTATTCATTTATACCATAAGTTCTTATGTAATAATCAGGATCATTCTGACCAGGTACTTGCTTATCTTTCTCTGTGAGAGGTAGATTAGTAATAGTTACAATGAGGCCTTGCTGACCTCCGAACTTTTCTATATACTTATCCATCATATCATTACCGGTAGTATCCTGATCCAATACTAGGTTGATATGCTCAAAGCCAAGCTCCTTAATGATGGTCATATGCTCATCAGTAAAGGCTGTGCTACCTAAAGCTACAGAATTATAGTAAGAATTTTGATGTGCTACTATAGCGCTACCATAACCTTCGAATATATCAAGCCTTAGAGTCTTGTATTTTTTGGCTATGTCTAAGCAGAATAGTAGTTTCTCCTTCTGGTAGTTAGGATTATCTGCAATAGAAGTGTTACAGTACTTAGGAATCTCAGATCCCTTCTTCCAGTGCAGGTATCTGGCTACGAAGCCGCGCATAACAGCTTTATGATCCCTGATACAAATAGTAATGTAATCAGGACCAAACATAGTCTGCTTGATACCGTATCGGATAAGCTCTTCTTTACTAATCTTAGTAGACTTACTTAGAGCATCTATAAATGTATCAAAATCTTTTATGGTACCTACACCAATCTTACGGCAAATTTCTGTAGTCCAGCCTCTAGCCAAGGCTGGGGCATGGTCAACAAAGAGCATCTGCCCCGCTTGACCAACAGTGTTCATTAATCTGGATGCTTCTTCATAGATACTCTCTATCTTTATAGCTTCCAGTTGTTCCTCTGTCCATTCAATAGTGTAGTCAATACTATATTTCTTGAGAAGGTACTCAAGATTATCCTTTACGAAGTTAGCGCCATATAAAGGCTTACCTTCTAATAGGTGAGCAGCGGTAAAGATATCACCGCTGGCCTGGAGGCAGGAAAAACAGTGGAACTGCTGATCCTCTGTACCCTTTATGAAACCATTAGATGGATCATTATCTATATGGTTAGGGTTTATGCACTTAAAGAATTCTGTATTACCTCTAGTAACTATTTCAACATTATTGTCTATAAGGTACTGTCTTAAGTATGGCTTAATTTTTTGAATTAAATCTTGTAGGTTACTATTCATAGCTTAAATCTATCTCTATCTTCTATACCCATTCCAAACTTTATTATATCTTCTCTAGAGTCGGCAACTGTCGACGCACCTGACTCTTGTCAACCCCAGCCTGTATAGTCACAACCGGCGCTTATAAAGAAGTATCTACCATCTTTAAGCTTACCATAAGCTATCCAGTTAGGTCCATCATTCTCACCTTCATCTGATCCGTAGCAAACATCTACATCATCAAGGGTGAAAGATGATTGATCTACTGTCATTCCTGGACATGCTAGCTCTGGATTAGCTCCGTACTTAAAAACTTCATACCAATCATAACCAGAAAGTGTCATATATTTTAACGTATAATTCTTTATGCTGACTATAGATACGGACACTATATTTGATTACTTAAGTTGTCCTCTAAAGCTTTCTTTTGATAAAAAAGATAGAGAGTTTAACTCATATCAAAACATTAAGTGCTATATATATAATCATTTATTTGATTACTGCTTATTACTAAAGATAGGAAAGCAGTTAGTTTCGCTGCCTAAGTTAAACGACAAGCTTAACTCTATATGGGCTAGCATGAAAGACAAGATAAGTTGTAAAACCAATTTATCACTGAAGCTATCTATAAAAAACAAATTATCTTACTTTATAGATCTATTTGCGAATACTACAAAGGTAGTATATTTTAACATACCTCGTAATATAAGTATAGGTAACTATAATATCTTATATCATTTCTACTCTATGTATCATAAATCTGAATTGAAGACCATAGTTAAGATTGGTAATCAATTTATTAACATGGGGGAGAATAGTTATGCTCTAGGTATAGTAGGCGGGGCTATACATAGGAGTTTAAAGGGCCTAGGAGACGATTTGAGACACAATCTTTACTTCTTTAGGTCAGACACTGGGGATCTATTGAAACCCTCTTATAACAAAGAATACAAGATGTGTATTGAAAATCTGATTCGGGGTATAGAAAGTAAGATATACTACCCAAGGAATGAATTTATGGTATGTAACTCTTGTCAGTATAACAAGTCTTGCAGTTGGAGTTCAAATAAATGACTAAGAAAACTAAGATACTTATATGTACCCATTCAGCCGCGCTTCACTCTGGCTTGTCAGGTACTACAAGAAATATCTTCATTCCATTACTTCAGAAGTATGGGGATAAGTACGATGTACATCAGTTAGGTTACTTCCATTTTGGAGCAGTAGAGCAGGTTCCGTGGCCTATCTACCAGACTAGAGTTAACCAGACTCCCCAAGGTCCTCAACCTAACATGGATGATAGGTATGGGCAGTTATCTTTTGATCCACTAATAGCAGAGCTAAAGCCTGATATTGTATTTGGTTATGGAGATATGTGGCACTTTGAACATATGCTTAACTCTCCATTACGTAATAGCTATAGAATGCTATGCTATTACACTATAGATGGTCAGCCTTACTACGGTCATCTAGAGTCTGATGGTAGTACTGATTGGGGTAAAAAGCTTACCAAGGCAGATGAGATAGTTGTTCTGTCCCACTTTGGTAAACAGGTATTAGAAGAAGGTAATCCTGAACTTAAGAACTCTAATATCAAGGTGATGTATAATCCCATTGATATGAACTTATACCCTAATCTTTCTGATGCTCAGAAACTTGATATACGGGATAAGATACTACCTAAGCATGTATCTAGAAGCGCGTTTGTTTGTGGTTGGTTAGGAAAGAACCAGTTCAGAAAACAGAACTACAAGCTTTGGGAGATAGGACACTATGTAATCTATGGAGATTATATACAATGCAAGGATTGTAATAGAGTCACTATTAAAGAATGGGAACACAGTACTAGACAGACCAAGAATCCTGACAAGTATCCTGGCGAGCTACATAAGATTACTATGTATGACTCAGATTATAGGTACGAGGAGTGTTGGTACTGTAAGTCTAGTAGAATAGAGCAAGGTGTGCCACAGCCTAACTTCCTTATGTGGTTCCATATGGCTAAGGATGATCCTGGTTACAACCCTGACTTGCAGGAGAGGATGTGGAACGTTACTAACCAGTGTGTCTATACTAAGAACTTAAAAGGTCTTAGTGGTAGTAAGGCTACTGACGTGGCACTACTTATATCCTCTTGGGATTGTATGTTATATCCTTCAGGTGGTGAAGGATTTGGTAATCCAGCACAGGAATGCATGGCCGCTGGGGTACCTGTTATTTATTCTGACTACAGTTCCCACTCAGAATTCTGCAAGTTTGGTGGTTTACCTATCAGGTGCCAGTACCAACCTGAGTTAATTCATGGCATCCAGCGGGCTATGGTAGACACTGGACACGGAGTAGAACAGATTCTGAAGCTTATAAAGAATCCTACACTGAAGAAGAATCTAGGAGCTAGGGGCCGGCTTTATACTAGTCAGTATAATCTACCTCACATGGTAGATAGTTGGGATAATATATTTAGTAATATGATGAAGAAGCCTATACCAATGAATAGCCAGAAACTATTCGGGACGGTTGTATGAGCAAGCCTCATAAGATATTAGATACTGAGCATCATCGGGTATTATTTGCTGATACAGAAGATGATAAAAGATTTTGGGTGATTCTTAAAGATCAATCTTTAGATCCTACTACTGATATAAAAGACCCACAATTAAAAGTAGTAACTGATCAATTAATAAGAGACGGCTATCAGGTCGCTTGGTATAGCTGTGAATGTGGATGTACAGTACTATGAAATATAGTGATATAAAATTTTGTACTAAATGTAAAGAATATAAAAAGAAAGAAGATTATTCTAAGCATCTTAAGAGATTTGATGGGCTACAAGCTAACTGTAAAAGTTGTAGAAAAGAGATGCGTAAGAAAATATACTATAACAAACAGGTAGAACTAGTTAGCTTTTTGACTTGTAAAGGTTGTAATAAAGAGAAGTCGAGTAAGTGCTTTTATAAGCATGGTGATACTCGAACAGGGCTTAGAACTAAATGTATTCAATGTATACAAAAGTATAATAAATCAGAGGTAGCTAAAGTATCTTCTCGTAAGTACTTACAAACTGCTAAAGGTAAAATAAACAATAATACAAATTCTTCTATCCACCATAAGCGTGTCAAGAAACAAACACCGAAGTGGCTAACTAAAGAAGAAAAGGAACAAATTAGATCCTTATATAAAAAGTGTAAAATATTGAATATGTGTTCCAATGAAGTTTATCATGTAGATCATATCATACCTATACAAGGTAAAAACATTAGTGGTCTACATGTAATGAGTAATCTAAGAATAATCAGCCGATCTGAAAATTCAAAAAAGAGTAATAAATATGAAGTACAGTGATTTAAAGTTTGATTTTTTTTCAGAGCTAACTTCTGTGGCGGGTTATGGACTGCAAACACGTCGAATGCTTAAACCACTTATAGATGGGGGCGCGGACATAAAGCTTATTCCAGATGAAAGTTATTTACCTGATTACATGAAGATAAAAGATTCTTTTTGGGAAGAGCAAATATCTTTATCTAGTAAAAAAGTAAATAACAGTTTACGAATTGCTTATTGCCTACCTCATAGGGCTCAATTTGCCACAGAAAATAAACAAAAAGTAATTTTTTCGATGTGGGAGACAGACCAGTATCCAACAGAGTGGGTAAATATTATCAATCGGGACAGTAATTACTTCTTTGCAGGGTGTGACAGTTTGGTGGATTCGGCCGTGAAGGCCGGAGCCACGGTACCTGTTATCCCAATGTATGCCACCTTGGACACAGAAAGTTGGAACCCACAGGGTAGTAAACTATCAGTAGCTGAGATACCAGATGACTATGTCAAGTTTCTATTCATTGGTAACTTTATACCTAGGAAGAACTTAGAGCAGTTAGTCGCGGGCTTTACCTGTGCCTTTAGTGATACCAAGGACGTGGCCTTGATCATAAAGACATGGTCTTCAGGTAACAATGCAGAGGGTAAGAAGCATATTTGTGACGCTATTAGAATGTTCCAGAACAAATGTACTGGTATCAACAAGCCTAAGATATGTGTAGTCACAGACTTAATAGAGGAGGAGAAGATGATAGAGATGATAAGGGGTTGTGACGTGTATACAACTGTATCTAAAGGGGAAGGATTTGATCTTCCTATGATGCAGTCCATGTCCATGGAGAAACTAATAGTCACTACAAGATTCTTAGCTCATGGAGATTACCTTAATGATAAAAACTCAATTAATGTCCCTTATACTTTACTACCTTGTCAGGATGCTGGAGCGCCTCTATATGATTCTTATCAGTACTGGAGTACACCGGATATGAAGGGCTACATAGAAGCCCTACAGAAGGCATATCTAATGATTAAGGATAAGAGTGCTAGACCTCTACAGGAAGAAGCTAGAAGAACTATTATTAGTAAGTACGGTAAAGAAAGTAATACAGATAGAATAGCTACTGTAATAAGAGATATACAAGCAGGTAAGTACAATGTCAAAGAAACCAAGAACAAGATCCTGGTCAAAGAACTTACTTGATAAATACAGTAAGGAAGAAATAGAACAAGAAGAACTGATACAGCGCTGGAAGAACCCTAATATGATAGGGTATGAGGGGGCGCTGGCTTATATAGCTTTATATTATAGAAGTGAAAAAGAGGAAAAACTTCCTAAGATGGTACGATTAAAAAAAAATACACCAGGGGTAATAACCTCTGATGTATCTTTTGATGATCTGATAATGGAAGCTCTAAATAAACATAGTGATAAAGGGCTATGCAGTTTATTAATACAGCCGTGGATACAAGAATATTATTACGGTAATGATATAGCTAGTATAAGAGAACTCGCTAGGTATTTAAATATACCTAAGTCTACTCTTCATCATCTTCTTCATCGATAAGATCTTCTAGAGAGTCTAGATCTTCTTCGTCTTGACAACCTTCGTTGATTAGATCTATTACATCTTGGCTAGCTACAAATACTTGGTCTCCCTCTAGAAGGTTATCTATATTAGCCATCACACCGAAGCCGGCGGAAGCGTGTGCCCAATTCCAGGCCAGCAGGCGGAAGGCCTGCATGGCCTCATGGTCCTTGGCAATGTCCAAGAAGCGGGTTAGTTCAGCGTAGGCCTCCTCAGCGGGGTCTGAGCTAAGATCCTTATCTTGTAGTAGGATACCTACTATCTTACTCTTGGAATCGTACATGATAATTACATCATCATGTATCTTGTATTCCTTAGTAACAGGATCACCTATCCTATCAGTTAATTGAACATAGCCGCGCTCTATATACTTCATTGTTATAGAGGCGTCCTTAAATGTATTAACATGTAGGTTTATAGATACATTAGGTGAAGTGTCTGACTTACCATGTAGAACTTTGATCTCATAGGTATCAGGAACAACTACTTCTTCGTCGTTTATCTTTAAGCTCAAAGGTAATCTCCAGCTGTTTGTACAGTCTCTATAACATAGTCTTCTGGTTGACCAGATAAGACTGATATATCAGGTATAGACACACCATTTATATATGAGATTAGGATCTTGGAATCTACTTCATTAAAAGAAGACTCAATCAAAAATTTAATAGTATCGGGCAATGTTTCAGATTGGTTGCCTACACTAGAATATGTAATCACATTAAGTAACTTGGTCTGATCCGGCACTCTCTTTTTAGCAGAGTTATATTTAAGTTGATCAAGGCAATAGTTAGTAGCACTTCTAACTACATAGCCAATGACTGACTTAGTGGTATCAATTTTATGAGCTTTAGATACAATTCTAAAGGCAATCCATCCCGCTAGAGAGTCTAAAGTTTCTAATGACTTAGCAAACTTATTTATGACTATTCTTATATAGGGTAAAATTAAAACGGTGAGCTCCTCCTTAGCAGAAGAGTCACCGTTCTTAATCTTATCTATTAATGGAGGTAGGGATACCTTTAGTTCTTGTTCAAGCTTCTTACGCTTGGAAAGCTTTTTCAAGGGGTTGTTGAAGCTGTCGTAGAGGGTGTGCTAGCCTTGACAGCGGCTACAAGGTCAATAAGGTTAGTACCTAAAGCCTTGGCAATTAAAGAGTAAGTAGCTATGTTAGCTGTCTTACCATCCAGTACAGAGCGTACTGAGTTCACAGAGAGACCTGAGAACTTAGCTACAGTACGTAGATTATTAGCACCACTCTTGAATAAAGTGGCTAGTTGAGTAGAAATCTTGGAGATCTCTTCAGTTACGTCAGCAGGATATGTCTTATTTTTCATAGGGGTTTCTTTAAAGTCAGATATTTATACGCTACAAAGCTTATAAAAGTTCTAGAATTTGTTCATTTTTGTTAACGGATGTATTAAATATTTCAATAAAGCTCTTAGTATTTGTTAGATAAGCGTTTAGATCTTCTCTAGTAGGAATATGACAGTCATGCATAAGATATATATTTTTAGGTCTAGGATTTTTAGTCTTTCTTCCAGACCCAAAATTTAACTGTTTGACTTGTACTTTTTCAGGTATGACATCATTAGGTTTCATACCATACCAAGATGCATCTGTGTTAGTAAGCATACGTGTAGCTACTACAGATTGGATTTCAAATAGTATATCACGTCGTTGTATTATAGTACCTGGAGTAGCTACAGCTTTATAGAATTTATTTTTATTTATTTTTTCTTTCATAATTTAAGAAGGATGGTCACAAGCGGGCACATTTACTGTAGGAATATCTGTAGTATCTGCCCCTGCTTCAATTTTAGATGTAGTTATTACAACAAGGTCTAACCAGTACTGGGCTTCAACGGTAGAAACAGAAGACCAGGTGACACAATACTTAAGGTTTATATTTATATCTTGTCCAGGTTCAATTAAATAAAATGATACAATAGCTTTACCGGATATAACTTTTGGTTCATCAGTTTCTTTATCACGATAAATAGTGGCATCACCTATTATAATAGGCTTATAAGCAGCTGTTTGTACAACATAGTAGGGTCCTGGGACCTCCGAAAGTTTCTTATATTTCATATCTTTTTTGTGTCATACACTATAGCTTCTATCTTAACTCTTAGAATCTTATAGGTATACTGTTCTAGAACATCAACCATAGAAGCAGTAGCTGCGACAGCGTCAGGCTTTGTTTTTCTATGAGTAGTAAGATAATGCTTCTTTCCTTTACCTAGAAGTGGATCCCCATCTATACAGGAATACTTCCAGGTATCGAAATGTTTAATTACAGTACTATCGGGGCTAAAGTCATCACCAAGGGTAATATGGATCTCAAAATTATTACAAGAGTTAAGATTTTTATCTAGCTCCTGTAGGATACCGGCGTGCCGGTCTCTAAATTGTTTGATCTTGTAAGGAAAAGAAACAAAAGGACTAGGTACTTTAGCCATGTAAGTTATTAGATACTACAAGAGTCATTGGTACAATACTTCTCACCCTTAGCTTCTTGGTTAGAATCTAAAGAAAGAGGAAGGAGAGAAGCTGAGTACTTGTTATACTCATCCTCTGTAATGGTCTGGTAAGGAGCTTGAGCATACTGATGGTTATCAAGTGGTAAGAAGGATAGAGTCTTTACATAGGGCGCCATATACTCTATAGCACTTTGTAGATCCTTTACCTCCTCAGGCTTGAATGTAACAGTGCAAGAAACTGAATTGTCGGACCAATAATACTGAAGTTCTTTTACCAAAGTTAGTTGTTCCCAAAGACTTATATCATATTTAGATTTAGTAAAGTTAGTTTCTTTTACAGGAAAGTAAACAACTAAAGTATTCTTATCTGTAATAGATTCCTCTATCCTGTAGTTAGCCTTGCGGAGAATAGGTATGAGGGAGCTGTTGGCAGCGACCCGCACTGTCCTGTAGTAAAATTCACTGTGTGTACAGTGAACCCCAGGGGTAGCACCAGCTAGTAGGCTTACAGTGCCGCTAGGTTTAACAGTAGAAATTCTGATACTAGTAGGTATGCCGAGCCACCTAGAATAAATATGATCCCAATACTGTAGATTAGAATAGGCTTCGTCACAGAACTGATTCAGATAGGTCTGTATACCAAACTTCTTTATAGCTTGTTGTATACCAGACTGAGAACAACCTATCCTGCGGTTCTGTAACATTATTTGATTAGTCTTTTCACAGTGAGTAGGTACAAGAGTTACAGATTTAGCATATAAGTAAGCATACTTTAGAGTTTCAAAGTATTCAACTGAACCCTTATGGTTAGCAGGGAAGGTTTCTACTAAGTTACAGAGCTCCATGTGTGCAAGAATCTGCTCAGCACAGGGATTAACACCATGAGCATTATCAAATTTATGATGGCTAGTAGGATAGTAACCATCCTTTATTCTACCATAATGTCTAGCATTGTCTAATAAGATTATACCAGGTTCTCCATTAAGAGCTAGGTTATCTATAATAGATGAGAAGTTAGATCTAGGCGTAGCGAAGACTGAATTATTTGACATCCAGCGGCGGTCTTTAAGCTCTTCAGGATACTTATTATAGTCCTTCATCTGTATGAAGTTAGTATCCTCTATATTGCCAATGGCAATCTCAGCTGAGCGCCGGACATTACCAGCAACAACTAGCTTGCCGATGTAGTTCATTATATCTACTATACCTACAGAGTCTAATACCTTACCGTCGTAGGAGTCTAATAGCTTTCTAATGGAATCATGGCCCTGTTTAAGGGGTTCAGGTCCACTAGCTGTACCACCGAAACCTTTAATAGGACTACCGGCTGGTCTGATTAAAGAGTAATCAAATATCCAATACTGACCATTAGAGTAGCTGTCTAATAGAAGTTTTATAGAGTCTACCCAGCCTTCTCTAGTATCTGGTATGGTATAGGAAGAAGCAGGCGCTGGAAAGTTAGGTGTATTGATAGTAACCTTATCAGCACCTAAAGTATCATAGCCTATACCTACACCTAACATGAGCATATCAGCAGCCCATGCAAATGGAGCAGAGAAGTCTTTATCTATATCCTTAGTAGAAACGAATCCACAATTACATAGAGCTGCCGAGCCGATCTTATCAACTACAGGGGTACCCATAGTCCATAAGCCACGACCTGGAGGGAGAAACTTAAACTCCCACATCTTCTCGAACATCTTCTGTGCAGATTTCTGCGCTCTATAAGCATCCCATGGAAGTTGATGAGACTTACAATGCTTCATCTGTATAGTAAAGCTACCTTCTACACAGCGCTTGATAGTATCAAAGAACTCCTCTTGGGTACCGTCGTCCTTAAGTCTGGAATAAGTACGCTTGTAGGTAAAGTAGCTTAATGTTCCGAAGCCCCAAGAGGGTTGCTTACCTTGATACTGAGTCAAAAAATTATCAGTTAATTTAAATTTTTCCATAATACTTATAAAGTCTTAATCTATAAAGTTTTATATCTAACTAAGAATCAGAGATTCTCTTCTATAAAATCTGCAATCTTATTGAAGTTATGGTGACCGCCATCGTTGAGAGATGCAAGCTTTTTTTGTACCTGATTACTAAGTTTGATCTTAGATGCAAAGTAGTCACTTAGCAGCTCAGCTGAAGCATAAGGATGTGTATCTGTTTCCCAATCAATACCAGGCTTTGCTATTTCACAAGCCACACCTAGACAACAGAAGCCTTTAGGTCCTTTAAGTTGCTTACGGGTCTGCTTATACTTTCCAGAACGTAAAGCTCTCAGCCACCGACGCTTAAAATTTCTATCCATCTTTGGATAGGTTACTTTCTCGTTACAAGTTGTCATATTTTTTCTTAGAAAGGGGGTATGTTCTTAGTAGGCTTTATGATGTTAAATGTATAACCGTAAGCACTACCGTAATCACATGTCTCACAGCCTTGTGCGCTGTAATTATCTACATCTATTTTTCTAGTACCAAATATATCAGCTAACCTCATTAAAGTATCAAGATCTGGTTTGATAGGAGAGTCATACATTCTAGTACATTGTATATCAAAACCCTCTGAAGTTTGAGTAACCTCAAAATCAATTCCTTCAATACCTCTATGATGAGCAACGTCTAGTAAAGGTTCTAAAAGATTAACTATAAAATCTACAGTAGGGTTAGAAGGGGACTTCTTTTTCATTTAATTTTTGCTCTTGGTATTCTTTATACATTAAAGACATAACTAGATAAGTTATAGCACCTAAGATTTCTCGCTCATAAGCAGCATAAGTCTTAAGAGATTTAAGTTCAAAAATTTTCTTCAAGGCTTGGCCTGTTGTAAAGCCGTCGCCTACGTTATCTACTATGTGTTTCCATGGTTGGTCTTGGAAAGGGATACCGTGGCCGTGCCTTTCTTTACCTTTACCATTGAATACCTGATCGGATACCCGATCAAGTACCACTTTAAAGTGTGATTCATCCAGCATTATTTCTATCAGAGTAATAAACTCTGCTCGTTATAAACTGTGTATCTTTATCTATAGAAAAAAGATAAGATTCTTTATCTGATACAGCATGTATGTGCCAGGCATTACTCTTCTCTAGAGTATCTATTTGACTTGGTGTAAGCTTAGTCAAAATTCTGACATCTATACATACATCAGCTTTAGAATAATTCTGCTGCCCTTTCTGATCTAAGTGATCTCCTATACTTATCAAGGCTATTCGCTTGAAGAGCGAAGCTAAGCGCTTATAAGAAAAGAACATGGCATAATTGACATGTTCCTTTAGAGTATCAAAAATCTTCTTGTCTAGGGGCACTACTAAAATTATACCAAAGTCATGTACCTCAAAGGCACCCTTGACTTTTGTCAGCATTATATAAAAAACTTGATATATCTGATAGGCCTGTGTAGGCTAGTCTGAACGAACAATTCTTTTGGCCCAGTACCACTATAGGTAGTACCAAGTTGCTAAAGACCAGTCCAGTCTTTGCCTCAAGAATAGTTCTATCCAAAGGACTATTGTTAATCAGGCTTATATAGCCCCTGGATTGCTCCAGGTGCGAAAGAATATACTTAGGTATAGTCTTACTGTGCCTATCATAAGACTGCCTAAAAAGCATTCCTATGTCTTTTAAATCAAAGAGCAGAAGATCAGTATTTTGATTAGATACTTTTAATACTTTACCATCATAAACATCTCTTATAGCTTTAACCCAAGGATTCCTAATAGAATACTTGCATTCAGCTAGTATTATACCATTTGTAGATGCAATTTTTTTACTACTTGCTACTACATCTGGAAAGGAACGGCTAAAGTTATCACCCCTAGGGATTCTAAAACCTTCTAAGGTCTTAGCTACATAGCGTTCATGATTCTTCCATTGTTGATTTGGCATTATTTATAGATTACCAAGGCTCATTAGCTGGTGGCTTAGAAGCTACAGCCGGCTTTGTTTGTGGCTTGGTATTTGCTGGCTTACTATTCTTGGCATCCTCTAGCTCAGCTAGGACTAGCTTGATAATGTTATCCTGCTTAGCCCAATTCTTCTGCTCAGGAAAGAATTTGACATAGTCTAGGCGGCGGGTCGCGGCATTACCTTCCTTATCCTTACCTTCATAGCTCTTATAGGGCGAGCCAATGAACCACTTACCTTCCTTGGTCTTCATAAGCTTCATATCATTAGCCTGAACAAGGATACCATCCGAGTCACTCATAGTGATATTGAAGGTAGCATGGATGTTAGTAGCTACTTGCTTAGGAGTACCAGGGAAAATGTTCTTAATTTCAAATGTTAGGTCGGTCATATTATTTATCTTGTAGTTCTTTCTTTAACTTTTCTAGTTGCTTCTTTTTTCTAGCGTAAGCTTTTTCAGCCTTCTCTATTTCTTGTTTTCTTTGTTGCTCTTGGTGCTTCTTAACTTCTTTTTCTCTTCGTTGCTTTTCTTTTTCTATAGCATCTTTTATTAATTTGATGCTGTCATGTATAGGAGTTTCATCTAAGATAGCTACAGAAGCTTTCATTTTCTCTGGACATGGTAAGTAGTTTATGTTGTATCTTAAAAACTCAACATCTTTATCTGTTACTTCTTCCCATGTTACACCCGGCATATCTCTTACCGTGAGTATTGTTATATCATAGTTTGAATCAGGATTATCTATAATTTTTTCGGAATAGTATATAATTTTGACTTTAGGCATTACTAGTCCTTATAACATAAGCTGGATTCTCATCATGAGCACACTCTGGTTCTACACAAAAAAACATATCAGCTGGGTCTGTAACACCTTCAGCTGTACAGTAGTCTATTATTTCTTGTATAGAAATTTCTTGTAGAAAATACCCAAGTTTTTTAACTAATTTCTTTTTCATGATGAAGAAAAGGTTTCATTCTGCAAGGCACTGTAGAGCTCATCCTCTTCTATATTATCATCCCAGTAAGTTATTGTGGTTTGTATAGTACCATAGTAACCTATATAGTTTTCGCCTTGTTCCATGGCTATTTCTTTAGTAGCTCCGTAAGCTAAAGCTTTACCTCTTTTAGTTACAGCTACCCAAATCTTATTTGTTCTTTTATGGTTATATAGTTTAACGGTCATGATTCTTCTTCAATTTTCTGAACGGTAGCTGACATGACATCTGCGTACAATTTCTGATACGCTTCATCATTGTCAGTAAAGAATTTGATGGCGGTCTCTTTCCCCTGTAACTTGCCGTCAGGCAAGTATGGACTGTTGTAGTAGGCGCCAGTACGAGTAATGAACCCTAAGCCGAAGGCGCTGTTAATAGTAGCCGACTTAGAATCAAATCCAAGGCCGTGCTTAAAGGGAAGTAATACTTCCTTACCTTCATTGGAATTGATACGAGTCTTTTCTACTTTGATTCTACCAGACCAGCCTGGATAGATCTCTCTAGCCTCACCATCTGGGCCCTTGATCTTTATCTTTTCAGGCCAGTCAGACTTAGGCCCGCGCCTGAACATTAGTCTTAGATGTGCCCAATGCTTAAGAGCGTTACCACCCTTAACTACATCTAATGGTACATGGGCATTTACATCTGTGTAAACATGACCTAGACATAATACAGCACAGCCAGGATAATTATCTTTAGATCTAGGGGCTATAGTTATATTAGCCTTACGAAAGAACTCACCGAGCTTACGTTGAAGGTTTAACATCTTTGTACCTTCTAAGCTCTTACCTTCTCCTTTTGAATCATAAGCATCATCTTTAGGAAGTAGGGCGCCGATAGAATCTATTACCCACATATGGATATTTGTTTTATCTAGAAAAGACATAGCCTCATCTAGTACTTTTTCCATAGTGTTATTATCTTTAGTATACCTTTGTATCAGTAATCTATCTAGGTCAAGACCTAAGCTTACAGCCCAGGCTTCATCAAATGAGCCTTCGAAATCGCTCCACAAAGCTACAAAGTTAGGATCTTGTGCTTGAAGCTGTGCTATAACTTGCACACAAAAAGCACCTTTTCCTGTATGCTCTGCCCTAATGTTCAACCAGTTTCGTTACTACTGATCCGGATAGCTAATCCAGCTACATATTACTATGTAGAGCAGACTATATCTTCATCCAGACTTCTCTGGAGTTTCCTGTTTCGAACCACTTGGTTCTACTCCCATTACGGGATAGTCGTTGAACGTTTTTTGATACACTTTCTTTATCCAGATCTTCCAGTCTTCAAGAGGTAACTCCCTCTTAGACCAATTACAAGTATGACAGCATGGAACACAATTATCAATTGTATAGTTTTTTAAACTATCTATCCTATCTATTCCATTATAGGCTAATGTAGTTACGTTGCAACTATACTTATTTCTAATTCGTTGAGAGGGTTTTACAGTTTTTTCATTACTAGGGGGTACATCACAATAGAAGCAATTTTTTAATATTATTTCTATTGCTTGTTCATCCGATAAGCAAAACTTTAATCCTCTATCTTTTGCATGTCTTTTATAATCAGATATGACAGCTCTTTTATGAGCTAGCTGATCTGGTAATAGAGCATATGATCCTTTTTTACATCCACAGTTTGGGTTCTTGTATTTTAGTAGAGCGCTACCTTGACGGTAGACTATCTTTCCACAAATACACTTACATTCCCACATATTCTTAGATGTAATAAATTTGATTAGCTCTAAATATCCATATTTAGAACCAGGATTACATTTTCTATTAACTGCTATATTGAAATTAGCCATGCTGTCTTTGCGCATGGGTCATTTCTTACTGAGTATCAAAACTTCGCTGCTGATTGTCCTTGAAAGGATGTTCCAGCAATTAAAGAATTTATTTTCTACTTGTTACCAAGTAGGCAAGCTATAAACTAACCTGCGATTGTAGTGAACCGGCCCTTTGGTATACCACCAATCAAATTATTGACTGTAGAGAATGGAGTTAGATAGAACTCATACTTAGTAGCATCAGAAGCTCTAGTTATGCCTAAGTCTTTATAGTCTTTTAGAATCTTATCAATTTCTTTATTAGTCATGATTTATCTAGCTTATTGATCCTCTTTTTTATATCTTCAAGCTCCTCTAGAACCAGCTCAATGAAGTCACTCATATTAGATTTGTAATATATAGCAGGAAAGTCTTTCTGAAGCTTCTCATTCGCTTCTTTTATCTTTCTTACATCATCTGGATTATAACAACTATCGTAATGTCCCATAGATTTAAAAATTAAGGATATACCAATACTTCTAGAACAAACTTCTTCATGATAGGCGAGTCCTTAGATAAAAGAACAAAGCTCACCAGACTATAATCTGATGACCCTTAAAACTACTAGCTAGTAGCTTATCTCATTCTTTAAACCAAAGAAGGTATCCCGGAAGGACCACTTGCCAAGGATCTCCTGGATATATCTGAATAATATACCCATCAAAATCCCCATTTGAATCGTAATGCTTGAAAGCATGGTGGACTGGGATAATTTCTACCATCTCACCGTTCTCATATACTGGAACATATGGTTGTGGATTATCTACAATTAGACCAGCATGCCCAGACTTTAGACCATCGCCATTATCAATGATATCATAATCATCTCCCCATAATATAGTTATCTGATACCATTCAGCATTCTCAAGCAACTGATATCTAACTACTGGAAAAAATCCAGACTCATCAACATATACATCCCAGCAATGAAAGTCTGACCACATCCCAGCACGACTATTGTAGTAGTGGAAATTGTAAGTTCCACAAGCAGCTTGTGAAACAGTTTGAACTTGCTGGACTGGGGTTGCAACATCCTGAGCATTTAGACTAGCGCTCATTACTAGAGACAACACTAACATCAAACGTGTAAACATGTTCATATTTTTAATCTCCGTCGCATTCTTCTTGTTCTACTTCGTACACACACTCTGGATCTTGGTGCCACTCAACACACTGTCCATTATTTTGATACGATCCTTTCTCTATTTGAGTCTCTACATAGCTTATGTCTTTAGGATCAGACGAGTGGGTAAGTCTATGTACAGCATTAAGAGCTTCTTTAGGGGAGTTGGCTTGTACTTCTAATTCAAAGTCTAGAGGTACCATGATCCAACAAGGTATACGGTATTTCATATTAGTCCTACAAGAATCTTAATTTTAGTCCATATAGACTAGGCTTTTGGTACTTTATAGTAGAGATAATAAAATCTTCCAAGCTATAAACAGGCTTTAAAGAATTGTCAAAAGTAAGAGATATATTTTTTAGATTACAAAGCTTTTTCAAATCTGCTTTAGTAGGTCTCCACTCAAAGAAATATTCTTTGCCTGTGGGATGATGATAAACACGGTAAGGCCCGCCTGTTATATATCTTTTAGTCATTTTCTTATAGATACCTCTAAGACAAATAGGCTCTTATAGGGGTGATCATCCCACCAAGTAAACTTAGTACTTGCTTCAGGTGGATTCATAGGTGTACAGTTACCTACATAGAGAACTTCTGTATTAGTTGAAACATCGTCTTTAACTTTACCTATAAGTATTCGTTGGCCCGGCTCCATATGACCCCCTTCAATCCAATCCCATAAGGTCATTAAAGGAAAAGTTTTAATAGTAACTGTACGGTTGTCTATTTGGTCATACCTAATTTCAGTTTTACGGGTAGTCATATAAGTTTATTGATATTAAAAGGTATCTGAATCTTCCATTAAGGCTGTGCCACAATGCATACAGTAGTTTAGAATTGTACCTTTAGGTATAGGTGTATCCTTTAAATAGATCCACATACCCTTTAGATTCATATCAGGGTGTTGTACTATTTGGTTATCTACATTCTGTCCCATATCAGGACAACAAAATCTGAATGTTCTTTTCCCGGTTTTCATATAGGATACAGGATTAAGGCCGGGGCACCATGAGCTGGAGGTAGTTCATCCTCATCTTCAGGGGCCCAAATGGTACCAAAGTGGTCCGCTTCAGCTATATACAAAGCTTCGTCTATACCACCTAGTGGGGCGAAGCTATTACCCTCCGCATCAGAAGCCATTATAAGAGTAAGCTCTGGATCAAACTTATTAAGGCGCGCGATTACATCCTTGATTTTCATTTTTTTGATTTATATTTTCTATTTTAACAAGAGAAGGAAAAAGTTTATAGCATACTTTGAAACAATCGTCACAAAGTAGTTGTGATACTTCTTCTACACCACCAATAGGTGTACCTATAGCATCTCGTTTTAACTGAATTCCAAAGATTGCTTTCTTGGTTGCGGGAGCAGAACAGAATCTGACATGGCACTTGAACATATGTCTGTGTGATTCTTTACTATCCTGTAAAGGATAAGGTTTGCCCGCCGTATGTTTTCTTGATCCAAGAAATCTAGTTTCTTTTCCTGTAGTAATGTATTAATCTTATTAGAATTAGATATCAAATCATTTATTGTTTCTTGGTACATAGGTCAGAAGCTTCAAAGATATCTGTACTAACTAAATCTATACAAAGGAACTTACCTTTATCTGTAGGTTTAAAAACTACAATAGGTCCTAGCCCTACGTCATTAGTTTCTAAGTTACCTACTTGCATATACTTATGTTCTTTTACATATATAATGCCATCTACACAGCAGTCGTCAGCATAGGTAATTATTAGATTAGGATCATAGGAACTTAAAATCTTTATATATTCTTTTAATTTCATTTAGGTCCAGAGGGATCGAAAGATCTTAGCTAGAGAGGCCAAGCCTTCTTCTATTTCCTTATGAATAGGTGAATCATAATCTATATTAGTTTCTAGGTTATTGTAATATAACTCTATACCTTTAAGGGCTTTAAGCATTTCAGTATAATCTTCATTACCTTCTGTAACAGTATAGTGTGAATAAGTTTCTACAAATCTTTTAAGTCTAGGATATATAAATCTGATTATAGTATGGTCTAAACTCCAAAGTTCTGTATCATCAAAGCCTTGTTCAGATAATTGCTTTTTATACTTTTCTATTCTATCATCACCAGGATCTAGAGTATGTACAAATCCATGGTAGTTAGGATCAGGGTTCATTAGATTCTTGTCCCATTGATTGTTGTGTCTCTATGTCTACTTCACCAGCATCTAGGTCCTTAGTTTCTTTCTCAAAGAAGGCCCAGGACTTTAACTTATATGCTTGGAACTCATTAGATTCTACAGTAAGAACTACACCCTCAGCAGGGACGTTGGTCTTACACATATTGCATGGCTTTTCTAGATATGTTTTAGACAGTTTATCTAGGATATGCGTCCGCCAACTATCTAACATACCACTATGATTACCAATAGCATGGTAATGGTTTGCTTGACCATAGTAATGGATAGGTACCATCTTAAGTGGATAGATACCAGCTGTATTATTATATTGATTTGTAACTTGAGTAGCTAAAGTATTTTGATTGTTTATAAACCGCTTAATTTGATTGGTCGTAAGCTCTAATACATTACCCTCTGCATCAGTAACTGTCATTCGGTAAATATAAACATCAAACTCTCCAGGCTTACAGCCATAATCATAGTCCTTTTGGATTGGACTATTCTGGGGTGTAAACCCTACGATCTCAGCATAGGCCGACATGCCTGGCTTTAAGAAAGGGTATATCCTATCCGCCGCCAGCTTCCAGATATCTTCTTTATAAAAATGATTATGTGTCTTGGGTACTTCGTACTGATTCTTGATAACATTACGACTAGAATAGATCATGTCGTAATAGGTATCCTTTATAGATACACCAAGCTTTTTAAGTAGTCTTTCGTACCATTTAAGTTTACGATTAACTAGTACTTTAGATACTACAAGAGAAGTACCATGTAGCTTCTCAGAGATAGTAATAGTATCTTGAGGGCTAATTAGATGTATATTCTTTTTAAGCTGGGCAGTAGTAACATGGAAGTGGAACTGGCCAGGAACAATACGGTTATGTTGAAGCTCTTTCTTTTGCTTAGGCTTATTAGAAGGACCCTTTCTAAAGGTAAAGGGTATGTACTTCTCACAGAAAAGAACTTGAACGTTTTGAGTACTATCTTTAGATAGATTCTGGACTGAGAAATCTAAAGAGTCAAATTCTTTACCTACCAGCGCGTCTATCTCTTCCTTAGAAAGAGACTGTTGTGCCCAGTTCAAAAGACTATCTAGAGGTACTATGTATCCCTCAGAAGGAACACCTCTAAGCTTTATAGCTTTAACGCGACACTTATCAGTAAAGAATCCTTTTACATTAGAGTCTTTATTAAGTGTAGGGTCAGAAAAACTATTAGTAGCTGATAGGAACGGGGCATGGATAGCTGCCTCTAAAGGAAAGTAAACGTAAACGTCACCTTCTTTAGCTGTAAGACCTGTAACTACAGTCTGATTATCGACAGATACAAGCTGTAGCCTCTCAGCATTAGGGTGTTTGACAGGAGCTGGTAACCTAACTATCTTAGCTAGGTGATTAGAATCTTGATTCTTGGTGAAAAACTTCATGTTTCATTCCCTAATGGCGGCGATGCGTTCTATCTCTGTGAGACACTCTGGGCAGTATTCTTCCTGAGGTGTGTTAATATCACACTCATAGAAGTAGAATTTTCTACCACAGACTCTACATATACAACTACTGTATAACATTAATCTTGATACTCTTGTTCATCAAAAGCAAAGGTTTCTAATAGTGTTTCCATGTTCAAGTCCATTTCATCTATACCTAAACTACGAGCTAGATCAATTACTTGATCATCAGTAGGTTTAGTTTTATAGTAGTAGGCATGAGTAGGATCATCTATTTCATATACAATGTGAAGTCTATCGGGCTTAGTCATTTTTCTGATTGGGTGTAGATAACTTTTCTGATACCCGCCTTGAGTAACATTTTATGACAACAAGGACAGGGCTTACTAGTTCTATTATTCTTACGATAGATATAGATATCAGCCCCAGCAACCTCATTACCGAGCTTAAAGGCACAGTAGAGCGCGGATCCTTCGCTATGCATAGTCTTGTAGTCTAGCTTAGATCCGAACCTGGGATGGGTTTTAAGGCTGTTATAGCCAAAGCCTAAAACCTTTCCGCGCTTGGCTATCACGGCGCCTAACTTAAAGTAGTGCTGGCCTCTAGTAGAAAGGTCTCTAGCTAACATCCATATAGGATCAGCTGTATCAACTTTTTGTATTGGAATTAGTTCCATTATATGGCCTATAGAAAAGGCTCCACATAAAATAGCAATAAAAAATACAAGCTATAAAGTAAAGCCATACAGCTACGTACTCAAGGATGTGCATCAGTTTTCTGATTAGTCCAAAGCTGGAGGAAGAAGTCGTAGTCAATAACGGTGTAGGTTCTGTCGTTAACTTGTTGGACATAGATCCATTCCTTGTTATGTTTAGTGGCCTGAGTTATCAATTTCTTGATCTCTGTACCACAAGGCTTAAAAGTATCGGCGCCCTTTACTTTACATTCAATAATATAATCTCTATTAGTTAAGTCGGCGTTGTCCCACTTAGCTCCAGAGTTAGTAGTCTTATTGATACCTAGATCAGCAGCTACTCTCTCTTCTAGCTTATCACCTTTCTCTCTACTCATATTAGCTCTTCAACATTAAATAATACAGAGACCATCTTATCTAAATCTTTCATATTCAAAATAATAACATCATCTCCGTCAGACAAGTCAATTGATAGTATCTTTTTTCTATTTGTTGTAACTGTAATGGATAGAGTAGAAGAGATTTTTTGGTCAAAGGAAAAGTCCTCTTCTCCAGTGTAGGCCGTTCCATGACCACCGAATTCAAAGCCAGCTTCACCTAATCTAAGCATGATGTCTGCCATTTTAGTAGGTACTCGATAATGGTCTATCTCTCTTTGTATCTCTTTTATATTCTTATTTATCTTTTTCTTAGTTATCATTTTTTAAGTTTAATCCGTGAACAAGAATCCAATTTTTGAACTCTTGTTTATGTTTTTCTGACATTAGATGAGCAAAATATTGCCCACTATATTTATAGATGTAATAGTAATCAAGGTTGTCTAGGTCAGGTTTCTTACCACGAGGAGAGTAGACATCAAGTGTCTTATCCATCTCCAGTGCTATGACTACACCAGAAGGATGACTAGAAATAATAGCTTGTACTAAAGAAGTAAGATTATTATTATTCATTAGTAGACTTTATAGTTACTATGGTAATAGGATCAAGATTAAGATCTAAGGTAGTATGGGAGTTTAAATCATAACATTCTACATAAAACTTAGTATCTGCATACTTACGACATCTAATAGCTAGATGACTTCTAAGCTCACTAAGAGTAAATAGATGCCCTGTATGAGAAAAAGTATATCTATCAGCACAAGAATAGAGACCGTCCTCTATTCTTTTTATTCGGTAAGCTTTCATATGTTAGTGTGCATCCGCCCAACTCTGCCCTATACCAGGGTCAGCCCTCATAATTACATCAAAGTTAACTACAGTCTGCATTATATTACTTATCTTAGCAGGAAGAACCTCTATCTCATCTGGGTGAAGATCAAAAATAAGTTCATCGTGTACTTGTAATATCATTAAAGACTTATAGTTACCTGAGTCTAACATATCCTGAATACGGATCATAGCTGTTCTTATGATGTCAGCATTAGTAGACTGAATAGTATTATTAGCACCCTCTCTTTCGGCAGCCCACTGTTCAAATTTGTCACTGCTATATACTTTAGGTATATACCTGCGTCTTCCAAAGAAGTTTTCTGTATAGCCTTTATCTTTTAGAACTATTCTAGATGTATCTAAGAAGGATTTAACTCCCTGCATCTTAAGCATATACTTATCTAGAATTCTTTGTGCTTCTATTACTGGTATCTTAAGGGTTTCAGCTAGTTTATTGGCTCTAGCGCCATAGAGAAGGGCAAAGTTTACAGTCTTTACTATAGTTCTTTCTTCTTTAGTGACATCAGCAGCTAGCTTTTCATATATAATCTCTGCTGCTACTGCTACATGGACATCAGCTTCAGAATTATAAGCTGTAACTAATACAGGTTCTTTAGAGAAATGAGATAGGATTCTAAGCTCAGCTTGAGAATAGTCTATAGAGAGAATCTTACCCCCTGGAAACCGGGAGATAAAGGCTTCTCGAATACGTTTACCTGTAGCTGTACGAGCAGGAATCTGCTGACAGGGTGGGTTAGATACTGCTAGCCTGGCAGTAGCTGTAGCTGTCTGACTAAAGAAAGGATGTATAAAACCTGTAACATCACTAATACATAAAGGCATGTCAATGACATACTTATTGATTAGTGTATTAAATTGTTTAAATTCTAGTACCTTAGCTACTATAGGGTTATCTTTAAACTTCTCAAGCGTAGACTTATCAGTAGACAAGCCTGTCTTGGTCTGTTTTAGCTTACCTTTATAAGATTTTTGAACTTGAACTTGATCAAATAATAGATGTGATAGTTGTAGCGGCGCGTTAAGGTTTACCGGCTTACCTGCAACCTCATCTATCTCTGCTTGTAACTTTAAGAGCTCAGCAGAAAAGTCAACACGCATCTTCTCAAATAGATTTGTATCAAGTTTTATACCATTAGATTCCATACGTAATAGAGTAGCCACGAGGGGCATATCTATCTCGTAGAATATCTTCTTAGCATGAACTTGATCTTCTTGTTGTAATATAGAATGGAACAGCTGAAATAATCTATAAGTAGTGTCGACGTCTTCACAGTTATAATAACCTACATCCTCTATGCTACTATCTAGCATGGAAGGGTTAGGGTTGGTCTTGGTCTTCTTAGGTATTAGGCTCTTAGTTCTTATCTTTATATGGTTAAAGTATCGTAGTGTAAGGTCGTCAAGATTATGAGTAACTGTATCACCATGGATGCAAAAACTTGCAATCATGGTATCAAAGTATAAATTTCTAACCTTTATACCGAACCTATCTAGAACTCTAGCATCAAATTTTAGGTTATGGCCTATCTTCTTTTTAGTATCGTCTTCAAAAACTGGAGTTACAGCAGTAAGTATTTGTGTATCTAAGAGCTCACCATTAAAAGGTATATAGTATGCCTCATAGGGTCTCCAAGAGAACCCTAAACCTACTATCTTAAAGTTAGATGTGTGAGTCTCTAATCCATTGGCTTCAAAGTCAAATACAAAGTGATCTTGTTGATATAAATCTATAAGAAAACTACAAAACTCTTCAGACGTATTTATAATTTTATACTTCAGCTGTTCCATATATTATTAAGTTGTTTTATAAGCTCTAGCGGATGCTACACGTCCGAGAGCCATGAGGATAATACTAATTGCATACCAAACTATCTCTTTGATTATGTTTTTTATCATATTAAAGTCTTAAAGTCTTAGTGATTATCTAGATCTTAAAGAGATCTATTGGGTAGCTATTCGCTTCTTGTATAGCTTGCTTTATCTTCTCTGAGAAAGCAGGAGTCATAGAGGGTATAATAGGTTCCTCATTTGACTCTACAAGGTTTAATACTCCGAAGTTTATTATAGTTACTGTCTTAGCTTGGGGATCAAAGTCAGCATCGTAAACATATATGATATTTAAAGGTAGTAACTTAGGTGATATAACCTTCCTAAGGGTAGGGCTATCATCTGGTAGCTCATGAATATTTTGATTATTTACAGTAACTTCATACTCAGTATCGTTCAATTTTCTAATAACTTTACACAGGAATGTATATTTCATTCTAGTCTCGATAGTCTATGTAGTGCGTGGTCAAGCATGGTAACTTGATCTTTAGCTGCGAAGTAAACAAACTTTACAAAGTCAGCAGCTATCTTAGCTTGCTGTAGTTTGATCCATATCTGTTCAGTATTTACATAGGATAGATCTTTAATGTCATCAATAGTAACATTAACAGCATCGCCACTATTTTGATAATCAGTTTTCATATCACGAGCTTTGATTCTAATCTTTGATCTACAGATTTTTAACTGATCATCTATACCTTCTGCATAACCTAATAAGGCTCCCATCCTAAAGGCACAAGTAACTAATAAGCTTTGAAGCTTAATACAATCATTTTGTATCTCAGAAAATGGTACGTCAGCGTGCCAATTATTTGATTTATACTTAGCAGTAGTATCAAATATTTCTTTTACAATCTTATAGTCCTCGTCTCCAAGGACTTGCTCTGGAGTTTTTATCTCTAAGGGTATATCAAAAGTTAGGCTGCTAAAATCTGATATAGATTTCTTTTTATTCAATGACATTTAAGGTGAAGGGGCTGGGTAAGGCATATAGAGTACGATTATGAAAAATATGATTCTTATATTGTGTAACAGTAGGTAGATCTTTCTTAAGAATAGTAATAGAAGCAGACAAAAAAGAAAACATAAAGTTTTTCTCTTGTATAATAGAGGTATTTAAGCTAGTATCAATAAAATAAGGACCAAAGTTAGCTACTAAAAATACAATTAAAGAATCTGCTATAAGTAACTTATCAGGAATATATAATGAAGATGGGGAACTTAAAGCTTCTATTAGAGATAGAATATTATCATCTTTATATTTAAATTTCTTAATAAAGGAATAGTACTCCTCTGTAGCTATAAAATTACGTGAATTATACATCACGTAATCTTGATAACCTAGATTTGTTTTCTTGATTCGTAGAGTCATTTAAGTCCATTGGTGATCTCGTCTATGTAAGTAGTAAAGTCTGACAGTGTAATATCAGGTGGCTTAGGGGCTGAAGGAGCTACAGTATTAGCAGGTGGCACTACCAGCTTCTTCTTAGGGGGTAGAATAGGAATAAGAGGGTCTAGTATCTTCTTATCATCCATAGTAGCTAGAATAGACATATACTTATCCTTAGCTAGACTGACTACGTTAAAAGAGAAAGGAATTTCATACAAAGAGTTTACAGAATACATATCATATCTAGTAGGTTTAGTAATAATACTATTACACTTTAGATAAAGAGATAGTAAACTAAGAGTAAGAATATTTGTAGCAAATTCTATCTCAGTATGTGTAGCTTTACTTATAAAGTCGGTGGAATCAAAAATCTTATAGCTAGAAAGTATATGTTTTTCTATAATGTTATTGGGTATGACAGTAGAAGTAGAGGGCTTTTTATTTAGATTTAAGTCTTTTGGTATCCGGTTATTAGATACAAAGTTGTAAAAAGTAGAAGCATGTAGACTTGAATAGATATAAGAATTAGTCTTAGAAAGAATGCCTATAGAATCCATAGCAGCTTTAAGTTTAGTATACTTAGCATTGTATAGATTTTTGAATCTAGTTTCAATGTTAGCTTGTTTATTTCTAATAGTTTTAAACTGGCTAAAGTTAGACTCTCTAGTTAAGGGTAATAGATTCAAAATTTTGTTATAAGAAGAGCAAGAAGTTGTATCAGTATTAGTAGTATCAGGTAAATCTAAACCTATAACGATTGCTGCGTCACCAAAAAGTGTTTCTTTAATAGAAATTCTGACTGGTTTCTTAGCAGCTTTTTTTGTTATAGCTTTAATCTCAGACTTTTCATGCTCTGTAATAGATGTATATGACATACTAAAAGTATTGTCTACATCAAAATCAAAGTATTCTAAGCTCTCTGTATCTAGTGATACAAGATGATTAGGTTTAATAGAATAATACTTATCAAAAACATCAGTTTTTTGAGGTTCAATTTTTAATATAAATCTTTTATTTCTAAGATAGATAGGTCGACCCTTCTCCAATACATAGTATGGAGGGTTAGTAATAGAAATATGATTGGATACTAAGTCATTAATAATACTAGTTTGGATACTAGGAGTTAAGTTATAAGGTAATAGATAATAGCCATTACAAGAGTCTGGTTTTAAACAGTAAAGAAGTGAGGTAATAGCAGAAGGTATGTGTTTCTCGTAATAAGAAAGATTAATACCTGGAGAGAAGCCTATAATAGGGGGATTTAAATAAGATAGTGTTCGATAAAAATTATTGTTGATTGTATAGGATTGAACTTTAGAATTAGGAGAAAAAGAAATTACATCTACAGGCTGTCCATTTATGTAAAATCTATTTAGAAGGGGTTGCTGGGGGCTGGTTACTGTTAGCATTTTCAGAAATAGCTGTCTTTAAAGCGTTTATAGTTTCTTTGAGATCTATTATAGCAGTGATAGCTTCGCTATCAGTTGTGATTCTATCCGAATAGTAAGGAAGAGTTAGCTTTATACCTGTGAAGACTATAGCATCCATGTTCTTATCAGTAATAGAGCTCTCAGCGCTATTGAATATAGATTGGATCATGTCTGCGTGTTTCTCAAGAGGAGCAGGTAAGGATACCTCTCTTTGACTTCCTATAGTAGTAATCATATCTGGTGTAACACCTAGATTAATATTAGGTGGAAGGAAGCCAGGTAGTTTCTGGTTAAGACAATGAAGTAGGACTTTAGTAGTGTTAAAGGCCGTTGTATCGGTTCTACCTTCGTGCTGGTAGTTCTTCTCATCGAGAAGCCGACCCATTATCTTATCTCTAGTAACCTTGGTAAGCGTAGTAGTAAGGATTATGTTCAAAATCTTGACAGGGTTATTAGTATTAAGGGCTGTAGTAAGAGCATCAATATCAGCAGAGCTCTTATTCTTAGATATAGAGCTCCAAAGACTCTTGACTAGAGTATCAGCAAGATTATTGACTCTAGTAAGTAAAGAGGCGTCGGCATTACCTGCGATGCCAATGGGCAATGCAAGCTTAATAGTGTTTATAATGGTAGGCAGTAGGGTTTCTAACTCATAGCCATACTTGGTCTTAGCAAGCTGTATAGCTCTAACAGCTAGTATGCCGCGGTAAAGGCTACCAGCTCTGCGGCCACTGATAGAAGTCTCTTTCTTGACCTTATCAGATTCTTTCTCGAACTCCTTAGCAAAGGACTCTACGAGTCTACTATTGAGTTCAGTAATAGCCGGACCTACTTGCTCTTTAAGTTCAACAAAGTGTTGAGCTGCTGCGTTCATGATGTCATTAATAATATCGCCAGCATCAGCCAGCTTTGTATTAATTTCGTTATCGTTAGTATCGAAGTCACCTTTAAGGGTTCCCCAATGACGGAGACCGGGGCTATCAGACGCTCCAATCCTATTAATAACGTCCTTACGGAGCTTGTGATTCATCTTATGGAAGTCTTCGAATCTAATATAAAATAGCTGACGATCTACAAGAGCGTCACCCATAGGGACAGTACCAACGTCACCAAGGGGATTAATAGTGCAGAAAACTGCTCTATTATTAGTATCAACTCCTTGGAGTCTACGGCTACGGATAACCTCTAGAAGGTTAGCTTGCCTATCCTCAGCACAACGATTGAGCTCATCGAAAGCGATGAGATCCTTATCCCATATAGTACAGGGAGTACGAACGAAGGTGATCTGAGGGGGATCCTTCTTCATATCGTTGAGATTAGGATACCCGAACATGTCCTCAAAGTTAAGCTTCGAAGCATCGTAGAGCTGATAGCTGAACCATTTAGTAGGGTCTTTAGGGTTCTTACGCTTAGAGCTTTCTCTAAGGGCGGCTCCAATAGCTTCGATCATACCGGTCTTTGCACAACCGGGAGGACCTATGAGAAGGGAAGCTTCACCTAAAAGTAGAGACGCGAAGACAGCATTCTCTGCCGCTTCAGAGATACCAAAGATACCAAGTTTTTCTAGAATCACAGCTTGACTTCCTCTATGTCAAAGGTATTATTGTATACCTTTGAGAAGTAATTGTTTTTGTTATTAGAACCAAAGAGAATTGTAACTACAGATTGTATACTAGGAACTTTGTCTTTGTATCTACAATCTGCATAACCGTCTGTAAGAACTACAATATGTTTGTATTCATTTTCTACAGCATGATCTACAACACAGTTGAAATCAGTACCTCCAGTACTATGTATTCTTCTGGCTTGAAGATCGTCTTTAGTATGTTTGTGAATTAGATCTGAGAAACCCCATACGTAATCTAGTTCATTACTTATATTAGATAGTAACTGTATGATCTCATTGAGATAAGGATTAGTAGATCCCGACACGTCTAAGTATATAGGCAGCAATGCTTTATCAGTTTTAAATACATACTTAGGCGTCTTATACATAAGAGGAGCCTGATCTATACCTACCCGAAGGTAGTCAGAAATAGACATCCTTTTAGGTATAAGCGGGGACTGAGTATATTTACCTACCTTAACTCTAGCTTGCCTTCTAATGTTATGAAATATTTGATTGAAAGCTAGGTGTTTAAATTTGTTTAAGTCAAATTTTTCAGTAATTCTAAGGGTAGAATTAAGAAGAGATGTTGTAATAGTAGAAGAGTGACCTATACCATTTGCTGATATCTCAGAAAGGTAATCTATGATAGCTTCTTTAACTCCTCCTTCAGGTTGAGGAGTGTTATTTAGCTTATCTTGTTTAGCTTTAGCTAAATCATCAACATGTATTTCAATTACTTCTGCGTTCTTAAGATCTTCATTAGTAATTTCTTTACCCCCAGCTCCGTGGGCACCTATAAGTTTAACAATAACTTTTTTGGAGTTAGCTTGTCTTTTCCTAATTATATCTAGGATAACTTCATAGAGTCCAGAGTGATCACAAAGATCTTTCTCCTTGTAAAACTTGTCATAGAAAGGCTTTACAAGCTTGTCCTCTTCTGAGTTACCAAAGGTAGAACCTGGCTTAAGTAGTTTATTTAATGGCTCTTTAGCGCAGAGCTCATCATTATAGAACGATGTAAAGAAAGATCCAGAGTCAAAAGGAAAAGCGTTGGTAATATGTGCATTAATTCTACAATCCATAGCTATATTATTAGCCATGTTTTTGATATTAGCTTCAGGATCTTGATTATATTCTAACAAGGAATAAATATCACCACTTATAGAGTGTTCTAACTCATGAGTTAGTACAGTCATTAAAGCTTCTTTAGAAGTGATATGAGTATCCCAGAATTTTTCATTAATAAATAGGACACCTTCCCTTGTTATACCCATAGTGGACAGATGAGGATCATCAGTCCTAATAGTAATAAGCTTAGTAATACACTTAAGTATCAAGTAAGCATGATCGGGGAAAACTTCTTGTAGGACTTCAAATATTAGACTGTACGAGATTAAAGGACTCATATCAACTTTTTGACTAGGCCGTAGACTTTACTTTGATTATCAGGAGTCTTGCCACAGAGCGCGGCCTGGACAAAGACCTGAGAGTTAGTTCGATCTTCCGCTGAGAAGGGTAGTAATAGTGGTATTTTTCTAGACTTCCAAGTATTATCCTTAGGATTTCTATATCTATCTTCTACTATAATCTTAGTAGTAGTGTCTGTTAAAGCAAATTGTGATACACTACCTTGAACAAGACCTATATTAATATCTACAAAGGGTTTAGAGCTAAGCTTTAAGTTGCCTAGTCTACCTTTTATACCCGTTACTTCTTCTGTTTGCCATTCTTCGCCAACCTTTTTAGAGGTCTGGATAGGGGCTATCATTGCTTCAGAAAGGAAGCAGAAACGATCTTTAGATAATCTGTCCTTTACAAAGGCAGAAATTTTACCAGACTTTGTAGAAGGGTTAGCATCAAAGTCAAAGTTTACAAAGAAGGTATTCTCTGGAAGAACCCATCCCTGAGGGTGGGGGAGTCTTACTTGTATCCAGAGCTTAGGGAACTTAGTTCCCTTCATACCATGTTTCAGTATTTCACCTGAAAAATTCCATATATTCATATATCAATCTTGTCCTGAATTTCTACCAATAGGAGCTATAGCATCTTTAGATGCAGCGGATTCTACTAGATTCCTGAGAAAGTTCTCAGTACTTCCGTACTTAGCTCCAATTAGATTATAAGCTGCTGTCTTGAGAGATAGATATCTATCTATAAGTAGTTCTTGGGAAGTATTCTTTAGCTCTTCATCAATGATATCAAAGATACCAGAAACATCTAACTTAGCAGAAGCATGATAGTTATTAGTAGCAAATTTCTGCTCTGTAGGGCGAGTGATAGCAACACTTACACTAAGCTCTCCTATAAAGGTAGACATGTCCATCTTTACAAGAGTTATGATATGATCTTTAGTTAATGTAGCTACATCACTAAAAACTTCTTTAGCTAGGGCAGTCAAGCGTTCTTTGCTTGCTGCTGACATTTTTGCATCGGTAATTACTGGAGCCATTTTTTTATCTGTAAATTTTTCTAAAAATATGCCCTATAGGTCAATTTTTTGATACTATACGGTCATACTTAGCTTTTATAGCTTCAAAGTGAGATAGATATTTAGTCTTTATTTGACCTTTTGTTTCACTTGAAGCAAAACTCAATTCTCTTGCTATAAAGCTTGGATGAGGCAGAAAGTAGATGGTTTGTTCATCATTTAACCATCCTGTAAGGCTTAATACATTTTTTGGTTCTGAGCCAAAGAAAGAGGTATAAGCATACCTACCTAGAAGTACAACTATAGAAGGTTTTACTATAGCTACTTCATTCTTAAGTCTTGTATTACAAGCTTTTATGTTAGATATCGAAGGATTAGTATTTTGCGTGTCTGGATCTGTAGATATGGGACGACAAATAACTGAATTTGTGAAATAACACTGTTCTATATCAATAGACGCGGCTTTGATTACTTTGTCTAATATGCTACCAGCAGGTGCCTCTGGATGGAAGGGTATATTAGTTTCTTCCTCTCTTTTACCAGGAGCCTCACCTATGAAAAATATCATATTAGAAGGTAGAGTATTAGAATAGGCTATAACAGAGGTATACCCTATTCTAGCTGGGACCACAGAAGGTATATTTCTAGCAACTCTATCTTGACCTAAGTTGCAGAGAGTACAGGCTTTATATTGCTTGTACAGGTCTAGTAGCTTCGTAGCTACTTCATTGGTTGTCGTCATTGATGTCTTTTTTAGCTTGATAACTATATCTTCAATACCGTTATATGAAGGTGACGCAGTACTGTCTATTAAACAAATTTTGGTAGGTCCTTTTCGCAATCGTTTTAATAAAGACGGATCTATTTTGTTATTAAACGCGACTTCTATTTCATTTTTAGTAAATGAGGTTTTTGGATAAGATTTAAAGAAGAACTCTAAAGAATTCTTATCTATAGGTATATTAGTAGTAGGAAAGAACTCTACAGGTTGTTCTACATCTATAAGATTCTTATCTTGAACCTTCGTAAGATTTCTAGCTGTAGGATGGATATCTTTAAGATCTACAAAAATAGTAGGATTGAAAAACAATGGATTTATAGCTAAATCACATTCTATACGTTGATCTAAAGACTTGATCTGACTAGGTGACTTAACTAGACACTCCATGAAAAATCCCGTATTAGGGTCTTTAGCCCTAAACGGGATCTGGTGCTTAGTCCAACCCATCCTAGACTTCCATAAATGGAAGTAATAGAATTTACTCAGTACTTCTTCATCAAGTTTGTTATCTTCATTGCTTCCGTCTGCCATGTGAATGCACTTGTATTTTGTACAGCTTTACTAGAGAGCAGCTGTGTATTATACTGAGGTACGCTACTAATAGCGGCGGCTATTGCTTCTTTAGTAACCTTATACCAACTACCTTGACCACGGAAGAATTTATTATCAAGCGCCACTTCAAGAGTATCCGTGTGAATTGGTATTACAGCGTTTTCAGTGTAATCTTTATGCGCCGTAACTGTAGTAGCTATGGAAGGCATACCATAGGATAACATCTCAAATAAAGGTAGATTCCAGCCTTCCCCCTTAGATGGAGCTATAAAGAAGTCAGAATTTAGTGCAGCTGAGTGAAGCTCGTTCTTAGATGCCAAAGGAGGCATCAGAATAACTCTAAAGTTCTTATGTCTAAAGGACTTAAGACCTGAATTTGTATACTCCGGATAGAAGAAATTACTGATTATATCAGAATAAGGGAAACCGTCTTGTATGAAGGGATTATACCAAAAAGCTATAAGCGTTATAGGTCTATCTTTTAAATCTTCTATACAGGCCTTAATGAGCTCTGGGAAGCCCTTTCTAGACTCATACTTACCAATACTAGAGAGTAATAATGTCTCATTAGAGAGGGTTATAGGAGCTAATATCTTGTTCCAGGAATCAATAAACTTATCATGATCTGGCTTGTATACATTTAATGATACAGAAGGAGTATCTCTAAAGGCATGGGGTACTACAAAGACTTTAGACTTAGGTACATAATTTTCTAATACACTAGCTCCCCAAGTGGAAGCTGTACCAATCATGTCTAAAGATTGTATTGATTTAATTTCGTCAGGTGTAAGACTATTAAGCTCAAAAGTTGTAAAGCCCACCTTTGGTCCTTTAAATGATACAAGCTGGTTAGCTATATCATGTGCGTGCCAAAAGCAGAAAACTGGACGAGTTAAATCTACCTTAGTAGTTAAGGCTCTTCTTACACTATCATTAATATCATTAGTTTGTATATCTGATATAGGATGTATAAATAGATCAGGATTTTGAATAGCTAGTTGATTGGCATACCCAATACTGGCGGTACCGTAGCCTGTGCCATTGAAGACAGATACATAGTTAAAAGGCTTCATTATAAGTCAACGCCTAGTGCTTTAGCTAGCTTCTTAAGAAGAGCTACCTTATCTTCAGTTTCACACTCAGGTTGTCCAGTATCTTTATCATATTTAGCGGCTATATCAAGAACCTTTTTCATATCTTCTACTTGTTTCTTGAGTTCATCAAATTCTTGACGTGTTATATAGCTTACATAGTATACAGGATCAATAGGTGTGTTAGTATTAGGATTTATAAGCTTTTTCTTCCACTCTTCACTGTAGAAGTCACCAAATGCTGAATAGACACACATTAGGAGACCTCTGTAATATGAGCGGGGAATAGATCTTTAAGTATGTCATTAGTACCTTTAAATACCATCTGAGATGAGTTATTTATACTAAGTACATATTTTTGGTTAGATCCGTCTTGGAAGTAAACCTCAAAAAGTCCAAAATAACCATCGTATTGATCTTCTTTACCTGGAACAGAGTCCAGAAAATCTTCTATGTGGGTAATTTTGTTTATTGGCTTACCTTCTACGTTAGATATATAATCTTCTATAAGTTGGGGGTATATTTCAAAGGACATTATATAATACCTATAGTCTTTAAGGCTAGCTGAGACCAGACTTCAAACTTGTCTGGATTTTCTTGATACATTGCTCTAAGAGAATCGATAGATGTCATCTCTCCAGCAATCTTATCTTTTTCATTGACCTCAATCTTACGGTCATCTACTTGGCATTCTATAAGTACACCTAAATGTACTCTACCTACAGAATTAGAAGGGTCGTAGATATACTTATCTAGGTGGTTAAGAGCAAGAAACTTACTATTGCTCTCTATAGATAGTTCTTCGTAGAGTTCTGTATAAGCTGCATTGTTTATAAGCAGGTTACCCAGATCAGAAAGGTGCTCAAGCTCCTTTACTCTATCTATGTGGCCTCCAATGCCTATTGAATACTTAGCATGAAGCCGGGCCTCATTTCCCCCCTTGAGGCGTTGGTATGTGAATATATGTGTAGAATTTCTGACTACTATATAAGGAATAATCTGTAGATAGTCTTCATTAGTTTCAGCTAATGGCCTTTCTATAAATAAGAAGTTCTTACTTACAAAGTTAGAAAAAGAAAACTTAGGCTGAGAAGATTCTTTAAGATACTGTTTTGTCGGTATTACTAGGATTTCCATTTAGTTTAGACTGTAGATGATTTATGTAGTTATTATTTACATAGTTAATTGTATCTTGTAAAAGAGAGCTTTTCTTGTCAAAATGCTTAGGAGAATCTCCTATGCTATAATAAAGAATCTCTAAAGATACAAGAGCCTCCATAACTTGTTTCATGGAGGCATATGTTATACTGAACTTTTGTATCCAAAGATCAGCTAAAGGACCAAAAAGTGATACAAGAACCTGAGGAGTATCTGATACAAGTTGGAAGGTAGAAGGAACTTGCCCTTTTGCCTTCATTATACTTAAATACTCTGTTAAATAAATATATGTATACTTTATGGTTGAATAGCTAAGATCAGGGAGTAATTTGGTTAGTGTTTGTAGTACTTCTTGGGGTCGTCTTTCTTTCTTGGCCATCTTTAGATTTCTGTAACTCAATTTCTAGCTGTGATATAGCTTGCTCAGCTATGTCTAGATTTAGAGCACCATAAATATTTTGATACATAGCCTTATCATCAAGAAGCATATCAACATAGTTATAAGGGATCATAGTGATACCCTTATCTTCTACTTCCATGCTAGCCTTGTTAGAGATTAGATTGGCTATTCTGGTTTCTAGAATGTACTTCCACCAGTTAGTATTAGTCTCATTCTCCTGCTTCTTGTTTACAGCAACGGCGATATAAATATCCTTGTTATGGTGCATGTATACAGCAATATATCTTTGACTAAAACCCTTAGTAGCTTCCTCAGAGGTAAGATACTCTACAGTATCAGTTCTTTGATTATAGCGGGGCTTAATATAATCTGACCAAACTACGAGAGGACCAACGCGAGAATTTATCTTCTTCATATCCAATTTAAAGCTTTACTTACTTCAGGTAACTGTGTTATAAAAATTGACTTACATTGCTCAGCTATTACACGGTGTTCTAGCTGTGTATCAGAATTTGTACGAAGTGTTATATAATGGGTCCAAGAGCGTATGGACCCATTCATATATAGACGAGTTTTAGTGGAGAGAGGTAATAAAAAACGAGCTTGTTCTTTAGCTATTCCTTTCTCAAGAGCTGTATTGTATAGATCTTGACATCTATCGTTTACTTGGAGTTGAGCCCATTCAAACCAAAGAATGGTATCATGATCTAGATCGTCAATACTATTTTGTCTATTTTTTAGATCTTGACGTCTAGCTTTATATTGTTCAAATTCTTGAGCTTTAGAGTAGCGCTGGCTAAACTCTTGGAAGCTAAAGGATCTATGACGTAGAATCTGTGCTGATATAGCTCTAGATGTAATAATTTGAAGGTTCATAGAGGCCTGTTCAAAAATGGACCAATGGCCTTGTTTTATACAGTATTCTAGTAATTTAGAAGAAGTAGTAAAATTAGTTTGATTTGATGGATTACTAACTCTAGCGCAGAATACAATTATACTTTCTGCATTAGGTGTAATAGAAACTAATTCTACTTTGTTTTTTGAGTTTGATATTCTATTAAAGTCTGTATCCATTTATTAAATTTTTCTATTGGTAAGTCTCTTTTTGCTTTATTACATATTTCACAAGCTGGTATAGAATTTTCTAACGTGTATCCTTTAGAACTATCGACTCTATCTATACCATTATGAATGTAACTTCCATTATAGAGATTTGGTCTATTTTTTGTAGCTGCTTTATTAAAGCTTGCTGTAGGTTGAACCCCACAAAAGTAACAATTACTACTTGTTATAGTCTTAAATTCTTCTTTAGTTAAAGAAAAATCTAGGTCTAGTATTTTTTGTGCTCTATATTTATACCTAGAGTACATATCATTAAAAGCAGCTTGTCCCTCGGGTAAAGAATTTAGTATTTTAATTTTTTGTGAAAGTTCTGTATATACTTTTTTCATTAAACAACCACAGCTTTTGGTTCTTTCTTTCACTAAGGAGTTAATAACAACAGAAGTTTTATTACCACAATCACAAATACAATCATAATAATATTGTCCTCTTTTTCCTCTTTTAGAGGATAAGGATAAGATGGTTAGTTTTCCGGATTTTTTTCCAGTTAAATCTTTATTAGGTTTATTTTTTGATTTATTAACCATAGATATTAAAAATTATATATGTACTAACGATACTTTCATATATAGATATATACTTTATAAATAGAAGCTTATTAAAGACCTAAAGCTTCTTTTTCTTCATCATCAAGTTTATTGAGTGCTCTCTTTTTTGCTTTTATAAGACGTTCTTGATCGTCTTGTTGATGTTTTATATACCAATCATGTATAGGAGTAGGTATAGGTAGTTTTTGATCTATGTGCATTCTACACATAGTACATAACATGCTAGCTAGATTATTGATAGTATTACGAATGTCTTTTTCTCGTTTCTGAGTCGCTTCTACAGATTGACGAATTTCTTCTGGAGTTGGGTCAACAGTGCAGGGCATAGATTTATCTTTAAGCTGGGTTTGGTAGATGCTACCTGGTTGGTTTAAGTCATTACTATTAGTACAAGAAAGAGTACAGTCAGACGCTTTAGGACAACGCTTGTTACCACAAGTAGGGCAACATATCATCCGCATAGGTTGTTTATGACCTAAATGTTTATAACAGCAGTGTTCTTCTGCGGTGCCATATTCAAAAATAGGTTTAGTTACAGTAGGTGGAATATGATCATCCCACTGGTGGTCTTCACAAGCATCATTCCAAACGGTAGGCTTCTTACAGCCATTGTAGTCACAAATTCCCATAGTAAAGAATTCCCCAAGGTTTAGGATATAGCCGAAGTATTCTACAGCATAAGACTATTCGGATCGTCTTATTCTAACCTCTAACTTGGAGTTATGGAGGGTCACCCGAGAATCGAACTCGGATAATCAGAGTTAACAGCTCTGTGCATTAAACCGTTATGCTAATGACCCACGCTCTCCTAATTATTTCTTTAGGACAGTGCTTTTTTGATGTCTTCTAGTTCCATTTCTGCTCTAAGCTCAGGGCTTATTATAGCAGAAAGTCTAGCTTCCAACGCTTCTAGCGTCTTTTTCTTGGAAGTAATTTGGATCTTAGCTATACGAGTTTTAATATCATCTACCCAATCGTTAGCAGAAAATCCTTGATGTGTAAAAGTTGGAGCATCAGTAATCTTAAGCTCAACTACTTGTTGGGTATATATAATTTCTTGCTGTCTTATAAAGGCAGCTATCTTTATAAGCTCAAAAATACTAGATTCTACTTGTAGGTTAACAGGTCTATGTCCGCCGCCCTGACAGAAACTGCAATCAGTTTTCCAGACGGGTCTCTCTAGACTTATTATTTCTTTCTTTCTAGCTCTAACTTCTTGAATTAAAGCTAATGTTTCTTTGTCTTTCTTAGCCATATGATTACTGTTCCTCAGGATCTTCAAAAGGAGTACCGTTGTCCCAAAAATAGTAAGCTATTTTGTACTTTTTACCACTCTCTAAGACAGCCCAAAGCCTATTAGCTTGATCTACAGGTATGTCTTTTCCTTTATGAGTAGTTGACGGTTCGGTTAAGATTCCACCATTTGCTGAAAGATGAATATTAGTATTATGATTAAAAACTTCTTTTTTATCTGGGTAATAGTTTCTATACAAGTCATATCTACGATATGTAGTAGGGGTTACTTGCTCATAATAACATGTATATGAAGGTCTTTCACCTTTTGGTCTAGGTTTTGTAAATAAACTTACTATTTTAGATCCATAAGGAGAATCATAATGTCTTTGTATCAATTGAGCATAATTAGATATTTGTATATCAGATTTTAGTACAGCTAAAAATCTAATATCAGGTTTTCTTATGAATTGATCAGTATTTGGATCCCAAAATACATATTCTTTAACAGGACCTTTAGTATAGTAACAATCTATGTAATCTAGATAAACTATATCTTGTAACTGTTTAGTAGTATATGTAGCTCCTTTTATCAAAGACTTTACTTTAATTGTCTTAGATTGTAGGTCTGTATAGGTAATATTTTGTATGTATTCCTGAGAATTTTCAGGTAGTAAGACAAGTTGTGTTCCTTGCCAGCTATAGACACACTTACCTTCTATGCCCTTTCCTCGACTACAGTCGGTTACTCTTAGAATAAAGAGTAGATTAGCTACAGATATTTCAAATTCAAAGCCGCGGGGATCATGAACACGTATGTATTCATTTCTAGGATTCCATCCGTAGCTTTGTTTAGCGCCGCCGACACCTTTGTTTAAAACAAATCCATCTATAGGGGTATTATCTACCTCCATTTCTGGAATGTTTTTATCTCTCCAGCTTTCCCAGGAAGTTGCTTTTCTGAGTTTACCTTTATTATCTATATATATGACATAAGCTAGCTTCCCTGTATAAGTATCATTCCTCTCTTGGAAGCCTACTTTAATCTTGGCCGGTATGAAAAGGTGGTCCATTTGTTTTTAGACTAGATTACCTGAGGTTCTTCTTGACCGGGATACCAAAAGAAAGTATCATGATCAGTATTTTGTATTTCTTTAGTTTCTTTGAAGAAAGCATCAACTTCCTCATATCCATAAAGTAAAGCTGGTGATCTTAAACCACCCCAATCACATTTTTGATTAGTAATATTAGTAATTTTAAGATATCTTATTATATCTTCTTTTTTACCTGCTGGACATGGCCAGTAGGCTAAAAGATAGAATGAATAAGATATTTCATTTATGAGTTCTACTAATTGTTCTTTAGTAAAGTTTCTTTGTAGAGTAGATAAGGTTTTAAGTAAGGGTAAAAATACATTAGAAAAGTCATTATCACCAAATTTGATTAGGATGGGCTTATTCATGTTAATGGTAGGGGTACAAGGAATCGAACCTTGATAACCAGATTCAAAATCTGGCGTAATGAAGCCATTATACTATACCCCTTAAGAGTCAGTGTAAAACTTCAGCTCTATGGAGTCAGAGGTATCAGTGCTAGGAATAAAGTTCAAAATTGATACAGAAGTTTGATATTTAATATGATCTTTATAAAGACAAAAGAGAAATAAGAGTCTACTACTAGAAGATAGGATAGAAAGACATATAGAGTCTTCAACACGAAGGCCTAGATCCTTTCTAGCTATCTGTATAGCCCTGGTAAGATCATTAATAAGACCTTCGTCTTCTAGAGACTCAATTCCGTAGATACGGTCAATATCAATTATTTTCATCTTTATCTCCCCAGGTTACCCATGTATCATTAATTTGCTTAGTAGACTTCTTGAAGGTAATAGATCGAATCTTTCTATTGTCCGTAGCTATAGGAAACCTATAAGAGCCTATTAAACGAGCTGTAGTAGGGATAGGAGGCTCTTTCTGCCAAGGGGGTAGGGTGGCGTAGGCTTCTTTAATATACTGGTTCTTAGAGGCGTCTAGGCTTATTAAGGGCGTATCAATAATTTCATTAGTAATAAGGGCGTCGGACTCATTATAAGCATTAGTCAAAACAGTTATAGATGTACCACAATCTAGTGTTATCTTGACTGTCTTCATGCTACTTCTTGGATGAGACTAGGTTGTCTCTGTGGGCAATTCTCTTGGCTAGAGTAGTGCCAGAATAGAGGGCACCCTCCATGTAGCCAACGAACCGGTAGGAGGTATGTTCACCTGCAAAGTGAAGTCGGTTGTTAAGACCATTATGAAGAATGGGACCTTGAGCAGTTATTTGACCAGGCGCGGGGAAAGAGTAACTAGCCTTGGTCCATTGCTCATTAGGCCAGTTCATGAAGAACGTCTTACCCTTTAGGTTTTCGGTGAAACCTGGATAAAGTACTTCAAGTTCAGCAAGGTATGCTTTTTTCTGCTCTTCACCTTGGAGGGATCTAGCCCTTTCAGCAGAAGATCCACCATTAAAGGCTACGAAGACTACGTCCTCGTCCCCAGGTTGACCATCAGTGCCTTCCCAGGTCATATTGAAGATGCCATCATTTAAGGCATACTGTTCCTGGTTATTCTTCTGCCAGAAACGGTTCTTCATATGGGCAAACCACTTAGTATTTTGACCCATCTGAGGAGTAAGAATACCAGGGAGCCCCGGCTTCCATTCGATCTTAGACCAAACAGAAGGGGGTACAGCGACGACCACGTCGTCACATTCGAGTATTCTACCGTCAGCACAGCTAATAATAACCACCTTACCTGTGTAATCAATAGTACGAACAGGTAGTTCCAGAGTCAGATTCTTGATCTTCTCTGCTAACTTAAAGGCTAGTTGCTGATTACCGCCTGCACATCGATAGATCTCACTCTCATCACGATAGCTTTCAGAGTTGCCGTGGCCCTTGACTTGAGTAAGATTACCTAAGAAGCTTTGACGAGAAATATCTTGTCCATTATTGGACATGAACTCAATAGCCAGAGCTCTCTTACACTCTGAGCTACAATCAAGTTTTTCAATCCATTCCTTAGTATTACGCTGATCAAGATCTTTAGCGTTAGGGGTGAGCCAAGGCTCATCTGCATTAACAGGATCAATCAAGGAATCAATATTTTTAGCAAATACTTCGTCCATTTCCTTAAGGAGAGCTTTAGCTTCATCCTTGGAAAGACGTTTACCATTTACGATAATAGGCTGTTCCCACTCTTCGTTTTCAGAGAGGTCCAGCATCGATAAACCAAAGATGTCCTTGTAGGACATCCAAGTAGGATGATTGGAACCGATAAGCTCGGCGCCGATCTCTACTACTCGTCCTTTAACAAAATCACTAGAAGAGAGAACTCTACCACCAACTCGATTGCGACTTTCCAGAACCGTGACATCGTAGCCTGCCGATTGTAATTCGTAAGCGCAAGAAAGACCAGAGAAGCCCGCTCCAACTACCACCACACGCTTTCCTACTGGCTTACTAAGGATACTATCCTTGGAAAGTAAGTAAGCACCTGCCACAGCTGTTTTAGCTATAAAGTCTCTTCTCCCAGAGGAGAATGCAGGATTTTGAACGTAACGGGAAAGGCGGCGATAGAAGGAGCGGGTCATGATTAGGTACTGGCTAGAGGACTAGGTGATCACTCGTCGTTGGTAGGACCGACGCAGACCATCCACAACTTGAAGAAGTTCATGATCTGCTGTTTGGTCAACTTATTTGCATTGAGTGCATAGGTGACCTTGCTGTTAGTAGGAAGACCACCGAGGCCCTTACCAGTGTCCACATAGGATACCCGACCTGTAAGGGAGGGGATTGAAGTATCAATGGCGAAGAAGGCATCTTCGTCGTTCATCTTCTCGAAGGCAGCCGCTTCACCAGTAGCTCCCTTATTCTTACCTTCGTTAAAACGAAGGTTGAACTCGTAGTAGCTCTTGCCACTGGTATCGTAGTCACTTTCTTTGACCCACTTGATCGAACCAGTAACCACATCTTCGACAGCCTGACCGTCGAGAGAATAGCGGAACACGATGTTATCCGCAATGTAGTTACCTACTTCGTAGTCATAGTCAAGGCGACCAGAGACAGTGGTCTTGGGGTAGCTAGTAGCCGGTCCCATGGCGAGAACCATGTTCTCAAAGCGCATGGGGTCGCTCTTCAAAACTTTGATCGTGACTTCACGACCACCCACTACACGGGTATAGATAGAGCTAAGGAGACCCTCCTTCTTTTCGGTCTTGCCTACCAGGATGCCATTAAAGGCGTCTACGAAGGCCTGGCTTCGACCCAGAGCATCGACATTGACCCGAAGGGCACTATCCGTAGCTTTGCCTCCAGCGAGGTCGTAGGCGCCCGTATCCGGGTCCATAGGGACGGTGCCGACCCACTTACCTACGGTCTTCCTCTGCTTGAGATCAGCAGGGTTGAGAACCGAGAGGTCTACAGCGTAGAACAGCTGAGCATCTTGCTTTGTGCGGCCTAGAATGCTGCTGTACAGCTTAGGCATACGGGAGACAGTCCCAGTAAACTGGGTAGTCTTAGCGACCGTGATGTCAAGCTTGTAGATGTCCCTAGCGCCTAGGGCAGGGGATCCTTGCTTAAGATCACCTGTCTTGTCGGGTTTGGACCGACTCTCGAAGTCGATGTTCATCGTACCAACGATGATACCTTCTTCAGACAAGGTAGGGGACTGAGCGGAGAGAGGGAGTACTAGCAGAGCTAGTACACTAAGGGTTGCGAACTTCATTGTTTACTTCTACTCGGAAACAGACGGAACTGGTGCTGGAAGTAGGATTCGAACCTACGTGGGATTTCTCCGCCGCTTTACAAAAGCGGTCCTTTCGGCCTCTGAGGTATTCCAGCAGAGAATGGGGTGTATGACGGGATTCGAACCCGCAACCGGCTTGCGCCTCTCTAGAACCACAATCTAGTGCCCTTACCATTGGGACTTCATACACAGTGCTTTGTTGTTAGCTAGATAGCTCAACAAATTCGAGTCGTGGGCTAGTAACTAAAATATTATACATATCTTCTATAAACTGACTAGTACAATGGCAGAATTTCCATTCAATATGGTGTCTTAGGGCGTTTTTGGCGTCGCCAATCCTTTTCCAGACAGTTTTACCTGAGACAGTACATATAAAGTTTCCATCGATTTTAATACGCCACATATTAGGATTATGCGACTTAGGAATCTGGAAAGATTTGATAAGCTTTTCAGCTTCTAAGATATAATCTGTACACATTTTAGATTAAGGTGTAGTAAAATAAGTTACAAGTCTATAAATACCCCAACAAACAAAAGCAATAAATAATAGATTTGCGATACTATACATAGCTACTAGAAAGGAGAAACCCTTTCTAATAGAGAGAATAGGAACAAATTTGCGTAGTTTAGTCATTGAAGAAGCACTTTATTTGGCGGTGACAGTTGGACTCGAACCAACACACCTGTTACAGTGAGCGACCTTTCCAGGATCGGGCGATACCAATTCCGCTCATGTCACCAAACTTTATTATTCTTTAAATATTCTAATAGATTTAATAGGTACAAGTTCGTACTTGCTTCTATACATAGTATGGTCAGAGGCGCGCACAGTACAATTTCTTACATAAGCAGTATTAGAATCTACCATTCTAAGGAATAAAGCTTTCTCTCCTGACTTAAGTAAAAGAGGGGTACCTTCTTGTAGTGGTTTAATACCTGTAAAGGTATTAGCCGCTATAATAACTCCAACCATGACGGCAGTTAAAATAGCTGCCATGAGGACGGCTACAATAGAAGGATGAAGAGAAAATTTTGACTTGGTGCGCGGAGGCATACGTAAATTAGGAAGGAAGTGGTGGGATATGTAGGAGTCGAGCCTACGGGGAGCGAAAGCCCACCAGATTTATAGTCTGGCCCGGCCCCCTACCGGTCTAACATCCCAAGTGAGCAGTCGGGGGGATTCGAACCCAGCCTTCATCTGGTTGGAAGCCAGAGCCCTCTCCCAGGAGAACGACTGCGTAAATTACTTTCTAGCCATATTTCTTAATACAACGTCTATAGGCTTCGCGACTAAGATTGAAATGACCTTTGTTTCTAATAATATTTCTACATATATTGAGTAATCTATCTTTAGTATTGTATTTAGGGTACATTAAGGCTGCGACCTCCTTAATATTCATATGTTCATAGTGACTATTAGTCGTAGGACCTATATAAGATGCTTTTTCAAAAGAAGCTTCAATAGCTATAATCTCATCTTGAGTAAAAGCAGTAGCTAGATGCGCGTCCATGCCTTTATCTACAAAGGCATCATGATGATCTGTATAATAATTATCATTTGGGTCAGAATATCTCATTATTTGATCAATTTTAGAGTTTCTAATACTAACAGAACACTTATCATATTTAGCTACTTTAGATAGAAATAATGTACCTAAGGCACAGGCTTTACAAAGATTAGGCTTTGTATTATCTTGTATCAATTTTTGTAGATCGTAATTACCAGGATCGACAGGTTTGATTTTAAAGTTTTCAACATAGCAACCTGTCTGAGGTTTATAAACACCTAGTTTAATCTGTTTAATAACGTCTTTAGCAATAATAACAGCTTTTTTGCACTTTTCGGGTGACTTTTTTGGAGAGACGATCATGGTTATTTACTTTGTAAATGGTCTAGGTGGAAAGACTCGAACTTTCAACCTTCAAGCTAAATGTTATTGACGCAAATGGTCTACGGGGTCAGATTCGAACTGACGTGTAGCTTACGCTCCTGATCCCAAACCAGGTGGATGACCTCTATCCTACCCATAGGTGTTTTGTTTATGAAAAACCGATTTGAAATAATAAGTAACGAAGTATTTATAGATGCTTATAAAATAGCAAAATCAAGAAGTGATTTAGCTAGATCTTTAAACTTACCAATAAACGGTATTACTTTTCAATATATAGATAGTATGATTAAAAATCATAAGTTAGAGCCTATAAAAAAAATATCAAATATTAAATATCAAAAAATAGATATTAAATGTCCTATATGCACTAATATATTTGAAACTCAATTAGGACATCCTAAAGCTAAAAAAACATGTTCATATGCATGTTCTAATACGTATTTTAGAAGTGACATAAATAATGGTAGTTTTAAGAACGGTAAGCATGCTTATCGCAATAAAGCATTTTTTAATAATGAACACAAATGTAGCATTTGTGGTTATAATAGACTTATAGAAGTTTTAGAAGTTCATCATAAAGATAATAATCATAATAATAATGATTTAAGTAATCTTACTATTTTATGTCCAACATGTCATGTTGAGCAGCACTTTTTAACTAAAAGTGGTAAATTCAAAGTTAAATGACACGGCCCCAAACCGTGCATTCTACCATTGAACTACACCTAGGAAAACTAGGTAAAAAAATTGACCCCTAGCTACTAGACTACAGGTTCGCACTGCGTGTGGTTCACTAGGGGTTCAACCAATCGACCAGGCTTGCGACAGCCCTTGACTGTATGGTAGCGGGGCAGAGATTTGAACTCTGAGTCTCTGGGTTATGAGCCCAGCGTGTTACCAGCTTACACCACCCCGCTGTGCAATTACTACTATACGATTGTTAATATGAAGCTAACTATCGGTTTCTACAATATAACCAGACTTAACAAGAGAATCTAATACACGATCAACTATAGCTAATGAAATTCCTAAAGATCTTGCAATATCAATTGCTTCAGAATTTGGGTGATGATCAATATAGCTACGTACCCTCTGTACGTAGACTGCATCATCAAAAGATAGTTTACTTGAACTAACGAAACCCATGAGTTGTCTCCTGCAAGGCTTTTTCAAGAGCTACTAACATTCTTTCTATACTAGGTGTAACATGTCTAGAGCCATCCATGAATGGCGCCGGCTGATACTTCTTAGTTAAATCATGAATATGTGTTTCTATAGCAGATCTTAATATTTCAATATGATTAGTAAGTTGTTCAATTTTTTGCTTATCTTTGTTCATTACGTTTATAGTGTTCTATATAAGCTTCTATTGCATCAAGAGCTGATAAGGCTCTATATTCACCATTACTAATGGTACGTTGACTTTCTATAATAGTTAATAAGTTATCTAACACTTGTTTATATTCTAAGCATTTTTCACATGCTTTAGGCTGTTTTTTTGACATAACTAGTTACTCGATAAAGACGTAATGTCCACCGCGAGTAGAGGATTGCCAGTGTATAAGCCAAAATAAATTATTACCCATCATAGCTTCTATAATTGATTCATTACCACTCCAGCCGCCTGTAGAAACTAGGTGATGTACTCCAATTTCACCTCTTGGAGCTGGTTTCGTTCTCCAATATTCTGGATAATACCACAATGCGCGGGCCATATCAAGAACTTTATCATGTGGAGCAGTAGTAATTTCTTTTAGTTCTTCTTCTGTTGGATAGTCAGACATTTTTAGATATTAGGAAGAACTATAGCTGTTACTATATTAAGAAGTATTAAAGCTATAATAATACTAAGATAGATAGATGTATGGAAGTAGTTACTAGGTATTACTTTAGGTACTTGTATAGAATCTGTATTGAGAGCTTCGTCTAAAGCTTCTTGTGTATCAAGAAACCATACACCGTCATCTTGATTGATGTGTTCACTTTGGTGTAGGTTTGAGGAAGCGTCTCGATAGTCCTCCGCTGCTTTGCGTAATTGATCATTAGCTTTAGCTCGACGGACTAGTTCATCGAGATACTTATTTGACCCAGCGTCATCACAGCATTGAGCATGGAGTTCTTCTACAGTTTTATTGGTTAAGTCAGTCATGGCTTTATTTGTGACTCCATTATGTTATAACGGCCCCGGGTGCCTTGTAAACCAGTTGGTTTTATTTTGATCTTCCAGCCTATACCGTCACTGAGAATATAGTTTGGTTCAGAACCAAAGCAACCAGCATATGCTTCTATGACTGTAAGGCGCTCGCCGGTTAGTAATTCAACAGATTGTCCAACTTTGTAACGAGGTTGACGATCAGGAGCGCAGGAAGTGAGTAAAAATAACACAAGAGTAAGTAGGTATTTCATGGTTTAAGCATTCAAGTTTTTGGATGTAAGAACATGTCTTAGAGCATTATGAAGAAGAGATGCTCTAGCTTCCTGGCTTACTTCAACCCAACGAGGATTACCAAAAGAATCACTACTTGGATTATACTCACAATATATATAACCATTAGCTAATACAACTCTATTAAGTTTATTTTCTGATTCATAAATAATTCTAGGTCCAGTCTTTTGTGGTGAATCAGATTTTTGATCTTTAGACATGAAGAGCCCACCCACAGAAACACTACCGGCCTTGTCTTCGAGCTCAGCTAGACGAAGGAGTCTTTCCTTATCCAGATTCATTTTATTGGAGCCAGTGAGATCAAGCTTCATGACATCTTGAGCCCTTTTGATACTACGTTGAAGCTGTTGCTTCGTGCCTCCTCCAATGTTGTTTAGGAGGTCAGCAAGGGCATCTACGAAGAGCCTATATCTCTCTGCGAGTCTCTGGGTATTGGTAGTATCGTAAGTGCCCTGGGGCTTTCCTAGGGCTTCCCAGGCTATCCTATCTGTATCATATAACTGATTAAATAAAGAAATAACATCAGACTTCTTAGTCGCTTTCATGTTCAAGCAACTCCATGGAGGAGTGTATTTCTTGAGGTGTGGGCTCACGTTTGGTAGGATGACAAAGGCGGCAGTTTTTACCGTCTGGGCATCCTAAACCTGATTTCTTGGCTAAACGGCCACGATCAGCTATATGATAGGAGAACTGCTTAAACTTAGACAGGCGCCTCTTTATCTTCTTATCTCTTAAGTGTCTTCTAGTTAACCTGTTCATTTTCTATTTAGGAAACCTCCGAATACACCTACTGTAAGAGCCACACCAAGATTTTGAATCTCTGGATCCTTTATAAGGGCTCCAGTGATGACCATAGCGAAGCCGAAGGCGGCAGCTATGATTATTTTGATATTGTCTTTTATAGCAGGTTTAGCAGGAGGAATTTGTTCATTTTTCTGAGCAGGTACTAGAATAGGGACACTGACAACTTGCTTTAGCAGTATTTTGATAGTACCATCTTCATGTGTGACAGGAGATATATAGGCTGTTATCCAGATTACATTACCCCGCTTGGTAATGTATCTCTTTTCCATTGTATACCCGGGTACTTCCTTATTGAGTACCCTTTGTGTCATTTCTTTGCCTCCATCCACATCGTCTGGATGGGTTATATCTTGCCAAGATCTATCTTGTAGTTCAGCCTCGTTATAACCAACTAGGTCACAGAAAGCTGGATTAGCTTTCATGAACTTACCAGTGGAATCTATTTCAGCTAAGCCTATAATAGCCTTATTCCAAAGATTGTCAATTAAAGTCTCCATTATATAGTACCTTTATTTAATAGTATCAATTTCTTTACTACTAAGTCTGTTGTAGCTGCTACCCCTATAACAGTAACTTATTTGCGGCGTAAAGTAACAATAAGTCTTTGTCGTTCCTCATGTTCTGTAATATAGTAAATACAAGAGGAACAGCCACTATTTCCAGTTAGGGCTAAAAGCTATAAGGTCAGTTACCCAAGATTTAAATTCGTCTATAGTTAAATTTCTTTTAGCTATGTTACACGTCTTGCAGCAAGGTACTGAATTTTGAATAGTATAACCTAAAGTATTATCAACTCTATCTATGCCATTATAAAAATAATCACCATTTAACCTACGAGTAATAGTTTTTATGTTAGACTTAGGAGGTCTATTACAATAATAACAACAAGAGCTAGTAATTTTTTTGAATTGTTCTTTAGTTAGCTCAAATAATAGATCTCTTTGTTTAGAACGTCTTATGTAAGATTTATATAAGGTATTTAATGCTGCTTCTCCTACAGGAAGCCTAAATGTCAATTTTCCTTGTTTTTTGTTATTTTCTATAGCTAAACAACCACAACTTTTAGTATCACCTCTTTTAATAGAACCTGCATGTAGTTCTTTATAAGTTCCGCAGGAACATAGACATAGGTAATAAGGCATACCATTTTTGTCGATTTTTCCTGTTAAGTCTAATAAGGTCAGTCTTGCATAGGATTGACCTTTCATTTTATAAAATTGGCTATTATTATTTAATTTAGTCATAAGCACACAATTGTCTATCTAAAAGACATTGCGTGCATGAAGAGCAACAGTCAAAATCTTGATAATATTCTTCGTGGATAAATAACATAAAGCCTCCTATAGCTTAGCAAGGAGGCAATTTATATCAAATTTTAGTTCTTTTTAGTTTAGGTTCTTCGCGGGTAATTACTTCAAAGTGACTTATCGTGTAGACAGCTACAAGTTTAGGCTTTTGATTAAAAGCTATATCATTTATATCTTCAAATGTTTCAGTGAAATCATCAGGTTCAATATATATCTGGTATAGATTTTGTTTAAACTTAGTTCTTTCTTCGTTGTATTGGTTTTTTCGTGAAAACTTTTTCATATTTTTTACTTAGGTGATGTTATAAAAAAAGGCACCGTAGGGAGATAATCCACCCCCCACGGCGCCTCTTGGTGTTACAATTTCAAGTGTAATGCAGGTATTACCCTGCTAACCTGAGCCAGTCCTATAGATTTCGAATGTATTCGTTTTGTGACGCTGAAGATAATAGCAAGTATAACCTTACAAGGCCTTACTGGAGGCCTCGGGCGGAATCGAACCGCCTACCTACTATAGCCTGAACGAAACTTCTAGTTTCTTGCTGGGCTCAAAGAATTTGGCACATGATAGTTTGAAGTCAGACTACAAGGATCACGATAAGCTTTAACTTATGTGTGGTGGAAGACTGAAGGTTTAGCCTTTCAGGTAGCTTTTACTACCCTAGTTATTACACCAAGTCTCCCAAGCGGTAACTACTTACCGAGCAAGTAGTTAAAAAGATGATTTCCGATGTGTCGATTGACGATATCAATATTATTAGCCCGCTGACGAGCCTGCTTGGCAGCATTAATAATCTCATCGCACCGACGCATTAGGTCACTCTTGGTTGCAGAAGTGATAAGACCACAGCGTTCTGTGGTAGTGCGGGTAGCGACGATCTCGTGTTCTTCAAGAATATGAACTTGGGCCGGGTGCTTGTCATTAGATTGAACAACAATAGTAGGCTTTTTGTTTACGATCTTAGTAACTTTGTGTTGTTCAGGGCCAATAAAGATACCAGGCTCATTGTTGGACTCTGTCCAAACTTTGGCTTGGTCAAGGGTCTTAATAGATTCTAGAAGGCTTCTAATACTCTTGAACTTGTTCTCGATAAAGAGTAGAGTAGTAGCAGGAAGACCAGTAGCAATGGTCCGGCCGTTTACAACAAGGTCTGCATTAGCAGTGCAGTTGGTAGCGTCCTTGCTAGCTACAGAGTCAAAATAATTAGTCGCTGTATCAGCAATATAACTGAGCTTGGAAGCTACAGTTTCTTGGACAGGAACTACTTCAGAAAGATCAGGATGTTCCTTCTGACGAGGATCGCTTTCGGTAAGGACTGACTTCTGAAGGGTAGCTTGACCCTTGAACAGATGTTCCTTACTGGAGAAGGTAGAGATACCTTCCTCAACGACCTTCTTGAACTTGGTGAGAAGGCTGTCTTCGACAGCCAACAATTCGTGAAGCTTACCCATTTTTTATCTTGAATCGGAAGAAAAACTGCTTCTTACTTTTTAGCAATAAGAAGCAGCGTGTTTGGTACAAGCTTTCTTGTGTAAGAAGTAGATCTTACAAAGATGTTGTATTTACTGCTGGTCGCAGGAGTAAGAGTGATTTCACCACCAGAGGGAATACCAAGGAGATCTCTTACATCATCCCCAGTGTATAGCTTATTAGTATCTTTATTTTGGATAATAATATTCTTGTAATCCTGTACTTTCTCTTTCTTAGTAAGCTGATAGTAAGCTATTCCGGCGCTATACTTGTATCCTTTCTTAGTGCAGAAAGTTGATATGACGAGAGTAGGATTATCAGGATTAGTATTTGGTACTTTAACTATGTTATAACTACCTGTAACCTCATTAAGGGCAGCCTTAACGTTCTTTACTGGAAGGTTAAGATCAGGAGAGAAATATGAGGACTTTACGTTAGGCACACCTCTGTATATATTCTTGTACAGAGACTGGGTGCCTACAGTAATCTGTGAAGAAAGAGCTTTAATAGCTTTGTCATTACCAGCCCACTCAGTTACACATCCCTCTGGGATACCATATTGGCTTACCATCAGTTGTTTACTGCCAGGAGGGCAGGCAACTGCAATAGTCCACATGTCAGATGAGATAGCCTGATGTATCAGATTTTTAAGTGTAGTATCGCTAACAGAACTTGAGTTATCAAATCCATCGGTTATAATAACAAGTAGCGATGGAGACTTAGGCGCTGTACCAGCTAGATTAAGTACTTGTGCTGCACTATCATTGAGCGCTGTACCGCCTGTAGCTGAATACTGACCTGTAAGAACTAAGTTCCTAGCAGGCTCATCATTGCAAAGCCAAGTCATCTTTTCATTGAAAGATGCAATAGATACTTTTGTATTAGTTTCTTTATTCTTGGACTTAAACAGCTTTATTTGGTCGTCAATTAATTGACGAACTGTATCAGTATAATGAGCCATTGATCCAGAAGAATCAATGAGTAAGTAAGCATCAAGATTTCTTGTTGCTTTCTTGGAAGGAGTTACTTTCTTTACTTTTAACGTTGTCATGGTATTTGTAGTGTGGCGCCCCCTGGAAGAATTGAACTTCTCGACATCCACCGTCCTATTTAATGTCTTGAGCTTAGAAGGCCCATGGCCGGAGCAGGGGGTAATTTCAAGTGACAGGTACTTTAACTTCACTATAAATAGTTCGTAGCTTCTTTATTAATTCAATAGTCTTACTATCTATCCAATAAGGAAGATTAGTAGATGTAATATCTATATCTTTTGTAGTTTCATATAGATATTTTGAAAGCTCAATATCATATGAATCTTTAGATTCAACAATATCAGCAACTGAGGTATTTTTTACAGGAGCATAGGCTATCTGTTCAATACTAAAATTAGAAATAATATTGCTTCCACTAATAAAATTACCTACAATACTTTGTATCATCCCTATAGCCGATAGATATGACTCAAAGATATACGCATCTTCAATAGAGTATGTATGATTATACTGAGACCTACCGAATCTTTTAGTTATCCTAGTGGCTAAATAGGACTGTCGCTCAGAATTATTACTGTTTAGTTTTATAACAAAAAATGATTCTACTTTATTTTTCATTTTACCAAAGGTAGATTACATTAGGCCCGTTTATCAAATTCTTGATGTTGGGCTCGATTATAGTTTCAAAAATCTTATACCGATTAGCTAGACCGCCACCGATAGCAGAGATGTAAAAAGTATTATTAGGGTGATCTGTTATAAACTCTTTAAGCTTCTTTACTTCTTTATCAAAGACGGGCTTATATGTTTCTGGTGTATAGAAAGCGTGATCTTGATAGGTAGGTAGTACCTTGGTTATAAAACCAATGGCTTGAGGGTGGTCCCGTAGTGCTGCTGCACCACCCTTGCCTATACTAAGAGTGTTGTCACCAAAGACAAAGAATGCAGTGGGATTCTTGTCAAGAAAGTCCCAGGTGATTTCTCTTGGTGGATGTATCATGGTGAGGTCGGCGTCTCTTCAAAAGTCTTCATGTACAGTGTCCAAGCACTGTTCACAAAGTCTTGATGGAAGTACACAGATGCAATGTTATCCTCATTGGAAGGATACACAGCATTAGTGCGCTTTTTCTTGATGTTACCATTAATAGTGATGTGTTCCTTATTAATAGTAGCAGAAATATTGTGTGGTGTAAACATGAGATGGGCTACCTTACCCATGTTGTCACAGAAGTAGTTAAATTCTTCAATAGAGTGAAAAATATTGGATCGGGTTACTGGCTTACCCAGTTCAAGGTGGGTAATAGTAGAGCGAAGCTTCCTAGCTACAACATCTCTAGCCTTCTCTTTAGAGAAGACGTCAAGGTTGCTGCAAAGAGCCATAGAAAGAATAATCTTCTTCTCGAAAAAACTAATACCCGTGAGCCTACGACGATTCTCGTAAGCATTAGTAGTCTTGTTGTAAACAGTAACGAGATCGTAGACGTAGTATGGTTGGTAAACAATCTTACCAGAGTCAGTTTTATATAGAATCGGCTTCATTTTCTTTTCTGTACCTTGCTGCAAAAATTGGTAATGCCCAACTTAGGATTACCGTGCTAAATACAGCTCCAAGACCTAAAGTAAGTCCGGCGCCGAAATAGCCTCCTATGCTCACCACTACTAGTGTTGAGAGGATGACGTCAGCTAGTAGAGGGTAATCTAATACTAGCTGTTGTATCATTTTTGGGCTCTTCTCTAAGAGCCACAGGATGCTAATGGACATCATAAGTCCAAGGACCATCCCTGTAGATATATAGTGCCAAGCTACAAAGGGGAATATAACACAAGATATAGCTACCAGTATTACTCTTGGATTTGACCAGTCAGAATTCTTTATATTATTATATAAAATCTTGATTCTATCAGCTAGTCTGGATATAAAATCTTCTCTTGTTTTCCTCATAAGATAAGTAGAGGGAGGAGGCTATCAACTCCCCCCTCTACAATACGCTACCCGTTCCTAGAACATGGGGAGGTCGCCGACATCGGTGGCAGTCGTGCTAGACGACATGCCCGTGCGGGTCTTGGTCCTGCTTCCCGGCTTGAGGGACCAGAACTGGGTTCCACCAGCGGGTCCACTGGGAATAGCCAGCAAGATGCACGAGTGCAACTTGAGAGGAACAAACTGGTTGGACCAGTCCCTGTGGTTATAGGTCTCCAAGATCTTGATACCCTCGGCATTGATGCGCGAGGCGATCTCCACTCGATCAGCGAGCGGATAACCTCTCATCACTTCCAGGATGCGATTACGAATATCCACAGCGGTCTGTGGATTGTCATCGATGTGAGGATAGACCATCAACGAGGAGCAAATACGGTTATGCCCCTTACCGTTACCCGGAACCGGAACAGGCTGGCCCTTCTCATCGAGCTGAACACGACTGAGCGTGTACAGGGTGATGGGAAGCTCCTTCAAGACCTTCTCGAAGTGAGGGTTGTTGAAGCTGATGCCAGTATTGGGCGACTTGTAAGGGTCAGCCCAGATCTTGCATCCGCCCAGGTTCGTAGGAACCTGGTTTCCACGGGTGCCACTGTAGCCCTCCAATCCGTGCTCGAACAACGTGGCCGCGAACTCATCGATAAAACGCTTGGTCATCTTACGTCTCTCAAAAGCAGAGCTGCTTCTCTACGCAACTCTTTGGTTTTCATTGAAGTGTGAACGAACTTGTAACTAAGGACGTTAGTATACCCATTCTCTGGTCCTTTGTGGTAAAGAATATACCCCAGAGATCCTAAATATGACATATAGGAGGCAAGAACCTCATCGAAATTAACAAACTGCCCGTCTTTATCTTTATAAAAGAAACCCTCACTGATCCTCAGAGTAGCCAGGAACGGTAAGTCCCGCTTGAGGTAGTTAGGTATGTCAGCACCCTCTCTGTAGTTAGAGAAGGGAGTGAAAGTAACTTGGGGAGGTGTGAGTTTTTTCTTCAGTATAAGGCGTGACTTCTCGCCTCGATATCCTTGAACCCACTTGAATCTGAAACGGCCTCCAAGCGCCTTTCTTTTATCCAAGTAAATCCAGTAGACCCTAGGTCCACCTTGAGCTTTAGGGTAACTAATAGAAACAGCTACTTTATTGACGTTACTAGTCTTACCTGTAGCAGCATCAGTTTCTTCAGTAGACCAAGAAGATTCCGTAAATATGTACGGTTGCTCATTAAGCATCTGTAGCAATTTCTTGCCAAGCTTACTTTCTGGATCTACTTTTTTATAGTTGACTGGATCTGGTATGCAATCTTGTGCATAAGTAGCCCTAATATCAGGCTCAAACTCACAGTTGGGTATCTCTTTATTGTTTAAAGTAACAGTGTCTATAACTACTTTAGTAAACGGTATCTTACGTTGCTTTAGAATGTAAATGATACTAGAGAGAGAAGTATAGTCCTTACCTGAAGAGGTAGAAGGATACCATTTCTTGTAAGATTCGCCGTTATAGACTCTAAAGGTTATATTGTATGGTCTAGCAGCGGGCGGGTAGATATTGAAATTACGCTTTGAAGTGCTGATAGGATTAATAAAATCTGGATCATCTTCAGGTCCGATATTAGGGAAGTAGAGATTATCTTCTATCCTAATCGGAGCTCTCCAGGTCTCTGTCTCATAAGATGTTAGGTTCAATAGGTAGAGTCTTTCTTGATGAGATGGTGCAAATCTTGCACGTTCAATATTAGGTACTTTTACTTCGTTATCTCTTTTGATTACAGGCTTACCATCGCAACGGTCTTCAGTAACTACTTTTACTAGTGTATTACCTAGGTTATCCTGTACTTTTACAGTTTTTTGATAGAACCTAGAAGAGTCAGGAATTTGAACATCTTTGCTAGGATACTTAGGCTCTACATTGGTTTCAGATATGAGCCTGCGAATGTAGCTAGTTTCTTGCCTGTAGTAGAGAATTTCTTCTTTCTTTTGAAGTCTCTTAATTCTTATGTAGTCTTTTTTCTCTTCTTGGTTGAAGAAGATCTCTTCTAGAGGGGCTTTTAAAGGCGCTACAAGCTCACCAGATCGAGTAATTAAAGCTTCTTGTGCTTTGGTATTAACCCAGTGATTCCAGGCTTCATTTGCTTCCCTAGAGATTCTATAGATGGCTTTATCTAGGGTCTCTCCAAGCGGGGCTTGAAGATTTTGATCGTACTGTGTTCCGTCAGGAAGGTGTGACTTTTCTGATCTCTGGGAGTAATCCCTGTTTGGTACTTCTACTGGGGGTGGGGCTAGAAGATCTTCATAGTTCCTAGCTACTTCAGCTATGATTGACCAGTCTTCATAGCGCTCTTCTACTGACCGTGCCATTATTCCTCCTAGATGGTAGAAGAAGCTGGCAGTGTTTTACTTAGCTTCAAGGTAATCACGTACCTGTGTTACCTCTACACTAATTTGATACATCTCAATAGAGATGTAGTTATTTCTATAAAGTATAGAAGCTAAAGAATTTGCGTCTTCTATGGAGTCCCGGCATATGATAGACTTGGATTTCTTTATAGGATCAAAATATGTTATAGCGTAAACGTTTTTAGATTGAGTTTCCAGATCCAGTTTGAGGTTCATCTATGATTTCTATAGTGTCAAAGAGGTGCGTGCTTAGATTACTTTCTGTGCTAGTTATAGGGTGTGAAGGCTGTTTAAGTAGCTCTTCGGCTATATACTGTTGATGGGAACGCTTACAATCTTTACTTTTCAAGAAATGTATCAGTTCTTGTATGGTTATTTTTCTTCTCATTGGTAGTATCTTCTAGCTAAACCAGCAATAATAAAGATTGCAACCATAGGAATTATAACAGTTGGTTCTCTAAGATGCTTATAAATGATACTGCATATAATAGATCCAGCACAAAAGCCTTGTATTAATCTAAATGCAAAGGCGTAATCTAGGCTGGCGTAGCCGGGGCTACTTTTACCTTTTTCTTCCATGAGAAAAACCTCTTGAACTTGTCTTTAGTATTCTGGTAAGCAATCTTGGCTCCATCAGCAGGATGGGCACCCATAGCCATGCAGTAGGCCATGTAGAATGTGGCTGCGATAGCGGCCACCATGTAGGCCACGAAGAAGGATACCAGTATCCTGTAGAAGAACTCGGAGAAGGTAAAGACCAATACCACGAGCATTGCAAAGGAAAGCAAGATCATCTAGGTAGTCCTAAAAGCAAGAAAGAAATGGTGGTCCTGGAAGGAATTGAACCTTCTACCCCCCGCTTATAAGGCGAGCGCTCTAACCGATGAGCTACAGGACCCGTTGGAGTCTTTCATCGGTATAGGCTTTGCTACTTTTTCATCGCCTCAATGTAGCAAATTTCTGAAGAGGTATAGCTATTACTAGGTTGCTACTTTAGCCCAAGCAGCATTAAGAATACTTCTCATATTGTCTTCGGATGCAGATCCTTGGAGAAGAGGTAAACATTGAATAATAGATTCTTTATACGCTTTAAGCGATGCTGTTTTTCCTGCAAAGCTGATAATAGTATCATCTTTAAATACAGCTTGATTAGGAGCTGGAGTAGGTTGAGTAGGCTGAGCTGGGCTACTACTAACTTGAGTATCATTTAGTTGGCTAATATGCTCCTTATAAATACGTTTTAATTCATTTGCCAAATAAGTATCTCTAGTTTGAAGAACTAAAAGAGCCTTAGAGAGAGGATAAGCAGCAGCAGTAGAGTCAAATATATCAGTAAGAATTTGCATTGAGCTTAACTTACTAGTTGAGTCTGCAATAGACTTAATTTTTTGTCCTTCAATGCGTTCAAGGTTTAGTAGAGTTTTAGCATAGTTATAAATAGTCGCTGATGTGAGATTTTTACCTTTATTAGTAGTAAGCTCTTCAGCAATAAAGTAAATATCGTCAAGTGATAATTGGTTATGTAACCTATTATTTAAAGATTTAGCAATTTGCTGTTTAGTAGTAGTTAAATTTTTGACTTTAGTAGAAAGCCAAATGAGAGGAGCAGTAAGAAACTTGACAACAGCCCAGCCGCCTAGGACTGTGCTCTTAGTAGCTCTATACCCAAAATTAAGGGTAGAGAAGGCCATCTGTGTGATCTTAGCTACCGTGAAGATAGCAAGTAATCCCACAGGGATGCTGACATAAGCTGGATTGTCATTCCAGATCTTATGAGCAATGGCAATAATCTGATTGATTAGTTCCATAGGTTATTGTTCCAACTGAGGAGGAGCCGGTTTCTTTGAGAAGACAGACGCAATAAGGGAATCAATGAGAACGTTCATGTTAGAAGCGGTCTCCTTGCCCTTAGAGGAACCAGCAAGCAGAGCCATATCAAGCTGTGCCTTGAGGAAGCTGCGATCCTGTGCCTTAGCAAGACGAAGTTCAATTTCTTTCTTGTCTTGTTCAAGTTTATTTAGATTATTATAAGCGCTGTCTATTTCATCATTTACAAAGGTAAATTGCTTAAAGACTATTTCTTTAGCAAGTACTATAGAAATATTATTGTTAGAACACTTGATTTCTTTAGAATGTAACTTTGCAATAAGGCTTCTATCGTAGTTATTAATTCTACGATCTGTAACAGTAATAACATACTTATTAGTAGCTGGGCTATAGCCTACTTCCATATCAATTTTCATCTTAATAGGTTCTTCATCAACTTCTTTAGCTAAAATATTGGTAAGCCTAGACTTAAGAGTATTTACAATATCATTACGATCTTTTTGAGCCAGTCTAATTTTTTCAACGGCTTGGTCCCTCTCTTTCTCAAGAGAAGAGACGATGCCTACAGCCATGATATTAACAAGGTCGGCCTTGCTAACCTTTCTTTCGACTTCAGCATGAGACATAGCTGAGTCGGCAGGCACCATGGTTGTTACAGCTTGATTGAGAGAAGAAACAGAGACAGAAGCGTTCTTTTTTGCCATTTTAGATACAAGGAGGCCAGTGTGTTCAATGAATTAAATAAGTTATAGGAGTGTAAGTTCGTGGTTAAGTGGTAGGTCCGGAGGGTACCGGCCCCTCTTCTTCTCCTTAAAAGGGAGATGCTTCACTTTAAAGCTTCGGACCCTTACGACTACCTGTTCTTTTTGTTCTTGTGCTCAGGAATGTAATAGTGTATGCACTGTCCAGATTTCTTACCATTTTTCTTTAGGTGAGAAACAGTAGGCTTATTCTTTTCCCTGTGCATATCCTCACAGTCATAAGCTAATACTTTAAGTCTTTTATTACAGTGTGGGCATCTGTAATAGGTATCTGGCGTCTGCATATCAGTAATTTGATATAGAGGGCACCATTCAGGATGTATCTTTTTAGCTTTCATGGTCACCTGTAATTTTATTATAAATATGTACTACAAGTACAAGAGGCCAAGCAGCCGCTACTATAGTAATACAGATAATAAAGAGGTAATAGTATGGGTTATAAGTTAATATCATTTCTTTATATTCTTCTTTGTATTGAAGATATGAAAATAATACAAATCCAAATCCTATCAAAAAATAGATTCCCCAAATACCTAGGTTTGTCATGTTTTTGCTCTAGTTAAATAAAGAAAAAACGAGAGGTAGGTTTAGGCTTGTGGATAGACAAGTCAAACTTTTTAAGCTTGAGGTTTGATCCATGGCCTGGCCAAATTTTTAACAGAGAAAGTTGAATTTTGATTCTTTTGTCTACCGTGAAGTAGTCAATGATCCGAAGATCGTTTCTTTACTTTCTCTTAGGTTGGGCCATATTAGTTTGTCCTTGTAAGGACAGCATCAATCCCTGCCGGGGCCTACCTCTCGTTTGTTAGCTTACTAGATCGTTGTCACTGCATTGAACTTATCCAGTTGATCCTGGATAGTATCAATCTGAGTGATCAGGTCTTCAGCAACAGTGTTCTTGGTGACACTATTGAGCTGGACCTTGAAATTCTTGACTGGTGCGTCCTCACTGTAACCCATCTTCTCTGGGGTTACACTGGTCTTGAGATCCTTGATTACCTTAAGGAGCTTCTTGAGCTCAACTTGCTTGCTAATCAAGTCAGCTACAGGATGAGTAGCAGTAGCAATTTTCCTCTTAAGATCACCCAGTTCGTGAATGAGACTTTTGGTCTCAAGGATGAGGGTATTGACGTTATCCGGAGGATTAGGATCAATAGCATCGACCCTATTAGCTTGATCAATACGGTGATGCAAGCGAAGGATCTTTTGGGTGAGACGGTTCTTCTCTTTGAGAGCTGCGGCGATGTTCATTTTCTTGACCAAAATGTTGAAGGGGGCCGAAAGCGGCAAAGAAGTAATAAGTTTTTTAGTGGTTGTATAGCTTAGCGTAATAGTTTTCGGTTACAAGAATACAAATATTATGACAATGATAGACAACCTGCAAAGGTATAACTATAAATAAAGCATAGTAAGGCGGAGGAATTGTAACATAGCTATAAACAAATCCGGAAATTACAAATGGAAGAAAGATAAAATATATACTAAAAGCCCAGCTTTCAGTTTGTTTTTTGAAATATTGCATAGGATTGAAAATTAAAGTTACAAAATTACGTAATACATTATTATATAAGGACTTAAGAGCTTTAGTAAGAAAGAGAGAGAGACATAAGATTAAACCAATATAGGCTATAGCATAAACAGGCCAGAACGTTTCAATCTTAAGGTTATCTAGTGTCTCATTCATTACGCAAGTACCCCTCTCAGGTAGAGAGTCAGAGTTCCTAGAATACAAACGACTAATAATCCAACCAGAACAATATCAAAATATAGTATGGTGTTCCTATACTTTGCCATGGTATTTAGATAGATCAATAGAATCAAATTCTAGATCTAGACAGTTTTTATAACTAGGTTCATAATCACAAGATAATTGTGTTTGTATTTTAATATCTGGAATTTTGACATGAGTGCCTCTTAAACATCCAATATGATAGTTTATGTCATCCATGAGATATGTAGTTAAAGATCCATCATTAAGAGCTACATAAGTACCAGAGGCATGAATATTTTGTTTCTGTATGATATATTTTCCTTTTATTTCTATAATAGTAGAAATATTATAACTAGATTCAAATCTAGGAATATGTATAACACAAGCTGGTGGTACAATAGCGGTTGCACCATAAGGTAATGAATTGAATGTATCTTGTTCTAATACCCCAAAATTTTGCCACATGGTTACTTGTTTACCACTAAGCTTTCTAATAATAGACAAAGCTTTATTTCTTTGACCTTTATAGAGTAATCTAGCTTTAGGAAATTTTACTTTATCTGTATTTTGTATAAAGTCTAGTTCATTTTTATCAACACCTAAAACAAGCCATGAGAATTTATCTGGGTTTTTATCACTGCCTGCAAATGCATCAGGTCTACCCATACCTTCAAGCCAACCATGTAGTCCATGACCACAACAGCCGTCGGCCATGAAGTTAGGCTCTTTAGTTGTTGATCCTAGCTTTAAGTTCCATTTAAACTTACTTTTCTTCTTATCAGTGCTATTACCTAGGCCACCTGAATAGCCTCCAGGTAGAACAGCTTTAAGCACGGCGACTTCATTTTTGTAGAGTCGCAAGAAGTGAGGGAGTCTGGTGCTCGTCATTTGTATGTTAGTTTAAGTGATGGTACCGAGAGAGGGACTTGAACCCTCACAGAGGTTACCCTCCTGCGGCTTTTAAGGCCGCTATGTCTGCCAATTCCATCATCCCGGCATGAAGTTTCTAACTACTTAGTCCTTATAAACCGTTTTGAAAGGACCAGTAGGGCAGTTGTATTTGTAGTAACCAGTATTAGTTTGCTTAGGGGTTTCTTGTTGCCAAGGGATAGACTTAAGAGTCCAAGGGAGTGAAGCGTCCTCCCTATCCAAATATTTGATAACAGTTCTTTTATCTAGATCATATTTAAAGCTGGTATCGAGGGTAAGTACAATATTCTTATCGGTGATATAATAGGTGATGTCTTTGTCAGTATAGGTATACTTATCCTTAAAGGGCTTAGGATCTTTCTGCTTCTTACCTCTACGAAGAATACCATGGGTATCAACGTAGAAGTTACGATCATTGATAGGGTTAGGCGTGCCTTTCCAATGAGCAATAGGGTGGTAAGGCTTACCGTCAATGTAGAGAGGGTACTTCTCAACCCACCAATCAAGATGTTGCTTGAGGTGGACCATAGTGACTCCACCTTCAGGAATTTTCTTGATTTCGGAGTAGACTTTGTTCCAGGGCCTACCACACTGTGAACAGAGCCATCTGAAGATAGGGCCGAGGTTATCCTTAAGATCTCTGTACCCATGACGGACCCTAGGCCTCATGGGTTCTTTATCAGAGCCATCGCCCTTACGCCATTTTTGACGTCTTCCTTTCTCAGGGAGCTTAGTTCTCCCTGCTTCAATGAGTATCTTGTGGAAGTTCTTCATAGAGTAATAGGTAACTACTTCTTGAGTGTTACCTTCCTGTGGTGGGGACCTTGTTCGTGATTAGGACCACGAATACGCAAGTTACAAGACTTGCATCGTTCTACTACAGCAGTAGGGGTAGGCGCGCTAATAGTATTATGGAGGGCGCTCTTACCACGTTCTGTATTAGGAATTTCACCAGGACGAAAGAAACTAGTCATTTTTTTTATTACTGTATAGCCCCACACCTATACGGTGGGGGCTTTTTTACTACTTCAAGAACTAGTCAGAACCTTGACCAGCTCGGGTATTGTCCTGCTTAGCTGGACGCAGGAACTTGGCTCCGAGAGCCTTGATCTGCTGAAGCTGAGGACTTGGGGAGTTCTTCTGAAGATCTCGTGCTTCCAGGGTACGCTGATAGGCAGCCGCCTGGGTCTCAATGAAAGCCTTCACAGCGTTGGTAGCCCGAACTACAAACTCCCGGTAGAGAGTGTAGTTCTTCTTGTTGCTATTACCGCCGGGGAAGAAGGTGTTGCTGAACACCCGGTTGTCGACGTTGTTCTCACGATCGACATAGCCGTCGTACATCGAGCTGATCTGAGCACAAGGCTCCTGGGTCTCAGGATCGATGCTACTCAGCAAGCAGAGCTTGTTGATGCGGCTAATCTCCACATCACCCTCCTTGTCCTTGTAGAACATCCGAACGGAGAAGTTAGCCACTCTACGGCTATCTCCACCATTATTGGCACGGGCCCAGATAACCTCCATGAAGAGGAGACCGTAAACGAGGAACACAGTAGGGCTGGGACTTTGAGTCTTCGACATGTTTCTAGCAGTCAGGGGAAATAAGGATTGAACCGAGACAGAGAGAAATTTGCAGTGTTTTACCTAGCTCTTAGCTAGGCTGGAGGATCAGATTTAAAGCTAGTAATAGCCATCTTAATCCTCTTAGTTACTTCTGTATCATACATATTAAAAACTTTTATACCTTCTCTATTAGCGAGTCGGATGGCCTGTCCTGTGCCTCCAGCTGGAGCGCCACGAGGAGTCCAGCAGATTACAAAATCTACAGGGTAATCAAGATTCTGACCAAGTACAATCATGCAATTTCTTGCATGCAGCCTCTTAGCATAGTCTGTACATTTATCCCAAGCAGGATGTATAGTAGCTGCCATCTCAAGTGCAGCAGGAGTAGCATCAGCTACTGTAAAGATCTCCTTACGATTAGCTGGAACTCCTAGTTCAAAGGCTGTATCAGCTCCTCTAGCGCCGCCTGATCTAAGGATGTAACCCTTAAAGCTTAGAACAGCAGCATAGGCTGTCATAAGAGCAAGGACATCAGATGGGGTTTCTCTCGAACCAATGCCGGCGTATCTGTAGCTCATCATAAGGTTATTTAAGAGACAGGGGTAGTTAATAGCGTTTTTAGGTCAACTTCTTTTATACAAATAATCTTATCTATTGGTCTGTATCTTTTTTCAAAATCATCTATACCACATTCACAAGGACAATTACACAATGAACAGGACAAGGAAATTTTTTCAAGTGTTATATTTATTCCGTTCATAGTAAAAATAGCATCTGAATAATGTTCATAATGGTACCAATATTCATAAGGAAAACGGGCTGTAGAAATTACTTTGTATCTACTACCTATTTTAGGAAGCATAAATCTACCTTCTTTATGGTTATAATACCAGTTAGTTTAATATATACTTGATTAAACTCATTAATATGGCTTATTGATCGTTCCTTACATAAGGAACAAGACATGATAATAGAATTATCAAGAACTTCTTTTATAGTAAAAACAGCATATTTGTAGTGGTTAATATGCCACCATAGTTCCATAGGCTGAAAATTAGGCTTTACTTTATATTCAGTACCTATTAGATATTGCATAAGTCTACTTTTTTTATAATTATATAGTTACTTAATTTAGTGTATATTTCATTAAATTGAGAAGTGTGTATTATTGAATAGCCTTTACATATAGAACAAGTTTTGTAAACGTAATCTCTATCGGCTTGTACTATAGTAAAAATAGCTTGTTTGTAATGAGTGAAATGCGACCAACCTAGTACAGGTTGAAAAGAAGACTTTATTTTGTATTTAGCTCCAATTACATATGTCATAGATCAACCTTCTTTATAGTAATTACTTTATTTGCTATAGTAAATATTTTAGTTATATTTTTTAAGTTAACTAAAGAACTTTTACTACAAAGACTACAAGACATACTAACTTCAGTATCCCCATCAATAGGATAGATGTCTAGGACTTTAAACAAAGCTAGATACCTATGATCATTATGCCACCAGCCTGTAAAGTTTGTATCACAATCTTTCCTAACTTTAAAGTAAATTCCTATTTTTATTTCCTTATTGTTTATGGTATTTCCCATAAATTCACTTGTTTTATCTTAATTATAGAAGTCTTTTCATATTGATCTTTATAATTTGAAATTCGAACAGTAGAAAAATTAGGACATTTTGAACAAGTTAATACAATAGTATTACCTTCTATTTTATAGACTGTAAAATGTGCAGATATTTGGTGATCATGATGATACCAAAGTGGATTAGTCATTTTAACATCTTTTTTAACCCTAACTATGTCTCCTATTTTAAGTTCTAACATTTGTAGATACTCTCTTTTATGATAAGAGAAGGGATAGGATCATAATAGTGCGACATTCTTCCATCGCTGCATGTAGCATCATCATTACATATAGAACATGTAAGATATATTGTTATTTTACCTTGATAATCACTAATTTGTGTTATTTCAAATATAGCTTTTTGATAGTGTTCAATATGAGCCCATCCAGGATTAATGGTTGAACCAACATCTTTTTTAATTCTGTATCTTGTACCTATTGTAAATCCCATTGTTTTAATTCTAGCTAGGTATATAGATAGACTTTTTAATAGTAATAATAAAAGCAGGGTTTACTTTCGTAAAAACATTGTAAAAGTCTGTTATATACTCATAAGACCATGCATCACAATGAGAGCAAGTCATATCTATGTAATCTCCAAACATTTTTGCTACAGTAAATATAGCAATATCTTTATGGTTTTTATGACACCAACCTGGATTAATAAAAGAGCCTTTTATTACTTTGAATCTATCTCCAAGTTTAATTTTGTTCATTTTATTGAAAGATTGACTCTTTTATGGTGAGGTTAAAGCTATTTACTCTTTTAATATAACGTCTATAAGGATAGATAGGTGCTGTCCCATCTCTGTAACATCCTGTACATAAAACATATATCATATTATTATAGATATCAATTTTTAGTACTTTGTCTTTATAGGCTCGGCAATAGTTACAGGAAAGATTATCTGGTGTATTACTATTAAGGATTATAGTATCCCCAGGTTTTAATTCATCTGTATACATATTTAACCTTCAAAGATAGATTCTTTAATAGTCAAAGTTTTAACTGCTGTAAAGTAAACATCTATTTCTTCTGGATATATAACTATAGGAGTTTCTCTAAACATACATTTAGGATTATTACAGCCCATTCGTAAAGAATAGTATTTTCTACCTTTTTGTTCATTAATAACCGTAAAAATAGTACCTATTGGATCATTAGAATGAATCCAACCTTTTGCAAGTTTATACTTTAAGCTATATTTATTAACCACCATATATAGATTCCTTTATAGTTACATGACCTATAGGTTTAAGAAGAAGTTTTATATTATATCGTGCTATAAGTAAGGAATAATGCCTATCAATACAATCTGGATTTTCGCACCTAAATGACTCTGTATATTCATTACTATAGTACTTAAAGAATATAGTACCTATAGGATCAGCATGATGAACCCAGTTTTGTGGTAATTTTTTAACTAGTTTATATCTAATTTTGGACATATATGGACTTCTTTATAGTTATAGAAGATAGTGGTTTAAAGTTAAGTCTTATATTATCATAGTTTATAAGTAAAGGAGCGAATCGTTCTGTGCAATTTGGATTTTGACATGTAAATACTCCTACATATGGTGTATATTGACAATAGGAAAATTCAAATATAGTGCCTATAGGATCATGAGTATGAATCCAATGACGAGGTAGTTTTCTGATAAGCTTGTATCTAATTTTTGTCATATATGGATTCCTTTATGGTAAAGTTTAATCTTCTAAATAGAAAGAATGGAAAATATTGACCTAAACTTACATATTTAGTACCTTTGAGGCAGTGTTTGACCTTAATTCTCCAGCCATCGTGTAGTAATACTGAGTTAATATATATGTATATATCACCTACATAGACAGCATATCTAATATTATGTACTTTATACAAAGATATATCTTCAAAAGAAGGAGTATCTTTTACACAAAGTAGCTTTTCTTGGGGCTCAAACCCGTGTATCAAAGTTTTGCTATGTTGCATAAATTTTGATTTACCTGGTATGTTGTAAGGTATTATGTTTAATAGAGTTAGGTAGAATAATACATATTGTATTACAAAAATAATTGGACAATTATTTGACTATAGTAAATTGTTGACTAATATGGTGTTTTAGATTTCTGATACTAGAATTCCATGTAATATGGGTAGGATCAAAGATCAAATCTTTATTCTGTATAGTGTATTTAGATACCTTACCCCACCTAATTTTACCTTTTGTATATACATAGTGAAGGACTAATTGGTGGTCTGGTAAGGTTACAAGAGCCATATAGGGATTAACCCTATTGTATTGGTTTTTTGATATGGGTAGTGACTTTAGGTAGTCACCTAGCATATCTATACCCCGACGCTCTGCAATAGTGCGTGTCATGGTCTTCTCTTTTTCAACTCAGATAATAAAAAAACCTTCAGTGCTAGTCTGAATGAACAAACTAACCTTGAAGGTGTTCTTATGAGCTAAAGTAGTTGAGCCCGTGGCTATTTAAAGCCTGGAATAGGGCATTTAAGGAAAGATGTCCAAGCTGGTGTCTAACAGGCGCCGGAAAAGAATCATAGCTCTCAATCGAGACTACATCCTTTTTAAGGCCAAAGTGGAACCTTCTAATGGCCTTTACTGTAGCTTGTAGGTTACAGATACGATCAGTTATTTGATCTTTTATAGAATAATGGTGAAACCTAAAGGTTACTTCGAATGTTAGAGTATCAGTTTTTTCATCAAAGTTGAATAATAGTATCTTGAAGTTCATGAGACAAACTCATTACTTTTTTGATTCGTGTTCATAGGCTATTTTAGCTATGAACAATATATCTGCAAGTAGTGATTCAGTGTAGGTACTACAGCGTCTTGTAGTTTTTACATCGTAGAATACAGTACCACTACCAATGAATAACTTCTTTTTATTGCATTTAATACAAGTTTGTAGAATTGTTTGATAGTCAGACTTAGGATCGAAATGTAGCTTGTGTACCCAATCATGAAAGAATAGGCAGCGCCAGTTGAACTTCATAGATCATCATCCTTTTTTCTAATAATTACAACTTTACCCCAATTATCTACTATAGTTAGTAGAATTATAAATATAGCAAAGCAGGTGGCTGGATTGTCAGATATAAACTTGGTTATGGATTCCATGGTCAGCAGCTACAAGAAAAGTAACCAGCTCTTGGGTATTTCTTACCAGTTATAACTTCTACGTGATCCCAGAACTCATCTGGAATATCACCGCCTGCGTCTTGACCATGTATAACTAGAGCTCCACCATTTGAATAGTGATTATTCTCGACAGCTTCCATGAGTTCTTCTGTAGAAAAACCCATACTGCTGGCAAAATCATCTATATATTGTTGTGATAAAGCTTTATTCTTTGTTTCTTTTACAGGAACTTCTACTGTGATTACACCTTCATCAGCAAAGTCAGGGTGCGACCATACATGTCGCAGAGACTTTACCTGACGTGGATACATTAGAAACCAAAAGCGTTGGCCCTTCTTTACCATTCCGGGAAGGAATGGATCCACAATGCCGTGCCCCTGCCCAAGGGGCGCGGGGTAGGCCTTGCCATCCACAATTTTGATATGAACCCCGGGGAAGAGGTTTTGTGTAGCTTCTACTGGTTCTACTGCAATGTGGATAGCATCGCGCTTCTCATTGGGACCAATAATGGTACCCAGAGTCTCAAGGGCGTCTGTAGAGACACTACGTTTATCAGCTGAGTTGCTCATTGCAGTTTCCTGAAGAAGAATGGGGCTGGTGGGCTAGTCACCTAATGGTTTAGTAAACATTAACCATAGTAGTTCTATACTTGACGGTATGGAGGCCGGTTAGATTTCTAGAAACTACTGCCTATTCTTGTTAATCGCCCCAAGAGGAAATGCAGGCGAACCCAGGAGTTGAACCTGGGACGTAATGCTAACTATACAAGAGTTGCACCACTACCCCTATTCGCCATAATGGGGTGGTTATTAGTTGCTTACCGAAAGCAATTCGCAAGAGGCAGTATACCACCATTCCTCTTGTATATCCCAATTGTCGGATCATCGGTTAGAGAGACTAGCCCCCGCCGATTATGGACTATTCTGACTCCCCAAAGGGAAGGCATAGTCAGAAGCCACCAAGTTTTTAGGGTTAAACCTTGGAAACCCTTACAAATTATAGTAAATCCCGTTTTTCCTTTAGCCACGGTTAAAAGGTTAGCTGTATTACCCTTTATTTAAGTCGGCTGGATTGCTATCAGCGCATCCGACTAGACTACCATCATTCCCTTCCGTATTAGCGGCGAGGTTTTTAAAGAGTTCCCTGGGGGTTTTATCCCTTACCTAACTCTCTAAGTGAAGACTTAAACTTCACAGGCAGTCTATTTTCCAATCCCTGTATTTGGCTAACACAAGGCTCTAAGGAAAGAATCTGTCAAGCTTGCGTACACGAGACCATTAGCTGGTATTCGCACTGCACATACGGTTGCAGTACTATCCACTGTTAACCCGCAATAAATCTGGCAACTTGAACTTACCAGAAACTTGACAGAAAGGTACGCGACGAGTATTGCCGAGACTGATTTTTCAGATGGAATGTAGTCCCGACGGCATTCGCGTCCAAAGGGTGGGCTTGTCGTTACCTAGTGAGTTTAGCCTCGGTTACCCGAATATCGGACAGCTTCTCACTCCCAGCTCCCTACACATTACCCTGTGCAGGGCTATATGGGTGGTATTTACCTTAGTTTACCCAAGACTAGGTTAAGCAGAAATATGCAGATCACATATCCCTGGAGGTATTTGGGCTCCAGGTCCCACCTGCATACGCCTGCTTACGCAATCTCAGCACAGCCCGCACTTAGAGCTAGCCTCGCTCTAGCTGAGATTTGTAGTCGCCATCGCGTGTATCCAGAGGATTAACCACGCACGCCGCCTAGTGCTACACACTAGGCTTTCCCAGCCTAAGGCCTGTTTATACTCGCTGGGCCGAGTCCCATACTCCAACCTCTATCCATCCAACAAAGAACGAAAAAGAACAAAAAAAGTTAGCAGTGTTTTATATATTGTTATCTATTACCTAGCAGCACTCAGTATTGCCCTTACTAAGCACTTTTTTGATCAAGGTGTTGTTCGTGTTGTTTCTTTATTCACTAGGTAAAACAAACTAGGCGAGCCTAGAATGACACCAACCTTCTAAAAGGTAGTTGACATGAGGGAAACCCAACCCCCAACATTTTTATGTTAAAGCACCGGCGCAGGAATGTTGGTAAGTTTCGCCGGACTAGATACCACGTTTGGTATCACTTCGAGTTTCAATTACTAAGCTCGAATCAGGTCTGCAATGTTTGTCTTCTCGCTAGGACAGATGGCCAGCCGATGAGATCAGAACAGAGCAACGAAACAACGAGAAGCGTTATCTTGGTTGCTACAAGCACCAAGCAGAGCAAACCTGATTCCAGTCAAGTAACTGACTAATCGCTATGAAAGACATCGGAGAACTAGCCGCTAAGCTAGTTTGTGCTAGAACCACACAGGGTTGGCTTGCCTTAATTCCATATGTCTAGATATGGGAGGACAGGCCAACAACTAGGCTCCAATGTCTTTCTTAGTGACTAATCAGAACGTTCTTATATATCTTTATAGATTAGTAAAAATTAAGTAAACCAGGCGGCCTCTCGTTTCTTTGTCCACTTTGCATGATCACACTTACCACTCTAACCTTCTTACTCCAAAAGCCTTTAACGTGTTTCAGACCTGGTTGTGTGTGTTGTAGAGAAATACAGCTAGGCTGGGAAAAAGGGGCTATGCGGTAGGGAATGTTACCCATTTAACCTGTGTAGGGCACCTAGCTTATGTGTACATTCTCTTGAACCCGGACTCTGACATCACACCCACCACACCGGTCAGAATGTGGTTAAGATGCAATCCAAAAGGAGGGAGGAAACGGTATACCAAGTGGGTGGTTGCGAGGACCACTGGCATAGCCAAAGCCCAGGTTCAAGAAAACGTACACAAGGAGTTATAAATGTTTTTTATAGTGTACTGTTTTTAGACAGTCTGGTATTTATGACTGGGGAAGTCTTCTCCAGACGGTCCCGTGCTGATCCAACGAAGTGTGGAAACTTCACGACCTTCGTTCCAAGCAACCCATGCCTTGATCAGGATAGCAGCCATAGTAGTGCGCTGCATCTTGGTGTTGGAAAGCCGATCAGAAATCAGCCTTTGACGAAGAACGTAGATGGGATCCACTTTCTTGATGCCCTCACCAGTGGTGAGGCGCTCGAAGAAGAGCTTGGCCTTGCTTTCGTCCTTCTTGGCCAATTGGTAACCCAAAGAGACCAAGAGAGATGGACGAGGAAGCTTCGCCTTCTCCATGTCAGCACCGATCTTTGCCCAATCCTGCATGGCACCACGATTACGGCGCCACCGATCGATGGTCAAAGAAATGGATGGACGAGAAGAACGAGTGGTGTTTTCCTTGTTTTCTCTACGAGCCAATCCAGTGCTGGTAGCAGCCAGCAACGTCTCGCTCTTGGGCATCAGAGACAGACGAGCATCAGCCAAGGCAATAGCCTGGACTGTGCTAGCGTGTTCGATACCTTCGTTGGTCAGGTATTGGATAACCCTACGGTTATCACCAGTATCCATGGTCTTGACCGTGGATTCCTTGACGTTCTCTGCTGTCCAGAACCACACAAGATGACCAGTCTGGCGCTGGTAGATCTGTGCAGCTGACAGACGATGCTGCCCATTGAGCAGCTTGCCCTTATCACTGATGACAATGGTTTGGCCATTGTCTGGCTCCCAGGTCTCGTTGATCATCTCTTGGAGGATGTTATTCCTCTGAGTGATGTTGAGACGACGGAAGTTGCTGCCTGTGCCCAAGAGGGTCTCCAGCTCAGCATCATCGAACGCGCGCAACCTGAACTTGATATGACTCGGCTTATCTGACGTAGCCACTTCCTGATCTCCTTTAAGAGGGAAAAGACAGTAGAAGTAGTCAGTGTTTTGACTACTACTAATCCAACGGAAAGTATTTCTCTGCTAAAGCCATAAATTTGGCTTGTAGATCAGTAGCGAACTTATCCATTACAGGCTGTAGTTTCTTATTCATATCTTTAAACTTACCACTCTCAGATAGATCAAAGAATTGTTCATAGAGAGCTAGTTCATCATCAGATAGGCGTTCGAATACATTTATGATAACTTTCTTAGATTCATTTAGTAAGATTTCAGAAATCTGATTATAAAAATCTTGATTCTCATTTGGTTTACATATATCCATTATATGCTTATATTTTTCAACCATACTGTTTATAAGTCGAGTTTGAAAATCACTTTGTTTACTCATCTGTATCTCCACTTCTCTGTTGTAGCAGATTTATGTGCTTCAGCTGCTTCTTCGTAAGTATCGTAAGGTCCGTAGTAACCTTTTGCACAAGACGTTAGATAGTAGAAGTCTTGTGAATATGGCGTTAGATTCCAAGCCCTACCTCTATGAGGATCTCTACCTTCAAGAAAGGTTTTGTCGGGGATCTTATCACCAGTACGAACGAAAGGTTCTAGCGTAGTTTCCATAGCGGTTACACAGCTGAAATCAGATCTGTAGTCTTTGTTGAGCACTGAGCCCAGAAGCTCACTCAAGAAACTCAGTGGGTTTTTTGATCCAAACGACAAGTTGGGATCAACTACAAATCTGATTTAAGATGCGTAATAGCAAAGAGACGATTGCAGTTTGCAGAGTTTTACAAAGCTTGACGCTTACCAACTTTACGGTATATAGAATTCACACAAGCTAGTAGATTTTGTATACCAGCTGGATTGCTTGAGTGTACCAGAATTTCTGGTGCTCCCATAGACCATATTTCTCCATTATAAGCTCTTTGTTCAAGCTTACAAAGAATCTGATAGCCACTAGGATAATCATCTCCTAGATCATGATCTAGAGATATTACATCAGCATTTACAGCATGATCAAGAAACTGATTTATATTGTCTGGTCTATATAGTGTAAAACCTTCAGGGGCGGGCCTTATATCGTCTAGGAATAGCTTTTTCATTTAAAAGGTTCCAAAACGAGTTACAAGATTACCTTTTGAATCATGGACATAAACTAATGTCATTTGACCCCCAACGCTTCTTGCTTTTTTTACAGCTTCTTCTAGAGTATCATATGAACCAATATGAAACTGAGAGTTATCAAAAGAGTCATAGCCTGAGACTATATACTTTTGAGTTAGTTTTTCTTCTTTTTTGTTGCTCATAGGATGTACCAAAAGAGACACAAGGAGTAATCAGTTTTTTAGTATCTATTGGTCTGTATATATATAGCTTCTTTAATACTTACGGTTTTACTTGGTTTAAGTATAAAATGGAAATTCTTTGGTAGTCTGTCATCTTTATGGAACCTAACTGTACCATTAAAATGGTTTTTATGAGTACAATATAAAGATATAACATAAGATCGATTATCATTAATCTTATCGTAACATTGTCTTAAATTATAAGATCTACATTTACATGTATGACAATCCCAAGAATTTACTTTTGAGATAAGTATATAGTTTTTAACTAGGGTTTTAGTATCTATTTTCTCTAGTTCTATTAAGTCCATATAGATTTCTTAATAGTAAGAATTTTCTGATATCCATGTGTATCACAACAGTTATCTATAAAGTCTCTTACAAACTTCATATTTTCATCATTGTGAGAACACCTAAGTTGTATATTAGTGTGAAGGTTTGACTTATATTTAATACATTTAAATTGAGCTCCATAAAATAAACCATCAACACTTGTACCAATAAATATTCTAAATAGATGGCTATAACATAAGGAGCATCTAAGTATAGTACCATTAGGATATGATCTAGGATAAACTATACCTAAGCTATCAAATATAGAATAGTGATTTTCTTTATAGGTATCTTTAGGGCCCGTAAAACTGACTATCAGATTTTGTAACTCTAGCGTATTCACTTAAGTCTACCTTCTTTATTGTGATCTTTCTAAGTTTTCCTAGTATAGTAAATATATTACTAAAGTCTAATTGAATAAAAATATCTGTACTCCAATTAAAAATTCTAGTTCTACACTCATTACATATTATATTTATTCGGTTTACATTGTATTTACTTTGTAGTATTCTATATGTATTTGTTAAGCAACATTTATAACTTGATATAGGGGGGTTTTTAGCTTTTACAATATAAGTATATTTATCAAGGTCTATATCTTGCATAGTGTAATGGTGTCCAGTATTCAGTTAGATCAAAAAAATACCCGCCTAGTTATTTTCTAGACGGGTATCGTCTCCCTCCCTAGAGAGGGATGTGGCCCTTCTTGGGGTCCTCACGGACAACAGGGGGCTTGATGAGATCCTTGAGCTCTTCCGGGACGTTGAAGTTTCTGCGAGGTTCCTTCGCCCGAGCCTGTGCGTGACGGACGAACTGAGTGCATTCCGTCATCAGTTCCTTGACGAACTTGTCGCTGAGCTTGGTGAGCTGCGGGCTGTCCAACGAGCCCGGGAACATACCCGCGGCCCAGATCATCCCGTTGAGCACGGTCTCACCGGTATCTTGGTCCTTGTAGCGGTTGGGACGACCCGAGGAACCGACGAAGAACCTGCCATCCGTCGTCTGCCGCACGGACAGATCGTTCAGGCTCATGATGGCGATCTCCTCCTCCGGCGTGGTCACAACGACCTTGGCGCTGAAGTTGAAGAAGATGCCGTGCTCGTTCACGATCTTCTCGTTCGTGGGGTAGCAGCGGGTGAGGACCATGGCGACGGAGAAGGACTTGTTGCTGTAGAACTTGGGCATTATAGCACTTGAGACTGACTGGTGACTAGTAGAACCTGGAGAATGGGTCAGTAAACCACAAACCAGGAAAGAGAAAAAAGACAAGAAGAGTAATCAGTATTTTTATGGTTCGTGAGGAGCAGGCCCGTGCAGATCGCTATCGTCGAGGATGTCACGGTTCATCACAGCTGCAAGACGAGCACACAGCTCTTTGGAGTAGAGGTGGATGATTGCTTCGTCATAGGTGCCGGGAATACCGTAGCTACCTGCATGACTTAGTGGCGCTGCATTCCCGCGTGCATTTTCCACCATGTGGATGAGAACTTCATCACTGAAGAAAGGCATCAAAAACTGCCTTTCGAAGCTGTTCATGCTACTGTCTTTGTACTCAGCGAGACCAATGGGCTTGACTGAGCCACCATCCACTGGCGTCTCCACACGACGGAGCCAGTGATGGCTGATGTGTTCCATGTATTTGGCAGGAAGGTAGGGATGTTCGTGGTACTGGTAAGCCATGTGTAGACCTCACAGGTAGTAATCAGTATTTTGATTACTTCTTCTTTTTGAAACTGGCTAGTATTTCAATGACTAGGAGCATTGAACCACAGACAATCCATCCTATGGGTTGTCCCTATGTGTGACCAACACCGCAGCTGATCATTACTATTCCTGATATTAACAGGATGCCGCGGATTACCTTCTCGTCTTCAGATTGGCTCATGGTATTTTGATTAGTCGCTACCAAACTTAGCTCCCATACCAATTCGACGCTTTTCTGACGACTGAACAAGGATCGAATCTACAGCTTTCATTGAGCCGGGCTGGAGCAATGGCTGGATACGCATCCAATACTCGTTGTCGTAACCAAGAAAGATCTGTCCTACCTCAGTTTGGTTGAATCTTTCGACACATTGGGTTTGTTCACGAACAAGCTGGGTCATCTTTGATAAGTTCATGGTTAGACCTGTTGTAGATCGATGTCCTTGATGAACTTCTCCTTAGTATCAAGAACATGACACCAGGAGTATCTGGTTTTTTGCTTCTTAGCCCATTGCATGCACTCTGAGAACGAGTCGAAGGACTCCTTGAATGCGAATGCTCCGTGATTCTCACGAAGGTTACTCGCATAGCCTGCGAACAGTACGAAGCGCTTCATGGTCTTACCTAGAGTATGAGGATACTAAGAGTAATCAGTTTTTTTGATTGTAATCACTCTAACTTCTTTAATACCTAAGTCAAGCGCTATGTTATCAAAAGATTTTATCTCTGTATATATACAAGGTACCTTCATAGCTTTACATTTAAAACATGCTACGAATATGGCTGTACAATTATATATTGAAGAAGGTACTATATCTTCTATATAGAATATGGAAGAATTACAACCATCACATGTAAGATCATAAATTTTGAATGCTCTATTCCTAGCTGGAAGAACTAAATCTTTATTTAGGTTACTCTTCATATGGATGCCAAGTAGGATAAGATTCTTTAATAGTAAATAATTTGATTGGGCGCGCACAAAGATTAAATGAACTAATAAGAGTTTGATCAAGACTAGACATAAAAGTATATACTTTATTTTTTAGTACAACTGTAGGTTTGTTTTGAGTCATATCTATGTGATCTCTAATCTTGAAAGTAGATACATTATTTCTATGTAAGCATCTTAAACAAATAAGACAAAAGAAAAAAGTATTACAGTCTGTTAATCCATTAGTTTTAAAGTAGGTAGCTCTAACTGTGGTGTTTTTATTATTAAAACAATGTTTATTAGTAGCACAGACAGGTAATATATGGATTAAGTCTACATAATCTACCTTGTATGCTTGACCTGATATAATATTTGGATATGCATCAATACAGAATCCATTAGGTAGTAAGATTACTTGAGTCATACTGTGTAAAGATAGAATGTATTACATACCTTGTATCATTTTAATGACATAGCCCGGCGCCTACTCTTATTCTGATTCTTAATACTGTAAGGTATATATAATAACATGTAATAGTAGAATACTATTCAGTATGGATAGGGAATGTTAGTAGTAGGGTATGGTGGCCTGCCAAGGCCACCTAATGTAGAGTGTATTGTAAAATATGTTGTAGAGGAGGGTGTAGTGTAGAATGTATAGAAATTTTAATACAAACTGTCAAGAAATTGATATGAACTATATTAAAAATTGATACATGCAGTAAAGAAATTAATAAGATGTATAGTATACACAATCCATCATAATCCTTTATAATACAATGATTTAGCATATAGATACTGCAAGCACAGCACTATACCTACAAAGTATTACTTTACTGAATGTTATCTTAGCATAGTAACTCAATACATACATAACTATTTTAACGCGGGGCTGCCTAGGTAATAGTGGTTATGAACCCTAGTGTATGGTTATTACACACATACAGGCACTGTGGTACTGGTTATACCCAATACCTACAGGCTATTGGTGGTGGTCATGGTTGTAGGTCCAGACCATCAGACCTATGAGCCTTATAAGGGCTGTAGTGGTACCTACAATCAACTATCTAGGAGAGGGCTATATGGTGGTAGCCCCCTCCCATGATAATTGATGCACGGGCCTTATAGGCCCTCTAGTCCACTACACAGAAGATCCACCCGTTGGGGTAGCTCATGTAGGAACCTGGTAGCCAGACAGTGGTAACAAAGAGTCTAGCAGCCTCCTGCCAAGACTTTTCTGACTGAAGGTAGGCGTTGATCTGGGCCTCATCCTTCAAGTTCATGATGGCTCCGCCTTCCTGTACCTCTACAATAGCAAACTTCATGGTAAACCTCCAAGTTTGTGACACACAAAGGGTAGAACTGAAACATGCTGCATGCCGTTTCCGTGGCGCCGACGCGGTCTAAACAGTACTTTAGACGCAATCTATATACCAATATATCAGAATACTGATCACTATTGGTACATTTGAGAGGGTCGATTTCCCGTTTAAACCTCATTCATGCCACTTGTTGAGGGGGTAGCCTCAAATTGATATACTACCCCCAATCAGAATCCTGATCAGATCTGGATGTCAGTGACGTACTGCTGGGGAGCCTTGTAGGGCGTATCCGGGTACCCCAGGTAGGCATCGCGCCCACCCATCTTGATGAGTTGCTTCTTCAGCTTGCCCCACTCCTGCCACTCCATGTCGATCTCCTTCCAGATCTCGAACAGGCCCGTGGCCTCGTTCTGCTTCATCTTGATGACACGAATCTTGTCGCCTTGCTTGCCAAACTGGATGACCCAATCCCCGTGGTTGTCACGGACGTAGATCGCCCGGCGCTTCTTGGGAGTCCAGGACTTGCCTTCGTTCTCGAAGTACCAGTCCATTTTCTTGGACGATGGGTAGGAGACAGGCGACCAGATGTACTGACCCTTGGGAGTCAGCATGCCACAGGCCCACCTGGTCTTCTCACCGTAGCCCACCTTCTTCCAGAACAGGCGCTTGGGCTGGTTGTAGAAGCGGTGGATGAACTCCTTGACAGTGGTGTGCTCCTGCATCAAGTACCACTTGGCCACAGCCGTGATGTGCTTGAATGGCGTCTCATCCCAGCCACCATCCTCACTGACAGCACTGAGCCTGATGTCAGGCACCCACAGGGGGCCGGAGCTAGTCTCATTCTGCCGCAACATGGGGACCTCTTCTTCGTAGGTCTCGAAGTGACCTTCCATGACGCGAGTCTCGATGAACTTCTCGGGATCGTAGACATTGTAGACATCGTACTCCTTGGCTTCCACCCAGCGCTGCTTCGTGACCTTGGTCTTGGGCAGATTCTTGATCTCCTTGCCCACACGGAACCTACCCATGCTGATGTACTTCCACCAGTATGGGAGACCATCGTACTCACTGCGCTGGATGTCAAAATCCTGATCGGACAACGCCCAGTTGGGAGTGGAGATGTCATCCAGATCGTGGTACTCACCGAAGGCCTGCTGATTGGCAAGCTCACGGTGAACCTGCACACTGTAGCTGTCATTGCTCGTGGCAGTGTCGACGTGGATGTCAGCACTGGGCAAGCCCAGGGCAGCCGGGACACCACCAAGGACATCCTCCAATTCCTTGCACACACGGTGGTACCAGCTACGGCTGGACAGACTCAGACCCAGGATCTGCTCCTGGATCTTACGGTAGCCACCGAGGGAATCCACCCACTGGGTGACGGTGTCGTCCACCTTGTAGAGGTCACGGACGCTGTTGTTCAGGATGTCACGAATCTGACGCACCCGCGACACCTTGAAGTTGATGTCATCCATCTGCACACGGGACACACCAACCTCGAACTCACTGACGATCAGCTCATCACGCTGATCAGCATCGATACGGGACATGTAGGCCTCCACCACGAGCTTGTCGTGGTAGAACTGGAGAAGGGAGAAGAAGAAGAACGCGGTGTTGAGGTACATGTAACTAGCCCTCCTTGTGGGCATTACGAACGTTATAGTGTTGGACAATGGAACGATAGTAACGGTACTGGCAGCGCGAACAGTACCACTGATCATCAGCGCCAAGAACTTGCATGGTGTCATCAGACCTGATGGTGTTACCATCAGAATCTTGATACACCTTGGAGCACAGTTCACAGTGGCTGACCTTACGGTCACCAGGATTCTCCATGGCTAACCCTCCAGAGGTAGAGCCCCTCGTTCACACTCGGGGCAGGTGTTGGTGTCAAAGAATTGATCATGGACCGGGCAGTACGACTGTTGGTCCTTGGCAACCATGCTACGCATGGTGTCCAGCTTGACGAGTTGTTCGTCAAGGTAAACGCTGAACAGCAGATGCTGGCACTGACCGCTCTCGATCAGCTTCAGAACACGCTCCTTGGCGGAGCGTAGAAGGCGATCATGTCGCGCCATTTCTTGCAAGAGCTTAAGGCTCATGTTACCCTCCTTGTAGGGGCGGCCCGAAGGCCGCCGGTTATCCAAACACTCCCAGACCCATCAGGATGAAGAACCAGATGGTCAGGCAGGCAGGCAGGATGACAACCCAGAACTCCCTGGTAGCCAGGAAACACGGGCGGAGATCACTTTCGTGAACGAACCTGCCATTACGGCAGATGTACTTGCCCATCTTCATGTCACACCTCCTCCAGGATCATGCCCTTGAGCACGTCCTCATCGAAACCCTCACGCATGAGGGAAGAAACCAGCTCACCCTGGCGAGCAACGAGCTTCACCAGGCTTTCCTTCAGGATCTGGACAGCGTGAGGCTTGTCCAGGTGACGCATCCGAATGATGCGCTTGTTGAGATCATCCTGCTCAGCCAGGTTGAACCTCAGATCGATCAGAATTGCACGAGCCTTCAGTGACAGACGCATGATACCCTCCTTTAGGGTATGTACCTGTGCTTGCTACGGACTTGGAACCGTTACTACCGTACGAAGTGTACGATAATAGTGCATTACAGCAGATAGGCTCACAACCTACCTACTGTCCTCTGCTAGGCAGTCTCTTGGGTCTTAGGCTGCTTGCCCTTGCCCATGACGACCTTCACCTTGGTCTCGTGAGTCTTGCCCCTCGCCTTACGAGCGAAGAAGGCAACACGGTCGAAGCAGTTCGAGATGAACTTGCCACGCCTGTTGCTGGTCACGATCTGCCCCTCACTATCCAGGCCGAAGCCGAAGATGAAGCGCAAGGCGAGCCCAATGCCCCACACCAAAGCGAGGACCTGGACCACCAAGAGGAGAACGTTGTACAGATCAGCAAACATGAGAATACCCTCCTTAAGGGTAAAGAGCTTCTATAACCACCGACTTCAGCTCTTAGAAGAGCCGGTGGGCGTGTTGTGAGAAAGCGAAAGTGCTTTAACACAAAACATCTATACTCTTCTATGTGTATCCATTTTTTTAATACATAGTGAAAAATTTTACATATTTCCAGGATTTTTCTTATATAGGTCATTTTTTTGATACAAGAGGGAGACGGGATTTATAAATTGATATAGTACAAACTTGTTGGGTATCTACAAGTTACCTCCCCTAACCTGGAGATCCCAATGCGTAACTTATTATTCTTATTACTATCGTCTTGCAGTGTTCCTGTTGCGGATAACCTAACCTCTTATATTAATTCAACGCCTGTCATAGAGATAGACATAAATGAGGAAATTGAAGGTCAGGGTACTGGAGTTGTCATTTCTTGTCATCCATCTGAGCCTGGGCTGTACACCATTACTGTACTGACAGCCAAGCACGTTATAGGCCTTGTTGTGAATCCTATAGCTGTCACTACGCTAAAGTTTCCCGATGGGGATACTGTAGTGGTTCAGGAGATAAAGATCCATCCTAGCATGGATGTGGCGATTCTAAAGGCTAAGATAAATAGATTCATAGCCCCGATTGTATTAGATTCTTGTACACCTAAGCTTGCTGATCCTGTATGGGTTATAGGCTACCCAGTAGGTCTAGGTCCTGTCATAACAGAAGGGTACGTATCAGGCCCTATTGAGACTGAGGGGGAGAAACTGATCCTTTCCTCAGGTCATGTTTACTATGGTAACTCTGGGGGACCTGTGATAAATAAAACTACACATACCCTAGTAGGTATCGTAGTGCAAAGAATACAAACGCACCACGGTATAGTTGAACACCTACATGCATTTGTACCGATAGTATACTTTCTTGACTGGTTAAAGGTGACGGTATGAAAGACATAAAAAAGAAGCGGACTCGGGCAATTTACTGGGTATGTGATAAAAAGGACTGTAAGACGGGAAACAACAGGCAGATAGCTGCTGGATTCGTATTAAATGATGACGTTTGTGATTATTGCCATAGAGCTATACACGAACCCATTTTAATAGATCTAAAAAATGACTGACTCAACAAATCTTAAGAAGTTCCCTCGTAAGGGGGATGAGCTACCAGAAAATTGCAACAACACCGAAGGCTATTGGCTTAATGAGGTGCTGTTCTCTAATGCCCGTATGAAGAAGGTTACTGACTTCGTCAGCGGTACAGAACGTAATAGACGTTGGGGCTTTGCCCTGTCTATGACAGCCATTCCCCAGTTTGACCAGGTTCCACCTGATACAGGACCTACCCTTCTACCGAAGACACCGACAAGATTCTTCACTGCTGACAGTGTAGAGGATCTTAGAAATAGAATCATGTATGAAGTCAATAAAGTTATCGACATGATGAAGCTGTCTGTGGACGATCCAGCCGCCTATGATCGCCTACACAGAGAGTCTCTAGGAATGGCACAGGAAAGTCAAGAAGATGATATGTCGTAGACATATTAGCAGCAAAACTATAAGGAAGCGTAGCCGGGAATAGCACCTCCCGGCTATTTTTTTAGGTACATCAAAAATATGATATCAAACGAAAACAAACTTGTAACCAAGCTTTTAGCTACGGTTTACAGAGATAAATCAGATGCTACTGTCATTAGGATCAATCTTGACAATGCAGTCACTATTCTAACCTCTCATGGGTTCAATCTGCCAAAGCAGGCATTTGAGGCCAAGCTAGAAGAGCTAGTATCAAAAAAGATGGTAGGGGCTAAGCTAGACTCTAGTACCAACTATTCTATTGTACAGCTTATCATAAAGCTAGCAAATGCTCTTCATATAGATGAAAGAGATATAATCAAATATATAAACAACAATACTAGTGATGAGGATGTAAAAGACATCCAAGAGTCTATAAAGAAGTGGCGGAAGGAATACTACGGTAACATGCAAGTATCAGAAAAAGAGGCTCTTATAAATGCTCTACATGACAAGCTTCGTCCTGAAGTACTGGATCAAATAAAAAGAGCATGAATATTCCAATAGACTTCATGGTGACGTATGTCAGAAATTCAGCACCGTGCCAAGACTATTTGAAAAGACACTATGAGCACGAGTATTCAGTATGGGTAAGATTTTCTACGAGAAACGGAGAGCAATGCCCATTAGCCCGGGCCGCCTTGAAAAGGATATATCAGCTTGAGTACCAATCCAGAAGAGAAGAGTTTACCATCTCCCTTGCTTCCCAAAATTGGGGACATGCGGGATACGAAGAAGGCTGTAACAGAAAACCTGATAGCTCTATCGGAGACGACGGAAAGAAAACTGACGTCTGATCAGAAGCTGTTACTAGCTCAATTTGTTGACATGACCTCGAAGGGATTCGTAGGTAATATGTCAATGATTTGCGAAGGTACTAAATGTCCATATTTGAGTGCTTGCCCACTTCATAATGTAGGGGCTGATCTTCCAATAGGTTCCAAGTGCCCTGTAGAAAACTCCATAGTAGCTTTATGGATAAACAAGCATCTGAAATCTCTCGGTATTGAAGATCCTGATGATCCTGTGCATTCCTTCGATATGGATATGTTATATGAACTTGCGGGTCAGGAGTTGATAAGACATAGGTGTAGTATACATCTTTCTAATGATCCTAGACTAGTTAGTAATCAACAAATTGGAGCGACTCAGCAAGGTGAACCAATATTTGGAGATGTCATAAATCCTATTCTAGATGTTATGGAAAGAGCCGGTAAGAATATATCCAAGATCAGAGAGGCGTTGGTTGCTACCAGAGAAGCACAAGTCAAAGCAGGGCAGTCTGCTATTGATCCTACACAGAAGGCTTCTGATCTTAGAGAGAAGGCTAATAAAATTATTGAAGCTAGAAGAAAATCTAAAGAAGATATCAAAGAAGCAAATTTTAAGGTAAAAGATGAACCGAGTAAATAACTATTTAATGCAACCTATATTTGGCATAATAGGAAAAATGGGTGTAAATATAAGTACCGCACCGCCCAATAATCTATCTTTTCTATTACATAGTTTTTCTAGAGGAAATGCTGCTATACGTCGCACAGCAGGCTACTTACCTAGTAATTCAATAAGATATCATAAATCCAGGGCTATGGGAGGCTTCTGATGATAGATAAGATATTAAAGGGTGCTGCAAACATACAAACTAGGGCGGCTGGAGCTAAAGCTGCATTGTTTGGTGCTGGTGGTATAAAAGCCAAACTAGGGCTTACAGCAGGTTATCTTGGTGCTGCCGGAATAAGCAATGCCTATATTTCATATGTTTCTGATATGAAGCGTGGCTATTATGGAGATTCTAGATATCAAAGCTATTATGGTGATGGAGCAGCTAACCTATCTTCTTTAATAACTTTCGGTGGTGGTGCCTTAGCCTTGGGCGCCTTGATGGGCAGAGATCCTATATCTAGAGCTAGGGGTACTTATAGATACTGGATTGGCAGTGGTGGTAGGAGTGGTAGGTCTATGTTAAAAGACTCCGGTATATCAGCTGCCACAAAAGCTAAGATTAGTGCTACTCCAAAATTTGGATTCCCTCAGTTACTAACTTATGGTAGTTTGCTCGCCGGGGCCCCGGGTGCAGAGCATCCTGAGTACGTATTAGGCGCAGCTGGTTTAATGGGCATTGGAGCCCTTATAGGCGGGGCTTCTAAGGTAAGTGGTCTTCCAGTAGCTGGGTTTGCAGCGTCAGTCGGAGCTGTCGGTATAGGCGGTTATATAGGGTATAGAAATACTACTAGAAATCCTAATCCAGCAGCTGAGGGAAATATAACCAGCTTCAATGAAAATAGTGTAGTCAGTAAAATGAACTGGTCTACGGCAGGACTGGTGCAGGCTTTACATCGTAACCGTAAGGTAGGAGTATAATATGGTACAATCTTGGTCATCATTCTTTTCCCCTACTGGTGGATATATGGATAATAACCTAGAGGCTGGATATACAGGCCTTGCTGTCGATTTTGGTTCATCCCTAGTAAATAAGTATATCTACGACCCTTTGAGAAAAACAGAGATACAAGGTCTAGGAGAAAGAAGAAAATCTTATAGAGCAGCAATAGATAATAGACGCGCTTCTATTAATACAATTTTAGGTGGAAGAGAGGTAAATGTATCTAATTGGAGTAACCAGCACGCTAGAGGGAAAGAGTACCGAAACAAAATTAATAGGTACGACAGACGATTCTCTAGTAACGTTCAATCAGTTAGAAACAAGTATGGATCCCTAAAACGCTCTGCTAAAATGATAGGCTGGGGTTACCTAGCTCTTGCAGCAGCTTCTACAGTACAAGCAGCCCTAACTCCTGGTGTATCAAGAGCTGCCCTAGAAAGTAACAATAATTTGACTAGTCCTATGCTAGATAGTAATGTAGCTTATACACAGAGGCAGCGGGCCCTAATGGCTATACACGATTCACAGCTAGGCATCAGAAACGTGATATCACAGGAAGCTACAAGCTTCCACAAGTAATATGACTGAAAATCTAAAAATTCTTCTAATCGACATAGAGACCTCGCCTAACCTTGGATATTGCTGGGGAAAATACGAACAAGATATAATTACATTCGAAAGAGAGTGGCAGATCATATCGTTCTCCTATAAGTGGTTAGGAGATAAAGAAACTAAGGTTATGGCTCTGCCAGACTTTGATTTATATAAAACTGACAAAACCTCAGATAAAGAGCTGGTTAGAAAGATATGGGATGTGTTAGATGAGGCTAATGTCGTAGTAGGTCAGAATTTAGATAAGTTTGATATAAGAAAGATAAATAGTAGATTTATAGTAAATGGGCTGACACCGCCATCTCCATACAAGACAGTAGATACATTGAAGATAGCAAAGAAGTACTTTGGCTTCAATAGCAATAAATTGAACGATTTAGGTACCTATTTAGGTGTAGGTCAGAAAGTCAATACAGGCGGGTTCCAGCTTTGGTTAGACTGTGCTGCTGGTAAAGCAGAAGCATGGAAGAAGATGAAAGCCTATAACAAGCAAGACGTTGTACTTCTTGAGAAGGTGTACCTGAAGATGCGCCCTTGGCTTACTACACACCCAAATATAAGTATATTGAAACCAGGTTTTAACTGCCATACCTGTGGATCAGATAAAGTACAGAAGAGAGGCTATAGCTTCTCTAAAGCAACTAAATACCAGAGATACCATTGTAGCTCATGCGGTGCATGGAGCCAAGGTAAAATGGAACGAGCGTAAGTATGGGAGCTAACTATATTCCTGAAAATGATTATCCTTCGAATGGCTTTAAACCATTCAATGGATTTGATCAAGATATATGCACAAGATGTGAGCATTATTACAAAATGTTGCATGATCACAAGCTGACGAAGAAGCCCTTTCCTCCTCAGTGTGAAAAGCACATAGAAAATAAGATACTTGCTTTAAACCCTAGTGACTTTCCAACTAGTCAGGAATATAACGAAACTGCTATAATTTTAGATCCTATAGCTTGGGCCCAGGCAGAGTTCGGCTGGGAGCCTAGATGGTATCAGGTAGACTTCTTGTCTTGTACTAGTCAGTACAAAGTACTCCGCCAAGGTCGTCAAAGTGGTAAGACCGCTGTAATGATCATGGCAATGTTACACTTTGCTGTAACAAACAAAAATGAAACCATTCTAGTAATTGCCCCGTACGAAAGACAGGTAACTAACATATTTGACGAAGTAGATAAGTTGATACAGACAGGGACGACTATAAAGGACTCGCTGAAGCGGTATACAAGAACCCCATCCAGACTTGACTTTTTCAACGGTACAAAAATATTAGGATTCTCTTCTGGTTCAAATAGTACTTCTGGCTCTGATAAGATCCGTGGTCAAACTTCTTCCTATATAATCCTTGACGAAGTTGACTATATTGAAGACGCTGACGTAGACGCTGTTTTAGCTATCGTAGCCTCTAGGCCGGACGCTAGAATTATAGCTGCTTCTACTCCAGCAGGCTGGAGAAAGAAGTTCTATAAAATCATAACTGATAAAAACCTGAAATTTAAGGAATTTTGGTACATAGGTGAAGAAAGTCCTAAGTGGACAGAAAATACAGAATCATTCTTCCGTGGTATATACGATGAAGCTAAGTATGAGCAAGAAATTCATGCTGACTTCGCTGAAATAGGCGAAGGTGTCTTTAAGAAGAGACATATCGATAGTTCCATCCATGATTATAGCACAAAAGACACAGGACCTGAGCCAAATTCTGATTATATACTAGGTGTAGACTGGAATAAGTCGGCCGGTACACACATGGTGATAATGCAGTGGTCAAATAAGCAATTAAAACTAGCAAAAAAGGTAATAGTGCCAGAATCTGAATATACTCAGACAGACTCTGTGCAATTAATTACAACTCTCAACAAACTTTGGGGATTTAAGCATATTTTCGTAGATGCTGGTTACGGTGGTGTACAAGTAGAGCTCTTGAAGAAAGAGGCTATGAGAAATCCAAGCTCTATGTTAGATATTAAGACAAATGGTATTCATATGAACCAAAGTCTTAACGTCATAGATCCCATATCTGGTGAGCCTGTAAAAAGAAATGCAAAACACTTCCTGGTAGAGCAAACTAAGAAGCTCCTAGAAGACGGGTTCATAATTTTACCTAGGGATGAAGATACTATCATAACCGGGGACGGCCAGCAAGGACTAATCCAACAAATGAGAAACTTTAAAGTAGATTCTTACTCAGTTTATGGATTACCCAAGTACAGCCAAGGCCAGGACCACACACTGACAGCTTTCTTCTTAGCTTGTGGTGGCTTCTATTGGAAAGAAGGAGACCTGAGGGGCGTTCCATATAGTAAGACCATAGGCGGAGTAGAGGTTAGTGATGAAATACAACCACAAAGCCATCCATCGGTGATAGAAAGAGAAAATGACAAGAAGGCTGGCTGGAAATTGATACACACTACTAATAAGAAAGAAGCTCCGTCACCACTACACTCTAGACAGCTACCACCTTCTAGTGTTAGCCGGCGTAACGGTCTTTCTAGTAACAAGCGTCATTTAGACCAGATAAAAAACTCTACCTTGTCTAGACAGAATACCAATTCCTACAAAAGAAACAAATTCTAATGGATATTGAATACACAGGACGAAAGGATTTTTCTAGACCTAGAAAGCTGTCTGAAACAGAGACCTTATCTCAATTTCAGGATAGGGTAGAGAAAAATGCATTTGGAACTCAAGATGAAAGGTCTATAGGTACTGATGCTATCTTTACCGATCTAGCTAAGACCTACCTGAAAGGTAGAGTCCTCCTAGACGGGTTGTCTAAGATGGATCCGGCCCAGTTTATACCTATTGAAGAATTTGCAGATGCTACCCGAGCCTCTGCTATAAGACTTGATAAGGAAGCATCAAAAAATGGGTCTATAATAACTTACTCTCTATATCAAAAATCTATAGATAAGATATTAGAGAAAAAGTGGGAAATAAGAGGGGATGTGATAAATATAAAGCTTCCAGCTTCGATATCACAGCAGGGAGTAGAAACAGCTCAAAAACTTAGCGGAACTACTAATGCTACATCTCTTATCAAAGAATTTATCAATCAAAATGGTATAGTTACGACTATAATTGGAATGTTGACTATATCACCATTTCAAACTTTGATATTCCAAGCTTTATCAGTAGAAGAAGCGGCTAAAGGTGTACAAACAGCGCAGATACCTGCCGGTATAGCTCTTTTCTTAGAAATAGGTATAAAAGCCGAGCGGATAATCTCAATACTCAAAAATGCTAATTTAGCAACGCCTTTAGTAGAAAAGCAAGTAATTGATCTATCTGAGTCAGACTCTAAGAGAGCTGAAGCACTAAAGACGGTAGGTCTGGATTATAATGAGCTTAAGAAGAGCCAGGAGTTCCAGGATTCAGAGAATATAGTAAACTATGTGTCTGAGTACTATAGACGATATGGTGGCTTAGATAGGCGCGGAGGCCACCTAACAATAGACCACTGGATAGGTTATTTACACGTAGCGCAGAATCAACAGACTATCCGTGGAGCTCTAAACACATCTCACTTATTCTCACCTAAGTTTCAGTCTATAAAGCAGCACTATACACCACAACAAGAACAAGAGAATGATATCTTTAGGGAAGAAGGTAGAAAACACAGTCAGATATTCATACAGTTAGCAAGCGCTACTAGATCTTTAAAAGAGACTAGTAACGACCTATATGATGACATTATAAATACATTTAACTACCAGTTAACCGATAGAGATCTTTGCTGTTTAGTTCAGATTTTTGGTGCTATTGGTAAGCCAGATCTAATGTATACTATAGCTAGTCTATTAAGAATACTAGCTACCAACTTATCAGCTGAGTTGGTTAGAATACAAAATATTGTAAGTAAGTTCTTAGCTAACTTGATGCAAGACGCTCTATTTGAGATAGCTGCACAGATCAATCAATTTTATTACAAAATAGCACATAAGGTAACTAAAGCTTTCACTGTAGATTTTGATAACCTTCCCGCCTGTAGTGGTATGTTCACACTAGGTTGGGCCCTTATGCACTCTGTTAGAGTTCTCTTTGATGAGCTAAATGCTCTAATAAAGGAGATAAGCTCTATCATAGGGGACTTCGGTACTGGTGTCTCAGGATCATGGAAGATAGCCGCTGACAGGCGCCACTTGCTCGGTATCGCTAGGATACTGGAAGTTCTAGCTGCTAGGCTAGACTTGGCTAATACCTGCGAGAGAAATTCTACAGTTTCCATAAATAATCAGATTTCTGATTCAAACTCAGATATAGATCAGGCAATATTTTCTATTTTAGGCTCCATAGCACCAAATCTTAATATTAGCGAAGAAGACAAGCTAAAGCACTTCCCTTCTATAAGACCACAAACTAGTGATAACCTAAAATTTAACTTCGGAATAACGTCTGAGCAAAATAGTGAGAATCAGCCTCGCTGTACTGATCCTGATCAAGAACAAAAAATTGAACAGTTGATCAAAAATCTAACTTCTTCTATAGAACAAGTGTTTAGTAATGGCTAATCCAGTATATATAACAACCCCAATCCAAGGTAAAGACATAAAACTGGTTGTATCCGGTGCTAGAGGACAGGAGATACAAAAAGCCTTAGAAGGAAGACCTAAGATATTAGGTAAGGTTAGAGGTTACGAGTTTAAGGGCTCTGGAGACTATAGGACTAATCGTTCTAGATTCGTACCACCTATATATGACCTAGCTGAGGTAGCTAGAGCAGCTGATATAGAGCCTTATATAAACCAGTCAATTCGTAAGCATAGAGAGCAGATACTTAAAGAGGGGTATCAAATAACTGGCTTGGACGAGGCCATGACAGCCTACGTTAGGCAGAGATTATTTGAGATATCTGTAATAACTGGCATAACAACTGAACAGTGGCTTAGGGAAGTAGTAACAAATTTAATTACATACCATAACGCTTTCATAATCTTTAGAAGAGATGCTAAAAGATCTAGTGGTAAACCTATAACTGTTTATGGTAAAGAGCTAGAGCCCATAGCTGGTATATTCGTTGGTGACCCTACGACCATGGAAGTTCAGGTTGATAAGTGGGGCACACCTAAGCGTTGGAAGCAGCATATCGACGACGGAGACATCGATGTAGAGAAGATGTATCCTCCTGAAGATGTGGTTCATATTACCGTAGATAAAAGAACTGGCTTTACTTTTGGTACCCCTTACCTGCTTCCTGTTTTAGATGATATTAGAGCTCTTCGTAAACTAGAAGAGGTAGCTATAATTGTAGCCTCTAAAGAGGCATTCCCGTTGTATCACTATAAAGTTGGTACCGAGACTAGACCCGCTATCCAGTATGATGGTGGCGGCGATGAGGTAGACGAGGTAACGGGAGACGTAGCTAATTTACCTGCGCAGGGTTATGTCGTTACAAGCGAGCGACACGAAGTAAAACTTATAAGTAAAGAAGGGTCTGCATTAGATCTTTCTCCATACCTCCAGTATTTTGAGTCTCGTGTGATAGCCGGCTTACGTCTGTCTCCCTTGGATCTAGGTAGAGGCGGCGGCTTTAGTAGAGGAACAGCTACTAACTTAAATAAAGGCCTGCAAGACTCAGCTAAGGACTACCAACAAGTACTTAGTGATCATATAACAAATTTCATTATACTTCCTATTCTATTGGAAGGTGCTTTTGATGTTCTTGAAGAGAACATGGTAAAGTTTACATTCCCAACAATAGACAGAGAAGAAGAGAGAGCTTCTCAGAATCACGGCATGCAGCTGTACATGGGTAATACCATCTCAGCTGGTGAGTTCCGTAAGTCTTATCTAAACCGTCAGCCAATGACAGAAGAGGATAAGAATGATTGCCATATGAGGCATGAGACCGAAGCTCAGAAAGAAATAGTGCGGGCACAGGGAGCTGTTAGAGCAGCCACTACTGGAGGTTCGGATCTAGGGGTCAGAGCTGTTTCCAACACCATTAAGAACAAAGGACAGCCTACTAATCAAAGTGGTACTAAGCCAGCTAAGAGCCGGTTCAAAGCTAATGATTATCTTGATAAAGTAAAAGATCTGTTCACCAGTACTAAAAATTTGATAGTCTCTTCTCTAGAAGATCCTAATACAGGACAGATAGAAATAGAAGACTACTTTAGAGAGTTTGTAAAAGCTAGCACTGAGCTATCCAAAGGCTTTATACCAGAACATGTAAGTGAAGGGTATAATAAAGCTAAGAAAGAACACTTGCTAGCCAATCCTGATGATGATTTAGACTTCGAGGAAGTAGGTGAAAGAGCTTTAGATAGATTCTATAGTAACTTCATAACTAAGTCATTCTGGAAGACAATAAATCCATATAAAGATCAGATTTTTGCTCTCTTGAAGAGAGACTCCTCAAATAACCTAGATATCAGTTCTATATTGACTTCCTTAAACACTTTAAGTACAAGTATCAATTTATTAATATCAGATCAGCTAATAACAGCAGAAAGATTCGGTTTTATTAAATTAGCAAAAAAAGTAGGTAGCAAAACTATTGACTTGGTAAATCCTGACTCTGAAGAAAGGGTTCCTCTCGATATATCTGAGCTGATATACAAGAATTTTATACCTACTTCAGATAACGCGACCTACTTCTTGAGTTTTACTAAGCAATGACACTAAAAAATTTGAACTTCCAAGATTCTATCGTTGTTGAGCAGTCCATTCCAGAAGGCTACAAGGCCGATGCAGGGGAAATGCTCCGACGTGACCGTGGCACCAAACTAAGAGTAGAAATAGACGCCACACACTCAGGTGTACTCACCAATATGAGAGTATATCCTGGTAAGTTTGTAAAGGACGGGTATAAGTCATTTATATCCAAGGATCGTGGTGGCACGTCTGAGTATGACAAGCCAATTCTCCGCCATCATGATGATCTTTCGGATCCTATTGGTCGCGTTGTAGATGCTCGTTACACACCCCTAAAGTACGGTGAACAATTTGAGTACGATTACCTAACTCCTGATAATATAGGTAGTAAGGGCTCGGGTGTTGTAACTATAACAGCTCTCATAACAGATCCAGATGCTATAAGCAAAATCTTGGATTCTAGGTACTACAGTGTCTCAGCGGGTCACAGCTCCCCCATATATCTCTGCTCTAACTGCGGAGATTCTATCATGGAGTGCGAGCACCTGCCAGGACGTAAATATAACGGCGATGGGGAGGAAGGGGAAGGCAAGCTTTGTTACATTATAACAGGTCCAATGACCTATAATGAGACGAGCTTCGTAAATGTGCCAGCCCAGCCTCCAGCAAAGCTAACTAATTTCAGTTGGGCCGACTCTAAGGACAACTGGGATAAGAAATTGATTACTAGCCAAGTCACAGGTAAGAAAGAATCGGTTCGAAATTTCGTACTTTGTGATGAGGACGGTGAACTGAGTCTTTTAAACGGTAAGAGAACTCCTACCATCAAAAAGACAGTAATTGCGGTAAGCCCCGCAGTTGCAGACAAGCTCAAGCACGCTCTGTCTTCTGATCAGCCCAATGCAGATGAGGTGACGCCTAATGTCCCTGATCCTGTTAAAGCCATTGAGTCGGGAGTCCAAGGTGTGGGGCAAAATCTTGAAAAGGCTAAAAATTTAGATACGCAATCTAAAAAGGAAGCTACAATGGATGAGAAAAAGTTAACTGACCTTGAGACACAGGTCAAAAGCCTTAAAGATCAGCTTTCCACTGCCGAAACGGCTGCTGCTGACCTCAAGAAGCAGCTTGAAGGCAAGGACAGCCAGATTCAAAGGCTAACTACTGATGCTGCGGCTATGCAGACCAAAATGGCGAAGAGCCTCGCGGTTTCCCTAGCTAGCATCAAAATCCGTCTAAAGAAGCCCGGTTCAGAGGATCTTGATACAAAAGATAAGCAGAATGCTTATATAGAGAAACTTGCTACTCGTAGCATAGAATCTCTTCAGGATTCCATCGAGGACATTCTACAGGAGCTAAATCAGCCCCAAGTAGACACCAAGGTAACTGAAGCAGGCGATCTAATGGCGAAGGATAAGGTAACCCCTCCTACGCTATCCAAAGGCGGAAAACCAGAGGTCAAAGAGACCAAAAACACTAAAGGTTCAAAGCGGGCCAGCGATAAGCTTGCCGAAACCCTAGGACTAGGAGATTAATTTATGGCGATTAGAATTCCTCGCGGCTATGACGTCAATCGGCCTTACTACAACGAGCTATGCGAAGGTGTTAGACCTGTCGATGGCGCTGTTGCTAGAGAAGCTTGGACGGGCCTAGCCTATACAAGAATTGATGAGCTTCATCACGATCCAATCGTGGTTGAGCCAGGTACCATAGTAGGTATGGTTACCGGTGGTAACGGTGTAGCGGCTGGCAAGCTGGTACCCGCAGTAATGGGTACGGGTCTTGTAGACGCTCGTGGCCTCTTCCAGATCGGTGAGTCAAATACTTGGGGTCTCCCAGCAGCTTCCGGCACCCACGCCGTAGGTCGCGTAAAGCCTCTAGGTGTTGCTTATCAGCCTGTTTATAGCTTTATCCTACAGAGCAGATATACTAACTACACCCGTAACACGGCCGTAGGCGTTGTAACTGACTATGTAATCCAGGTACCAGCTATTAACTCTGACGAGTGGGCTATTGAATCTGGTGACGTAATTGTTCTAGGTACTGGTAACCAGCACGGTTCTGGCGCTACGAACACACACCTTTCTGGTCTTCACCTCGCTGGTAGATACGCTCGTTGGAGCGCGCTCTCTAGCTTTGCTGACATCCAGGACCGCATCGTAGGCCGCTGCTTACGCAAGATCAAGCTTGGAACTGGTGGTTCCAGCACGTCTCAGGGCGATCGCCTAGCGGACAAATTAACGGACTTCACTATCAATTCTGCTATGAATACCGAGTTTGCTCACCTCTCCAAGATCCAGACTGTTCCTGGCTTTAACCTAACTGGTTCAGGCACTAAGGGCATTCCTGCGTTCTACCTTGGAGCTAGAGCCGACGCTAACAAAGACTATTGGGGTCTGACCCTTCTAATCCGGCTATAAGGAGAATATATGGACGAGCTAAATTTTGATGCGTTTGATAATGAGGATCAGAAGAAAGTCCTAATCGATCTTCACAAGATTATCGAGAGTAGGGGTCAGGACATGACTGACGACCTCGGATTTGAAGATGATCCCAGAATGAAGAAGGACCGTGCTAATCTTAACAAGGTTAAGAAAGTATGGACTTCTAACGGCCGTGTCGATGGTGCGTCCGAGAGAGTAACTCTCGACGAGCTATTGGACAAGGACGTAAAGGTTACTGCGAAGATGCGTGACAATTTCAGCACGGACCACCCGATGTTGATCCCTCGTGTCCTCAGTAACATGGTTAGAGAGGCTATTGAGCCTAATCTAGTCCTTACTCCGCTAATGAGCAGAGTCAATTTCAGCGCTGGTACAAGAGTTTCGTTCCCTGCGTTCGGTGCTCTCGCTGGTGCTGCTGCTGACCTTGGTGAAGGCCAAGAGTATCCATCTGGTACGATGGAAATGGGTGGACAGACCGAGTGTATCATAGGCAAGTCCGGTATCGCAGTTCAGGTTACCGAGGAACAACGCCGGTACAGTCAGTTTGACATTATTTCCATGAATATCCGGGCGGCGGGCAGAGCTTTGGCTCGCTTGAAGGAGACTAAGGTTGCTAACCTTATAACGAACAACGCTACGACTCTAATAGACAACTCGGACTCAGCTTATCCGAGCGCTACTGGTCGTAATGCGTCTGGTGTGTACAATGGTACGCTTACCTTGGATGATATGTTCAAGGCCTGGAGCACAATGGTAGATGACGGGTTTATACCAAATACCTTAATCATGCATCCGTTTGCTTGGCGTATCTTTGCTGAGGAGGGTATGTCCCGTCTCTTCGGGTTTACTCATGGTAACCAATCCATGCTCTGGCAGATGCCTCAGGGCCGGCCAGGTAATGCGCCTCAGTGGTCCCAGACCATGCTCAATCAGAATACTTATGTTTCTAGTCCTGAGAACATCGCGAGCACGTTCACCCGCGTCCCAACCTTGTTCCCAACCAACTTCAACATAATCGTATCCCCCTTCATGTCCTTCACTGCTAGCAATAACACTACGGACATCGTACTCTGTGACGTCAATGAACTTGGCATCATAGTTGTTGACGAGGAGGTTACGTCTGATGAGTGGAATGATCCTTCCAAGGACATCATGCGTATGAAGTTCCGCGAGCGCTACGGCCTCGCCATCAAGAACGACGGTCGCGCCGTTGGTGTTCTTAAGAATATCAAGATCGCCAAGAGTGTTGACTTTGCTGATCGCATTAGTGTACAGTACACTACTGGATCTTTCGGATCCACCCAGCTGAGTGGTGACGAAGGCTACGTAGGTAACCCCCTCTAATGAATAATTAGAGTGGCCTATTTACCTAGGTAACTACTATTAAAGGGTCGGCTATGTAATAGTAGCCGGCCCTTTCTTTTTTCAGGACACTTATGGCAACAGCTAAAATCAAAAATACCACTTCCTTTGCTAGGACGGGTATCGTAACGTTGGGCGTTCCCTTCAGTAGGGCTTATAACCTACAAGAATCTGATACACTAGTAGTTAGCAATGCTATAGCTGGGGTTTCAGATCAAGAAGTTCAATGGTACCCTCAAGGGGTCCGATGGGATAACGGTGCTGTAAAATACGCTAGAGTGTCGTTCAGAGCTGATCTTGATGCTAATGAAGAGAAGACCGTTGGTATAAATAGAGCCTTAACTAGCACTCCTATACCTTTCGGGTTGGATACTGAGGCTTTGACAGGTCTTTTAGGTACCAGTATATCATTTACTATACAAGGTACCGATTATCAGTTTCCAATAATCAATTTCTTTACAGATCCTACTTTAAGGATAGAGGGCGGGCAAGGTAATGACCATTATGGTCGTTATCGCTATTTTACACACTTACCAGAAAATAGCAACCCCCAGACCAAGTACCTGTGGATGGATCTAGTAATAGACCTGAATGCTTACTCAAAATACATCAATTTCTTCGTTAGATTTGGTTATTATCGTTTCTACTCAGGTATGTCTACTTCTCAAGGAGTAGATCCGCTATTTTCTCTATCCCAACCGGTACTACTAAGAATTACCGGGGCTAGATCAAAAATAAGATGGGAAGATTATAAAATACCTAGTATAGACCAGCTATCTCAAACAGATAGACTGTATACACTAATCAATCCAGTTGGTACTGATGCTAGGCTTCCAATGGGTATATCCCATTGCTATAAAGGAGTTCTATGCTACGGAGATACGCCAACAGTAGCAGCTGAGCTAAACAATCCTATCCTTGCTATGGCAGAGGACTGGAAGTACACCTATCCTATAACTGGCGTAATGCCTGCTAGACCAGACTATATCACGTCTGACCAGGATGCTCTTAACAGAAGCAACACACTTCTGAACATTCTCCAGGGGCCTATGCAGGCCATAAGAGCTCCATACAATTGGCCTACTATAAGTACAAACCCTAATAATACTCAGACAGGAACTCATGGTCTAAGAGACTATGCTTTCGGTCTACGTGGTTGGCCTTTTATGTCAACTACTAACTATAACTGGATACCCTTTCTTGAATTTTGTACTAGACAGCAAGCCACCAGACATAACTGGTTTTACGGAACCAATGGCGAGCCTGTACCACCAGACAGCCTTAGATACAGTGGATCCAATGGATGCGCTATATGGAATGGTACCTACTTTTATTTGAATGGCTACTTCAGCTTAGCCGGATTCTCCAGGGAGATTGGCACGAATGATATACCTATTGCTGTAGGTACTTATGGTAGCATATACGGCCCTGATAAAGAACACTTTACTAATAAGATGTTTATTCTTCAGGGCTTGATTACCATGGACTGGTTTAGTCTTGAATACGCTAAAATGTATTCAAAATATTGGATTCATGCTAATAGGTCAGACAGTCCAAGTGGTAGCATAGCCAGCTGGGGATCTCCTAGAGCTACAGGTAGAACCTATGAAGTAGCTGCTTTCTTGTATGAGTTTTATGCTGACTCAGAGCTAAAAACCCATATCCAAAATCGTACTACCTATAATCTAGCTCAGCCATCTAGCCATTTCTTAAATAAGACTTTGTATCCAGGCGGTACTGAAATCATAAGAGCTACACAAGCCTTGACGCCTTGTAACCAAGGCGCCTGTTTAAATACGTTATGGCATTGGAGACCATGGGAAGAGGGGGCTTCTGTCTTAGGAACACATCTTATGTCTAAGTGCCTATTAGCAGAAAATCCATCTAATACGTATGGTCTACGTCTAGCAGAGATATCCAAAGATACTTCAGCTAGTATCTTAATGAAGGGTGGATGGTTGGACGGTAGAACTTCAGCTACTAGAAGATTTTTGATATTTTCTTTTGGTAGTCCTGCCGCTTGTAATGCTTTTAAAGCAGCTATAGGGCCTATGGCAGGCCAGCTACCTCTCACCAATCTTACGACATCAGGTGAAGGTACTATTTACATGTACTACCATAACACAGAGTGGGGCACCGGTGATTACGGTATGTCCAGACTTATCATTAATTTAAAAAATGCTACAGGGGAATTTAAAACTAATGATATAATTAGACTAGCTACAGGCCAGCAGGCTACCATTGCTGATGTATATGATTTCTGGGGTGGAGCTAAATCTAGATATTTAGGTGATCCATCCTTAAGTAATTGGGGACGAGGAGCTACCGAAGAGCAAGAAGACATATTAATGGTAGGTGGTGAAGATTTAGGTAACTTTCCTACTCAGTTCTACCCTGTAAGCTCTACTAAATACGCTTATTGGTATAATACTTACAAGAAAGTTATAACAGCCTCTTTGCCTATAGCTAGACAAGCCGCGCAAGAAAATTACTATGCAGATAGCAATACAGAAATAGTTGAACGGGCTACAGACTATATTAATTATTTTGGTGATTCCGGTCTTAATACTGACAACGGGGATTACCAGGAAGAGCTTGTATGCTTCGCCGGCTATATACAAAATAATCTATTCGACGTTAGTATCACACCTGTTACGGCTACACCTATTATGGCAATATCATCTATACCAGAAGCTACAGTAGTTATTACTCCTATAGAACAAGCTAATGATGTATCTGTACAATGTGAAAGTTCGACAGTAACAATAGGAACTACAGATACAGGCACTAGTATTGTAAATAGCACTGGCGTAAGGACTAATGTACCGTCTACGCTTATAACAGTTAGACAGTTTAGAACTCCGCCTTCTATATCTAAGGAAATAGAACCTCAAGCAACAAATATTTATATAGACGCCACTAATCTACCTACTGTCTATACAACCTCAATAGCACCGGGCATTAGAGTACTGACCTTCATCTATATGGGTGATCCAGAGCCTGCACCGGCTGTATCAGCTTTTGTACACGAGACTATAACAGAGTTCCAAGCCTCTGACGTAGCTGAGTAATCAGAAAATTGATAGGACATATAGTCCGCAATAATATAAAGCGTGATTTTAAATAAAGAACAAGAATATACCGGCCGAACCGGTAGGACCGTGCCATACTGTGCTGAGAGGCCATGTGGCAAAACGATCTTACTTCAAAAATCGCTACCTTGAGTAAGGTCCAGGGCTAGCCGGGGTTGTCCTGGCTAGCTCTCTTTTACTTCCGACTGTTATGACTAAAAACAAGAATAATAAGGTTGATGATTCAATCAAAAATCTGAACATAGCGGCCGTCATGGGCGGTGATAAGTCCGTGTCGACCGTAAAAGGTAAGACTGTTTCTCTGAATCTAAAAAGTGAAACATTCTTTGGTGTAGGTCCAATTTGGTTAACTCCAAAAAATTATACAACGGTGGTACCAAGTACCCTCACCCCTGAGCAAGAGCATCTAATACAATCCGCGCTAGACTCTGGATTGCTCCTAGAAGGAGATGTATACATAGCTCCTCTAGATCGTAAGGAGTCAGTGCTTGAGGAATACTGGCAGCTCATCCGGGCTTATGGCCTAGACCCAGCTGATCCAAAATCAAAGTCCATGCCTGCCTTTAGAAAGCTATTAAAAACAGGCAGAGATAGAAACTGGACGGCTAAGGAAGTAGCAAAATATTGCATAAAACAAGAAACTTCCTATAAGAACAGAGAGAAGGTATTAAAGCTATTACAGGATCTCCACAAGAACTCTCTTTGTCCTGATACTTTACTTGAACCTACTAAGTAATAAGTGGCTATAACAGTTACAACAAGTACTCCGGCTGATGGCGCAACAGACTACTTTATTAATAAGTCTGTGTCTATAACTTTCAATAAAGCTATAGCCTCTACTAGCTTGACGCCAAATGTCTTTTCTTTAATAGATATAGACAGCAATACAGCCGTACCGATCACTGTCTCTGCTAGCACAGATAGCGAGGCAAAAATATTACTTCTACCTAGTCTTAATCTGAAGAGTAATACTCAATATAGAATTATTATAGTCGGTACAGATCAAGGACTTGGATATAGCTTAGTTGCAGGCGACACCGAAACTCTAACCACCACTATTACAATAGAGTTTGCAACTGGCAGTACTGTATATAAAATTGATACTACTGTAGAAAAAGAGGTATCTAACCTTACTTTAGAGGGAGATCTATTTCTACCTACTAATCTAAAGGCTATAGGTTTAGAGTTTACTATACTAAAGACTAGACCTAAGAACTTTACTCATGCTGTAGCACCTACTGTAACTGGCGACAATACTATCAGATTTACTTTTAGTAAGGCGTTAAATACAGGCGCTGATTACTCAGAATGGGCTGACGTATCACTATTTCCATTACTAAATGATACAATGTATCTGTCTCAGAATGGAGACTTTGGGACTGGGGTGATACCAAACTACACAGTAACCGGGTCTGGAACTGAGCTTATAGTTACCTTTGATGGGGCGCTACCCAAGAATTTAGGTATACAAATAAATCTTACTGACTCTATAACATCACTAGAAGGCGATGAGTATGGTGGTAATCTACAATACTCTATAAATACTCAGCTATACCCAGAGATATATGGCATACAGACTGTAAAGAGAGAAATAAGAGAGATCGCCGATGTATACTCGGAAGACTATATCGGGGCACTTCTATTCAAGAATAGTATCTGGTTATGGGAAAAATTAGGAAGATCTTTCTCTTTAGACACAGTTCCTTATGCGGCAAAGCAATATGTCCTTTGTAGCACTATATTAGACCTGATGGAAGATAGAGAGTACTATAAGTATGTCCTAGCAGGTACTAGACGGCAATTGGGTGATCTAGGTGTATCTGTAGATAATCTTATAGGTCGATTGGCTATGAAAGTAGCCAAATATCAAAAAGCTAAGGAAATAGCTTTAGAGTCTCTAAACAGAGGGTGGCAGTTTAGAGTCGGAACTAGCATGCTAGCTTACGACAATATTGCTTCAGAAATCAACAGACTTTGGTATGATGTTTCTGATCGGTATACAGACACAAGATTAAGCTACCTACAACTGGACCAGCCTGCGTCTAATACGACAGACAATAGGCGGGCCAGATCAAACAACCCTATTTAACAAATGGCTAACTTAGTTTATCCTGAATTTTTAAAGCACTTAGCTAGCGGTACTATAAATCTTGTAGCGGATGACGTCTACGTAGCCTTATTGTCCGGTAGCTATTCTCCAAACACAGGCCACAAGGCCTGGTATGATGTTTCTGTACATCAATCAGCTGACCCACTAGGTAGTTACCTGTCTGGTGGTCGGCTTCTAGCTGGTAGAACACTAACCATAAATAGCAGCGCGGAAGTTATCTTCGATGCTAGTGATGTTGCGTGGAATACAGCTACTATAACTGCCTCTGGCGCAGTACTATGGTACTCAGGTTCGAATACGATTAGACACCTAATCTCATACCAGGACCTAGGAGCCAATCAATCCAGTACGAACGGAACTTTCCAATTAGTCTGGAACAACACTAACGGTATCTTCAAGATAGGAGCTAGCTAATGGCTAATCAAGTATATAACAATTTCAAGAAGCTCGCGTTCAGCGGTGCTATAAACTTCTTCACTGGAGTTGTAAAGATGGCTCTGGTCAGCGGCGCTTACCAGTTCAGTCATAACCATACAGTTACAGGCCAGATTACTGGTCAGGTAGTTGCTACTAACTACGTACGTGGTGGTAATCTAGTACCTAGCACTACGGTACTTATAGACTCTGTTGATAACGAGGCCGTCCTATCTGGTTCTAGTGTTACATACACAGGACTTACTTGCAGCTTACAGTACGGTATTCTTTATCTTTCTGGTGACACACCTGCTTCTAACTACCTGATAGGTCAAGTAGACTTTGGTGCTCAGACTCTTAGTAACTCTGACTTCACCGTAAACTGGAACTCGGAAGGAATTCTCAACCTAACATAGTGTAAACACTAGACTTATGACGATTGATACAAATAAAATATCAAACTTTGATCCTCTGAGGTGGTCTGAAGTAAATGGAGAGTTTTGGTATCAGCTCAAAAAAGGAACTAAAACTAGAGGCTCTTTAGCAAGATGTAGCCGAGAGGGCTGCGATATGTCTCGTTTATCCATAAATTGCAGACTCAAAGAGAAAAGAGTGGATAATATTTATTGCTCAAGAAAATGCGCAGGTAGCGCTAAAAGAGGTATTCGTCATGAAGCCATCGCAGGCTTCAAACATTACAACTGGAAGGGTGGAAAGAAAAACTCACGAGGTTACGTCTTTATCCACCTTCCAGATCATCCTTACTCCGTAGCTAATAAATACGTTATGGAGCATAGGCTTGTCATGGAAAAGAGTCTTGGTCGCTATTTGTTACCTCACGAGACAGTTCATCACAAGAATGGGATCCGCGACGACAATAGAATTGAAAATCTTGAGCTATGGCAGGGAGCCCATCCTTATGGTGCGCGTCATAAAGATCTAATTGAACCAGTAGAAACACTGATCAATTATTTGGATCCTTTACAAGAACAACTTCCTTATGAAGTAAAACTTGCTGTAGATAAACTAAAGCAGGTTTTGCATATTAAAGAAGGCATTCTCAACCTAACGTAATCTGACTAATGGTCTTACCTGACCTGCGAGACGTAATAAACTCCCTAGCTGGGGAATCTAACCCCCTCTTCCCAAATAAGAAAGAGGGTATAGGTTTTCAGTGGTTAGGGTTACGTCAGGCAGATTATAGCAAGAAATGTTCATGTCAGGGTATATTAGGTACATCAGATTCACCTATCTGTAAGAGGTGCTTTTCTACTGGTTACTTGTTTACTGACTTCTTGGTTAAAGGCTATACATGGATGGGAGTACTAGGGGCGGCCTTCGGGGCTTCCCCTGGTCTCGTTTCCACAGAACAAAGAAATATTGTTCTCAAGCATGACAAGCAAGTTAGTAAATTTGACTATGTTTTAGAGTTAGATCAGAATCGTGATACAGCAGAGCTATACTTCCCTCTAAGAATCAATAGATATTTTCAGATACAGGATGCGGTCCCTATCAAGGGTGACCGGGGCAGGATAGAGTTCTGGAAGCTATCTGTAGAGGAAAGAAATATCAAAGATGGAAGACCAGGTCCTATGGACACTGGTTTTACATATATGGGTAATAGATCTAATAGAGAACCTAGTTAATGGCTGTACCTGATGACCTTCCTAACTTTGGAGATGCCTATCTCCAGTATTTTAACCCAGAACGTCAAAAATTTGAAGTTAGGAGAAAGTCTAGAAACGATGGGTTCATGAGCCTCACAGAGGCCATGGAATTGATCCAAAAACTGGCTATAAGGCACCAATTGTCCTATGTACCTAATAGGGCTAACCCTCAGATAATTCTGCTCCCATTTGCCTTTATAGAGCCTCTAGTAGGCGATAAGATCCGTAATCGTACCACTAAAGAAGTGTATACCATTACTGATGTTATCAAAAATCCTACTACTAACCAATGGAACGGATTAGTCAGGCTTGACCTAGTTAATGCCCCATCTATAGAGCTCCGGCACTCACTGGAGTATCTAAATTTTGATAGATATATAAAATTTGAGCACGAGTTCCCGGACTCGCTCTTAAACATCGTAAGTGCAAATTCTGAGGGAGTATTAAAAAATATTCCTCCTATTGCACCAACTATTACCTGGTCCCTTCAATCAGTCGAACCTGGAGGCCTGGGTAAGCCATTTGATAGTCGAAAGGAATTAAAACCTAGACTTAGGGAGTCAACTAAGGACCCTTATGTTCCAGGCTATACAGTGGAGATATATGGTCAGTGGTTTGATAATATAGTTCGATTTGATGCCTGGTCTAACAGTCCACGAACCACTGAAAGACTAGTTAGCTGGATCGAACAGCTGATAAAATTGTATACTGGTTACCTTAGACAAAAAGGTCTGACTAACGTATTCTTCTGGAAGCGCGATGGCGATGATCAGAAAACTACATGGAGACAGAACTTTCCTGTTAAAGGAACACAGTTTTACTTTCGAACCGAAGAAATTGAAGCAGTATATCAGCGAGATATACTGAAAATAGATATATCGCTCGGAGCCTCTGAGACACTACCTTACAGGACTGAATATGAATATATTGCAGACCAACTTGTGTCGGGCGCTTATACTCCTGATGAGTATAGAGCTTTATTCTATAGATCTGGCGAATATATGTTTGGTGATCTAGATATTCGTCAATAAGGAGATATGAAATGACCAATTACCTTCCTCGTGTTAACACTGTATTAAACGACCAAGGTCTGAAGATTGCTCCTCCTCCTGCTGGTCCGAAAGTAACATTACTAGGTGTAACGTCTAACTCAGCCGTTCCACTGCTAGAACCGTTCACTGTAGGGTCCGTAGAGAAGGCAATCAACTCACTGTATTTTGATTTGTCTGGTGTGGCTGGCGGTTGGCCTGACACTAAGTTCCCGGGTGAGCTAGCCCTTGCTATCGAAGAGGCTGTATCAGCTGGTGCTCCAAATATTGAAGTTATGGTTATAGGCCACTACAGCGGTAGTGCCTTGCTAGAGTATGTAAAACCAACTTCTATGTTGTCTGGTCGGTATCAGGATCTTGATTCTGCCTACCAGGTATTAAGAAATAGAACTCTAGACGTGGTTGTACCTGTCAGCGCATATATAGATGACAAGATTTATTCTAGCGTTTCAGGTAGCCCTGTTTCTAGTTGGAACTTTGGTAAGCAATTAGCAAATTTCTGCTTCCAGGCTACAACGGAGGAGAATTCTTGCATAGGTGTAATAGGAACTCGTCCTGTCGTAAGCTGGGCTATGCGTCAAGCGCCTAATCCATCTGCGGCTAATGCACATAACTATTACGCTGACTATACAGGATCTCCTGTAGGTTTAAGCTCAGACGCTACCTTGCTCGCCGAGCTATCCTCGTTGTTCGGAGCTTACTGGGTAACTGGTGCTCATAGCATCAGCACTACAGCTTATAGAACAGCTATGGCTTCCACCGAGTATGGTACGCCTTCCTCAAGACTAGTTAATGAGTGGCATGCCTATCATGCTTATCCTGAGACTGCGGCTAGCTTCAACACTACCGTTTACTCTGGTAAGTTCTATAGCCCAATGTACTTAGCTTGGCTTTATGGTGCTGCGGATCAGAGCCAGAATACCCTAAGCGACATTGACGTAAATGCAGCTACGGCTGTATATGCAAGCTACTTTAGCTCTTGGCAGGCCTATACTTCCGATGGTGTAGCTGCTGTAGACTCTAGAAGTGTTAAGGTTGACGCTGGATCTTACATCAGCGTATTCTCTACACCTCTACGAGCTGTTGGAACGCAGACTAGTTCCAGAGCCCTAGCTGTAGGTGCTTATCTGTCCAATACATCCCGTAATACGGATGGTGCTGCGGCCTACGCCGGCCTAATAGCCAGCTTGGCCCCACAGTCTTCTACGACCAATAAGCAGGTAGGTGGAGTAGTCCAGCTCAAGCTACTGTCCGCTAGACAGGCTAACGACTTGACAGGAATGAGACATGTCACCATGTACAGTAGATCTAACGGTCTAACTGTAGCCTCTGGTGTAACTGGTGCTCACAATGTCACACGGTACGTACGTTCTGACTACGTCAGACTTAGTACTGTAAGAATTGTACATGCTACTGTAGACCTTATCCGGTCTGCTGCTAACAAGTACATTGGCGAGCCTAATAATGCGCCACAAATGAACGCTCTGGATGCTGAGATTGATCAATTGCTGTTAAGCATGAAAGGCCAGGGAGCTCTAAACGCTTATAGCTTCTCTATCTCTTCTACTCCAGATCAGAGAGTCCTGGGAGAACTAGATATTAACCTTACCTTAGTCCCAGCCTTTGAGATCACACAGATCAACCTTGTGGTGTCACTAAGCAAGGAACTCTAAGGAGTAACAAATGACTACAGGAAATAAAGGCCTAGCCCCCTCAGGGGCTGGCAGATCAGGCTCCACCTTCCAGAAAACTTATAACTCTTTCTCCGGGGTTGACATGGTTGTCACCTTCGGAGGTAAGATTATAGGTGAGCTGCAAGGTATATCCTTTACTATTCAAAGAGAAAAGGCGCCTATATATTCTATGGGTGAGGCCGATCCTCGGTCTTTCTCTAGAGGTAAACGAGGCATAGCTGGCTCTATGGTATTCGTTGTATTCGACAGATCAGCTCTGTTAGAATCAATGAGAAACAGACCCTATATAGCCAATAGATACTCTATCCCAGAGGGTTTCGAGATAGCCGACGTAAATGTCGATACTATCGAGATAACTCCTGGTATCATAGGCCCGGCTGTAGGTGCCGCTTCACCTACTGTATCAAGAATTGCAATAGACAAGGTAATTGCCGCGCCCAATTACTTGGATCAGGTCCTACCATTTGATGTAGTAATCACTGCATCGAACGAGTACGGCAGCGTTGCTAGAATGATGATTCATGGAGTAGAGATTCTGAACGTAGGTTCTTCTCTATCCATAAACGACATTACTACTGACGAGGCCTGTACTTATATTGCTACGGCGATAACACCGTGGAAGGATCAAGGATACATAAGGATAAATGAAGATGGTCGTTCATCTTCTTTCGTAGGCGCCTAAGCTAGTAGTTTACAATTCGGGGTTAATAGGTAATCCCTATTAGCCCCTTTTTTTATGGCTCAACCACAACCTAATATTTTCGTAAACAATGAAGTTGCTAGGTTGCTAGCCCCTTCCCTAGGTAAGCAGAATATGCAATCATATTCTGGTACGGATATAAAGGCTATATTATACTTACCTAATGATACTGCCTCTTCTATAAAAGGTATAAGCACACCTAAATTCAAGATATTTGGAGAGTTACAAACTTTATCCATATCAAGTACTAGGTCTATAAGCCCAGTAAGAGTATTTGGTAGATCTAGTCCTTTAGCATATTGTAGGGGAGCTAGAACCTTCGCTGGTACTATGGTATTCGCATCTGTAAACCAAGATGTGTTTGCTGACGTATACGATAAGTCCATAGCTGAAAGCACATTAGCTGCTTCTACTTCTATGATGTCAGACCAGCTGCCTCCTTTTAGTATCATAATTAATGCTTCTAATGAGAAGGGTGGAGCTGCTATACATGCTATACATGGTATCACTTTAGTGAACTATGGTACGACATATAGCGTAGACGATCTGTATACAGAAGTAGTTTACTCTTATGTAGCTACGGATGTTCTCCCGCTAGTGAATACATCGGTTTCCCTGAAGAGGGGAGATGCTGATGAAAAAATTACACACAATGGCTTTGCTAATGCTAGCGATAAGATATTAGCTAGTCTTAAGAAGGCTTACAACACTACAGAGACTTACATAGCCTCTGCCAGACGTTATATAGATAGGTTGAATAACCAGTGACAAACTTCTTTCCTACAGCTAGTAATGTAGCTATCTTTGTCAATGGGGTACACCTAGAATTAGGCTACCAGCTACAGTATAGGGAAACCTTGAATAAGGTTCCTATATACGGATATAACGATCACACTTACTCTAAGGTAGCCTTAGGTAAGCAGATGATAGAAGGTATCCTAGTAGTCAACTTTTCTTTCGCTGGTTATCTTAATGTTGTTCTAGACACACTTTATAATGACAGAGGTGCCTATGTACCTCGGCTTTATAATTACGACTTCAGTGAAAAAACTGAACAGTTAAAAACTAAGCTAGAAAATAGTATAAAACAACAGATAAGAACAGAACTCCCTCCGAATGCCGACCCAGATACTAGATCGGCCAGAGCTTCATACATAGCTTCCTTAATATCAAAAGATAAGAATACCAGACAGGCTACTGTAAGAGCCCTAGAGCGAGAGTTCTATAAAGAGATAGAATCAACAAATATACAGCACTTATACAGTCCGTTGACTATTAAAAACGATAACATTGTATTAGATATTTACTACCAAGATCCTACTTACGCTACCTGGTTCCAACGATTCGAAAAAGTGCATTTCTACCAAGTAAGCCAATCAGCATCCCAGGCAGGCGCTGAAGGCAGTTCAGATCCGCTGTATGAAATATACAGTTGGATAGCATCAGAAAGAAAGATAAAACTAATACAAGAAGTAACATGAGCGAAAAACCAAAGTTAGATCCTGAGCTACAAGCTAAGATCGATAAGTGCAAGGCCGATGGTCATACCGTAGCTATGTTGAACATAGCTGGTACCAAGTATATATATAGAAGCATCAATAGAGAAGAGTTCAGAAATCTGCAAGATAAGATGGCTGTAGAGGCTGAGAAGGTCAGCGTGCAGGCTGAGGCAGCTAAAGTCAACTTAAAAGAGGGCAGCCCCCAGATGGCAGCTCTAAATGCTGATCTACAGAAGGAAGCTCTAAAGATAAGGGATAGAGGCGAAGAGCGCCTTGTAGAACAAGGGCTAATACACCCTCAGCTAACAGCTAACACGCCAGCAGGTGTTTCGACTACTATAGCAGATAGAATAATGGAGCTTAGTGGCTTCTCAGTAGACGCCGAACCAGAATTGCTATAAATGTGAACCTAAACACTTTATTTGATCTTGATCAAATTAATGAGCTGCTCGACGCTAAAATCAAGTTCGGGCAGCTTTTATTCTTTAATCTACCTAATATGTTCTGTGTATTCAGATGCTTGACGGTAGGTGAGACAGAAGCTCTATTGGCTTTATCTGGTAAGCTTAATGAAACAGCTATAGAAGACTGGGTTATAAGTAGGACTTTTATTATATCAAATAAAAGCAAGGAATTCTTACTTACTAAGGCAGGCTACCTATACGCTACTAATTTTGCACAAAAGATAATGCTAGCCTCTAATATCAAAGAGGAAAAGGATTATAGAAAGGCTGTTCTAAAAGCTAGAGGTAATCTAAATACAGTCCAAGGTAATGTAGAAATATTGATATCTAAAGCGTTCCCTGGTCTAACACAAGGGGATATAAAGAACGTCAACCAGACTAGACAACTAGATCTGCTTGCTATAGCTGAGCAAATTACTGGTGTTAGCTTGACCTTCGGTCAAGAGAAAAGAGATAATAGGCGGGCATTAAGAAAGTTTAGTAATGATGCAGTAGTCTTAGGAGGCACAGCTGAAGAGATAACTTCTAAGGAAAAGGCTGATATACCAGACTTCAATGAAAAATTTGAATGAGTAGTGACTATATTAACCAGAGGGAAGACCTCGAAAGGAGACAAGCTGTAGATGCCCAGAGTGGCAGCTGGTTAGTTCCTTTTGCTGCTGGTATTGGAGCTATAGCTTTAGGCGCCCATCTACTTAAGACTAGGCTTACCAATGGGGGTAATATCACCAAGAACTTGTTCAATTTCTTGGGTGTGCCTCAAGGTATTACTCTTAGTGATGTAGCAGCTAATACTGGTAAGTCTTCTATAAAGTCTAACACAAGCGGGCTGAGATCTGTATTAAATGCCTCCTTTGACTTTAATAGAAACAGAGTCAATATAGGACCTATAGATCTTATAGACGATTTAAGAAACTCTATAGACTTACAGGGGGCTGCTAGAGACAAGACCATAGCCGACCATATAAAAGAGAGAACCGTTGAGTATATCAACAGAGAGTTCTCTGGCTTTGGTAATAATACTGGTTACTTTACTCAAGGTCTACAAAGAGTAACCGCCGGACAGATCTTAGAAGATCAAGCCAATTGGGGAAAGGTAATAGGGGTTAATCAGGTATCTGTAGTTCAATCTGCTGTAAATAGAGGACTTATAGGTACAGGTCAGGTATTAGATAAAAGACTTTATTATAATCCTAACACTACAGAAGTATTAGACCTTAGGTTCAGAAATCTGCTTACTAAGGTAAAAGAATTCAATACTACCCAAGGACCTATACACCAGAGAGTAGCTAGGTTTGATATATTCGGACAGGCGGATGTTCTAGCTTCTTTAGTAGGGTCTAAAAGAAATATAGCTGTATTAGGTCCCGGTGATGGGTTTAATGGATCTAGAGTCTTTATAGGCGGGGACATATTCGGCTACTCTAGGCAGACAGCAGGGGCACCTTACTCACCTACACTGATAGCCCAGAATCGCATGCTTAGACCATCAGGTGGCGTACTTGATTGGATTGATGCGTCTAGAATGGGTACCCTTAATATAAATCTACCCACTAGGTCCGGTATGATGACCCCTATGGGGTGGATGGAGGAAAATCTAGGTATAGGTACAGCCTTTGCTACCCGTCGTAGCTTTATACAGAGATGGATACTAGATCCTTACAATAGGTATCAAGCACTAAGAAAAGGGCAGGCTACAGTATTTCAACATCCGTTTAGAAGAGAGTTTGGTGCGTCTAAGGTAATGGATGCTGCCTTGGGTGGTGAGTATCCAGAGCTTGCTATGTCTGGCGGTAATATTGTACCTGTCGACGGAGGTAATATAGGAAGGGACCTACGATTTATAAGAGGTACCACTTTAGGTATTATACCTAAGAGGGTAGCTGCTTTATTTGACTTGTTAGATAATAACTCAGTTATAAAGCGGTCTTCCTACAATGCTTACATACAAGGTAAGAGGCAATCTCTAGCTTCTATAGATCAGACTATACCTAGACGTAATAGATTTATGTCTATAGACGGTAGGAGAATAGCCAGTATGTCTAACATAAATGACATAACTGACATCTCTAGAGGAGACCTCACCGCTGTAGGATTCCCTTCTCGGACAAATACTTATAGCTTCTATGATATACAGATGGCTTCCTTTAGAGGGAAGAGCTCCAAATTTATGACTAGCCTTCGCGACTTACCTGTATACATGGTGAATCGCGTAAGCAATCTGTTTTCTGAATCACTACTAGGCATAGCCTTTAAACCAGACCATAGGATACTACCTACATTAGGTAGGATGGCAGCTATACCATTTGTATACCAAGCGGGCCTAAGAGCCGCTGAGTATGCTGATTATCTTACAGAAAGGATAACTGGTGTATCACCTTTTAAGGTAGCTGGTTCTGTATATGCTGGAGCTAGAGTAGCGCAGCAGTATCTCAGGGATGTAACAGGGGTTAGAGCAGGACTAGAATTTTTAGATAAGTACTTCCCAGGTAGTATTAATTCCGATGGTTCCACTGTAGCTAGAAGTATACTAGCTCCTATGTATGCTGCTAGTTACCTTTTAGGTAAAGGTAAGTTTACAGGAGCTATAGCTGGTGCGGCAGCTACCTATGCTGCTATAGGTGGCCCTACCCCTGAGCAAACCCCTAATGATCTCATAAGGGAGTATGCAGGAGACAAGAAGGTTCCTGTTCGTAAGGGAGCCTTCTGGTCAATGGGTTACCTACCTTTCTTTGGTGGTAGAGTAGAAAGGTACGACTATAGCTGGTATGCTAAGCTACAATCTGATTATAGAAATAAATCACTGTATGGATCTAACTCAGAATATTGGTCTCACCACGCTAATGTGTTTGGTGTACCATTTCCTACACCGTCCAATTTATTTGGTGTTCTAAATGTAATTGATCCATACAGACTAGAATCTCAACACTATTACGATAGACCTTATCCTCAGACTGAGCACCCTATATCAAAATTTCCTATCTTTGGTCCTATACTAGGAGCTACGATAGGTAACGTTTTAAAGCCTGCTAAGTATAGAGAGCCTACGGAGTTACCATTACTTGCTGCTGGATTGGCTGATAGAGGTCTCACAGCTAATACAGCTAGGTTGGTAGGTATAGCAGGTATGAATGCTACGGCCTATGAGGCTGAGGACCCAGCTACTCTATTAAACACTATAAAGAAACAAGCTAATATAGCTAGTGAGCCACTAGGTGTTTATAAGTTTGCTATGGAGTTCTTTGGTGTCAAGTTTGGTACTGACTTAGGTACTGAATATGCGACCAGTGCTATGATGCAAGACCCTGGAAGGTCTTTATATGATTCTGGTATAGGTGGTGCTTTAGGTCAGACGGAAATGATTAGAAGATTTCTGATCAATGATTATAGTGCTCCATACAGAAGAGCAGCAGCAATAAATCCTATAGCTAATAGCTTACCTAGATGGCTGCCTGGCATCTATGCAGAATCTAAGAGAGACCAAAGTTACTTTATAGACTTTACAAGTGGTGACGCTTACGCTAAGATAGCTGATGGAGAGTCAAGGCTACCAGGCGCTGGATATGAGTCTTTGAACCAGCTTCACTCTGGTGTTGCAGGTGAATACTCAGATGTAGACAGATTTTTGATCTTAGCTGATGTAGCACCTTATAGCGCAGCATATAAAAAGTACGAGAAGCGGGTAATGGGTATGCAGCTAGACGAGGCTTGGACCCAGAGGGTACAGGAAGCTATAGAACAAAGAAAAGAAGTAATAGGAGTAGACACTAGGTACAAGAGATATGCAGAAGACCTGATAGCTATAAACCAAGGTATCATATCAAAATCTTTATATGCTCCTGTAAGAAAAGCATATGATTTCTTGACACATGACATATTGGCAGAGATACCTTACTTAGGTAGCAAGTTCTTCCCATTTAGGAATCCTTATGAACAGTACAGAAAACTACATGTAGAGGGATCAGAATTTGCTTCCTGGGATAGACCATGGGAAGACATTGTAAGGCCTATGGCTTATGATATAGGTCTAGAGGATCCTATTACAGCGGCTGGTAAGGGCGCTGGGATGGGGTTCCTGCTTAGTGGCCCCTTCCGGTGGTTCACCCCTTTTAAATCGATTGTAGGGGCTGCTGGAGCCCATATGATCAATAAGACGGCCATAGCACAAGGAGCTATCGTAGGAGCCGGCCTGTCGACAGCTAGGATACTAGGGGGTTATGGAGAGGATATGATACCTTTCCATATGAGAGACCAGGAAGATGCGGTCAGATATATGGATACTCTCAACTATATAAGAGGCGAACTATTTTCTGACATGGGTATAGGTGGTAGACAGCCTAGTACAATGCTCGGGGCTAAGAATCCTATACAGTACAGAAGTGCTCTGCCTACATCAGCAGATAGAAGGTTTTTTGACTACTTTGTAAGTCAAGAAGACCAAGGGGTTAGATCGCAAATATTTGAGGGGTTACCTTCCTATATGAAGGAAGGGTTGGCTTCAAGTTGGGGTGGTGATTACTATTCTGATAAAGAAAGCGAAGCTATAGCCGTCCAGTTTATAAATAATAATCAAATACCTGATTCTAGTTGGCTAGGCTGGAACCCCCAAGTATCTAACAGCGCTGTAAGACTAAGACTAGTAGACCATGGGATAAATGGTGTATCAGATAACTACCATAAGTTTGGGTTCTTTGAGTCGCATGAAGTAGACTTAAAGACCAGACTTAGAGAGTTTGCAGATCAAGAAATTAACTTTGTACAGACACCTATCCACACTAGCTTTGATCAGTTTATAAAAGGTCAAGCTAGCCAGATAACAAAAGGTAGCTACAGCATCCAATCCATGGGAACTCCTTTAGGTAGAAGAAAAAACCTAACTATTAAAGAAGACAGAGGCCGGGAATCTTTTGAAGCTTTGAGACAAACACTGAAGTAAAATGAGTGATAACCCTATTTTTAAGATTGTAGAAGATGTCTTAGGTTTAAAGACTCCTCCTTCCTCATTCAACGATAAGTTGACTAGGTTAGATCTTCTATTAAATAATGGTATACAGCAGGGCCCAAGATTACCTATAAACAGTTTATTAAGAAGAGAGAACAATCTTTTTGAGTCTTTTGGATCTACTAGGTACTCGGGCCAAATACAAGTACAAGGTCTTCAAGAGAAACTATTAAAGTCTGGGTTGCTACCTGAGCAGTCTAGGATGTTTTTTGATACAGCTTCCAGGGAAGGAGGCTCATTCTACTATAATGAAGGTAAGCAGGCGCTGTTCTATGGAACATCAAAAAATCTAACGGCTCTACCTTTACAACTACCTAGTGGTCATGTCTCCATAGGAGGTAGATCTAGAGCAGCTAGTAGGTTACAGATAGTTGATGACTCTGGGCCTATGTCTTATGCTGAGGCTTACTATACCAATTTATCTGCTGGTAGTGGTGATATAAGTAGCCGCGCTGGAGTACATAACGCTATTGTAAATGCTAGAAAGTCTGGTATAGGTTCTTTAGGTAGGGTATCGTCATTACTAAGAAGTGGAACTACTGTAAGGGGTATAAGCACCCCAATGGAAGCAGGTTGGGTAAATGATTTTTATGCGCTAACAGCAGGACCTAAAAGCACACATCCTTTACTAGATGCTTGGAAAGATAGAAATCTAGCCCAGATGTCTTTTGCTGTTATGGTAAAGACAGGAGGTAGAGTAATACCTTCTGAGCTATCCACCATGACTGGTTCTACTGATGTAGGCGCTAACTTTAACGCTATAAGAGATTTTAATACTAATTATGTAGAACAGCTAGGCTCTTATCTAGAAAGCAATAATTTATTACAAGGTGTACCATACATAAAGCCAGAGTACTTAGGTAATAAGAGAAAACTACTCATGGGCGGCCTGGGTGCTGTAAGGGAATATGGCAGTAAGTTCGAAGAGCACAGCATCAAGAAAGGTCTATATCAACTAGCTAAGATGAGAAATAAAGTATCTCTTAGAGTTGGTGTCGTAGACTTTGAAACTGAAGCTCATAGCAGAATGCTCTTCCAGGAGGGCGGCTCTTACATAACTAGATCTGGAGCTGGTAAGCTAATAGGGAACAGTTCTCTTCCTATGGGCTCTGTTAAGCTCAATGGTATTGATGAAGCGGGTATAGCAGCAGCAGAGCAATTATTTGGATTTAACTTAGGGGAAGGCTCTAACCTATTACTAAACAATAACTTTTCTATAGATAGACAGGAAATTAGAAATGCTCTATCTAAGATGCCATTAGAAGATCTGACTTCTAAGGAAGCGCATCTAAGGACATTATTCCAATCCAGTGGAAGGTATAGAGGTGCTCTAAGAGAGATGCTTCTAGGTGGAGGAAAGCTAGGTAAAGTACAGCTAACTGAGGCAGGTCTAAATCTTGACTTTGTAACACAGAGTGGCTTCCAACCCGGGGCTTTTGAATACATAGTAGGTGCTAGAAGAACCACAGGTGTTACAGCTAGTCCTATTCAGCAAGCTCTAAGTAAGGAACAGTTATCAAATTTTGATGTCTTTGTTTCTGCTGACGAGTTCAAGAGTATGTTTGGTGCTAATGTTTACTTGGAGAACTTTAGAGCTAAAGCAAGCAAATATCTAAGCGACCAAGAATTACGAATAACTAGTGTAACTAATCATGATGAGGCTTTTGCGGCAGCACAAGATATAGTTAGTAATTGGGCTAGAACAGGAAACGAACAGCAAAAAAGACTAGCTGAAGAAATTGTACACGGTACAGAAGTACTAAGTTCTTCTAATCTAGGACTTGGTATAAAAGGTATAAGAGGCTTTAACATATTAGGTGGTATAAGAACAGACTTCATGGGTGATATAAACCTTATGAAGCCACTGACTTATACAGCATCTAAGATGCTTATACTAGCCTCTGGTGCCAAGCAACTAGGTTATAAGTCCCATGAAGATCATCCTATATACAGGATGTTGAAAGGACAAAGCGTGCCGTGGAAGGAAGGCTTAATAGGAGTTAGATCAAAGTCTAACCAGCTGTTCCTTTCAGAAGACCACATAATGAGGCAGTATGCCAGCTCTCTATTAGGGCAGACTAAAGGCATCAATATACGTGCCGAGCAGCTAATCAGCATTGGGTCCGATGGTAGGTTCATGAGAGGAGGCATTGCCTTGGATAGGCTGCCGGGAGAGATGTCCTACTTCTCACACCATAATGGTGGCTATCCAATAGATGCTCTAAAGAATACATTATTGGGAATAGACGAAGATCTAGTTTATCTAGATATAGGATCTCCAAAAACCTTAAACCTATTAGGGTTAAAGAAAGGTGGGGGAAGAGAATACAGTAGAATACCAATACCATTAAAATACCTAAGGGTTAATCAGGGAGTCAGAGGTAATCTAACTGTAGGTAAGTCGCATCCTAGCTATGCGATGTTTAAAGGCTTAATTGAACTTCAGAGAACTGGTTCTATAGACCGTTCAGAAAAACTATTAGCTGAAGGATTTTTTGATATAAATAAGGCATTAGCTGGGCGTAAGGGTTTATTCAATCTACATAATACTATTAGAGTTCCAGGTGGAGCTAGAGCAAGATTAATACCAGGAAGGACAGGTTATCATAATTTTGCTAACTGGACAGAAGAAAGCAAGCTATTTGATCTAGTAGTTAATAGACAAGAGTTCATGTCTATGCTAACTAGAAAGTCTGCTATGGATCCTAGATATGTTAAGAATGTCAGACAGGTTTTAGATCGAGGAGACCCCCTACATATCATAATGGGGGCGGATCCTATGCAAAGATCTGGACACTTAAGTGCTTACAGGCTGGTAATGTCAGATCGTAAGGTACAGGGATCAAAACTAGGACAGCTAACCGTAGAGGCACATCCATCTGCTTTAAGAGCCATAGAAAGAGATACAGATAGAGACGTAGTCAGTTTTCTTGTGTCTCAAGGTCTTGACCCATCATCTGGTGATGAGATGGAAGCCCTTATAGGCAAGCAGACTAAACAGCTAGCTCCCTTCCTTTGGTACGATAAGTACATGTCTATGAAGGCTGTACCAGAGTCAAAATTAAGACTAGCTAATATGAAATTTGGAAATATCAAAGATCATCTTAGTTCTATTATAGGCCTGCCTAAGTCTCTTGGCTACACTGTTACTAGAGCCTCTGACACTATAATGGATAACATAATAGGTTATGGTGTAGATGGGGCGAAAGAGTTGGGTATAATAAGTGACGATGTCTCAGAAGGTATGATAAAGTCTATCATAGCTCCTTTTGAAGCAGATCCTTTAAAGCATAGCGTATCAAGAAACTTACTACAGAACTTATTCCAGGGCGCCGTACAAAAAGGAAGTGATAAGACATCTTTAACTTCTTTAGCAGAGAACTTAGTTACGACAGCAAGAAAGTATAGGGGTGAGAATTTTAATCTAGAAAACCTAGTGTCTGATGTATCTAAGGAGATTAAACCTTTCTTACTAGCTAATAAAGATAGAGCATTTGAAGCAATTGATTATTTTGCTACTCAGATTCCAGAGGTAAATGAAAGCTTATCGTTAATAAAGCATGACTTGGAGCGAGGTCGTAATCAAGTTTTAGATGAAGTAGCAGAGGCTAGATTAACTAAGTTTAGGGATATACTAGCTACAGCACAAGCTGACCTGATTGCTAGTCGTGTAGGTCCTGGAATGATGCTCTCCTCTAGTGTTAAGTCATCTCCTAGAGGCGTAGAGTCTATCATCCAGAGTCTAAAGAAGAGCTTAGGTACACCTGAAACGGTCTATAAAAATGTACTATCTCCTGCTACAGGAGTCTTTAGAGCTGATATGTCAGAGGGTATAGGTAGGACATTAGAGGATGACATTGTCAAAGCTATAGAGAAGAGTAAAACAAAAGGAATACTAAGTCAGATTTCTGACTTTATTAAGACAGATAGGGGACACCTATTAGCCGGTATAGCTATTGGTGCTGGAGCTGCTGGGGCTATTATGGGCTTGTCCTCAGGTCCACAGCCGCCTCCTATGCCAAGAGATATAGATTCAAGGCAGCCGACTGATATGGGCCCAGAGATCATATCCAAGCCGCCTAGGATCTACGGAAGTAATCAAGTTTTTGGAGCTTCTAAGAGACGGTCACCAGAGACTTTCTCCTCTGTAGGACCATATACTATGGGTGTGAACAGTGACCCCAGAATAACTATAAGGGACAAAACAGCTCCCATGAATCCCTACCTACTAGAGAAGCACTTAAAGTCGGTAGCCTCAAGTGATTATAACTATCAGTAATTAGCATGGCAATACTACTAATACCTACTGCTTCTCAATTATTAGAGAATGGCGCTCTTAGCTCTGATGTGTCAGTTTCTTTACCTACACCTTCGGTAGCAATTCTACCTAACGTAGGGCCCCTAATCATACTAACTCAGGATGGTGGGGGAGGTGGAGGCGAGCCGGAGCCTGGTGGTAATCCAGAAAACCTTATAGTATTAGCTACTATACCAGAACCAACACCGGTAATAACATCGTACAGCCTTGGAGAGCTGGGTGATAATCCTCTGCTTGAAACAGCTGTATCTATACCTAACCAAGTAAGTAGACTGGAAAGTTCTCCATGGGGAGAGCTAGGAGACAACCCATTACTAGAACTAACAAGCAGCTTACCTACTTCATCTGTATCTTCCAACCTAGTAGGGTCTACACTAGATATAACAGGTAGTATACCAACAGCCGGGGCTTCAGCGTCCTATCTTGCTTTTGTTCTTTCTGGTGATCTAAGCATACCTATTAGTCTTAGTTCTATCAGTCCTTACATAGGACCTTTAGAACTATCAGGTAGTCTCCCGTCTACTAGCGTAAGTAGTTCTTCTAATACCAATATAATTGAAATCTCTGTGCCCACAGGGTATGGAGCTATAGGTAAGAATCTTGATTCTAGTTTAGAAACTACAGGTTCAATACCAAGCAGCTTCAATAGTCTATTACCATCTAGCAATCCTCTTGAGATAAGCATAGAGGGTATATCGGCCTCATTAGCTTCTAGCACTAATAGTGATACTTTACAGACTACTATATCTATAGAGGGGTATGGAGAGCTAGAGCAAAATATTGATACACTCGGAACTACAGTAACTATATCTGATGCTGCTTTAATCGTAGCTCCTGTTATTAGTCCACTAGTAGGGCTGTTGGACATACCAGCGCCTTCTATAGAAATAACTCCCTCTGAGTTTGTATCTGTAACTCCTGATTCGTTAGAACTGTCTGTATCTATACCAGAAATTTCTATAGCAGAAGACGATGGTTCACTAGATAACAGTAATATAAATGTAGGAACGCCAGGTATATATTCTGTAAATACCACAGTCATACTAGATGATATAACTAATACAAATCTAGATATAACTACATATGCTGTAACAGTTAATACCGGCACCGGTGTCATTATAACTTTAGGTTCTGGACCTACGATATCTATTACCTCAGGTATAGTACAGTCTGTAGTAACCTCTAGTAACCCAATAGTGTCTCTACCTGAGATATCCGAACCTACTACTGCGTTCCCAATAGAACCAGAAGCATTTACTTATTCTTACTCACAAGCTAACGTAGTCATAGATAACGAAATTCTACCTGTGTTAGTAGAAATGAATAAAGTAAAAAATAATATTAGTAGAGCTACTGTAACAAGTAAAGCTATATGGAAAGATAATGTTCTTTCCGAGATTCAAAATTCTAATACTAGTAAGTCAGTAGTTAATTTATTGACATCTAATTATAGAAAGTTTACCACTTTAAAGAATAATAAGGCAGCTAAAGTTGTACTGCCAAGACAAAGGTTCTAAAATATGACTGCTACATTAACCGACGTTGCACAAGGATATAATGACGGAGCGCGTGCCTATTGTGTAGATCTGCGTACTAGCACGGTTGCGGCTGGTTCACTTTGGACGGCTAGTGCCGCTTGGATTTTTGTCGCAACAGCTTCTGGTACAATTACAAAGCGCCACCATGGTCTTGAATTAGTTCATATAGCTACTGAAGACGGTGAGAAGTTTAAGGGCCTTGTAGTTGATGAAGACGGGACCGCCGAGTTCTCCAACGTCGTCACCGCTTCCGTAGGAAGCACGTTCGCAAGTACGATCTATGTGGATGCCGACTCTGGTAACGACAGCAATGACGGACTCACAACTGGTGCGCCGAAGCTAACCTTGATGGGCACTACTGGCGCGTTCGCCTCGATCCGCTCTGCTTGGTCGGCTGGTGCTGAGCTAAGAATAACCTAATCAAAAAAATAAACATGAAATCGCTCCCATCAAAGCCCGCACTTGACTCAAAAGAACCTATTGTTGATAAGGTAGCTATGAACATTCTTATTGCTGCTAATCAGAAACAGGCTATTGTTACACAAGATCTTCGTCGGAGAGAAGAAGCCTTAAACAGCATTGCCAATAGCATAGCGAAAGAGCTAGAAAGCATAGGACAGCCAGACTTAGCTAAGAAGCTTAGGTCACTAGGAAAGCTTACTAAGAAGCCAACAAAAATGATACAAGAAGCAGCTGCTAAGGCCGCAAAGGAATCACAATGACAGCTACTATTACTAGCATCGCGCAAGGCTTCGACGTTGGGGCGCGTACCTACTGCTTCCATGCGAGGACAAGTACTGTTGCAGCTGGGTCCTTGTGGACCGCCGCTGCCGCATGGTGGTTCGTGTCGCAAGCTGATGTGGTCACCAAGCGCCACCACGGGCTGGAGCTGATCCACCAGAGCGAGACGACTGGCGAGCGGTGCGACCTCCTGATCGTGGACGAGGACGGCGCGGCCGAGTGGGCGACTCCGGTCACCACTACCGTCGCCACGTCCCACGACTTCACGGCGCACGTCAGCAGCAGCGGCAACGACAGCAACGACGGTCTCAGCAGCGGTGCGCCGAAGCTGACGTTTGCGGCGGCCCTGGATGTGATTCGGGCCAACTGGGTAACGGACGGCGACATGCTGCTTTCTGCCGTCGGCAACTTCACGATCGGCGCGACCACAGGCAACGTCGTCTGGAACCACTGCACGACGGCTGGTGGCAGCACTGCCCTCGATGGGAGGTTGACCATCCGCAGCGCGGCGGGCTCGACCATCACGCTTACGCAGACCAACGTTGGCTTTGCCAGCCTCTCTGGCACAAAGCACGGGCTGCACCTCGATGGGCTCACGATCAACGGCCCATACACGATCGGCGGCGCTGCGCACACCGCCGACATGATCGCATACGCGGTGCCCAGCAGCGGCGGCACGGGCCACAACCTGTCGTTGCGCGACTGCACCATCACCGGCTCGCGCGGCGGCATCGTGATGGTGACGAGCGGTGTGTCGACGACCGAGATTACGAACGGTGCGTTTGACTTCGTGAGCCTGGAAAACGTCACGCTCGATGTGGTGTCCAGCTATCACATGCTCGGCGGCCCCGCGCGCTACATGGGGCTGGCGAACTGCACGTTCGGATCGTCGAACGGCGACAGCACCGGCTCGTCCTGGCGTCATGCGCGGGCGCACTACGTCAGCCTGACAAGCTGCACCTTCGACCGGACGGGCGATGCCTACCAGGGCAACATCTGGCGTCTGAACGGCGGACAAAACAGCAACGCGAACGACCTGTCGCAGTTCGTGTCGGTCTACGACTGCTCGATCGTCGGCGCGGTCGAGGGCTTCGAGATCGACCAGCCGAACAGCACCGACGACCAATACGTCGCCGACGTGTGGTTCCACTCCTGCACCTACGACCCCGCGACGATCGTCGGCATCAACGCGATGCTCGGCATCAACAACGGCGGCGGCAGCGTGGGGCAGGACATCACTCGGCTGCGCGTGACGTGCTGCGCTGGCAGGTCCAACACCAGTAACCAGTTCTTCCGCATCGCCACGAACGGGTCGAGCACCACACCGAAGATCCATTCGGTGATGTTGGACCAGAACACGTGGCACCAAGCGGATGCCGCCGGGTTCTTCACGCGCGACAGCTTGTTCCTGACCTGCACGGGCAACACCGCGAACTTCGATTCGGCGTCGCTGACGATTCTGTCCAACTACGCCTACACGGCAGAGGACGCTGGCGGATTCGCGCCCGTGTCGTTCATGGAGGTAGTCAGCGCCAGCCACATCGCGACGAGCAACTACAACGTCGCGGCGAAGAACGCGAGTTCGGATCTGACGTGGAACGCCGCCGACAGCCTCGCGACGTGGCAGGGTGCGACCGTCCACGACGACAACAGCTTCGAGATCGTCAGCGCCTCCCACAACATGACGAACGTGACCGCCGGTACGTTCGATCCGCGACCAGCGGCCGACGGCACGCCCAGCGCCTCGCTGCCGCAGATGCGGCGCGGCATGCCGGGGCTCGGCTACGCGGACGGTGACCGCTACCTACGCGATGCCAGCTTGCCAGACTGCGGCGCGTATGAATTCGCTGGCGGCACCCTAATGGACGACCCAGACTTTACTGTTGTAATAGTAGGTTTACTACTGTCTTTACTACAAAATAGAAATTCTGTGTCTATTAGTGGGGCTACGCTTAGCTCTTCATAGTAAGGAACTGATTTAATGCAAACAAATAGCACTGAACTAATAATAGGTCCTTTAAAGTATTCCTATGTAGTTCAAAAAATTAACATGCAGGAGAGGAAGTCTGTAGAAGTTCTAGAAACAGCTAGAACAGACAGAAACTTTATCAAGGATCTAGGAGAGTCGGAACAAAAGGCTCAGATCAGATTTTTGTTCACAGGCTTAGATGAGATAAATAGAGGTACAGGATCTGGTAGCGAAGACAGTGGTTTAAGAGGTTTAATTGCTTTATTCAGATGCTGCCCTATTATATCTGTAAAGAATAATACAATCAGTACCAGCTGGGGTGAGGTCGGACCTTTAAAGGAGCCGGACGGGGCTGACTCATCATTAGACGGAAAGTCTAAAGTATTCAATAACTTCATAGCGGTAGCGTTGGAGTCCTTAGAACTAGAGAACGTACCAGACTTACCTAATTGTATCCAGGCTACATTAAATATCACCAGAGTAGATCTCACTGCGGTTACGACCGACGGTAACCTTCAGTACCTTCGTGAGTCATCTGATATATCACCTAGCTACGATCCTAGAGATGGATACTGGTTAAAGAAATGGATAAATCAAATTCTTGACTCCGGTGGGGTAATGGAGATAGCGGCGGACGACTTTACCAAAGCTGAATTTAATTGGTATGGAAATACCACTGTAGGGGTACCTATAGTAGGTAATACAGAAAGCTTTACAGCTACTATAGGTAAGTCTACAGATAATACCCAGTGTCTAGTCCTATCAGAAGCCTGCTCTTTGAGGCACAGATTCGCTTACAATAAGTTACTAGGCAAAGGGGTGGCTACGCCAGCCCATATGGGTGTGTCATCAAGAATGCTATCCCTAGACTTAGTATTCAACAATCAAGAAAGTGACGAGACTTATAGGCGATTCATAAAGTTCAAAGAGACTAGTGATGCTATTATAAAGAGCGAGAGTAGACTAGACAGAATCGTAGGCTGGTATATAAAGAGCCCAATAAGCAAGCTGCTAGGCTTACAGAGGAATCTTACTAATTCTGGACAAGAGCGTCCTGGAGAGGGTGTATACGTACCTTTAAATATTCTTACTGAGAATGGTGATCAGCCTAATATGATCAATTGTCGAATTGATATGGCTGAGAACAACATAGACTTCTTTAAAGAGAATGAGATAGTACTAACATGTGGTGGTACTGAATACGAAGGCCTTAAGCAATATTACAATACTGTATTAGATAAAGAATACAAGTTTAGAAAGCTTTTAATAGACGATAATCAAGCCGCTGTAAGAGCTATAGTCGGTGATATAGATAACGATCTGTACTCAATGTATACCTTGCTGTGGCCTATAGAGAGACAGATATTAAAGTTCAAAGAAGAGTCAAGATTTGGTATAGTCAACGCAGATTCTTTAAGAGCTGCCTTCTTACATAGGTCTATAGACAAAGAAGGTAAGTTAAAGGATGCTTTACTAAAATCAAAAATAAGTACAGGTAAGGTTTTTGCTACACGGCGGGTAACCTTCAAGGATAAGGTCTATGCTAACTGGGAGATAGTAAGGGCTTCAATAGCAGGCGTGGATCTTTCTGATCCTGAGATAATGGCTATCAGAGAAGAGGTAAGTAAAATAGTTGACTCCTCCTTCTTAACGTTTGAAGAGGTAGAAGACGCAGCCTCTATAAAGTCGGATCTTACTGACTTAATGACAGGCTCCTTTTTAGGAGACCGTAGTGCTGGATACTTCCTAAATGATTCTTTATCTGCTACAGCCTTAGCTACTATAGCAAAGAACAAGTGGAAGTTCCATCCAAATTTTGCTGATGCTATCTTTAAGGTACTAGTAGAGAGAAGCCCTAAGCACCCTAATCTTCCTTATGTGTATTCAACCGATGGTCTTTACTCAGGCTTTGCAAAGTTAATAAATAGCTATGTTTTAAATAGAGACGGCACAGAGTCTAATGAAGAATCTAGACAGGACATACTAGACAAGACAAGAAATAAGAAGATCTCTAGTATGTATCCTGACTTGATGCTACCTACTTATAGTGAACTGTTCGGGGAAGATCTGTGGGAATCCTTTGCACCTACTGTAGGTGACCTAGGAATAGACACGTTTGACTCTAATGAAACTAGTGATAGAGCCTCAGAGATAGCTGTATCTTCAGACGACGTAGTCTCTCCTGCTGCTTGGTTCTATGTAAAGAGGTATAAGAATGGATCTAGCGGATTAAAGTCCTATGCTAAGGCACACTCAGAGGCTGTAAATGCTATTAGCCCGGACCTATCCCTCTCTCTTCGGTTTAATACAGAAGAGATAGAAGATCTTAAAGAGCTTACCCCTAAGGGATCTAGCAGCACTACTAAAGGCAAGAAGACCGGGAAAACCTTGTCAGAAATTATACAAGACTCCTTAGAGAAACATAGTAGGTCTAATCCTAGTGGTTATAGAGAAGATATAGTAAAGCTGTCTACAAAATTTGAAGACTCCTTTTATAATAACCCAGGTAATGGATCCATAAAGGTCTATATCCACCATAATGGTAATCATGTAGTACCTACCAATGTGACTGTACCAGGATTAGGCGCGGAGATCTATAAAGTAGCTAAGGATGCAAAAATTCTAGAGGGCGATAACTCTAAGCTCGGAAGACTGGATGCTGATGAAAGCTTGGTTACACCACTCCAAAGAGAAGTAAAGTTCCATAGACATCTAAATTCTAATACAAACAAGGTAATACAATCTTCTATAAATCAAGTACCTGACGATCAGTATAGCCCAGAAAGAATGTTCCCTGCTATTAAAGTCTACCTAGTAGACCGTAGAGGTAATGATATAATAGCTGATGACACATTGTTTTCTGTAACAGCTCTGGTATCTGTAGATATAACTATGGATAAGGATGACGCCCCGTTAGCTGTTATAAAGCTAGCTGATCCTCTATATAGCCTACAGGATGATTATTTTGATAGTCGTAACGTTGTAGGTCTGGCTGATGACGAGAAGAAGATTCTTAACACATTACGTGCGCCTGACTTAGATAGCTACTCTAAGCGGTATAAGCTAGTACAAGGTAGATCTATTCAGATTAGAATGGGTTATAGCTCTATGGCTTATAACCTTCCTATTGTGTTTACAGGAAGAATAACCGAGATAGTTCCCGGCGACCAACTTACTATAGTAGCCCAAGGCTGGAAGGCAGAACTAATAAATAGACAAGTCAATTTCTATAACGACGATCCTAAGAACTGGGGAGCTAGAGACTTAGCTATACAGGCTATAACCTATTCAAGTGCTGACGGATTCGGTGACTTCTATCCAGAGATGGATGCTCAATTTATTCTAAGGCAGATGAACCCTGGTGATGTAACTGATATGGTTCAGAGGGTTATACAGGTAAATCAAAATATTGACTTAGAGGGTAGAGGCACCAGAGGTATAGCTAGTTCTGTAACTAACTGGATGCGAACAGCTGTAGGTCTTAGATCTAATGAAAAGGATAATCGGGGCTTCGATACTAGGTTAAAAAATATATGGTACCCAGATACTCAATTATTTAATAACGTATTTGGACTTAGTACAAAATTTGGATTGATGCCTAGCTTCATGAATGATAGCTGGGTAGTACCTTTACAACCTGCCTGGGATGTTTTACAAGAAGCTTCTAGGCACGCATGGAACTGTATCGTAGACGTTGTACCCTATGATACCTATGCTACCATATTCATGGGTCACCCTGACCAGCCATACTTCTATACAAGAGGTACATCGCTATCCAGAAAACTATACAACAAGTACAAGAACACAAAGAGACAGGACGTACGTAATACTATATCTAACCTGATAAATGTGTTCCTGAACTCAGAAAGGTATTTCAAAGACATACCACTAGAGCTTTACGATAATGCTATAAAGAGTCAAACTTCTGTGCCTAGTGGTCTGGCTAATAGCGCCGGACTTGGGTCGTCTAAAGCTAGCGTAGACTTAACTGTATTATTTCTTGGTCAAGATCCAAGAAAGTTAGAAGGTATATATAGCTTAAAGGGTTTTGCCAAAGTAAATGATCCTAAGCTGGTAGCTAGTAATGGGTTACCACTAGCCGCTTTACAAAAGGTTAAGGACTTGGGTCTGTATGAGAATACAGAGGTGCATCTATTCTCACACTTCTACGGCATACCTATAGATCAGATTATATCTAATTGGCCTTCTGCATCTAGAGATATACAAGAGATATTGACTGTACCTGACAAGGACGGTAGTCTTGCACCTTATATAGAAAGCATATTATCTGGCCTAGGTTGGTCCTCTAGCTACAGCGAGTTAATACAATCTCTTATACAGTACAAAACAAAGGTAGGTACACAGTTAATAAAATTGAACAGCTACGATACCATAGATGGTTTTGTAGATTTTACAGAGCTTATAAGGATCTGCAAGGATCTAATCAAATTTGTTGAGTCTACTAAGAGCGAGTCTTTATATGATAAGATAAAGACAGTTCTAGACCTATGTGGCTTGCTTATAGTGGAGTTAGATAAGAACAATAAAAGGATCCCTGCTGGCTATAGATACTATATAAATGGTAATGCTGATAATGTAGATAAAGATCCAAGGAGACTAAGATTCCTAGGTCCTGCATTTGAGACTAGATCACTAAATCAAATAAAAGATAATCCCGGAGAGATAGCGCTCTTATATAACACAATAGAACAGGTTATTTCTAGAATAGAGAGCTCAGCTCCTATATCAGAAAAAGCTATATTAAAGTCTCTTGGTGTAGATATACAAAAGATAAATGCTAATAAAATAATTGATAATCTATTCTTATTCAAAGCCTTCGTATACTACTTCTCGCTGTATGCTTCTGAGAACGCCTTACCTGTTATAAGTTCTATAGAAGATACAAGAGGGGAGCCACTACCCCCTAATATGAAAGTATTTAGGGTGCATCACTTTGCTGATAATGATCATAATATTATACAAAATAATATAGTAGCTTCCACTAGGGAGATGTGGAACACTGTAGTTATAGAGCATCCCGCGCCAGGATCTGCTGAAACTGTTGTATCTAGCTCAGAAGAGCTATACACACAAGGTAGAATCAATGCTGGTGCTAACTGGTTATATTATCCAAAACAAGAGGTTACTGGTGTAATAGGATTACAGTATCACCCTGGCCTAACACTGTCCAATAAAAAGATACAGGTGTTTACAGAGCTTAACTGCCAGTCCCCAGACTTAGCTGCTAAGTTGGCTTGTAATAGACTGGCTGAGGGTATCAAAAAAATGTATAGGGGCAACCTACTGTTAGTAGGTAAGCACGTAAAGCCCTATGATAGAATAATAGTATCTGATAAGTATACAAAGATGAAGGGCCCTGTAGAAGTAGAAAGTGTAATACATCACTGGAATACTGAACAAGGCTGGATAACCAATATAACTCCTGCTGCGGTATGTGATGCTAACCCAGGCGCTGGTATTCTACATACAGCTATCCTAGAGACAACATATCAAGCAGTATACAATACTATTGACTATGTATCAGATATTCTTACCTGGGCCACAGTCATAGCTACCTTGGGCGCCGCCACACCGCTAGCTGCTGGTAAGTTCTCTGTGAGTGCAGGTTTAAAGGGTGTTGCTAAAAGGTTCTTAAGTAGGAACCCATTACAATTTGTAGGGGAGACAGCTTCTATTTATGGTAAGAATCTTCTCCGGGTAGGCAAGGAACTACCAGGGCAACTTGCTGGTGTCATGCGTAAAGGACATAGGCTAGATGCTATCAGATATTTGTACAAGGAACTTGCTGGGCCTGCTAATGCTCTACTACTAAATGAGATGAGTGTTATGGGTGCTGAGTTTGCAACACACACTGCTTTCCAGATGAACATAATACCTTCCTACGTAGAGTCCGCAAACAACGTAGAGCAACTGCCTATAATCCTATCTCCTTTAATATATAACAATACAGCGTTTGTAGCTGGGCTAGAAGCAGAAGATTCAGTGTGGGGTGTATCAGCTTTCGGATTGTTCTGGTCTATGAAGGAAGCTCAGGCTGGTGTAAGTAGGGTCTTTAAAGATCTATTCGAGGATGTATGAGCTTACAAAATGATCTAAGACACCAATCGAAACTTGATTCAAGAAGGTTCGGTAAGTCGGTAGTGTGCAGAATTGTACACGGCCCACTGCTAGCCTTTGTAGAACAACAAGGTCTTTCCCCTACAGGTATATTCTTTAACAATAAAACCGGCCTGAACCCATCAAATAATAGGATGTTTGTAATACCTGTAGCTAAGTACCCTGAGATAGAAAGACTGTTCACAGATAGAAACACGCAGGTTACAGAGGCTGTTAGCCAAGAAGATGTAGAGCTGTACGAAAAGATAACTAGATCACAGGAAGCTCTTATAAAAGCCTTGAAACAAAATCTGATACTTATCACTATAGACTTCGGTAGTGTACCAGAGAATAAGAAATCCGGGCCTCTACCAGAGGGTTATGACGTCCTTATAGACAGTACAGATGTCAACCAAAATATAAAGGGCGAATACATATACAGGAATATAAAGAACTTAAGGCAGAACTTCTCCTGGTACGATCCTACAGAGCAGAGTTAATAAAATGACACAAGCTAACCCACTCGATGATAATGCTATAGGCGGCTGCCATCCTGGTACTTCTAGCCAAGCAGAGATGCAAAGCCAAGTATCTATCCGTGTAGATAATTCAAAATCCTTACAGGACGTAGCTAATCAAATTATTGCTTCTGCTGATTGGCACATGAGTTCTTTTAGTGATACTAATAGATCTCCTAAGTATGCTGTTGACCCTGGCGTGTCTTATTACGGCTCTGGAAGCCTCAGCCTTCTATCTAGATTAGGCAAGCTAGCCTTCAGCTCTAATGTAAACGAAGCGAATCGTGGGGCCTTTAGCCTCGACCACGGAGACTCAAGTTTCTACTCTAGCTTGAATAGCACTACTCTAGGGTCATTAAAAATTGATACAGTAGACGGATATGAACTTAACCCTCTATCCCCTGTATTCCCTAGTACTAACTTCAGCCCCACTAAACCATGGGTAAAGAAGCTCTTCCCTACATTATCAGCTAGAACTTTAGTTACTGTCGCTATACTGGAACTAGTTCAGTATCAACTACTTAGGTTAGCTAATGACGCTGTAGGACCTCAAGGTTCAGAAAATTTCGAGAGCAAAAAGGATGGTGATGATATAGCGACCATAATCATCGACAATCAAGAAATTGAAGATCAACTTTTTGCACAAAGGTAATCAATGGCCGTATATTCAAACCGCGATATAGAATCATCTTTTGAGGGGGACTTGGAGATAGATTCTAAAGGAGACCTGAAGCTGGCTGATGCTTTGGTTACATACAAGAGCGCGGCTAACTTTGTCCTACGCACTGACTATGGTCACTACGCTCCTAATAACACAGTAGGCTGCAATCTAGGATCTTTCGTAGGTAAAACCAATACTCCTGAGAATCATAGGTTCATGGAGTACAATATAGAGAAGACTTTAAAAGAAAGAATATTTAGTAATACTGATGCGCGAGCTACCGTAGTACCCTTTGATATTAATGAGGTATTGTGTCTGGTAGATATAGCAGGCGCCTTCCTCATAGATAATGTAATACAAGTTGTTGAGGAACAGAGAATAGCCTATACCTTCCCCTACATCAGCTCAGACCATCTAACCCCTATCCAAATAGACTAATGGATTCTACAGTAAATAATAGAAGTTGTATTAGCTGCAACAAGGTATACCCAAAAACTAAGCAGTATTTTGATCCAAGATACTCAGGACGAAAAAGAGGACTTCTACCACAATACCTAAGTAACACGTGCCGAGACTGTAATAAAAATAAGCGTATTTTATACAGGGAAAAGAACAAAGAAAAAATTAAAGCTTACGGACAGACTCAGAGACTTCGAAGAAAAGATAAAAAATCTTGTAAGAAGTGTAGTAAACCTCGGATGCAGCATAGCTTATTGTGTGAGCTACATTGGTATGGAACTATAGCTTATAATGCAGGTTTGCGAGATTCAATTGAAGATGGTAAGCTTCTTAAAGAAATTATGGAAAAGCAACGTTACACTTGTCCTTACTCAGGTGAAAAACTAGTGCCTGGTGTTAATTGCTCTTTGGATCATATTAAACCAAAATCTAGGTTCCCTTTACTTACCACAGACATTAGTAATATGGAGTGGACTACTAAACTTGTGAATAGATCGAAATACGATATGACTAAAGAAGAGTATTATTTATTTATAGAAAAGATATTAAAAAACAGAGTCCCCGTTGAAGGTACTTATATAACGCCTATAACAATAACATAAACATGGTTACAAAGAAAAACTTCGATGACATGGTAAAGGATAGTATCAAGTATTTGATAAAAAATACTGGTATTACTTACTTTGCTGATGGTTCGATAGCTAGAGCTCTGGTAGAATCTAATAACCTAGAGATAAGCCGACTACAAGATTATGTAGCTAGTGCTTCACAGAATGCGTTCCTTAGCTCTGCTACAGGCATATACTTGGATATGTGGGGAGAGACTCTAGGTCTAACTAGAATTATTGATAGGCGCGCGTCTGCTGAGATCCAGGATGGGGCAGTCAGATTTTATACTAACTCAGGTACTTTGGGTTCCAGACTTAGACACCCCAGCAATCCTGGGCTTGGTCTAATACCTATAGGGACTACTATAAGCAACGCAGCTGATACTGTAGCCTTTACTGTAACTGAAGATGTTACATTCCCTATTAATGCTAAATCAGTTTTTGTTCCAGTTGCTGCTTCTGACTTAGGCGCTGACTTTAACGTCGGCGCTAATCAATTAACTGTACATAACTTAGGCGTTAGCGATGTACGAGTAACTAATGATATAGCCATTACTACTGGGGCAGACATAGAATCTGATGAAGAGTTTCGATTCAGACTAAGTAGAGCTCTGACCAGTAGATATGGTAGTAACCTAGCTGCTATAGAAGTTGCTTCAGTATCTAGCCCTAGTGTATCAAGATCAGAAATATTACAGTTCTCTAGAGGAGCTGGCACCTTTGATGTACTACTTATCCCTCAGGGTAATAGAGTAACTAACTCTGCAAAAGAGAGTACCCGTAGGGCTATAGAGCAAGTAACTGCTTATGGTGTTTCATTTAAGGTAAGAGAGCCTGAGTATGTATCTATTAAAGTTACCATGCAACTTATGTTTGGGCAAGGTACTACAGAAGGTGAGAAGATATCGGCTAGAGAAACAGTTCAGTCTAACGTAATCCGTTATATCAGCTCTATACCTATGGGTGGTGAGCTAGTTATAAATCAATTAAGATCCAATGCTTTAACTCCTTCTGTAGTGAAGGATGTCAAAATACTGGAGCTATACATAGACTGCAAGCCAAGAACTCTTAGAAACATAGTTCTCTCTGAGGATGAACTTCTAATTTTAGATGAGGGCACCCCCGACCCCGTAGAGATAATATGACATTTCAAGTATACAAAAGTCAATACAACACTAATAGCCTTACAGGTCAGGTAGGGGGAGCTATAGGCGCGGCCACATTGAGTGGCTACTTATCTGAGCTATTCTACCATGTAGAGGCCCCGCCTTCTGGTACAACAAATGCAGTTTACCAGTACCGTAAGGTGTTCATAAAAAATACCTATAGTACTACCAGTGATAGTACAAAGGTGTGGTTAGAGTCTGTGGAGCATCCAGAGCAGATATACATATCGCTATCTACCACTCTTAATGATTCTTCAAGCACAGCTACGGGTCAGCCAGCTGGCGTTACAGGTTGGGTTAGCCCAGATACATATGCTTCTGGTTTATCTTTAGGTAGTCTAAGCTCTAATGGGTACACAGGTATGTGGATAAGGCAAGGCTTATCTGG